>WNFA01000305.1_pt1 | contig 46706 bp, 41 predicted proteins | sample 5400481 | NCBI WGS metagenome assembly WNFA01 (sample SAMN13153340, study PRJNA577476) | soil metagenome | isolation source: 120 cm saprolite under Douglas fir tree site 2 hole 1 replicate 2 | place: USA:California | collected 2015-04-18 | reverse complement strand
GTGACTGGCCGCTACTTCGTTGTGCATACCTTGTTCTCCTTAGACACACGTCTCCTGTCCGCTCTGGAAGACCAGTTCGGTTGGGCATACATGGTCTGCTGTTTTATTGTTGGTTCGTCAGCCGGGGTGCATTGTCGGCGGCTATTTGGGGTGACCTGCCGACGCTTTTGATTTGCTCTGTCGAACCGAACTCAGAATATCGTGAGTGAGAAAGGCATGAAATAAGGTGACGGCCCGAGCAGGGCGAGCGGACCGTGGTAACGTTGTAATGTTTTATGGGCGAAAACCCCGCTCCCGTATACTCCCGGTACCGAAAAACGCCCGGTCAGAACGCGCTAAACCGTTGGAAACGCTCGTAAGTTGTTGTAGGAGAGGAATGCCCCTAAGGTGCTCGGGTGATAATCCCTTCTTCGGCACCAATCTCATAATCGTTCTTCCTTCATTCCCAAATTGAGGGAGTACAGAGCCAACGGAATCGTCGGCGGCGAAATGAAACTATCAACTTCCGCGTAGATCCAACCAAGCAGCGATAAACGCCTAAAATCGCGAGCCGAGGCGCAGTGCGTCGAATCCGAGTTGGCTTGTGGATCAGGTCGTCTTATTGATTGACTGTCCAGTCATTTATCAATACTATTGGGTCACTAAATGGAATTAACGCTCACCGCCAAGTCGAAAAAGGAAGTGGTCTCACAATTTCGCCAGGCGGAGATCATAACGGCGGCCAGGAAAGTCTTTGCCGAAAAGGGCTACATCGCCGCTACTGTTGACGAGATAGCACTGCGCGCCAATCTGGCCAAAGGCACCATCTACGTTTACTTCGACTCCAAGGAACAAATCTACAACGCCGTGATGTCTGACGACCTCGAGGCCCTGCGCCGACTGACGGTGGAGAAGATTGCTGCTGCCGGAACCGTATTCGAAAAGATATCAGCGTATGTCAACGCGCGTTTCGAGTACTGCGAACAGCGTCGCGATTTTTTTCGCATCATGTACATCGAACCGTCCGGATCTCCTGTAATGAGCAAAGCAAAAGTGATGGAGTGGCTGCGCGAACCGGTGCGCCTGCTGACTGAAGCCATTGCTGCGGCGATTGCGACTGGACAGATTCGCCAATTCCCGGCAGAGAGTCTTGCCTGGACAGTCGCCGATATGACTACGGGCGCTCTGCAGCGCCGTCTATCGTCCACGCCTGTCACCACCGCCCGGCAGGACAGCGATTTTCTGATTAGTTTTGTGAATGCAGCATTGCGGCCGTCGGCCAGTTGAGAGGAAAAAACCTGAAATGCAACCGCGCTTGCAGTTTTCCAAAATCATTCATTCCCAGATCAGCCTTATTTTCATGCTGGCCATGGTCGTCATGCTGGCTCTGGCGCTACAGGGCTGCGGCGGCGTAAAAGCTTCCGCACCGCCCGCCAAACCGCCTGAGGTGCAAGTGGCGGACGTGCTCCAGAAAGACGTTCCGATCGTCAGCGAGTGGACGGCCACTCTGGATGGCTTCGTGAATGCGCAGATTCAGCCGCGAGTGGCTGGCTACCTCATCAAGCAGAACTATAAAGAAGGATCATTTGTTCACAAGGGTCAAGTTCTGTTTGAGATTGACCCTCGTCCCTTTGTAGCCGCCTTGGACCAGGCGAAAGGTCAACTCGCTCAGGCGGAAGCCGCGCTGGGCAAAGCGCAGCAGGATGTGAAGCGCGATCAGCCACTGGCTGAAGCGCGGGCCATCGCCCAGAGCCAGTTTGATAATGACATTCAGGCCGAACTCGGAGCGAAAGCCGGAGTGGCAACAGCAAAAGCCAGCGTGGAGCAGGCACAGCTCAATTTGGGATTCACACAGGTTACGTCTCTCATTGATGGTATTGCCGGCATCGCCCAAACGCAGATCGGAAATCTGGTCAGCAACACCACCGTGCTTACCTCAATCTCTCAGGTCAATCCAATCAAGGCATATTTTTCTATCAGTGAGCAGCAATACATGCTGACGCAAAGTGTGGGTAAGGGTGGCGCCGCAAGAGACGCGTGGAAAGGTGTAAAGCTGAAGCTGGCGCTTTCCGATGGCAGTGAGTATCCCTACCAGGGATCGTTTCTGCTGGCTGACCGGCAGGTGGATGCCAACACCGGAACCATTCGCGTCGTTGGGTCGTTTCCTAATCCTAACAACCTGCTGCGTCCCGGGCAGTTCGGCCGCGTAATCGCCGAAATGGGAACCCAGAAATCAGCATTGCTGGTTCCGCAACGCGCCGTAACTGAACTGCAGGGGAACTTTCAGTTGGCGGTGGTGAGCCCGGAAAACAAGGTGAGTATCCGGCCGGTAAAAGTCGGTCCGACGATCGGCAAGATGCTGATCATCCAGGATGGGGTCAAGCCACAGGAACGGGTGGTTGTCGAGGGCCTGCAAAAGGTCAAAGAAGGCACCGTTGTAACACCCAAGACGGCGAATCTGTAAGCGAGGACAGTGATGGCGAAGTTTTTTGTCAACCGTCCGATCGTGGCCATGGTTATTTCCATTGTCACGGTCCTGGCGGGACTGGTTTCCATGGGCAAACTGCCGCTGGCGCAGTTTCCACAAATCGTTCCTCCGCAGATCATTGTCAACACCACCTTCACCGGTGGCGACGCTTCCACCATTGAGCAATCAGTGGCCACTCCGCTGGAGCAGCAATTAAATGGCGTTGACAACATGCTGTACATGCAGTCGACCAATGCCAATGATGGCTCGTTGCAGGAGACGGTCACCTTTGACGTTGAGAGCGATCCCGGCACCGACCAGGTGAATGTGCAGAACCGCCTGGCTCAGGCGCAGCCAAATCTTCCGCCTGACGTAAACCAGTTCGGCGTCACGCTGCGCAAATCCACCGGCTTCCCAATGATGCTGGTGGCCCTGTACTCACCCAAAGGTACCTACGATTCGCTGTTCCTGGCCAACTACGCCAACATCAATATCAATGACGCCCTTTACCGCATTCCCGGCGTTGGAGAAGTCAGAGTCTTCGGCGCTGGCGACTACGCCATGCGCATCTGGATCAAGCCAGATGTTCTGGCCAAGCTTGGTCTCACCGTCCCGGAGATCACCCGAGCAGTACAGCAGCAGAACAATGTGAATCCTGCCGGACAGGTGGGAGCAGAACCCGCGCCTCCAGGAAATGAAATGACGTACACGGTGCGCGCGCAGGGAAGGCTGATTACGGCCGACCAGTTCGGCGGCATTGTGGTCCGTTCCAATCCGGATGGCTCGCTGGTGCGGCTCAAGGACGTTGCGCGGATTGAACTGGGCGCGTTGAACTACCAGCAAGTGGCACGCATGAACGGCAAACCGACTTGCATCATTGTGGTCTATCAGGCGCCGGGATCAAATGCCATTGCAGTGGCTGATGGCGTGAAGACAGTAATGGATGGGATGAAGGAACGCTTCCCAACCGACCTCGATTTCGTGACCTCGCTGGATACTACCAGGCCGGTGCGCGAGGGCATTAGAGAAATTGTCATCACCTTGTCAGAAGCCATGGTGCTGGTGATCTTCGTGGTTTATCTGTTCCTCCAGAACTGGCGGGCCACGCTAATCCCGATGATTGCTGTTCCTGTTTCGCTGATTGGAACGTTTGCATTTTTTCCTTTCCTCGCTTTTTCCATCAACACGCTGTCACTCTTCGGACTGGTGTTGGCCATCGGACTCGTGGTTGATGACGCCATCGTAGTAGTGGAGGCCGTGGAACACCACATCGAAGAAGGAATGACTCCGAAGGAAGCGACGCTTCAGGCGATGAAAGAAGTGTCGGGTCCGGTTATCGGCATTGCGCTGATATTGTCGTCAGTGTTTGTGCCGATCGCATTCATGAGCGGCATACAGGGCCGGCTGAACCGTCAGTTCGCGGTCACCATCGCGATATCCGTGCTGATTTCAGCTTTCAACGCGCTCACGCTTTCGCCGGCGTTGTCGGCAATCCTGTTACGCCCGAGAAAAAAATCAAACGGACCGCTGGCGCGTTTCTTTGCTCTTTTCAATCGCTGGTTCGCCAAGGCGACCAACGGATACGGCAGCCTGAGCCACACTCTTGTCCGCAAAGTGGCGATCGGCATCTTGATCCTGGTGGGCTTTGTGCTGGTAGATGGCGTTGTTGGACGCAAGCTGCCCACGAGCTTTCTTCCCGAAGAAGATTATGGATTCTTCCTGTTGAATGCGCAGCTTCCCCCAGCCGCGTCTCTGGCAAGAACTGATGTTGTGTGCCAGAAGATAGAACAGATTCTGGCGGAGACGGACGGTGTGCAGTATGTGAGCCGCGTGGCCGGCTTCAGTCTTCTTACACGCGTGTCGTCTTCCTATAGCGGTTTCTTTTTCGTTGGGCTGATGCCATGGGATCAGCGAGGCGCGAAAGGGCTGGAAGCCAAACAGATTCTTGAGAAACTCAATAAGCGTTTGGCGTCTGAAGTGCCTGAAGCGAATGCTTTTGGCTTCATGCCTCCGGCGATTCCCGGACTCGGTAGCGCTGGTGGTTTCTCTTTCTGGCTGCAGGACCGCAGCGGCGGATCAGTTGATTACCTTGATCAGAACCTGAAGAAATTTCTAGCGGCGGCGCGCAAGCGACCGGAGTTGAACGGCGTGAATGCTTCATTCGCCACCAACATTCCGCAAATTTACGCTGATGTTGATCGCGACAAAGTGTTGAAGCAGAGCGTTGCCGTAGGTGATGTCTATCAGACGTTGCAGGCCTTTCTGGGCGGATTATTCGTAAACCAGTTCAACCGGTTTGGACGGCAATGGAAAGTGTTTGTTGAAGCCGAGGGTGCCGATCGCGCGCGGCCAGATAACATCAGTCAGTATTACGTGCGCAGCAGCAAAGGCGGCATGGTGCCGCTTTCCGCCGTGGTCACCACCAGGCCAACCACCGGGCCCGAATACACGAATCGCTTCAATCTGTATCGAGCGGCGCAGGTGCTGGGCAGCGCTGCGCCTGGCTATAGTTCAGGACAGGCCATGGACGCGCTGGAGCAGGTCGCCAAGGAAACATTGCCGGCAGACATGGGATATGACTGGGCGGATCTGTCTTATCAGGAACGCAAAGCCTCAGGAGCTGCCGGCGGCATTTTCGCGCTCTCGTTGTTGCTGGTGTTTCTGATTCTCGCCGCGCTGTATGAAAGCTGGGCGCTGCCTTTCTCAGTTTTGTTGTCAGTCCCGATTGCCGTCTTCGGCGCATTTGCCGGATTGCAGCTTCGCCATTTTGATCTCGACGTTTACGCGCAGATCGGACTGATCATGCTGATCGGCCTCTCCGCCAAGAACGCGATTCTGATCGTGGAGTTCGCCAAGATTGAGCATGAGAAGGGAAGAGACCTGGTGGAAGCAGCCGTTGCTGGCGCCAAACTTCGTTTACGTCCAATCTTGATGACTTCATTTGCCTTCATCCTGGGATGCGTGCCGCTGTGGATCGCATCCGGTTCGGGCGCTGCCGGACGCCGTATTCTTGGGACCGTAGTCATCACAGGCATGTTGGCCGCCACCTGCATCGCGATTTTTATCATTCCCATGCTCTTTGTGGTGGTGGAAAGAATCGCGGCCCGTTTGCGTCGCAGACCGCACGCGATCATCACTGAACGCGAACCTTCACTCACCGGGGCCGACGACTAGGATCCAAATGAAAACAAGAATCATTGCCGTGGCTTTGCTGTGTCTTGCCATAACCGGTTGCACTTTGGGCCCTCGTTACAAGCGGCCTGCGATTGATGTTCCCACTGTTCATCGCGGCGTCAGCGACAATGTGGATAAAGCCCAGACCGCGTCACTGGCGGACACGAAGTGGTGGGAGCTTTTCCAGGACACACAACTGCAAGAGTTGATCCGCACCGCACTGGCGCAAAACTATGACGTGCGGATTGCCGCCACTCGCATCCTTGAAGCACAGGCGCAGCTAGGCATCACCCGGGCCAATCAATTTCCAACCGCCAGCGCGGGTGCGTCCGCGGTTACGCAACGCAATCCGGCACAGTCCCTCCTGCCAAGGGCGAGTAACGGCAGCGCGGACCAGTTGAGTGTATCGGCCGCATGGGAGCTTGATTTCTGGGGCAGGTTTCGCCGGGCCACCGAAGCAGCGCGCGCTAATCTGCTGGCCAGCGAGTGGGCCAAACAACAGGTAGTCAGCACGCTGGTCAGCGATGTGGCAACGGCATACTTTCAATTACGCGAGCTCGATCTGGAATTGGAAATCTCGCAGCAGGCGCTGGTTTCACGCCGCGATTCGCTCAAGCTCACGCAGCTTCTGGCTGACCACGGCGCAACTTCGATGCTGGATGTGAGGCAGGCAGAACAACTGGTGTACACCGCTGCCGAGCAGGTGCCTGATCTGCAACGGCGTATCGCCCAGCAGGAAAACCTGCTCAGCACGTTGCTTGGAAACAATCCGGGCTCGATCGCGCGCGGTCTCAAGTTGACAGACCAGCCTCACGCTCCGCAGGTCCCGGCCGGATTGCCGTCTGCACTTCTTGACCGTCGTCCGGACATACGTCAGGCGGAAGAACAGTTGGTCGCATTCAATGCACAGATCGGAGTGGCGAAAGCAGCCTACTTTCCGCAAATCACTTTGACTGGTGACGGCGGCTACTCCAGTGCGGCGCTTACGAGTTTATTCAGTGGGCCGGCAGGTTTCTTCTCCCTGGGAGGCGCGCTGACCCAGCCGATCTTTGCCGGTGGAAGAATTCGCTCCGGAGTAAAGCTTTCTGAGGCGCAAAGAGAAGAAGCCCTGCTGATCTATCGCCAGACTATCCAACGTGCCTTTCAGGATGTTTCCGATTCACTGGTTGCTTACACCAAGGACCAGGAATTTCGCCATCAACAGGAACTGTTGACGCAGGCGGCCCAGGATGCGGCACACCTGTCGGATGTTCGCTACAAAGGCGGAGCTGCAAGTTACCTGGAAGTATTGACCAACCAGACCAACTATTTTTCCGCCGAGCTCAACCTTGCGCAAGCCCAGGTGAATGAGTTGAACGCTCTTGTGCAGCTCTATCGCTCTCTCGGCGGCGGCTGGCAGTGAGAGCTTTCAACTCCGAGCGGCTTGAAAGAAGCTAAATCGGTCGCGCACGGTTACCCTCTGACTTACTTTTTTCCCGAATCCAGAATACTAAGCACGCGCTTCAATTCTTCCAGCTTCTGCCCGGCCTCGCCGAGTTTGCCTTCGGCGGTCAGACGCTGGTAGTCAGAGAGATCTTTTGCGGCTTCCGATATGAGAGCAGAGATGTCCGGCTGAGTTTGGGCCGGCGTGGTTGAAGTGGCTGAATTCCTGGCCTGTGCGGTGGGTGCGTTTCCGATACTCGGCGCCTCTGCCCCAAAAAGAGATAGCAAGGCCGCTTCGAACGTGGGGCCATAGGCAAGACGGTCCTGCAACGCCAGCACTACCAGGCGTAACTCCGGCATGGGGCTTTGCTGAGCCTGTAAATAGATTGGCTCCGCATAGAGCAGCGCGTGTCCGCAGGGAATCACCAGCATGGTTCCTCGGCGCACGTGCGATCCCTGCTGGTTCCACAATGTCAATTGTCCGGAAAGCTGTGCGTTCTGATCAATGCGAGCTTCTATCTGCAACGGCCCATCCACCAGTTTGGTTTTGGGGAAGTTGTAAACCACTGAAGTGCCGTAGTTCGCGCCGTCACTGCGTCCGGCAATCCAGCCAATCAGGTTGTTGCGATTGGCCGGCATAAAAGGCAGAATCTCCACAAATTCCAGTTCGGATTCACCCGGCAATTTCATGAGCACGAAATTCGGCTGCATGGTCTGGCTGACCTGTTCACCACGCTCATTCGTCGCGACCTCTTTGCCGACGCTCCAGAGATCTTCACGGTTATAAAACATCTGCGGGTCCGTCATGTGATAGAGCCCGTAAACTTCCGCCTGCAAAGCCAGCAACAACTCAGGATAGCGGACGTGCTTGCGCAACCCGGCCGGCATGGCAGAAGCATCCTTGAACAGGCTGGGGAAAATGCTGCGGTAGGCCGCCAGAATCGGATCGTCCTTGTCAAAAGCATAGAAGGTGGTTGCGCCGTCATAGGCATCAATTACCACTTTCACGCTGTTGCGGATGTAGTTGATCGAATTGCCTTCGATGCGGTAATGGCTTGAGTAGGGATAGCTGTCTGAAGTGGTAAATGCATCCATGATCCAGTACAGGCGGCCATCTTCACCCAGCACGATGTACGGATCGTGTTCATACGTAAGAAAAGGGGCGAGGGTTGAGGCGCGCTCCCGTACGTTGCGACGCATGAGCAAACGGCTTTCGCTGTTCACATCATCGCTGAATGGAACCTTGCCAATGTCGCCGCGATCAAATGCGATGAGGATGCGTCGCAGAAAACCACCCAGCACAATGCCGCTTTTTGCGTCATAGGAAGTGAAACTGTTGGTCTCGCCCTGCGGATAATTGAATTCTCTCTGCCGAGTTCTTACGTAGACATCAGTGTTGGTAAGTTCGCCGAAATAAATTTCCGGGCGCGTTACGTTCAGACCCTGCACCGTGCTCTGCACGGGCATGTTGCTCAGATACAGGTTAGGCAGACCTTCTGACGTAAACCCGTTCACCGGGTTCATGGTGATGCCGAAGCCGTGGGTGTAGATGAGCTTCTCATTGATCCAGTTACGGCTGCTCTCCGGCAGCTTTTCAACATTCAATTCGCGTGTTGCGAGCATCACTTCGCGCATTTTGCCGTCGATTTCATAGCGATCAATGTCCACGTCGGGAAAGTCGTAATAAGTTCGGATTTCCTGGATCTGACGGAGCGTGTCCTGGAGGGCGCGCCAATCCCAGAGCCGTATGTTCTGCAGCGTTGGCTGGTTGTTTGCCCGATCAAGGGCCTCGACGCTGGTTTCGGCGGGAAACTGACGCTGCGCAACATGGTCCAGCGCATAGGCTTGCCGGGTCAACTGGATGTTGTGCGTGATGTAAGGCTGTTCGCGGACCAACTCATTTGGTTTGGCGATAAAGCTTTGCACATACCATCCGGAGATTTGGAGAACGATGTAACAGAATGCTGCGGGAGCAACGGCCGCCAGCAGCCAGCGTCCGCGGCGTATGGAGAATGCATTGGCCGCCGCGATGCCCGCGCCCAGCACCAGCGCCGCGCAGATAAACAGCAGGCCAGGAAGCATAACGTGGGCTTCAGTGTAAGTTACGCCGCCAAAAACGGTGTGATCTTCGAACAGATAATCGAACCGTCCGAGATATACCCGGATTGCCAGCACCAGAAGAAAAGCGGCAAACGTCATGGACAGAGGACTCCATGACATTGCATTGGAGGTCCCGTACGGGCCTTCCTGCGCATTGCCATCTCTTTTCATAACCATGAAGAAAACGGACGTAGCACAAATGATCACAGCCATCAGCATCAGCCAGCCGGAGATGAGTTGCCATGCAGGCAGAGTGAAAAGGTAGAAGCTCAACGCCTTGCCAAAGATGGGATCAGCCATTTGTCCGGCGGTGGGAGATGCGTACCAGTAAAGCGCGAGCGCGGGCCACTCCGCCATCATGAACGCACCTGTAGCCAATGCGATCAGTATTGAACCACCCAGCCCGATGAACCGTATGACTGGCTCAACCGGCAATTTCACGGGCTGTCCGCCGACGAAGATGGTGTGCGAAATGGGCAAGGTGGCGAGTTGCGTCTTCTTAAGCGCCCGAAATGATCCATAAAGGATGAGGAATGTGGCGGCGGCGAAGAAGATGAATACCGTCCATTGCAGGCTCAAGGATTTGGAGAACACCTGCAAATAGCCCAGGGACCCAAACCAGAGGGCGTCCACGTAATATGACAGCCAGGTCCTGGCGAAGGAAGCAAGAACGGCCACGCCGATGAAAATGAGGAGCAGCCAGCGCGATAGCCGAATAGGGGTTCTTGGCGGTGGGACTTGCGGGCGATAAGGACGCCTTATTTGTGGCCAGTTCACTGGATCAGACATTACTTGAGCCTCGTGCACAAGCATACGCTATCGGGGGAGTGCAGGAGACGCGGTCCGGCTCGCGATCGATCCGGCGGGGGTTTAAAATTACTTCTGCACTGACAAGAGAAAAATCAATGAGTGATATCAAACCAAGCGAAGAAGCAATGGCAAAGGCACGCCGCCTGGTGGAGAAATTCTCCGCCAAGTCAGGCACCACCACGCATCCGGACAAGGAAGTAACTGAGAGCGTGGTCCTGGGACTGGCCAGCAACATAGACACGCTGGGCAAACCGCTGTGCCCCTGCCGTTTTTATCCCGACAAGAAAGAAGAGGCAACGCACCGGACATGGATTTGCGCGTGTGACGATATGCAGATCTACAAGTATTGCCACTGCCTGTTGTTTGTCCGGGAAGATGGGCGTCCAATTACGGAATATCTTCCGCCTGATCATGACGGACGCAAAGCCTACGGAGTGGTGGAAGATCCTACGCCCGATAAAGGACGAGCGTTACGGCATATGGCTGCGGAGCGGGAAAAGGAACGGATCGAACGTCCGTCGTAGATTCTGTCGCTGCCAAGATTTTTTGTCGCTTCGCTCCAAACCGCTTGACAGAATTTGCCCCCTGAAATCGTGAAGGCTCCTGTTGCAGAGGGCTCGCGCGGTACGGCGCTCGCCCTTTTCGCCGACCGGAGAGTATCTGTCGCTTCGCTCCCAAACCGCTCGAGATTTACTTACTTTTTTTAGAATGCGGATGCGCTTGTGGCAGCGGGCTCGGCGCGCAAGTCGGCCTGTCTTCTCTTTCGTCGCTTCGCGAAAACCGCTTGAAACGCGTCTGGTGGTGACCGTGCGAAGGCTCCTGTTGCGGCGGGCTCGGCGCGCGAGTCGGCCTCGCCCTTCTCCCGACCGGAGACGTTTTTGTCGCTGCCAAGATTTTTGTCGCTTCGCTCCAAACCGCTTGAACATTTTCTTTAAGCGTTGGTCCTTATGGCCCTGTAACAACGCGATACGGGCAAGCCGGCCTCACCGCGTAATTGCAAAATACATGAATCGATCCGAGATTATTCGGCATTGTTTGGCAGGAGTGCCATTTCGTACTTTATTCGCCTGATGAAATGCGTTATGGTGAGAGTGCCTCAGGGCGAGAAGTGAAGAGTTCTTTGACATAAGAACGGTACTTGGTCATTAGTACCTAGTAGTTGGGCAAGGCAGGTCGCGCAGCTTCGACCCTAGCAAGCCAAAACCTGCCTTTGCCGGGGACCCCGGGTTGGGTGACTTTCCACCCCAGCAAGCCAAAACCGGGCTTGCCGGGGACCCCGGTTGGGTGACATTGGGTGAAATTGGGTGAAACCGGGGGGCAGGGGTACCCCCTCCCCATCGCCGTCATCGGGTGATCGCGCGACATCGCCGAGATCGGAAGGGCGTCCCTTGGGATGTTTCGTGTAAGTCCTTTAGATCTTGGGATGAACCGGGGGGAGCCCATCGGTCATCTGAACCGATTCCGCAAAAGGGAGAAGGTTTTGACCTGTTTCGTTGCGGGAGTCTTACTGCTTGTCGCGGGATTCGTTTGCGGCCGGCTGGCCACCAGCGTTTGCGGTTACTGCGGCTGGTTTGGCGACGGGATTAATCATTTCCGACGAGGAATAATTCGGCCCGAGTCCCAGTTTGATCAGAGCGCGCGAGTCGGGCGTAACCTTGGTTTGCCAACCGTGATCGGCCTGATAGCGGGTAATGGCTTCCTGTGTGCGTGAATCCCATACTCCGGTGGGTTCACCGCTGAGGTATTTCTCACGGATCAGCGCCGTCTGAATCTCGCGGGCCCGTTCCGGCTGTATACCCTGCTGGCCTTTGCGCTTCCAGGAGGTTTTACGGCCGCCCTTGCGGCGCCTGGCGGAGGCATGGGTCTTTCCTGAAGCCGATTTCTTCGTTGTCCCAGCAGTCTTTGTCCCAGCAGTCTTTGTCACGGCAGACTGGGCCGCAGCCGGCTGGGCCGTGCTGATGGTCAGGCCTAACAGCAGCATCATGCTGATTAGAAAGAACCTTTTGGAAATTAACCGCAAATTCACCTCAGAAATCGATCCAGCTATCGAGCGCGCAACATCATGTCACGGTTTGATGCTGATGCGCCAGTTTTATGTTATCCAGCACAGGTTACCGAAGAGTCCCGACTTCTCTGGATTTATTGCAGATATCGCGAGCTAAGTCTCTGCTGGACAGCTATTTAGCGGAGAAGGTCAAAGGCGGAAATCGATATCGATGTCCGCCCTTATTGCTCGTCTTTACGGCAAGGTTCCCGAAAGGAAGATGTTGCCGGAGTTGGCGGCGCGGCCGCTCTTAACCAGGAACACCACGTCCTGTCCGCTCTTGAGCTGTGAGGTAACGCGGCGGAACTCTTCTTCATTGTTTACCGGGAGTTTGTTGACCTTAAGGATGATCATGCCCACCTGCACGCCTATGTCCTCAGCGAATGAATCAGGCTTCACGTCAGACACCTGTACGCCTTTGCCTTCAGGAGTGCCGAAGCGCTCAGCCATCTCGGGCGACACTGCCCGGACAGCCATTCCCAGGCGAGTAGGCGCGGGTTTTGCCGCGTCGGTTGTATCGTCAGAGGCTTCCGCGCGCTCGGCGAACAGTTTGGTCCGGTCGGCCACGGCAATGGAGACCTGTTTCTGTTGGCCGTTGCGGACATATTCAATCGGAACTTTGGTGCCGGGTTTGACGGCTGAGATGATGCCAACCAGGTCATCCCCGTTTTTAACCGGCTTGCCGTTCACCGTGGTGATGGTGTCTTCCGGCTGGAGGCCGGCGCTTTCCGCGGGACCTCCGGCGGTTACACCGGAAATGGTGACGCCACTCTTCACGCCGTACATGCGGGCCAGGGCCGGAGTTTGCGGATTGAAGGTTACGCCAATGGAGCCGCGTGCCACTTTGTGTTCCGGACTGGTGAGCTGATCATAAACTTCGCGCACCGTATTGGACGGCATGGCAAAGCCAACACCCTGATATCCGTAGGACTGCGTGTAGATGGCGGTGTTGATGCCAATGACTTCGCCGCGCATGTTCACCAGTGGGCCGCCAGAGTTGCCGGGATTGATGGCTGCATCCGTCTGAATGAATGACTGGAATTGCCGGGCGGGATTGATATTGCGTCCGCGGGCGGAGACGATGCCGGCGGTCACGGTATTTTCGAGGCCGAACGGGCTGCCCATGGCCAGCACCCAGTCACCAACGGTCATCGCGTCTGAATCGCCCAGTTTGGCCACGGTGAGTGGTGAGTCCTTGGGTGGATCGATCTTGATCACGGCCAGATCGGTTTCACTATCCATGCCAACCAGTTTGGCTGTGCGGAGCATGCCGGGCGCGTCGTCTTTCAGCTTCACGCGGATGCGGTCCGCGCCTTCCACCACGTGAAAGTTGGTGATGATATATCCGTTCGCATTCAGGATCACGCCGGAACCAAGCGAGCGCGAGCGCCCGCCGTTTGGGCCTTCGGGACCGCCAAAGGGACTCTGTTCTTCATCGCCGCCCTGACCACCCTGACCGCCTTGACCACCCTGCCCACCTCCGCCGAAGAAGCGGTTGAAGAAATCCTGAAGATCGTCATTGTTGCCGCCACCGTTGTCATCACCCTGACCCTGGCCTCGGCGCAAACGCCGGCGTGGTTTGGCGATGGATTCAGTGTTGATGTTGACCACGGCGGAGCCCACTTGCTTGGTCACCTGGCCAAAAGTATTGCTGAGCTGTTGCGGTGATTGCATCGGCAGCAATGCGGCATCAGGGCTGGAGACGTTGCCTCTGACCCCGGTGCGGCTCAACACTGTGCCAATCAGGATTCCGACGGTCAAAGTCAAAAGCACGACCAGTGTCGAAAGCATTCGCTGGGTCTTAAGGCGAGCCATGAATGAGGTATAACGCGAATTCATCAGGACGTTCCTCCGGCCTATTGCAGCCCTGGGAAAATTATAAACGGACGCTTCAAGAAAGGATTGTAAGACCCATTTGATTAAGAGCGCCCTCAATTAGACGCAGAAAGAGTTACCAGCGTTATCCGTCAGGGCTGGCCTGCCCGGGCTCTGCGGCCAGGTCCGGGTCTGGCGCCACTGCGGCTTCCTGATTCGCACTTCCCTGGTTCACCCTTCCTAAGACCTCTGAAATCAATATCCCAGCCAGAATCAGCAGAGCCCCCGCTCCAGCGCGCAAACCCAGCCGCTCGTGCAAAAAGATGAACGAAGTTATCCAAGCGAACACCGGTTCCAGATTGAAGATCAATGCCGCGTGGGTGGCGGGGGTGAACTGCTGCGCCCACGCCTGGACGGTAAATGCCACGGCCGTGCCGAAGATCCCTGTGATCAGCACAGTTGCGATCACCGTGGGTGTCGGCCGGAAATAGGGGTGTTCGAGAAACGGCGCGCTGATGGCCGTGAGCAGGGCGCCGATGCCGATCTGCAAGACCGCCATCTGCTCAAAAGGGAAGCGCCGGGTGCTGCGTCCCAGGAAGACGATCTGAAAGGCGAACGCGAATGCGCAGCCAATGGTCAGCAGGTCACCGGAATTGATGTTGGCGAAATCGGCCAGGGCCTGGCGCCCGGCGGGAACGGTCATGAGGAAAAGGCCGGTCAATGCCAGGAGTATGCCGGCCACGCGCCAGCGATGGATCTTCGCTCGCCAGAAGACAACCAGCACCAGCGGCACGAGCACGGTGGAGATGCCGGTGAGAAACGCAGACTTTGAAGGTGTGGTGAGCCTGAGTCCGGCCGTCTGGAAGGCATATCCGAGGCCGAGAAATAAGCCGACCAGCGCGCCGGTGAAGAAGCCAGTCCGGGTAAGGCTGCGCAGATTTTTGCGATAGTAAATTGCCAGCAGCACGGCAGCCAGGGTCATGCGCACTGCATTCAGCATGAGTGGAGAAGAATCTGCCAGTGCCGCTTTGATCATCGGAAACGTGCAGCCCCAGATCATGGTGACCAAGACCAGCAGCAGATGGGCTTTGAGGGATCGAGACACGGGCTGCAATATTTTACCGTTTGGCGGTACGTCGAGAATCAGCTGGAACGTTTTTAGGCCGAACGCCTGACTTTGCTGTTCGATTTGCTGGCTGAATTAGTGCGTTTATTTCCAGCGATCGATTTGAGTTTGGTGGCCTTCTTTGCAGGTGCGAGTGATTTTTTCTTCGCTACGGTTTTCGAATTGGCCGGCTTGCTGCTGGATGATTTCGGTGAGGAAGATTTTGTTGCCGCTGACTTCTTTGCTTTATCCTCAAACAGCCACTCCGCACCTTTCTTCACCGGAGCTTTACGATTGCTTTCCCATTCGGCCGCGTCTTTGTCACCGCCAATTTCGGCCAGCGTGCGATGGGTGAGCACGGAGTAGTCCAGAGAATCGATATCGAAGCCGGGCTGCATGGCGTCATCTTTTTTCTTGATCAGCAGCCACTCGTTGCCTTTTGATCCCGGACGCCGCGCTCGCATGTGCGCCAGCACAAATTCGCCATTCAGCTTTTTGCCGTGAAGGCGAAACTTCAAATCACCTTTGGCCAGCATCTGATCGGTGTTGCCCAGCGGCTCCCATGTTCCAACGTCCCACACCATCACGGTGCCGGCGCCGTAATTGCCTTCAGGGATAATGCCCTCAAAATCGAAATACGAAACCGGATGATCTTCCACCTGCATGGACAGACGCTTGTCGGCTGAATCCAGCGAAGGCCCTTTCGGCACGGCCCACGATTTCAAGACGCCATCCATCTCCAGGCGGAAGTCATAATGCAAACGCGAGGCGCGGTGCTTCTGCACGACGAAGCGATGGCCTTCATCCCTCGCCAGTGTGCCTTTGGGTTCAGGCGTTTCATTAAAGCGGCGCTTCTCGTTATATTTCTCCAGTGCCATACATCGTTTAGATGCATGCCGGGTAGCAACCTGGCGGGGAAATACGCTTCTGGTGGAGTTTCAAATGCTAAACTCGTCGTCTATGGCGAATGGTGCCGCCGGAGCAGAGGATGACGGTAATCGAATCTCGAATGACGTTTCTCAAGCGCGTCTTTTTGGCGCTGGCTTTCATCGCGACGCTCGCCGGAGCGCCACAGCTTGCTGCCCAAGACCAGCCGCCTCAAAAGTCCCAGCCGTCTCCGCCGCCCAGCCCAGAGCAAAAGCAGGTTTTCGATGACCGTGCCGCCACCCGGCTGCTGATGCAGCTCACCCAGGGTCTGGAAGACAATAACCAGAAGCAGGTGCTCGCCGTATTCGACTTTGTCCACATGCAGGACGGCCAGCGTTTCCAGCAGCAGCTCATATCGTTTTTGTCGCATGCAGAGAGCATCCGGCTGCACGTTAATCTGGTCAGCGCTATTTCGGACGTTGCGAAGCCCAGCGCCGAGGCCGACTTCGAAATGGAAATCACGCCACGCGACGGCACGTTGCCGGTGCGCAAGCAGGCGCGGGTGAATTTTTCCGTCCAGAGCACGTCCAGCGGCTGGAAGTTTGTGGACGTGCAGCCACGCAGGTTTTTCTCCACGGATTTCAGCCAATGAAGACTCGGCCGATGTGGCCGGCAGCCGATGACGCCGACCCGGAAGGCCGAGAAACTCTGCGAGGAGATGCGGTGGAACCGGTTTGTGAAATATGAAGCGCGAGTATCCTGATCGGCCTATCGTCGGCGTGGGCGCGGTGATCATCAATCAGGGCCGCGTGCTGCTGGTTAAACGAGGCAGTCCGCCGATGCTAGGCCAGTGGACCATTCCCGGCGGCGTGGTTGAACTTGGCGAAACGCTGCGCTCTGCCGCTGAACGTGAAGCCCGGGAAGAAACCGGACTCACTGTGCGAGCCGGCGAGGTCATTGAAGTGATTGACCGCATACTTCCCGGTAAAGATGGCCGTACTCAGTACCATTATGTGCTGGTAGATTTCCTGTGCCACGTGCTGGAGGGTGAACTGAGCGCAGGAAGTGATGCCGCGGATGTCGCGTGGGCCGCGGAAGATGAACTGGAGGCGTTTAAGCTGGAGAAGACCGCGGTTGAGGTGATTTTGAAAGCTTTGACGTTGGCGAGCGCATGATCAGCCTGGGCGAAATATCCTCAGGCGGTAGGGTTCCCTCGCTCCGCTCGGGATAAAACGAAAAGCCTATCCACCCCATACATAAGCATCATCCTGCGGCAAGCCGATGAAGGCCAGCACGCGGCACGCAAACTGGTGCGCCATCTCGTCCAACGATTTTGGCTGGTTGTAAAAAGTGGGAATCAGTGGATAGATCGTGGCTCCGGCTTCAGCGGCATGATGCATGTTTCTGATGTGGATGAGGTTCAGCGGGGTCTCGCGCACGCAGAGAACCAGCGGTCGCTTTTCCTTGAGGCAGACGTCGGCGGCGCGTTGCACCAGATTGCCGGCCAGCCCGTTGGCAATCCCAGCAAGCGTGCCCATACTGCACGGCAGTATCATCATGGCATTGGTGGGATAGGAGCCGCTGGCCACGTTGGCGCCGATATCATCTATATTTTGCGCACGAATCTTTTCCGCCTTACGGCCGATCAATTGCTGCACCAGATCAGATCGGCCTTTGATGCCAAGCTCTTCGGCAAAGACGCGCAAGGCATTATCCGAGGCAATGAAGTTCACTGTGCCGATGCGCGGATCACGTTCCGCCGCCAGCAGGAGCGCGCGTGTAAAGACGGCGCCGCTTGCACCCGTGGCAGCGACGGTGAGTATCTGGCCTGGTTGAGATGGAGTCGGCATGGTGAAGAGAATGCCAGTTGAGCATAGGGAGAAGAGTTGGTGGCAGTCAAGGCGAGGGGGCAGAGCATTTGAAATTTAAAATTCGAAATTAAAAATTCCCCAATTCCATCGATCCTTGGCAATTTTGGGCAGTCTTGGCAATCGTGGCAATTCTGGCAAATCCTCACTGGTGTTACTCTGATTGGTTGGCCATGGAAACCTCAGCCCTGCTAAAACTTCTGGAACAAGTCCGTAGCGGCAGCCTTTCGCCGGATGAAGCCGTTTCACGTCTGCGTCATCTCCCGTTTGAAGACCTGGGCTTTGCCAAAGTGGACCACCATCGCAAGCTGCGGGCCGGCATGCCGGAGGTGATCTTCTCTCGCGGCAAGACGCCTGATCAGGTGGCCCAGATTTTTAAGAAGCTCGCGTCGCAGGGTGGCAATGTTCTGGCCACAAAGGCGGACGCCGGCCACTTTCGAGCCGTCAAGAAGCTGGTCCGCAAGGCCGAGTATCGTAAGACTGCGCAGGCCATTGTGCTCACGCAGGACAAGGCCATTTACGGCAAAGGCAGCATCGCCGTCGTCTGTGCCGGAACCAGCGATATTCCCGTGGCCGAAGAAGCGGTCACCACCGCCGAGGTCATGGGCAATCGCGTAACTCCCCTGTATGACGTGGGAGTTGCGGGCATTCACCGGCTGCTCTCGAACCGAAACGTGATCGACGGAGCCCGCGTGGTGATTGTCTGTGCCGGAATGGAAGGTGCTCTGCCCAGTGTGGTTGGCGGCCTGGTGCGGGTCCCCGTGATTGCAGTACCGACCAGCGTGGGCTACGGGGCATCGTTTAACGGACTGGCAGCACTGCTGGGCATGCTGAATTCATGTGCTTCGAACGTGAGTGTGGTGAATATAGACAACGGCTTTGGCGCAGGCTACGTTGCTTCCATGATTAACCGGCTTGAGTAAAGAGCGAACCGCTTTTTAACCCGACGGCTTTAACTCTTCTTAACCACGCCTCCACTGTGAGCTCGCCACCCGCCATAAAACCCGCGTCAATGCAAGTATTTTTCGCACTTAGCGCAATCTTTTTACCGTACAACATTCATAGTGCCACCCGCGTCTCAACAGCAGGTGTACAATTTGCGAGTGATGAGGGCCATCGGACCTTCTGTTATGGGAGGACCTGCTCCCAATGCCGAGGCGCACATGAACGTTCATTTGAGTTTTAAGGCTGGCAAGACTCCTGACGTAGAACGAGAATTCCAAACCCACATTCAGAAGCTCAACCGCAGGCTCCGCGCTTTCAAGCCTGACCTGGTCCACCTGCACGCTGTAGTGGACAATGCCGCACGCCAGGAACTCAGTACTTCTCTCAATTTGCGATTGCCGTCAGGGCAAATGGCCGCCACCAGCACCAGCAGCACTGCTTCCGCGAGCGTGAAAGCGGCGTTCGTCGATCTGCTGGCGCAGCTCACCAAGCACAAAGATCTCCTGCGCGGACACGTTGGACGAAAGTTGCGCCGTGGGGACCGTGGACAGCGTTTGAGCAAGACTGTGCCGTTTGAGCAGACACTTGCGTCCGTCTCGCAGAGCTCCGTCACGAAGATCAATAGCGCCCCAGGTGCAGCGGCTTCCGCTGAGGCGTTGGGCGCGCTCTATGATGAAGACTGGATCGTCGATCTGGATCATCTGCGGGAATTTGTGGCCCGTGAGCTTCAGCTCCGCGCCGGGAATGGACAGATACGTCCCGGTCAAATCACGATTGATGAAGTGATTGATGAAGTGATGGTGGCCGCCCTGTCGCATGAAAACGGCAACGCCCAGTTGCTGCCGGAGGAAAGTTACTTTCACCGCCTTGCGCTTCGCGCCATTCGCCAGTTGATGAATGACAATGCGGACGTGGCGGAGGTCTCACTGGATGCGCGCGCCGGCATGACTGACGTTACCGCAAGTGATGAAAGCCTTCTTCAATACCACCAGCCCGATGATCGCGTGAAGGAAGAGAATCTTATTCCGGACTCGGCATCGCGGACGCCGGAAGAAATCTATGCCAGTGAAGAGATGGTGGCGCAATTGGACGTAGTACTGCATGGAGTGGGCGCCAAAGACCGGGAGGCGTTCATCCTTTTTACGCTGGAAGGTTTTACGATCGAAGAAATTGCCCGTCTTTCTGACCGGCCACACGACGATGTACGCAAGTCCATCCATCACGCGCGCGAGCGAATACAGAAGACCCTGCCGGAGCGCGATGACTTCCGCCAGAGGCTGCTCCAGCGCTCCCGCGTGGCCTGAACCCAGCTCACGGCTTGATTCAGATCACAGTCGGGCGCATGAGCCTTGTCCCATCATCAGATGCAAACCGGCAGAATGCACATCGGCAGAATGCTACAGGAGGAACGCATGATTTCGCGCGAAGAGCTTCGTCAACTTGCTCAGATTGATTTATCGGAAAGCGGCGCCATCAGCTTCTATTTCCAGCCGCAGACGCCCCAGGACAAATCGCATCGTGAGGAGGCGATTTTGGCGAAAGACCTGGTGCGCGATGCCTTGCGCCAGACCGAGCGCAACGGCAACCATCATGCGCTGCGAGAAGATCTGAAACGCATACTGGAGATTGCGGAAAGGCTGCACGGCAATCATTCCCGCGGCAAGGCCATTCTCGCCTGCCGTGACCGGAACATCTGGCGTGAAATTGACCTGCCTGCGCAGCTTGGGCACTCGCAGCTGAAAGTTAATTCCCGGTTTCACCTCAGTCCCCTGGTGGCTGCATTTGCGAGTGCGCCCAATGCCTGCATTGTGGTGGCTGACCGGCAGAAGGCACGCATGTTTGAGCTGCGCAATGAGAGCATGAAGGAAAAGATGGAGCTTGAATTCGGCAAGCTGCCGAACAGTGGACGGAGTGATGGCTTTATGGGTTATGACGGCGGCCATCGCGAACGCCACAAAGAAAACGAAGTCATGGTCCATTTCAAGCAGCTTGCCGAATCGATTCAGTTGCTGATGCAGGGTGAGAAATGCGATACGTTGCTCATTGGATGCCGTGATGAAACCTGGCCGGAACTGGAACCTCATCTGCACACCGGTCTGAAGCAGAAACTGTCAGGGCGCTTTACGCTCGATCCTGCCTCTGCTACGGCGGAAGAGGTACGTAAAATCGCGGAAGAGATCCTGCGCGGCAGGCGCGTGGCGGAACAAAGCAGTCTTGTTCATGAGGTGATCGGGCAGGCATCGCGCAATTCCGTCGGAGCGGTGGGCCTTCGCCATGTTCTGACTGCGCTGGAACGCCAGGAAGTCCAGACCCTGGTCATCAGCCCTGATTTTCATGCCGAGGCCGTTGAGTGCACCAACTGTCGCCATCTGGATACGCGGATGGTGAAGGCGTGCGCTGTCTGTGGAAGGAAGACGCGCCAGTTGAGTAACGTCAGTGATGCACTGATTGATTCTGCGCTACGCAACGGCGCTGACATCCAGTTAGTTGAAGCTAATCCAGAACTGGAAAAAGCCGGACGCGTCGGCGCACTGCTTCGCTTCCGTGCCGATCAGAACACTGCGGGGAAGGCAGCAGTCTAGAGGAGAGAAGAGTTAATGTCGAACAACGCTTTGGAGGATTTTCGCAACTTTCCTGGCATCACTGAGGCCTGGGAACTGGAGCGCACCGGTCTGGTGGTCATCCGGGAAGAGCTATACAAGCTGGAACTCTGGCACTCTCATTCCAATCCAGACGTGCCCTATTACGTGGCGATTCATATACAGGAACATAACGTGTGGAAGCGTATTTCTGATCCGCCATTTGCCAGCGGTCGCAATGGAGAAGACGCGTTGCGTGATGCGATGGTCTTTCTCTCAGAGAGGCTGGCGGCATAGGGCGCGCTTTGTCTACGGCAGTTCGTTCGCTGAAAGCTAGGAGCTTCGGGCGGGGGATGATATCCTTCTGCGTTTCAAGTTCTCATCCCAAAGTGAGGTCGCATGAAGCGCAGAGATTTTCTTTCCGGCCTGGCGGTAACTTCGGCATCGCTGGCTGTTGGCCAAACTAATCCTCCACAAAAAATGGATTCCCCGTACAAGATCATTCCCAGGACGGGGAGCCCAAAGAACATCATTGTCTGCGCGGCCAACGGCTATAACTACATTGACGCAGGATTTGAAAAGCTGCGCGGTGGCGCTGACACGCTGGATGCCGCCATTGCCGTGGTCTCCGGTCCGGAAAACGATCCCAACGATGACAGCGTAGGACTGGGCGGCCTGCCCAACGAAGAAGGTGTGGTGGAACTGGATGCCTGCTGCATGCATGGCCCCACGCGGCGGGCAGGATCGGTGGGCGGCGTGCGTGATATCAAGAACGTTGCTTCGGTGGCCAAGGCCGTGATGGAGCACACCGGACACGTGATGCTGGTGGGCGAAGGTGCTACGCGCTTCGCCATTGCCATGGGTTTTCCTAAAGAGAATTTGTTGACCGAGCATTCGCGCAAGATCTGGATGCTGTGGAAGGAAACGCACTCCAATCAGGACTGGTGGGGACCGGGAATTTCAGATCCGAACTGGAAGCCCCCTGCGGCTATGTCGGGCGTGCTGGAAGATCAGCCGCTACACATCAAAAAGATGTATGCGATCGCAGCCGATCTGGGGATCGCCGAGCACCAGCGCATGGATGCGATCCAGAAAGTTCTCAACCCGCCGACGGGCACCATCAATTGCTCGGCGCTGAATGAGAAAGGCGAGATGTCCAGCGTAACGACGACCAGCGGTTTGGCTTGGAAGCTGCCCGGACGTTGCGGTGATTCGCCAATCATCGGTGCAGGATGTTATTGCGATCAGGACATAGGAGCCGCTGGAGCCACCGGCAATGGCGAAGAAAATATTCGCGTGGCCGGAGCGCATACGATTGTGGAGAACATGCGGCACGGCATGTCACCCGAAGATGCGGGCATGGACGCGCTCAAGCGCATTGCCCGGAACTTCAACAATGACATGACGCGCTTGTCTTACCTCAACATGTTTTATTACGTCCTGCGCAAGGATGGAGTGTATGCCGGCGTGTCGTTGTGGTCAGGAAAAGGCGATCATCCGCGACGCTATGCCGTGCACGATGGGACCAAGAGATATGAAACTGCGAAGTATCTGTTTGAAGGCCAGGCCAAGGATTGGCCGCCGATGCCGCAGGTTCCAAAATAGAAGAGGATTAGCCGCGAATCTCGCGAATGCACACGCATTTTGTGTGATTCGTGGTTCGCGGCTTTTTCATGCCCGAGCGAGAACAAGCGATCGGCCGTCCGTTAGTCGCCTGTGTTTACAGGAATCGCACCTTCACGTCCGGCCGCTTGGCCAGATGTATGCTTTCCACAAAGCGAACTTTGCCGCTCTGCCGTGTCATGACGATGGATGAGGTACGGGTGCCATCGCCGAAGAAGCGTACGCCCTTCATCAGCGCGCCGTCAGTCACGCCGGTCGCGGCAAAGATCAGGTTGTTGCCGGGAGCCAGGTCTTTGGCTGCGTAGATTTTGTTTTTGTCGGTAATGCCCATCTTCCTCACGCGCTCTTCCAGTTCCGGGGTATTGATGACCAGGCGGGCCAGAATTTCGCCATTGAGACAGCGCATGGCAGCAGCGGTGATTACGCCTTCGGGAGCGCCTCCGATGCCCATGACGGCGTGAACGTGTGTGCCGATCACGGCCGCCGCAATACCGGCAGAGAGATCACCGTCAGTGATCAGACGGATGCGAGCACCGGCAGCGCGAATGTCGCTGATGAGCTTTTCATGGCGGGGACGGTCGAGCACCACTACTACCAGGTCTGAAACGTCCCGGTTCAAGGCCCGCGCGATGGCCTTCAAATTGTCTTTCACCGGGGCATCAAGATCGACCACGTTCTTGCAAGACGGGCCGACCACCAGCTTTTCCATGTAGCAATCAGGTGCGTTCAGTAGTCCGCCTTTTTCCGACGCAGCCAGTACGGTGATGGCGCCTGGCGCGCCGGTGGAGCAAAGGTTGGTGCCTTCCAGCGGATCCACGGCAATATCGACTTCGGGAAGCGTTTCACTGTCTTTCCAGCCCGCGCCGACGGGTTCGCCGATATATAGCATGGGGGCCTTGTCCCGCTCGCCCTCACCGATGACGATGGTGCCACGCATCGGCACTGAGTCCATGGTCTTGCGCATAGCTTCAGTGGCGGACTTGTCGGCTTTGTGACCGTCGCCTGTGCCCATTGTGTGGGCTGAGGCAATGGCCGCCTCTTCCACCACGCGGACAAACTCCAGCGCCAGTTCAAACTCCATCACGTTTTCAGGATTTTTGGTTACTGTCTTTTCGGCTACCTGGGTTGGCATGGTAAAACCTCTCAATAAATTTTGAACTCCGTAAAAAGTCCGGAGTTGAACCGCGACGCATTACTCCATTCTTGCTAAAACGCACTGCTACCCGTGATGCTTTCGCCGATGATCAAGGCATGAATGTCATGCGTGCCTTCGTATGTCTTGACTGACTCCAGGTTCATCATGTGCCGCATCACTGGATAGTCGTCGGCGATGCCGTTGCCGCCGAGGATATCGCGGGCCATGCGGGCGCACTCCAGGGCCATCCATACATTGTTTCGCTTGGCCATGGAGATGTGCTGGTGCTGAACTTTCCCAGCGTCTTTCAGACGTCCGACCTGCAAGGCCAGAAGCTGCGCCTTGGTAATTTCGCTGACCATCCAGACCAGCTTTTCCTGGACAAGCTGGTGAGATGCAATTGGCTGGTCGCGGAACTGCTTGCGCACCTTGGAATATTGCAACGCCGTGTCATAACAGGACATAGCCGCGCCAATCGCGCCCCAGCCGATGCCATAACGCGCCTGATTCAGGCAGGAGAGAGGGCCTTTCAGCCCGTCGGCGCCGGGGAGCAGGTTTTCTTCGGGCACGCGGACGTCTTGCAGCGAAAGCCCAGAAGTTACCGATGCGCGTAACGACCATTTGCCATGGACATTATCGGCCTTAAAGCCGGGGCGATTGGTTTCGACCAGGAAGCCCTTGATGCGATTGTCGTGGGCTTCCGATTTGGCCCAGACAATGGCCACGTCCGCGATGGTGCCGGAGGTGATCCACATCTTTTCGCCGTTCAGCACGTATTCATTGCCGACCTTCTTTGCCCGTGTGCGCATGCCGCTGGGATTGGAGCCGAAATCGGGCTCGGTGAGTCCGAAGCAGCCAATCTTTTCACCCTTGGCCATCGCGGGAAGCCATTTGTCTTTTTGGGCATCACTGCCAAAAGCATAGATGGGATACATGCATAACGCCGATTGCACACTTACAAATGAGCGAACGCCACTGTCACCGCGCTCCATCTCCTGCATCACCAGCCCGTATTCCACGTTGGACATGCCGGCACAGCCGTAGCCTTTGAGGCTGGCGCCGAAGAAGCCGAGTTCGGCCATGGGCTTGACCAGTTCGCGGGGAAAGCGGCCGTCACGATTGCACTGCTCAATGATGGGGACGAGGTTCTCTTCAATAAAACGGCGGGAGGTGTCGCGCACCAGACGCTCGTCTTCGCTTAAAAGTGCGTCGAACTCGATGAAATCAACTCCCTTGAATTTAAAGACGGGCATACGGCTCACTTTCGTTGCTTGGATATTTAGTGCGGAGCGGGGAGGCGTGCCATGGGGGAAGCCCGCTCTTGGGGCCAAACCCTATAACTTAGCAAGTGGTGCGTCGCGGGTCAACGCGCAGACTGGTTGTGCGATCCGCGATCCAGGCTGGGCTATGCCGCGGGTTCAACCCACGAAAGCGGATGGGTGATTGATTCGAGCGATTTCTGCTCAGCGTCCACGCCAATAATCGCTTCGATCATCGCTGCCGCGATCATCAGCGCAGCTCCGGCAAGGTAACCATAGAGCAGGTGAGTGCGGGATTCGCTCTGGATGAGCAGTCCGAAGATAAACGGAGCAGCCACTCCGCCCACCAGCGTTCCGAAGGCATAGAAAATGGCGATAGCCAGCCCGCGAATTTCCAACGGAAAGATTTCGCTCACGGTCAGATAGGCCGAACTTGCCGCGGAAGAGGCGAAGAAGAAGATTACTGACCAGGCGATGGCCTGCGTGTTGGCCGTGAGCATGCCTTGGTGGAACATCCAGCCGCTGATGGCCAGCAAGATGCCAGAGAGCGCATAGGTGAAAGTGATCATCTTTTTGCGACCGATCACATCAAACAGATGACCGAGAACCAGCGGTCCGGCAAAATTTCCCAATGCGAACGGGAACAGATAGAGGCCGACCTTTTGTGCGGGCAGATGATAGAAGGTTACCAGCACCAGCGCGTAGGTGAAGAAGATGGCATTGTAGAAAAACGCCTGGGAAGCCATAAGCGCCAACGCCAGCAGTGATCGCTGGCGTTGCTGAAACGCGATCGCATCCCATACTTCTTTGAGCGGCGTGTGCGTGCGCGGATGGATCCGGATGGTTTCATCTTTCGGCGGCGCAGGCTGGCGATGGCCGGTAACTTTCTTTTCCACATCGGCCACAATACGTTCCGCTTCGGGCTCGCGCCCGTGAATCATGAGCCAGCGCGGGCTTTCCGGTACGGCATGGCGGAGAAAGATAATGCCCAAACCAAGAATGGCTCCGATCCCGAAGGCGAGTCGCCAACCTAGACGGATGGGCACGATTCCCATATCCAGTAACACGATGCTTGCACCAGCACCAATGGCTGCTCCGATCCAGAAGCTGCCGTTGATGATGAGATCAACGCGTCCGCGCACACGGGCTGGAATGAGCTCGTCAATGGCCGAGTTGATGGCGGAATACTCGCCCCCAATGCCCGCGCCGGTCAGACCGCGGAACAAGGCATAGGAAGCAAAGTTCCAGGAGCAGGCCGTCAACGCCGTTGCTACGAGATAGAGCAGAAGAGTTACAGTGAAGAGCCGTTTGCGACCGAGCCGGTCCGTGAGATAGCCAAAGAGTAGCGCGCCCAGAACTGCACCAATGAGGTAGCAGGTGGCGCTGGCGCCAACCTGGGAGTCGGTAAGGCCCAGGGCGTCAGGCCTTTTCAGCACTCCGCCAAGGGCACCGGCCAGAGTGACTTCCAGGCCGTCCAGAATCCAGGTAATGCCCAGTGCTATCACTATGAGCCAGTGGAAGTTACTCCAGGGAAGCCGATCAAGGCGTGCGGGGATGTCACTTTCGATAACTGTGGGGTGAGCAAGCGACTGTGACACCGAGGTACAGATGACACGGACACCGAAAGGAGATGCTCGGAGGGGGTTTACGAGGACAACGTAGAAGGCTTCCATATCCAGATTTCGGAAGAATCTTTTTTGTGCTACGTACAAAAACTTATAGCTTCTGGCGCTTGCGCTTGTATAATCCGGCGCAAAGTTGTTTTGTGGGAGTTTCTGAGGAACGTCTTAAAACAATCTTTGCGATTCGCCCACGTGGGGAAACAGCGTATGTGAAAAGCCGCCTGAAACGTCAGGCGGCTTTTTGTTGGTGAATCGTGAGTGGGAATTACTGAAGCGCAATCTTGGTAACGGTCATGTTCTCGCCATTGACAGCGCCATCCACAGCTACCTTGATGTCTTTCTTCTGGGTCAGCGCCGCAATAAATCTCTTGGCTTGCTCGTTGCCCGCTTTATCAAAGCGGATGACTTTCTTGTCCTCAGTCATCACGCCATAGCCGCTCTTTTCGCATTCGTCCATTTGCAGGCAGCCTTTGGTGTGTTTGGCCCCGAATTCAGCCTTACTGCCGGCTTCTTTGGCGCAAGCCAGATCAACCAGATATCCCTTGACCGTGGTATCAGCGGCAAAGGCGCTAAGGCTGATCGCGACAAACAGAATCATTACAAGTTTTTTCATGAAGTTCCCTCAAAGGTTTTGGTGTTTCCGTCTTATTTAGAGTTACCTGTGGTGTTCAAGTTACACGTGAAAAGCCGTTTTTCGTGTAAAATCATCCATGCGGCACGGCAGGTCAAGCTTCCGCCTTTCTGCCCAGAAGTTCCACGCCGCATTGCTGCGGGAAGCGGACCAGACCCCGCGGGAACCACTTACAGGAGAGTACTACAACCATGGCCAAAGTCGCCAAAACAGCGGACCGTAAAAAGATGATGGATACATCCAAGAGCACCGATTGCCCCAAATGCGGCAAGCCCACCCGCATTGTGAAGCGGATGAAAGACCGCGAGCGCAACGTGCCCGGCGGCATCTTTATTTCCTGCTCCGGCTGCGAATTCTTCGAAAAGCTCTAAACCTTTTTAATCTTCAATGAGTGGCTGTCGTGCCTAAGGCGCGACAGCCATTTCTATTCTTCAGAGTCAATTTGCCCCCGCCAGTTTGGCTTCACCGGCCCTGCTCAGCGCGACGCTGATTTAGTGCGCATGATGATCGTGATCATGTTTATGTTCCGCATTGCTGGGTTTGGGCGTACCCGCGGGTGAGGTACTGGGCGCGGCTGTACTGGCGGTTGGTTGCGGTTTGGTCAAAGCGCCTTTAACGCCGGCCGGCAGCTTGTCCGCCTGCGAAAGCAACAGACTTACCTGCCAGAGCTGGTTTTCTGACAGCATTTCGCCGAATCCCGGCATGCCCGTCATGCGGAGACCGTTCTTGGCTGTCCAGTAGGTGCGACCGACAGGATCGTCCGTGACCATCTCATCCTTATTGAAGAGTTGCGGCGGCAGCGGAAACATTCCCTTAGCCGCCATGGTGGCCGGCTGGTCTGGCACGCCGTGGCAGAAAGCGCAGTTGCTCGAGTAGATGTTTGCGCCCTGCGTAAGATTGTCTTCCGTGGGCTGCAAGGGAACGTTCTTCGGCATTTCCTTCTGCATGTGAGCGCGCATGATCATGTTCGCGGCCTTTTGTTCAAACGGCATCGGTGGCGCTGAGGTAGCAATGGGCGCGAAGCCCAAGCGTATATAGCAATAACCAAGCGCGGCCGGAATAATGAGTCCGATGATTAAACCAAAGATAAACTTTTTCACTGAATGAGCTCCTCGCCTCGTTAGCAAATCTCTGTTTTGAATGCAGTTTTACAGCATCCGCTCAAGGGACGGACGCATGCGATCTTCCTACTGCGAAAAAGCCCTGCAATTCTAGCAATAAACTCTGGGGATTCTAACGAAACCTGGTGGCCGCGTCCATATAGCAACGTGCGTTGGCAGGCCGACATCACACCACCGGAGTCAAAGTCCAGGGCTACTGGTCTACATGAATGTCGTTGTGTTTGCGCAAACGTTTTTCCTGCAAGGTCGTTTTTTCTGCGCTATAAGCCTACAGCGGCAAGTAGTTCGTATAGGCATGGTTCGGGTTCAATTGGTATCGGCGGACTCCTCGCCCATACCAGTTTTTTATCAGCCCATACTGACGTGCATATTTTGCGGTTCCAGTGCCACTTCGTCCGCATCGTAAGGTTAATGGGCAGTTCCAGCAAAAGTTCGCGCACGGAAGGCAAGGGCCCGTCCAATGATTCGGAACGTTCGGCCGATGTGATGGCCGGCGCTGTTCCAGCGGAAGCACTCGAGCAGGCTTTTCCGAAGCTCAATCTGGCAATCCAGCCGCCCTATCCGCCGGCGGAGGCAAAAGCCGTAACAAAAATCCCAGCGGAAGCGGGCTGGCTTTATGAGCCCAAATGGGACGGCTTCCGCTGCCTGGCGTTTCGCAATGGCGACGAAGTCGTCTTGCAATCCAAAGCCGGCCAGCCGCTGGGACGTTATTTCCCGGAGATTGTAGAAGCGTTGCGTGAACTGCCGGCACGTACGTTCCTGGTGGATGGCGAAATTGTGATCTTCGAGAATTCCAGCACCCGTGAGACGCCGGCACATGGCAAACCTTCACGCGGCAGAGTTGGACCTTCGCACGAAACACTAGAGGATTTTTCGCAGGGTCTGGACTTTGATGCGTTGCTTCAGCGGATACATCCTGCCGCCAGCCGAATCAAACGCCTTGCCGCCGAAACGCCAGCTACCTATCTGGTTTTCGATCTGCTGGTCAATGATCGAGGCAAGCGTCTGACCGATGAACCGCTTTCCGCGCGGCGCATGGCGCTGCAGGGTTTTGCCGAAAACTTCCGTGGCAATGATCGCGTGTACCTGTCACCCGCGACGAGTGATTTTGAGACGGCACAGCGCTGGATGCAGCAAGGCGCGGCTTCTGGCCTGGACGGCGTTGTGGCCAAACGTCTGGATTGCGAATACACGTCTGGCGAGCGCACCGGAATGGTCAAGGTCAAACGCATACGCACGGCTGATTGCGTTGTGGGCGGCTTTCGCTGGGCGCAGAAAGGCGGGGAAGTGGGATCGTTGCTGTTGGGCCTTTACAACAAAGCAGGCCAACTCGATCATGTGGGCTTCAGCTCCAGCTTCAACCGCGAAGACCGTAAGAAACTTAAAGCCATCGTGACGCCGCTGATTGCCAAGGGTGATGAGCTCCATTCTGGCAAAGCCGGCTTCACCGGAAAAGCTCCCGGAGGTCCCAGTCGGTGGGCCACTCCCGACCGCAATACGGAATGGTTCCCGCTGAAACACAAACTCGTCGGCGAATTCCAGTTCGATCACTTTTCAGGCGGACGCTTTCGCCACGGTACAAAATTTCTGCGCTGGCGTCCGGAGAAAAAGCCTGAACAGTGCGGAATTGATCAGGTGGAGAACAAGCGAGTGGCGCAAGGCCAAAAACTCAGCAAGCGATAAGAACGTCTTAAGCCTGGGCGGAGGATTGCAATCGTGCTGGCGCGCCTGCTTCCGCCCTGGTTTCAATCTTTCCGATAAAGCGATAACCCTGCCGCGGTAGAGTTTCAATAAAGCGAGGTTTGTCGGCCCTATCCGATAGCACCTGACGGAGTTTGTTCATGGCTTTGTTCAGGCTCAGTTCAAAGTCGGATGGCGATTCGCCCGGCCAGAGCCTGAGCTTCAGATCGTCGCGCGAGACGATTTCGCCGGGTCGTTCCAGCAACATGGCCAGGATCTGGCAAAGCTGCGGAGCCAGCTTCAGCCGAAGTCCGTGCTTCTGTAGTTCTCCCGCACACACGTCGGCTTGATAAGGATGAAAACGGTAAACAGATGTCATTTAACGCAGCGCCCCACGCGCTCTATGTGGCGGCATTTTAGCACTGGTTTCAGGTTTTGGTTACGAATTCTTGGCCTCCGGTGCCTGGGGCCGCTGGTTTCTGGGGCGATGGACGATGGAAAGACGGGATGCCGCGGCGTCCGCTCGCCACGGAGCACTGTTTCCTGGCCAAAGCGTTGCGTGTAGAATCCGGGCATCGCCAAATTCGAAAGAGCTCTTGGTTCTGACGATCATGGCGGAGGAGAAGAAGTGGCCGAACAACAGTTTGCCAGCTACGAAGAATTCTTTTTGTTCTATCTGCATGAACACAGCGATCCCCGCAACCGCTGGATGCACGCGGCAGGAACCACGCTGGGTCTGGGCACCGTGATTGTTGCTGTTGTGATCGGCCATCCCTGGTATGCGTTGCTCTGGCCGGTGATTGCGTACGGGTTCGCCTGGACAGGCCACTTCATGATTGAGGGCAATAAGCCCGCGACCTTTGGTCATCCATTCTGGTCATTTATCAGCGATTTCAGAATGCTGGGATTGATGATGACTGGACGGCTTGCCGAGCGCATGCAGCAAAAGCCGGTGGCAAGAGCGAAGTAGGCGAGGGATTACCTCCGCGAGAAGATGAGTTCAACAACGCCCATGATTAAGAAGGCGATTCCCATGAGCAGGGCGACAATTCTGTCGCGGCGGCTCATGGCCCGTTCCAGCGATGGCCTTAGGGTGACCAACACTCCGCGTTTTTCGCCGATGTAAGCCCGGTGCATCCATTTCAGGCCCATTACCAGCCACGCGAATCCAAAAAATCTCATGAGCGACAACGGTGTCACCTGCATACGCCTGGCGAGATTACCCTAGCTTTGGCCATCGAGCAAGCCCGATGCTTTAAGACTATTTAGTCTGGAAGGACTTGATCTCTGCCGTGGCTTTAGTTCCTGTGCCCTGTCCCTGGCCTGACTCAGCCTGAAAATAATATTTGGTTCCGGGCTTCAGCCCTTTCAGATATACGCGATGCGTAATTCCTCCCCAGGGCATCTTTCCAGTCTTATCCAGGAAATCTGGATTTTCACCATAAAGCAGCAAAGTGCTGGAGTTGACATTGGTCGACCATGCAATCTGGGCGGTTGTGTCCGTTACATATTCGACCACGGGGCCATTGGTAATTTTCACCGGATCGTAGTGCACCTCATCATTGACGCCCGATTGCTGAGCGACGGCACGGCAATCGATTGCGAGCAGCAAAACGCCAATGGCGAAAATCAGTTTCCCCGTGCTGAAATCTCCTGCAATCAACGCGGTAAGAGCCGGCGTTCGCATGACTGGTAATCGCATGGATCGCATATATAAAGGTGAACCCAGATCCTTTGGATGAGTTTCCCTACCCGATGGTGGCTTTTGCGAGTTGCTGGCCAGAGTACAAAGCTGATCGAAATTGAAGAAGGTATTTGCGCAACGCCTTTTGCTTAGGCAGAATAGCCCAACGATTTTCAAAGAAAAATGCGTAAGACACCGGCATCAAAATTCACGGTCCAGCGGGGCGATTGATGAAGTCAAAGTCGATTCAAGTGGCGATATGGTTGTGCGTGGCCGGACTGGGAGCATTCGCTTTTGCAACCATTGCTCTGCGTCGGGGTGAGCCGATCAACGCGATGTGGCTGGTTGTGGCGGCGCTCTGCACGTACGCGCTGGGCTACCGTTTTTATAGCCGATTTCTGGCGGCCAAAGTGCTAACGCTGGACAGCCTGCGCGCCACGCCTGCCGAACGCATGGAAAATGGGCGCGACTTCATGCCCACAAATAAATGGGTGGTGTTCGGCCACCACTTCGCCGCCATTGCCGGACCAGGGCCGCTGGTTGGCCCCGTGCTGGCCGCACAGTTTGGCTATCTTCCCGGAACGTTGTGGATACTGGCGGGCGCTATTTTCGCTGGATGCGTGCAGGACTTTGTCATCCTGGTATTTTCCGTGCGTCGCGACGGCAAGTCTCTGGGGCAGATGGCCCGCGAGGAGATCGGCAAGACGGCGGGAACGGTGGCGTTCATCGCAGTGCTGAGCATCCTCGTGATTCTCCTCGCCGTGGTCGCGCTGATCATTGTGAATGCGCTGAAAGACAGCCCGTGGGGCACGTTCACCATCGGCATGACCATTCCTATCGCTGTGCTGATGGGAGTCTACTTGCGTAATATCCGCCCGGGACGAGTGCTGGAAGCATCGGCCATTGGATTTGCTCTGGTGCTGTTGGCGATTGTAGGCGGCCAATGGGTTTCACATTCCGCAAGCTGGGCCAGTGTGTTCACGCTTTCCGCCAGCACGCTGGCGATCCTGGTCATTGTGTATGGATTTGCGGCCTCTGCGCTTCCGGTGTGGTTGCTGCTGGCCCCGCGTGATTACCTCAGCACTTTCGTCAAGCTGGGCACGGTTGCAATTCTTGCCCTGGGCATCGTGCTGGTGCGGCCAACTTTGCAGATGCCGGCGTTGACTCGTTTTATCGATGGCAGCGGACCGGTATTTGCCGGAAATTTATTTCCCTTTGCCTTTATCACCATTGCCTGCGGCGCCATCAGCGGATTTCACTCGCTTATCTCCAGCGGCACCACGCCCAAACTGATCGCGCGCGAAACGCAAACGCGCATGGTGGGCTACGGCGCCATGATGGCGGAATCATTCGTCGGCATCATGGCCATGGTGGCAGCCTGCACGCTTCAACCGGGCGCGTATTTCGCCGTCAACAGCGGCGCAGGTATGGTGGGTGGCAATCCAGCCGCCGCAGTCGCCACCATCACGCAGTGGGGCTTCCCGATAACCACGGCGCAGATGGCCGCGCTGGCATCCGCCGTGGGTGAGAAGACGTTGTTCTTCCGCACCGGTGGCGCTCCGGCATTCGCGCTGGGCATGGCCAAGATTTTTTCTGAGAGCCTGGGTGGTACAGCGGTCATGGCCCTCTGGTATCACTTCGCCATCATGTTTGAAGCGCTGTTCATTCTGACCGTGCTGGACGCGGGAACCCGCGTAGCGCGCTTCATGTTACAGGATGCACTTGGCCACATATGGAAACCCATGGGCCGCACCAGTTGGTATCCAAGCATCGTGATCACCAGCGCGTTGGTGGTGGCGGCGTGGGCCTGGTTTTTGTGGCAGGGAATTCGCGACCCGCTGGGCGGCATCAACTCGCTATGGCCGCTCTTTGGAATATGTAACCAGTTGCTGGCGACCGTGGCACTCTGCGTGGCGACGACAATCCTGGTGAAGATGGGACGCGCTCGCTACATGTGGATGACGCTGGTGCCGCTGGCGTGGCTCATCGCGGTTACGTTCACCGCATCATGGGCCAAGATGTTCAATGCCAATCCATTGATCGGTCTGCTGGCCCATGCGCACTTGCTGGCCGCTGCACCGGCGACAGCTGACATTTCACGGCGAATCTTCAATGACCGCCTTGACGCCGCGGTGTGCGGAGGATTGATCGTGCTGGTCAGCATCATTGTGATCGAGTCCGCGCTGGTCTGGGTGAGCGTGATTTCAGGCCGCAGGGCGGCGGCGACCCAGGAATCGCCCTTTGTGGCCACGCGGTACACGGCTGAGGAGATGGCATGAAGAAGCAATTGGCAAATAGCAATTGGCAAATAGCCCGTAACGCTTTCCCGGCGTTCCCTAAAAAGAACTCACCACGGAGACACGGCACGGAGAAAAATCAAATAATGATGGCGATTGCACGTGGCTGGCTTTCTCTCTGGGAAACGTCCGTCGCCGTCTTGCAGGAAGTTTTTGATGAATCCGCCTACGAACGCTTCCTGCACAGAACACAAGCAGAGCGTTCGGTAGAAAGCTATCGTGTTTTTTTGACGGAACGGGAATCAGCAATCGCCCGCAAGCCGCGCTGCTGCTGACAGATAGATTCGAATGGCCGACACAGAGAGGCGTGGGTTCAAATTACCCCGATTACTCAATCTTTTCCGCCCTAGCCCTCCCCCTCATCCCAAGATCTAAAGGACTTACAGCACTCATCCCAACCGGCGATATATTGCTCTTTGGCGCAACTAATTGCTAACTGCTAGTTGCGAATTGCTGCTCCTTCCGATTACCCGATTACCAAATTACCCGATTGCCCAATCTTGCTCAGCCCCACCCCTCCCACTCATCCCAAGATCTAAAGGACTTACGCGATACATCCCAATCGGCGCAGTAATCCTCTTGCCTTGGCTAGTTGCTAGTTGCTAATTGCTAATTGCTAGTTGCTAATTGCTAATTGCTAATTGCTAATAGCTAATCGCTAGTTGCCATTTGCCACCTGCTGTTTTATCTGCGATTTATCTGCGTTCATCTGCGGCAAAAGGAATTTTCTAGCCGCGCTTTGACATTCACCATCGGCGATGGACGCCCCTCCGGCGCCCATCGCTCAACGGATTACTATTTAGCAGACAGCCCCCGCGCACTTAAGGCGTGTTCGCGCTAAGAAATGTGTTTTCAAAGAACTTCCTGATAAACCCCTGGGGGCTGCTTCACTATGCCTCATATCCGTTCACGAAACAACGAATCTTAAGTTTCCCGCAAAACTCGCACTCAAGCCGTCACTCCCGCCCTCATCCAAATACGTTAAACTCTCTTCATGCGGGTCATGGGAATTGATTGTGGCAGCGAGTACACCGGCTACGGCGTGGTGGAAGAATTGCCGGACAGACGCCTGCTGTGCTATGCAGTGGGGGCCATCAAGCTTCGCCATCGCGACACCATGGCGGCCAAGCTGCAGCAGATTTTCTCCGAGCTCACGCAAATCATCGCCGAGCATCGCCCGGAAGTTGTGGCGATTGAAGACGTCTTCTACGCCATCAATGTGAAATCAGCGCTCAAGCTGGGACAGGTGCGCGGAGTGGCCATGCTGGCCGCATCTTCTTCCGGTCTGGAAGTCGCGGAATACTCGCCGCTTTCCATCAAATCAGCCGTGGTGGGTTATGGCCGCGCCGATAAACAGCAGATGCAGCAGATGGTGATGCGCCTGCTGAACCTGCCGGCTCCTCCGCAGCCGGCTGACGCGGCCGATGCTCTGGGGATTGCCATCTGCCATATTCATACCGCCACCACACTCAAGCGTTATCAACGACCTAAGACGCAGGAAATCATTTCATGAACTTTGTATGCTTTTTGCTGGCAGCGCTCGTCCAGATTTCCGCCGCGCAAAACTCGCCAAGCGCTGTTCAAAACACTCCGCAAAATCCATCGGTGCCGACCGTGACGTTTGATTCCGTTTGGGAATCAGCCACGCCGCAGGAATACATCATCACCGTCAGATCAGATGGGCCGTCGACGTATCTCTCGCGAAGTGTCTCAAGGCCAGTCCGGGCAGACGAAAATCGGGAAGATAAAAGATGGGCGGATAAAGAAGATAAAGAAAAGGTAGCCCCATCCGAAGATCAGGACCCTGATTTTCATGTCGAGTTCACCATGTCTCCTGCAACGGCACAGCGTATCTTTAAAGATGCCGAGCAGGCTCACTACTTCTACGGCTCGTTTGATTTCACCAAACATGACATTGCCAATACCGGACGCAAGACCCTGTCTTATGCCGATCCCAGCCGTCACTTCCAGACGGTATTTAATTATTCCGAAAACAAGTCGGTTGAAGATCTGGCAAAGCTGTTTCAGGCCATCTCAAACACCATCGAGTATGGTCGCAAACTGGAGTTCAAGCATAAATATGACAAGCTCGGCCTGGAAGGTGATCTCAAATCCATGGAAGATGCCATGGAGTATCACAACCTGGCTGAACTTCAAATCATCGCGCCCGCATTGCAGAGTATCGCTGAGGACAGTTCCGTGATGAACATCGCGCGGGCACGGGCGAAGCGTTTGCTGGGCAAAAGTAAATAGCGTTCAGCCATAAGCTCTGTCTTTGGGTTTTAGGCCTTACGCGACTTGTCTGCCAGGAATAAGTAAACTGAAGCAAGGTCAAGAACGAATAAGTTTTTTTGGAATTTGCGCCTAAGTCTCTCTTACTGTCGTCTAATCATTGCAAGGACAATTTTATTCAGAGCTGGTCATGAGCGATTCGAGATCGTCGAACGCTGACTGTCCAGGGTCTCCGAGATAGTCCAAGGAGCGTTCCATGCTTCGTCATAAAAGATCTTTGTTGCTCTCCCTGCTGGCCACGCTTACTTTCTCCTTCTGTTTTGCTCAAGTGCTGACCGCACAGATTTTCCAGAGTGTTGACCCACCACAAACTACAGAGCAGCCTGAATTGGCCGCACAAGATGATGGCTCGCAGGATTCAGTTACGCCGCAATCGCAGGACGAGGGATCGCATGCGCGGATTGTTCGGATAAGTTACCTGCAAGGGGGAGTGCAGATCGAGAACGTTCGTGGGTCCCAAAATGCGCTGATGAATACTCCACTGACGGAAGGAGACCGTCTGCTCACGCAATCCGATGGCTGGGCCGAAGTGCAGTTTGAAGATGGCAGCACGCTCCGCATGGCTCCAGGAACGCAAATCGTTTTTTCTGAACTCGGGCGCGATTCTAAGGGCAATGTGTTAACCGCCCTTGATCTGGATGAAGGCGCAGCGGAATTCATGGTCGCTAAACATGAAGGTAGCCAATTTGCCGTAACCGCCCGCAACAAGACCATGGTCTTGAACCATTCAGGACGCTTCCGCGTCACCACCAGCAACTCCAACCCTCTGCAAGTTGTGGTGATGAAGGGCGAAGTCTCCGTGAACGATGCATCTTCAGGCGACAGCGCTAAGGTGAAGAAGAACGAGACCTTCACGCTGAACGCATCCGACCCTGAGGAGTACGTTGTCGATAACGGGACAGAGGCCGATCAGCTTGACCAGTGGAGTGACGAGCGCGAGCAGGCGCTCACTGCCTACAACGCGTCCAGCCAGGGCTACACTCAATCGCCTTATCAATATGGTGAGAGCGACTTAAATTACTACGGCCAATACTATTACGTGCCTGGATATGGTTATTGCTGGCAGCCTAACGGAGTGGATGCTGGTTGGAATCCATACTTGAATGGCCATTGGGTGTGGAGGCCGTTCTTCGGCTTCACCTGGGTGTCCTCATATCCATGGGGATGGATGCCGTACCGTTACGGCAACTGGGTTTACCTCGGCGGACGCGGTTGGATGTGGCAGCCGGGTCGCTGGCAGAACTGGAACAGGACCCCGGTACTCGTGCATGCGCCTCCCAATTTTCACCCACCCGTACCGCCTGTGCGTATCCCGAACCATCCCGGGAATCCTGACAGGAATGCGAACCGCGCACCGGGTTCGTCCACTGGAACATCGCCGTCTTCTGGATCTTCGTTGATGCGGGAGGGAAGGCCCCATCGTGTGTTTAGTAATGTCGATGTGGATCGCGCACCGCAGGATCGCGGGCCGGGCCGCAATGGTGTTACACCACCAACGAGCGGGTCTTCAGGTGCGAATGAGAACGCCGCTGACACAAAGCCGTCGCGCGGCAATGTTGTGGTCGAGCACAGAGACAACGCGGTGATTCAGAAAGATAAAGAGATTAAAGATAAAGAGATTAAAGATAAAGACATTAATGGCACAAATAGTGTCACGCAGCCTTCGCATCAGGGCGAGCGAGTAGGCGGCTTGGACAGATCTGGTGACAACAGCTCCAGACAGCATGCGGGGGAGAATTCAGGAGCGGCGCGAACACCTGCCGCGCCGGTGATTCGCGCCGAACCGATGCCGAGCCATATAACAACACCGCCGCCTGCACCTCACGTAGAAACACCAGCACCTCGCGTGGAGACACCTGCACCGCATGCCCGCCCCCACCACCTCCGCCTTCATCACATCCACCGGCGGAGAGCCCGGCTCGTCCAAAGTAGGAGCAGGCATGATTTCCCAAGTGACGTGCGCAGTGCTTGCGTGCCAGCCGCTAGCGCCCGTTGGCTACAGCGGCTACCTGAAGTTTATGAAACAGGCTCGCCATCTCTTCCAGGGATATTGCTTCTGCGCGGACGTCCGGGCGAATGCCGGTCTGTCCCAGCGCGGCTTTGATCTGGGCGGATGAATACAGTGATTTCAAATTGTTGAGCAGAGTTTTGCGCTTCATCGCGAAGGCCGCTTTCAGGAACGGAATAAACGTCTTCGTCTCAACCCTGAGCTCGTCAAAGCGGGGCTGCACCGTAAGCCGCAAAACGCTGGAGTGGACTTTGGGCGGCGGAGAGAACGCCCCTGGAGGCAGAGTAAAGAGGTTGTCCACACGGCAATAAAGTTGCGCCGTTGCGGATAGCAGGCCGTAGTCGCGGGAGCCGGGTGTGGCGGCGATTCTGTCCGCAACTTCACGCTGCACCATGATGACGATTGCATCAAACTGATCATGGAATTCGAAAAGACGGAGCAGGATGTCTGACGTGATGTAGTAAGGCAGGTTGCCGATGACGCTGGCCCGCGAAGGCTTCAACGGTCGCAGATCATTGAGCGGTCCAATCGTGCGATGGAGTACGGTGCGGAAGTCGATCTTAAGAATGTCGCCTTCAAGGATCTCAACATTGGGAAAGCGCGAGTAGGTATAGCGGAGTTCGGTGGCCATGAGCCGGTCAAGTTCAATCGCAATGAGCCGCCCGGCGCGTTTGGCCAGAGTCTTGGTGAGTGCGCCCTGGCCAGGGCCGATTTCGACGACAAGTTTCTGGCCGATATCGCCTAGAGCATCAATGATTTTTTCCGCTGCGCCGATATCAGAGAGGAAGTTTTGACCCAGCTTCGGTTTTTTTACATTACTCAAATTGACCCTTGTACTTTCCGCATTTAGACTTTGTCCCGGCAAGCGCGCTTGCGGGTCGCTTTTGCCTTCAGTTGGGAGGGCTCCATGAACATCGCATTTGCCGCTTCTGAAGGTGTTCCGTTTTCCAAAACAGGTGGCCTCGCCGATGTTGTCGGCGCACTGCCGCAGGCCCTGGCTGCCTTAGGTCATAAAGTCTGCCTTTATCTTCCCAGATACCGGCAGACACGGGTCGCCGAACCCAAACTCCTTCTGCGCAGCATCACCATCCCGTTTGACGACCAGTATCGTTTTTGCTCCGTCGTGGACGGCGGCAAGCATTCCGGCGTTCAAGTGTACTTCATTGACTATCCACCGTTCTTTGATCGCGACGCGCTCTACGGTACACCCGCCGGCGACTACCCTGATAACGCGGAACGCTTTGCTTTATTTTCCCGCGCCGTGCTGGAAGCTTCAAAAATTCTGGGCGTACCCGATATCTTTCATTGTCACGACTGGCAGACGGCGCTCATTCCCGTTTTGCTGCGCACCAGCTATGTCGATGACCCGGTGTTCAAGAGCACGGCAACAGTCTTCACCATCCATAACATGGGCTACCAGGGATTGTTTCCCCCGGACACTCTGCCCTTGCTCATGCTGCCCTGGGACCTCTTTACCATGGACAAAATGGAGTTCTGGGGCAAGGTGAATTTTTTGAAGGGCGCGTTGTCCATGTCCGACTACATCACCACGGTGAGCCGCAAATACAGCCAGGAAATTCAGACGGCGGAATTTGGCTTTGGCCTGGATGGTGTTCTGCGCCGCCGTTCCAATACGGTGAGCGGCATTCTGAACGGCGTGGACTACAACGAGTGGAATCCGGAGAAAGACAAGTTCATCGTTCGCCAGTACTCGGCAGAACAATTGGACGGCAAGCGCGAATGTAAGTACGACCTGCTGCGCCATTTCGGGCTGGAGAATGTTGCCATTGAGCTGCCGGTGATCGGAATTGTCTCTCGCTTTGCCGCGCAGAAAGGCTTTGACCTGTTTGCGGAAGTGGCCGATGATATGGCCAAGCTTCCGGCGATATTCACCATTCTGGGCAGCGGTGACAAAGAGTATCAGGACCTTTTTGTTAAGTTGAACCGTCTTTATCCGGAAAAGTTTGCCGTGAAAGTCGCCTATGACAACGCCGTGGCACACAAGATTGAAGCCGGCGCTGACATGTTCCTGATGCCGTCCCGCTACGAACCCAGCGGACTGAATCAGATGTACAGCCTGAAGTACGGTACGGTCCCGATCGTGCGTGCCACCGGCGGCCTGGATGACAGCATTGAGAACTGGAATCCGCAGACCGGGAAGGGAACTGGATTTAAGTTTGGAAGCTATTCAGGAGCCGCCTTGCTCGCGACCATTCATGAAGCGTTGAAGGCGTTTAAGGACAAAGAGAACTGGAAGAAGTTGATGGTTAATGGAATGAAAAAAGATTTCTCATGGACGGCTTCCGCACGCGAATACGTGAAGGTTTACGAGCGGCTGGTTTCACCCAAACCAAATCTGCCGACGGAGAAGGTTCTGGAGTTCAACAGAGCTTAGCTCTTTACCACAGAGGACACAGAGGAACACAGAGGAAAACCAAAACCTTTGACCACAACTTTGTGGAGCGCCGCTCTCGGCTGCGCATGCTCTAACCAGGAAGGACCCCAGGGGATTTACCACGGAGGGCGCGAGGAACACTGAGGAAAGTATGGTCAGATGGTCTTGCCACCTTTGTGATCCTTCGTGTCCTTTGTGGTTGAAAGGTTTTGTTTCCTCGGTGTTCCTCTGCGTCCTCTGTGGTTAAGCAGCGGACCGTCTCTTCGCAAAATACCAATACACCGGCACGCCGGCAAGAATGATGACTACGCCCGCAAACGAGTTCCGCAAATTATCAGTAAACGTGTAATAGAGCAGAACGGCCGCGGCCACAATGAACAGTGCGGGAACAACGGGATACCCCCAGGTCTTGTAGGGACGAACCACGTTCGGCTCGCGCACACGGAATACAAAGATGGTGCTGGCCGCGATCATGTAGAAGAGCCATTCAGCAAAGATCGCCAGAGAGAAGAAGTCTTTGAAGGCGCCTCCACCCAGGAGCAGGATAATCGCCATCACCGCCTGCACTACGATCGCCAGCGACGGTGTGTGAAACCTGGGATGGACTTCCGCCAGCGCTTTGAAGAAATATCCATCGCGCGCCACGGCGAAGGGCACGCGTCCGCCGCTCATGATGGTGCCGTTGAGTGTTACAAACATGGAGATGGCCATGCCGGCGGAGACCAGCAAAGCGCCCATGCGTCCAATGGCGATCTGCGTGGCCGCTGAGGCAGGCACCTGCGTGGCGGCAATCGCACTGGAAGGCATCACATATTGCACCGCGGCATTCACTCCCATGTAGAGCACCGCCACGATGAATACACCGGAGATGAGAGCGAGTGGAATCGTGCGCTCCGGCCGTTGTATCTCTCCGCTGACCATGTTCAGGTCATTCCAACCGTCATAGGCCCATAACGCAGCGACCAAAGCTGCCATGAAGCCGGCCATGCCGCCTTTTGCGCCAAGAAACGTGGTACCGAAGTTGCTCCATGTGCCCGTTGCTGCCGAGAATCCGGCAAAGATAATGGCCACGATCATGACCAGTTTGAGCGAGGTCAGTACCAGTTGAAAATTCCCGGCCTTGCGAATGCCAACGTAATTCAAAGCGGAAATCAAAATGGTTGCGCCGATTGCGACCAGTTGTCCGTAAGTAACGGAGTAGTGCGAGAACGTGAGTATAGGTCTGGGGAGAAAACTGAGCGCGGCGAAATTCCCCAGCACGCGCACCAGTCCGCTGACGATGGTTGCAATCGAAGCTGGCTTGGCGATCAGGAACCACGTCCACGCATATAGAAACGCGGGCAGCGGACCGTAACCATCGCGAATGTAAACATATTCGCCGCCGGCAAACGGACGCACCGCTCCAAGTTCCGCGTAGGTTAGTGCCCCGAAGAATGACAGCATCCCGCCGACGATCCAGGCGAGATAGACAAGTTTGGCCGAGCCTACGGCCTGCATCATTTCAGCCGGCACAAGAAAGATGCCGCTGCCGATGATGGTTCCCACCACGATGGCGGTGGAATGCCACACATTGAGGTCGCGGACTAGTTCGCTGCGTTTAATTTCCGTGGCTTGCATCAGCCTCCAGCGGCTCCGCATTCGCGGGCATCAGATTGTTGCCTTCGATCAAACTCGTAGCGTACCCAATGGCAAAAGTCATCAACGAACCCAGAGTTACATACCAGGTGAATGGTACGCGGGTCCACTTCCATAAATAGATATTCAGCGCCAGTCCGGAGAGCATACCAACGATCGCCCCGAATTGCGTGGCCCGTTTGGTCAATAAGCCGAGAAGGAACACGCCCAGCATGCATCCGTAAGCAACGCCGGCAATGCTGAGTCCGAGTTCCAGGACCTTTCCGCGTCCGCGTGCGGCCACGGCGAGCGCGAATAAGACCACGCCCCAGGCTAGCGTGGACGCGCGTGAGAGGCCAAGACGCGTGCGATCGGATGTCTGCGGGCGGAATCGCAGATAGAAGTCGATCATCGTGGTTGACGACAATGAATTCAGGGATGCACTCAAATTGGACATGGCAGCTGCCAGAATCGCCGCAATCAGCAGTCCGGAGATGCCGTGAGGCATGTGGTCAACGATGAACGTGGGGAAGACGTCATCAATACGTGCGAACGCCGCTGCCGGCGGATAAAGACCGTAATAGACCCAAAGCCCCGCGCCTACCAGGAGAAATAAGGTGAACTGCGCCAGAATGACCACGCCACTGGAAAGCAGAGCAGCTTTGGACTCACGTTCGTTTTTGGCCGCGAGCAGACGCTGCACCATCAACTGGTCTGTGCCATGGCTGGCGGTGTTCAGGAACATGCCTCCGATCAGTCCGGCCCAGAACGTGTATTTGGTGAAAAAGTTGAAAGAAAAATCAAAAACTCGGAGCTTATCAGCGTGAGCGGCCGCAGAGTGAATCGCTGGCCAGCCACCGGGCACCAGATGCGTGAGGGTAAAGAAGCCCACGATCGTCCCGGCAATGTAGATGCCCAGTTGCACAACGTCCGTCCAGATCACCGCGGCCATTCCGCCCTCAAAGGTGTAAATCAGTGTGAGTGCCATAACGATGGCGACTGACAGGATCTCACTGGTCCCCAGGGCAATCTGTACCACGATGGCCACGGCCCATATGCGCACGCCTTCCGCGGCCGCACGAGTGGCAAGAAAGATTCCGGCAGTAATTTTGTGGAGCGTTTTTCCGAACCGGCGGTCTATAAGCTGATAGGCCGTGAACATCTCACCCCGGAAATATTGCGGTATAAAGAGCAGGCAGATGACAATGCGTCCGGCCAGATAGCCGAATACCAGCTGAAGAAATCCGAAGTTACCTGAGTAGGCGATGCCCGGTGTGCCAATAACGGTGAGCGTGCTGGTTTCTGCGGCAACGATCGAAAGGCCTATGGCCCACCAGGGAATAGAACGGTCGGCCAGGAAGTAATCGCGCAGGGAACGCTGGGACTTTCGGAACCTTAATCCGAAGAACGTTATGCACAGCAGATAGGCGACAATGATGACGACGTCAACTGAATGGAGTCGCATGCGCTTGGTTTATACGGGAAGTCATTGGGTTTGCAAACATTATTAGTACGAATCTCACAAAGCAAGAACAAAAAATTGGACTATGATCTAGCTCTCCCCTTATGTCACTTTATCTGGGAATTGATGCGGGCGGCACCAAGACCGACTGCGCCATCAGCAATGGCGCTGAGTTGCTTGGGCAAGCCACCGGTGCTTCCTGCAAGCTGGCCCGCGTAGGCAAGGAACTTGCCCGCACCAACCTGCAGGACGCCATGGGCCGGGCGGCTGAGTCCGCACGGGTGCTGGCGCGTGACATACAGCATGTGTGTATCGGGATGGCGGGGGCCTCAATGCCGGAAGCTGTGAGCTGGGCCCAGGAAACCATCCGCGAGGTAATTCCCTCAGCCACGATTTATGCCGCGGGTGATCACGTGATTGCTCATCGCGCTGCTTTTGGTACTTCACACGGAGTGCTGGTGATCTCCGGCACCGGATCAATCGCCTTTGGTCGCAATCAATCGGGAGAAACCTCGCGTGCCGGCGGCTGGGGACCCAATGTGTCTGACGAAGGGTCAGCATTCTGGGTTGGGAGAGAGGCGGTGGCGGCTACTTTGCGGGCCTATGATCGCGGAGAGCAGATCGGCCTGATGGAAGTAATCGCGCGGCACTGGCGGGTGGCTCCGGAAGAAGTCGTGCGATTGGCGAATGCATCTGAGCCTCGCGTTGCCGAACTTGCAGCGGCAGTAGCCTCCGCCGCCGAGGAAGGTGATAAAAGCGCTTGCGATATTACGGATCGCGCCGGTCGCGCGCTTGCTGGCCTGGCCGCTTCCGTCATTCAAAAATTGTGGCCCGACGGAGGCGTGGTGCCGGTGGCGCTTTCAGGTGGCGTGCTGCAAGGCTCCGCGGATGTTCGTAATGCATTTCGTGATGCGCTGAGGGATGCACGGCCCGAAGCAGCCGTCAGCTTCACCCACGTTCGGCCAGTGCTGGGAGCGCTTGAGATTGCGGCGCATCGCGGACGGCGCTAACGCACAAAATTTGGGCCAGGTCCAATGACTGATACTGTATCCACTCAGCGCAAGAAGCCGACACTCCCGCCGGATGCCGTGCTCGACGAGTTGATCCATGACCCTGCACCGGAAATTTTGATCGCCGTGGCCGGCGATGCAAGGCTCAGTGAAGATCTCGCGCTCTCGCTGCTCAACCGTCGCGATCTGCCACGGGAAGCGCTGGAGGAACTGAGTCGCAACGGCGCCGTGGCCAGGATGCGCAAGGTGACGCTCGCCCTGGTGATGCACCCGCAGACACCAAGGCACGTGTCGGTTCCCGCCATTCGCCATCTTTATGTTTTTGAATTGATGCAGATCGCGCTGCTGCCCACGGTAGCGGCAGACGTGAAGCGTGCTGCTGAAGACGTCCTGATCAACAAGCTGGCCACCATCTCAGCCGGTGAGCGCTTTACTTTGGCCAAGCGAAGTTCCGGTCGCGTAGCTGCCGCGCTGCTGACTGATAAGGAAGACCGCATTGTTCAGGCGGCGCTGATGAATCCGCAGATGACCGAAGCATGGATCGTGAGGGCGCTCAAGAACGAAGCCGGCAGTGAAATGCTGGCCCCTGCCGTCTCGCGACATCAGAAGTGGTTCCATCGTAATGACATTAAGGCTGCTCTGCTCGGCAATAAAAACACGCCATTCGCCCGCGTTGTCCAGATCGCTGCCGATCTTCCGTTACAGGCCCTGCGGGACGTGTTGACGCACGGACGCGTAGCGCCGAACGTAAGAACCTATCTGTCTGGAATAATGAACAAGAGAACGGGCCGAAGTTCTTAAGCGCCTCACGCGACGGGAATGATCAGCTCGTCGAGTTCCAGAAACTGGCGCACAATCGGGTTGTCGCTTTTGTTCATCTCCGGCACGCTGCCCACGAAAATAGCTTTGGCTTCATGCAGGAAAACAATCCGATCGGCCAGCTTTTTCGCCAGTCGCATGTCATGTGTAACCACAATGCTGGTGAGCTTCAGTTGCTGCTTCAGCTTCTGGATCAGATCGCCCAGAAGCGTTGCCATCAGCGGATCAACCATCGTAGTGGGCTCGTCATAGAGAATGCACTCCGGTTGCGCTGAGAGCGCCCGGGCAATGGCAACGCTGCGCTTCATGCCGGTGGAAAGATCGGATGGCAACAGGTCGCGCATGGGCTTCACACCCACCATATCAAGCAGGCCATCCACGATCTGATAAATCTGCTCCTCGTCCAGATCATGGCGTTCGCGCAGGGGAAAGGCCACATTTTCGCCCACGGTGAGTGAATCGAACAGCGCGCCATTCTGGAAGACCATGGTCACCTTCTTGCGGATCCGCTCCATCTCCTGCTCATTGCATTGCGCAATGTCCTGGAAGGCGACGATCACTTTGCCTGCATCAGGCTTGAGAAATCCCATGATGTGGTGAAGTGAAACCGACTTACCTACACCGCTGCGGCCCAGAATGCACAGAGTCTCTCCGGGATAAACCTGAAAGGTCACGTCGTTGAGCACTTGATGGTCGTCAAACGCCTTATGGACGTGCTGAAACTCGATGTAAGGTTGTGGATTTTCCGGTACCTGATTTTGACTCATGGTTTGTTGGCGATACCACGCCGCCGCGCTCGCTCCAGATCTTCCGGCGTATTCAAATTGTCGAACATCTCCGGCGTGAAGGCAAACTGTGCCATTTCGTTTTCAGCGATCG
>WNFA01000197.1_pt1 | contig 46720 bp, 40 predicted proteins | sample 5400481 | NCBI WGS metagenome assembly WNFA01 (sample SAMN13153340, study PRJNA577476) | soil metagenome | isolation source: 120 cm saprolite under Douglas fir tree site 2 hole 1 replicate 2 | place: USA:California | collected 2015-04-18 | reverse complement strand
GTTCCACCGTTTCCGCCCAAATATCGTGCGTCCGGTTTGTTGATGCACGTCACGTCTCTGCCCTCGCCATACGGTATCGGCGACCTGGGATCGTCGGCCTTCACATGGGTCGATCGTCTCCATGATGCTGGCCAGAGCTGGTGGCAGGCACTGCCGCTCGGTCCGACCGGCTACGGCAACTCGCCGTATCAATCGTTATCGTCATTTGCCGGCAACGCGCTGCTGATCAGTCCCGGCTGCCTCGTCGCCGACGGACTGCTGCAGGCGGGCGATTGTGAGTCGCACTTTCCTGCGGACGTGGTTGATTACGAGTCTGTTATCCCGTTCAAACAGCGGCTGCTGGAAACCGCGTGGACAAACTTTGAAGCCGGAGAGCGCAAAGACCTGCGACCTGTCTACGAGGAATTCTGCGCTCAGCAGACTCATTGGTTGGAAGACTATGCCTTATTCCGAGCGCTGAAAGCCAGGTATCACGGCGCTTATTACCTCGAGTGGCCGGCAGAGTTGGTTCAGCGCCACCCAGACGCTCTGGCCAAAGCGCGGCGAGAGTTGGCAAGTCCAATCGATCAGGTTCGCTTCGCACAATTCCTGCTGATCCGCCAGGCCGATCAACTCAAGGAACGCGCCCACGCTAAAGGCATTGGCTTGATCGGCGACCTGCCCTTTTTCGTTTCCCCCGATTCCAGTGACGTTTGGGCCAACCCGGAGTTATTCCTGCTGGACGAGCAGCGGCGGCCACGCTTCGTTGCCGGAGTTCCTCCCGACTATTTCAGCGCCCAGGGTCAGCTCTGGGGCAATCCCATCTACAACTGGGATGCTCTGCGTGCGACTGGTTATCAGTGGTGCATCGATCGGCTGCGTGCCCTGCTGGCTCACGTAGATGTGATTCGCCTGGATCACTTTCGCGGATTCGCGGCCGCGTGGCACGTTCCAGCCGGAGCGCAAACGGCTCAGACCGGAAAATGGGCACCGGGTCCGGGCGCCGGTTTTTTTCAGGCGGTGCAGAAGGAGTTGGGGCGTCTACCGTTCATCGCCGAGGATTTGGGGCTGATTACGCCCGATGTGCAGGCGCTGCGTGATCAATTTCAGGTGCCGGGGACGCGAGTGTTGCAATTTGCCTTCGACGGCCATGCGGACAATCCATATCTTCCGCACAACTTTGTTTCCAACGCGGTCGTCTACACCGGGACTCATGACAACGCCACAACTCGAGAGTGGTATGAAGACTTGCCCGATTACCAGCGACAAAACTTATGGGGTTATCTCAAGCGCGCACCAGGCGAGGGTGCTGAAGCTGCCCCGGCGCTGTTGCGCTTGGCATGGTCTTCCGCGGCGGCGCTGAGCATTGCTCCCCTGCAGGATCTGCTCAACCTGGGCAGAGGATCTCGTATGAACGTGCCGGGTCGGGCTGACGGAAACTGGGCCTGGCGCTGCCCCGAAGACATGCTGTCCGCCGGGGCTTTTGAATGGCTGCGCGAATTGACGAAAGACTCAGCGCGCTCGGTGGGGCCGGGGGTTCCGCGACCCAGCGGGCTGATCGAAGCAGTTTCATGAACGCGCACATGGAATCGTTGGTTGGACGTGCATTGCGAGTCGGGACGGATAAAGTGGCCGCCCAGCTCACAGCTCGCCGAGCGGCCAGTGGCATGTGAGAATGCCAGGACCTAGGCCGCTTTCTTGTGTAAGTGAGCAGCCAACTTCTTATGGACTTCCTCGGGGTTGGCAACCATGGGGAAGTCGTCCGCTACTTCCACTTCGTGGAGTTTCTGCCCTGGGCCCGCTATCAGCCCAGCCCTGAATTGCCCGGGAGTCGGTAAATCGTCCGTCCCTACCTGATAGCCGACGACATTGTTGCCTTCCGCCACGATGGTTACTTTCATACCGCACCTCCTCCCTGAAGGTTGTAATAGCACCACTGCGGGCCATTGTTCTTGAAGGTCACGAAATAGGTGATAGCGCCTCCGGTTTCCTTGCGTTCAGACTCCGCCACCACGACCATTTCAGCACCCGGAGTTTTCATATCGGCGGACGCGAACTCTTGTCCGTGGTCGTCACCCCAGCCATACGACCAGGACTGGGTTCCACCTGGGCCGATCCACACAGGCGTTCCGGCATTTCTGAAAGCCATAGTTCCTCCTGATTTCTTAAGTTTGGTTTATTGGTGAAGGTTGTGGAAGCTACTAAATTGCGGGTTGACTGGTGAGTATTGGCCCTGCGCGGGCGTACGGGAGGAAGAACGTAGGCTGCGCGCAACTTCGAGCCTGCTGAAGCCAAAAATATATACTCGTCGCTGGCAGATTTCAACCGCACGACCCTGGTGGAGGACACAAGGCTGGCGTGCGGCGCAGCCGATCTTGCTTGCCTCCGGAATTCAAGCACTTCGACCGCCGTTCACCCGTCTTCGAACCTGTGCACGGGGCCTTCCATGGTGAATCAGGAAGGGGACGTTTCCGGGCACCGAACCTGCACCCGTCATTTGCCAAACTCTTGTCAGTCACGACGTTTCCGTACTTGAAGGCTCCGACGGCTCGCCCATTGAAGACTAGGCCTGTAAGTGCCTTAGCTGGAATACGCCCGCTCGCTCTGCAGGAGGCCGCCTCGGATTGGAATTACGAATGCTCGAAAGAAAGCGGCCAGACCACGATCTTCCCGCCTGCGACGAAAATCCAGGGGAATGACCAGATGGGCTCTGATGATCGCCTTCTCACATAGTCACTGGAATCGGTCACTTATATGGTTCGTCAGGCGTGTTGCGGTGATTCTCGCCGGGGTCCTGGCGGCCACAGCACAACAAACCGACCAGCTGCAGCAGCAACTTCAGGAACTGAAACAGCAATACGACGCGACCACCCGCGACCTCGAGCAACGCATTGCCGCCCTGGAGCAGCAAATCGAAAATCAGAAAGAGGCACGGGAAAAAACAAGAGAGGGAACCGTCTCAGGGGTAGAATTGGCCGCTCAGGAAACGCAAAAAGCTGTCCTCGGGCAGTCCGACCAGGTCGGGGCAAAGTTCCAGGGCCAACTGGCGTCGGAGCCCACGTACGACCTCCTGAGAGAGGCAGACACAAAAATCGCGAAGCTGCAGGAGCAGTTGGGCACCTTTGAATTCCATGGCTATTTTCGCTCCGGCTACGGTCTGAACAGCGTCGGCGGCGAACAGGTTGCCTTCCAATCGCCAGGGGCGGGTGCGAAGTACCGCTTGGGAAATGAAGCTGAAACCTACGCAGAACTGATCTTTGTGAACAACTGGCTGAACCCCGAGCACAACTCTGACCAGATGTGGATCAAGACGGAGACCATGATAGAGGCCAACACCACGAACGCAGGTAACTATGCAAACTTTGCCGGTGGCACGGGCAACGATCAGTTCCGCTTTCGTGAGGCCTTCGTTCAGATCGGAAACGTGCTGGAGGGGCAGCCGAGCGCCAAATTCTGGGCAGGCGAAAGATACTACCGCCGGCAGCATATTGACATCGATGACTTCTATCCCCTCGACATGAGCGGCTACGGAGCGGGCGTGGAAGACATCAGTCTTAGAATCGGAAAGCTGGCGGTGGCATTTCTATCCGGGGCGCGGCCTGATATTGTCACCCAAAACGGCAACCTGGCGAAGAGCAACATCGATGTCCGTTTTTATGATCTGAAGGGACCTGCGGGTCTCTGGGCAGCGTGGTTCGACTTCGCCAACTCGAAAGGCGGCACGACCACGACCGGCACAGCCATTCCCACGACGAATGGATACGCGGTTGGGCTGCGCCATCAACGTCTGGAGTGGCACGGCGGCTACCATGCGCTTTCCATCCAGTACGGAACTGGACCCGCCAGTAATTTCAGCACTTCAATCGACGATCCAACCTCGTTTATCAATAGCACGGCGAGATTTCTGGTCACCGAACAGGTGCTCGTTCAACCCAATGACAGGTTTGCCATCATGCCTATCTTTATCTACCAGCGGACCAAAGATGGCAATCCGCAACACGACTGGAATCAATGGGTCTCGTTCGGAGCGCGACCGGAAGTCTTTTTTACCAAGTATCTTTCGCTGGCGTTCGAGGGAGGATTCGACCACACGCACAGTCGCGGTCAGTACGACGGATGGCTCCGGAAGTTCACGATCGCACCACAAATCGGTGCCGGCAACAAGTTCTTCAGCCGGCCGGTGCTGCGCGCCTTCCTGACCTACGCGAGCTGGTCTGACGGACTCCGCGGCTTTGTGGGCGGAGTACCTTTTCAGAACCGAACGAGTGGATTGTCATACGGCGTACAGGCTGAAACCTGGTGGTAGCTGGCGGTTTTCGGAAAATGGGTTCGGCAAGAGAACTTGAGGGAGGAAAGATGGCAACTCGAGAAATTACAAGCTCTGACCCTGCAAAGAGTATTGCCGCTGCTCCGGCGACGCCAAATTACTCGCGCCCTCTGGCCGTCGTCACCACCCTGTTCTTCATGTGGGGATTTCTCACCTGCCTGAATGACATTCTGATACCGCACCTGAAGTCGATTTTTGAGCTGAGTTATGCGCGCGTAATGCTGGTGCAGTTTGCGTTCTTTTCCGCCTACTTCCTGTTCTCGGTGCCGTGGTCAAAGATCGTGAACACCATCGGCTACCAGAGGACCATGGTGGTCGGCCTGCTGACCATGGCGGTTGGAGCATTCCTGTTTCTGCCGGCGGCGTCGGTTGCTTCGTACCCACTGTTCTTGACCGCGCTGATCATTCTGGCTGCAGGGATTACCGGTCTTCAGGTGGCGGCGAATCCTTACGTGGTAGTGCTAGGAAAACCGGAAACGGCGTCGAGCCGGCTGGACCTGACCCAGGCATTCAACTCGCTCGGTACCACGATCGCTCCGAAAATCGGGGGGCTGCTCATCCTGAGCACGGTGCCGTTGGCTATGGAAGAATTGGCGAAACTCACGCCCCCGGCTCTGCATGCTTATCGGGTGCAGGAAGCGGCCACAGTCAAGATGCCATACACCGTAATCGGCGTGGCGCTGGTTTTGTTGGCAGTTTTGATCGGAACTTTCAAGTTGCCGAAAATCGAAACCGCTTCGTACCGCCGGGGTGAGAAGGTCAACGATTCGATCTGGAAGCATCCCAATCTCGTTCTGGGCGCAATTGGAATTTTCAGCTATGTGGGCGCGGAAGTTTCCGTCGGGAGCTTTCTGGTGAACTATTTTGGCTTGCCCGAAATTGCCGGTCTCTCGCCTAAGGCCGCGGCAGGGTTTGTTTCCTTCTACTGGGGTGGCGCCATGATCGGACGCTTTCTCGGCGCCGGGCTTCTGCGGCGGTTCAAGCCTGGATCGCTGCTCGGGCTATGCGCGATTTTTGCAGCGGTGCTGGTCGGTGCTTCCATGCTGTTGGGCGGACACACAGCTATGTGGACGATCCTCGCCGTCGGGTTTTTTAACTCGATCATGTTTCCCACCATCTTCAGCCTGGGAGTGGCCGAGCTCGGTCCTCTGACCGGAAATGGATCCGGCATTCTGAATATGGCGATCGTGGGCGGTGCCATCCTGCCCGTGATTCAGGGCGTAATCGCTGACCGCGTCGGAATTCACCACGCGTTCATACTACCGGTGATCTGCTACCTGTACATTTTGTTCTACGGACTGAGCGGCTCGAAACCAAACAGCCAACGGTATGCAAAAGCCTAAGACTTCAACACCGGAGGGGCGGCAATGCTAATCGCAGGAGACATCGGCGGTACGAAAACCGACTTGGCGATCTTCTCGAGCGAAGCCGGCCCTCATGCGCCGCTGGCGGAATCGAAAGTGCACAGCGCAGACTATCCCAGCTTGCAGGCCATCGTGAAGGAATTCCTGCTTAAGACGAAGAAGCCTGTCGATCGAGCCTGCTTCGCGGTAGCTGGGCCAGTGATCGGCGGGCGGGTGAAGACCACTAACCTGCCTTGGGTGATTGAAGACACTTCACTTGCACAAGAGTTGAACATCAACGTGAAGTCGGTTCGTCTGATCAACGATCTGGAGGCGATTGCCCGGGCGGTCCCCATCCTCAGGCCCAGCGACGTGGTGACAATCAATAGCGGAAAACCTGTTCCCAAGGGAGCCATCGCAGTGATTGCGCCGGGAACGGGTCTGGGCGAGTCCTTCCTTACTTGGGATGGATCCCACTATCTGGCGCACAGCTCCGAGGGCGGCCACTCCGATTTTGCTCCTAGCGACGAAAGGCAGATCCGCTTGCTTGAATATATGCTCAAGTTGTTTGATCATGTGAGCTTCGAGCACGTTTGTTCTGGAATCGGGATTCCGAATATCTATCGGTATCTTCGCGACGTCGAGCATCTGGTGGAAAAGCCTGAAGTAGCCAAGCTGGTCGAGGCAGCGGGTGATCCTTCGTTCGAGATTATCAACTCTGCCCTCGATCCCACCAATCCGAGCAAATTGTGCGCGGCAACTATCGATCTATTTGTTTCGATTCTGGCTGCCGAGGCTGGCAATCTTGCAGTGAAGGTTCTGGCGACAGGCGGCGTCTACCTGGCAGGCGGGGTCGCGGTGCACACCCTGCAAGTGATCAAGCAACCGGCGTTTCTGCAGCGTTTCAAGCGCAAAGGACGTTTTGCAGAACTCATGGGACGCATCCCGATCCACGTTGTCGTCACTCCAGCTGGACTAGCGGGCGCCGCTGCCTTCGGGCTGGAGACCTCTACAGGAGATTCCTAGGTCAGTGAGTTTTCCCTGGCTCCAGGCTGGCCGGTTGGTTGACTCGCGAAGTTTTGGTATGAAAGGTGCTCATGAAAGTTCTGGTCATCGATGTGGGTGGCACGCACGTCAAGGTTCTCGTCACCGGCGAGAGCGAGCCGCGGAAGTTTGACTCCGGGCCGACGTTGACTGCCAAGCAAATGGTTGCGGGGGTGAAGAAGATTAGCGCGGATTGGAAGTACGACGCCGTTTCTATCGGCATTCCGGCGCCGGTACTGCGGGATCGACCGGTTGCGGAACCAGTAAACCTGGGAGGCGGATGGGTTGGTTTCGATTTCAAAGGTGCCTTCGGTTGCCGCGTGAAACTGGTAAACGACGCGGCCATGCAGGCTCTGGGCAGCTATCGGGGTGGAAAAATGTTATTCCTGGGATTGGGGACCGGGCTCGGTTCGACCCTGATCGTGGATGGCATCGTGGAACCGATGGAATTGGGCCACCTCCCTTACAAGAAAGGCACCTACGAGAGCTACGTGGGAAACAAGGCGTTGTTGAAACGAGGGAAGAAAGAGTGGGGCCGCTACGTGGCGGACGTGGTTGCGCGACTGGCGGCCGCTCTTGAACCCGACGAGGTGGTTCTTGGAGGTGGCAACGCGAAGGAACTCAAAGAGGTGCCGCCAAAATGTCGAATTGGCGACAACCACAATGCGTTTCAGGGAGGCTTTCGTCTGTGGGAGGGAGCAAGCCAGCCGAACCCGTCGACTCACACCGGATTCGCTTTGAAATAATAAACAAGGAAGATACGAAAGGATAACGCAAATGGCAGCACACGTAGAAGCAATCGCCAAGCGCCCCACGCTCAAACGCCAGGCATGGAAGGACCTGGGAGCGCACTATAAGAAGGTCCGGGAATTACACCTGCGACAGCTCTTTGCCGACGACCCCAGGCGCGGCGAGCGCCTTACGGTCGAAGCTCTGGGGCTTCATTTCGACTATTCGAAGAATCGGGTGACAGACGAAACCGTCAAACTGCTGATCCGGCTGGCGGAGGAATCCCGCCTGCGAGAACGAATCGACGCCATGTTTCGCGGCGATAAAATCAACGTCACAGAAAAGCGAGCGGTTCTGCACGTCGCCCTGCGCGCGCCACGAGACGAGTCCATCTTCGTAGATGGCGAGAATGTGGTGCCCAAGGTGCATGCGGTGCTCGACCGGATGACGGAGTTCTCCAACCGGCTGCGGAGCGGCGAGTGGAAGGGTCACACCGGCAAGCGAATTCGTAACGTAATCAACGTCGGCATCGGTGGCTCCGACCTGGGGCCGGTTATGGCCTACGAGGCTCTGAAGTTCTATTCGGACCGGGCCATGACGTTTCGCTTTGTTTCGAACGTTGACGGCACCGACTTCGCGGAGGCCGTCCAGGGTCTTGACCCGTCGGAGACGCTCTTTATTATCTCTTCGAAAACATTCACCACCCTGGAAACGATGACCAATGCCCAAACCGCCCGGGCGTGGTCGCTGGCTGGTCTGCAGGGGGACGAAAAGTCAGTCGCGAAACATTTCGTCGCGGTTTCGACGAATACGGCAGAAGTCGCGAAGTTCGGCATCGATACCGCCAACATGTTCGAGTTCTGGGATTGGGTCGGCGGCCGCTACTCGATGTCCTCGGCCATTGGTCTGTCCACGATGGTCGCCATCGGCCCGGATAATTTTCGCGCCATGCTGAGTGGCCTCCACCAGATGGACGAGCACTTCCGTACCGCTCCCTTCGCGCAAAACCTGCCCGTGCTCATGGGTCTTCTGGCGGTCTGGTACAACGATTTCTTCGGGGCGCAGACCGTGGCAGTTTTGCCCTATGAGCAATACCTGAAACGGTTTCCGGCGTACCTTCAGCAACTGACCATGGAGAGCAATGGCAAGCATGTCACGCTCGACGGCAAGAGGGTGTCTCACCAGACATCTCCAATCTACTGGGGCGAACCGGGAACCAACGGGCAACACTCGTTCTACCAGTTGATTCATCAAGGGACCCGGCTGATCCCCTGCGACTTCATCGCTTTCTCAAAGCCGCTCAACTCACTCGGCCGGCACCACGACATCCTGATAGCCAACGTGTGCGCACAGGCCGAGGCGCTGGCGTTTGGCAAGACTCCCGAGCAGGTGGCTGCAGAAGGTACTCCGAAGTGGCTCGTTCCTCACCGCGTATTTGAGGGCAACCGTCCCTCGAACACGATTTTCGCTGAACGCCTGACGCCGGAAGCTTTGGGCAAACTAGTGGCGCTCTATGAACACTCCACGTTCACCCAGGGCGCAGTCTGGAACATTGATTCATTCGACCAGTGGGGAGTTGAGCTGGGCAAGGTTTTGGCGCAGCGCATCATTCCTGAACTGGAGAGCAAGACCGAACCCACGCTTACACATGACAGTTCCACCAACAAACTGATTCGTTATTACCGGAAATCCAAGGAGACTGTATGACTGCTGTTGGCTTTGACAAACCCCTGTATGTTTTGCCCTTCGACCACCGGGGTTCCTTTCAGAAGAAGATGTTCGGCTGGGATGGCGAGTTGAGCTCGCAACAGACGTCCGAGATCGCGGCCGCGAAACGCGTGATCTACGACGCTTTCCGGGCAGCCGTCCACGCCGGTGTACCCAAAGACAAGGCCGGCATTCTGGTGGACGAGCAGTTCGGCGCTGCGATCCTGCGCGATGCCAGTGCAGAGGGTTACTCCACCGCATGCCCCGCTGAGAAAAGTGGGCAGGATGAGTTCGACTTCGAATACGGCGAAGACTTCGCCAAGCACATTGAGGCCTTTCAGCCGACCTTCTGCAAGGTCCTGGTCCGTTACAACCCGGAAGGGGACCAGAGTCTCAACCGGCGTCAATCGAGCCGCCTGAAGAGGTTGTCGGATTATTTGCACAGCGGCAAGAGTCGCAGCCGGTTCATGTTCGAACTGCTGGTCCCGGCAGAGAAGGCCCAACTCGACAAGCTCAAGGGAGACAAGAAGGCTTACGATCTGGAGCTTCGTCCCCGGCTGATGGCGCAGACGATCGAGCAACTGCAGGACGCGCAGGTCGAGCCGGATGTGTGGAAGATCGAAGGACTCGACCGGCACGAAGATTGCGAAAGAATTGTCGCTGCCGCCCGCCAGGGAGGCCGCAACCACGTGGGCTGCATCATCCTGGGCCGGGGCGAGGACGACAGGAAGGTCCGCGAATGGCTCACCATCGCGTCGGCGGTCCCGGGCTTCATCGGCTTCGCCGTCGGCCGCACCAGCTTCTGGGATCCGCTGGTTGACTGGCGCGGGAAGAAGATCACGCGGGATGCCGCCGTAGCAGAGATTGCCCGCCGCTACCAGCAGTTCGTGGAGATCTTCGAAACTCGGGACAAAGTCGTTCCCGCGTAAGAAATGAGCGCAAGGATCAAGGGTTGAAGAACAGACGGAAGAGGGACGTGCGACGAGACGCCGGCGGTCATTAATCCGCTGCGAAAATGAAAGAGGAGATAAACATGCAACTTGGAATGATCGGACTTGGAAGAATGGGCGCCAACATGGTGCGGCGGCTCATCAATAAGGGCCACAGCTGCGTGGTGTTCGACAGGTCGGCGAACGCGGTGGGCGAATTGGTCAAGGAGAAGGCTACAGGTTCCGGCTCGCTCGCAGAACTGGTGAAGAACATGGCCAAGCCGCGAGCGATCTGGCTGATGGTTCCTGCCGCCGTGGTCGATAGCACCATCGCTGACCTGCTGCCTCACCTCGATGCCGGAGACATTCTCATCGACGGCGGCAACTCGTACTACATCGACGATATTCGGCGGGCCAAGGAACTTGCTCCCAAGAAGATTCACTATGTTGATGTGGGCACCAGCGGAGGCGTGTGGGGTCTGGAGCGAGGTTACTGCATGATGATTGGCGGCGAGAACGACGTCGTCAAGCACCTCGATCCGATCTTCGACGCGCTCGCGCCGGGAATCGGCGACATCACTCGCACCGTGGGCCGGGAAAAAATCGGCGGCACCGCCGAAGAAGGTTACCTGCACTGCGGGCCGAATGGCGCCGGCCACTTCGTCAAGATGGTGCACAACGGAATTGAATACGGAATCATGGCGGCATACGCCGAAGGCCTCGGCGTGCTGCGCGCGGCCAACGTGGGCAAGCAGGCGGGCGGCGCGGCCGATGCTGAAACCACGCCGCTGCGAGATCCCGAACACTACCAGTACGACCTGAACCTGCGCGACATAGCGGAAGTATGGCGTCGCGGAAGCGTAATTGCTTCCTGGTTGCTCGATCTCACGGCCAGTGCGCTGCTGCAGGACCCGAATCTTGCGAAGTTTGCCGGCCGAGTGTCCGACTCTGGCGAAGGGCGCTGGACGATCAAAGCTGCGATCGACGAAGCGGTCCCGGTGCCGGTCCTGACCAGCGCCCTTTACGAGCGATTTAGCTCGCGGGGCGAGGCCGACTTCGCCAACAAAGTGTTGTCCGCGATGCGCTTTCAATTCGGCGGACACCTGGAAAAATCCGACGACAAATCCAAGGTGGCTTAAGGAGATGACTGTGACTGACTCGCATTCCGACGCACTGGTTTTCTTCGGGGCAACCGGCGATCTGGCGTACAAGAAGATATTTCCCGCGCTGCAGGCCATGCTGAAGCGCGGCCACCTCAATGTGCCAGTCGTCGGCGTGGCAAAAGCGGGCTGGACACTCGACCAGCTCAAGGCGCGCGCCCTCGACAGCCTCGAAAAACATGGCGGTGTCGATTCCGCTGCGTTTGAGAAGCTTTCTTCTTTGCTTCGCTATGTCGATGGAGACTACAACGATCCTGCTACGTTCAAGGCGCTGGGCAAGGAACTGAAAACTGCGCAGCGGCCGGCGCACTATCTCGCGATCCCGCCCACGCTGTTCGAACCCGTGCTCGAAGAACTCGCGAATTGCGGGTGCACCACAGACGCCAGGATCATCGTCGAAAAGCCGTTCGGCCATGATCTGGCGTCGGCGCAACACCTCAATCAGGTGCTTCTGCGAAAGTTCGATGAAACCGCGATTTTCCGCATCGATCACTACCTGGGCAAACGGCCGGTGCACAACATGGTGGTCTTCCGTTTCGCAAACGCGTTCATGGAAGCGTTCTGGAACCGGAACTATATCGAGAGCGTGCAGATCACCATGGCGGAGGATTTCGGTGTGCAAGGCCGTGGCGCATTTTACGATCAAACCGGCACTATTCGCGACGTAGTCCAGAATCACTTGTTCCAGGTCCTGTGCAATCTCGCCATGGAAGCACCGGTGAGGATGGACAGCGAGTCCATTCGTGATGAGAAGGTCAAAGTGCTGAAGGCAATTCCGGTGCTGGATGAGAGAAACATCATTCGGGGGCAGTTTAACGGCTATCTCGACGAGAAGGGTGTGGCCTCCGATTCGAAAGTGGAGACTTTCGCCGCGCTCAAACTCGAGGTCAATTCCTGGCGCTGGCAAGGCGTTCCGTTCTACATCCGGGCGGGGAAGAGTCTGCCAGTGACGTGTACTGAAATCGTCTGCCGGCTGCGAAAGCCACCCACCGTGATCCCAGCCGATGTTCTGCATTCGAATTATCTCCGATTCCGGATCAGCCCCGATGTGGGTATCGCCATGGGCATGACCGTGATGGCTCCGGGCGAGAAATTGGTTGGCAAGCCTGCCGAGATGATCGGCAGCCAGCATCCCAATGCGGAGGAAATGGATGCCTACGAACGCGTCCTGGGTGATGCCATGGCTGGAGACGCTACTCTTTTTGCTCGGGAAGACTACGTGGAAGAAGCATGGCGGATCGTCGATCCAGTGCTTAAGAAGGGCACGCCCGTTTATCCTTACGACCCCCAGAACTGGGGGCCGAATGAGGTTGAGCGAGTGACGCCACTGGGTGGCTGGCACAACCCGATCGTTGGACGCGACAAGCCGGCCGTCGGCACGCAGGCGGCTTGAGGACAGGCTCACGCGTTTTGGTTCCGGGGATGCGTCCCGCTAACGGCAATTGAGCAACGTAGAAGCGGAGAAGCCGGATGAAGATGGAAGTGTTTGCCGACGACGAATCTACCGCGCGAGCGGCCGCCAAGCTCATCGTCGCGGAAGCCGGTGCTGCGATCGCGGCTCGCGGACAGTTTGTAATGGCCGTTAGCGGCGGCCGCACCCCCTGGATCATGCTGCGTGCGCTGGCCACGGAAAAGCTCCCGTGGGATCGCGTCCACGTAGTGCAAGTGGACGAACGCGTGGCGCCGGCGGGGGATCCGGACAGGAATCTCACGCATCTTCAAGAAAGCCTGCTCGAGCACTCGCCGATTCGCCCCGAGCAGATTCTTGCTATGCCCGTTGAATCGCCGGACCTCGAGGTCGCGGCCCGGCAGTATGCGTCGGTTTTGTGCAAGGTCGCCGGCTCGCCTCCGACCCTCGACCTGGTCCACCTGGGCCTTGGCCCGGACGGACACACGGCTTCTTTGATCCCGGGAGATCCTGTGCTCAACATTACTGACGCGGATGTCGCCCTGACCGGTGTTTACCAGGGACGCAGGCGAATGACTCTGACGTATCCGGTCATCAACCGGGCCCGGCGCGTTCTGTGGCTGGTGACCGGCGGTGAGAAAGTTGACGCGTTGGCCCGCTTGCGCAAGGGCGATCCGTCGATCCCAGCGGGCCGGATTCTCCAGAACCAGGCGGTGATTGTTGCGGATCGTGCGGCGGCTCGGGACGTAGCAGCCTAGGAGGCTGACCAGCCGACGTTGTGAAGAAACAAGTACTTCGGGGACGTCTTTCCTTCCGCCCTATTAATAAGGAGGAGAATCCCCCGGCAAGACTGGAATGAATGACAACGGAGACGGCGAGCGTGGGGCACTCTCACACCGACGACATTGAACGTCGTTTTTCCGAGAACCGTTCGCCAGAGTTAGAGGTTGTCGAGAGGCATCGTGAAAAGCTCAACCGATATGGTCCATGCCGAGGCGAACTATCCAGCGGGGGCGGACGCGCCTGCGAAACGCCTGACATGGGTGCAGGCTGAAGGCAGTCCATTGCCAGTCGGTGTCACTTGGATTGAAGAGCAGCAGGCGTTCAACTTTGCCGTGCAGGCTGAACATGCGGAAAGTGTCACCCTGTTGCTCTATTCCGCCAGTGATTTGGCGAACCCCCTGCGGACGTTCCGCTTCGATTTTCTGCGTAACAAGTCAGGGCGGATTTGGCACTGCCGGGTGCCCGTCACAGAGATCGCTGAAGCCCGTTATTACGCGTATTCGGTATCGGGGCAGAGCGCTTCCCGACTTCACAGCTTCGATCCGCAGAAGGTTCTCCTCGACCCCTACGCGAAATGCATTTTCTTCCCACCCGGTTTTGATCGCGAGCTGGCAATGCGGGAAGGACCAAACGCGGGCCGAGCGCCTTTGGGCGCGCTGACGGGTCACCGGCCCACATTCGACTGGTCAGAGGACCCGGCGCCGCATCACGAGCATGATGCCGTCATCTACGAACTTCACGTGAAGGGATTCACCAAAAACCCAAACTCTGGCGTAGATCCGTCTCGTGCCGGCACGTATGCCGGCCTGATGGAAAAGATTCCATACCTGAAGGAGCTCGGGATAACAATTGTCGAGCTCATGCCAATTTTTCAGCGTGATCCACAGGAGGGGGACTACTGGGGTTACATGCCGTTGAGCTTCTTCGCGCCCCACGGACAGTACGCAACCACGCGTGAGGATGATGAGCAGCACATTGAATTCCGAAGCATGGTAAAGGCTTTTCATCAGGCGGGTATCGGCGTGGTGCTCGACGTGGTGTACAACCACACCTGCGAAGGCGACCACAGGGGACCCATCTACAGCTACAAGGGTTTCGACAGCGCCAGCTATTACATGCTCTCCTCCGACCCGGCAAATCCCTACGCGAATTATTCCGGGACAGGCAATACCCTGAATTTCGGCCAGGCACATGTGCGCAAGATGGTGATGGACAGCTTGCGTTACTGGAAGCGAGAGATGCATATCGATGGCTTCCGCTTTGATCTGGCGTCGGTGTTCAGCCGTAATGCGGATGGATCCCTTAACTGGGGAGACGCTCCCATCTTCAGCGAAATTGCCGCCGATCCGGAGCTGGGCCGGTTACGCTTGATCGCAGAACCCTGGGATACAAACGCTTATCAACTTGGCCGCGGATTCCCGGGTCTGACCTGGCTGCAGTGGAACGGACGATTCCGCGACGACATTCGCCGTTTCGTGAAAAGTGACTCAGGGATGGTTCCCGACCTGATGCGGCGCATCTACGGCAGCGATGACCTCTTTCCCGACAGCCGCGACCTCGCTTTTCACGCCTTCCAGAGCGTGAACTATGTAACCTCCCACGACGGCTTCACTCTGTACGATCTCGTCTCTTACGATCGCAAGCGCAACTGGGCAAATGGCCATAACAACCAGGACGGCATGGACGACAACTACAGTTGGAACTGTGGGCACGAAGGGGAAGAAGGATTGCCATCGGCGGTGCTTGCGCTGCGACGTAAGCAGGTCAAGAATTTCTGCTGTCTGCTGATGCTGTCGAACGGAGTCCCGATGTTCCGAGCCGGGGACGAATTCCTGAACACTCAGTTCGGCAACAACAATCCCTACAACCAGGACAACGAAACGGGATGGCTGGACTGGAGCCAGCTCCGGGCGAATAAGGATATCTTCCGTTTTTTCAAAAGCATGATCGCGTTCCGGAAGACTCATCCTTCGCTGGGCCGCAGCCGGTTCTGGCGAGAGGATGTCGACTGGTACGGAACTGGTTCTACGGTGGATTTCTCAAACGATTCTCGCAGCTTGGCGTTCTGCCTGCACGGCGCTTCCCAAGAGGACGACGATATTTATGTGATGATCAATGCGTATTGGGAAAAGTTGGAGTTCCAGGTACAAGAGGGCAGGACGCAGGAGTGGAAAAGAATCGTGGACACAGCTTTCCCGAGTCCCGACGATTTCTCGGATCGCGGCGTGCCTCTGGAGAGTGCGAGATATGTGGTAGCCCCGAGGTCGGTTGTTGTCCTGCTTCGACCCAGGAGCGGCGACGGAAAGACATAGCTGCTTGGAGTTTTGTTCTGCAGGGCAGGGAAGTGCTGGGTGCAGCACGCGAGCAGCGGATTAGACGGAAGAAGAAACCAAAGGAGAACGAGAGGTTCCATGAGCGGACGATCGAAGGTCATCATCGTAGGCGGTGGATTTGGAGGTCTGTGCGCGGCGCAGGCGCTGAAGTCGGCGCCGGTTGACGTGACGTTGATCGACCGTCGCAACTACCACCTGTTTCAGCCCCTCCTCTATCAAGTCGCCACCGGTTCGCTTTCGCCTGGCGAGATCGCGGCCCCGCTGCGCAGCGTCTTGAGCCGCCAGAAAAACACTCGCGTGTTCCTGGGTGACGTTCAGGATATCGATCCGGTAGCGAAGCGCGTGCTGCTCGCGGATGGGGCCAGCTTAGAATACGATTCGCTGATTGTCGCGTCGGGTTCGGAAAGCTCTTATTACGGTAACGACGCCTGGAAAGAATGGGCTCCCGGCCTGAAAAGCGTGGAGGAAGCGACCAATATCCGGCACAAGATTTTGTACGCCTTTGAAGTCGCAGAACGGATCCCGGATCCTGCAGACCGGCGCGAATGGCTCACTTTCCTGATCGTGGGGGCAGGCCCGACCGGGGTAGAACTCGCGGGTGCGATCGGCGAAATCGCCCGCCAGACGCTGAAGAATGACTTTCGTTCCATCCACCCGGAAGAAGCACAGATCATTCTGCTGGACGGAGCGCCGCGTCTTCTTATGACCTTTCCGGAAGATTTGGCGAAGAAGGCAGAACGCTCTCTGGCGAAGCTCGGAGTGCAGGTAAGAACAGGCGCCAAGGTGAAGCAGGTCGATCGCGAGGGCGTGATCCTGGAGATCGGCGACCGCACCGACCGCCTGGCCACCCGAACTGTCATTTGGGCCGGCGGGGTCACGGTCTCTCCTCTGGGGCGGACATTGGCGAAGCGAACCGGAGCCGAGACCGATAAGGGAGGAAGAATCAAAGTAGGTCCCGATCTCACAGTCTCCAATTTTCCGGATCTCTATGTCATCGGAGATCTCGCTCTCTCTTTGGACTCGAAGGGAAAGCCGTTGGCAGGGGTTGCGCAGGTTGCGATGCAGCAAGGAACATACGCCGCCAAGGCGATCGTGAGGAAGGTACAGGGTAAACCAGGGTCGAAGGCTTTCGAGTATTTCGATAAGGGAAATCTGGCGGTCATTGGGCGGGCGGCGGCTGTGGCCAACATCTTCGGCCTGCATATTTCCGGCCTGCCGGCCTGGCTGGTCTGGGCGTTCATCCACCTGATGTATATTGTCGAGTTTCAGAGTCGTATCCTGGTTTTTATTCAGTGGGCCATCCAGGATCTGACTTTCAGCCGTGGCGCACGACTGATCACCGGCACGGCGACAACTGATTTCGACTTCAACCGGGAGATTGCTGGCGAAATCCGTACCGTCGAACCTAAGACCGATCAGGTCACTGCGTCGACCCGCTAGGTTCGCTCCATCATCTATCTTCCCTCGCTAAGTAGTGATGATCCTCGTCAGAAGATAGCGGGCCCGGCCGATCGATGGCAAAAAGAATTTCTGGTAACTCAGATGAAGATGGGGCAACTCAGTAAGCTGATTGTCGCCAAGGATAACCCCTCGTCTGTGATTCATGCTGCCCGAACCGCGGTGGCGGCGATCTTGTCCTACCTGATCGCCCGCTGGTTTCGCTTGCCGGAGGCCTACTGGTCTACGATCTCGACCATGATCGTGATGCAGTCGACGCTGGGCGCCGCCTTGCCGATTTCCGTGCAGCGTTTCGCGGGAACTGCGATCGGCGCGGTGGTCGGGGCGGCGGCTGCCACTTACTTTGGAGGAAGCGTCTGGGCATTCGGCGTAGCGGTTTTCCTGATTGGAATCCTGTGCGCGGGTTTGCAGGTCGAGAAAAGCGCTTATCGGTATGCGAGCATTACTCTGGCGATTGTAATGCTCGTGACGCGATCTGCCAGCGTATGGTTGATCGCAGTTCACCGGTTCTTCGAAGTATCGCTGGGGATTGCGGTCGGACTGATGCTCTCTGCTCTCTGGCCCGAAGGACAGTCTGAGACACCGGATCAGCAGGGCAAGACCAGCGACTCTTGAGGCTGGTACCGGCGAAAAGCTACTGCCAGGGTTGAGTCGCCCAGGATCTTGCGAACTATCGGAGCTGACAGGAATATCTGTCGAAGTGGCTCCTCCACAGGCAGGGAATTCGCCAGCTTCATGATCGTGTCGCGGCTGATGGCCAGGTGGTAGTCCGCCAGTTCGGAGTTGCCGGAGTATTGGTGAAGCTCGGCGGCGGTGGCGTGAACCCGCCAACTGGCCAGCGGTATTTCAAAGCCTTTCATCACGGATAGTTCCTTGGCGATGAGGTCTTGTGCTCTCCTGAGTTTCCGCCTCGCCTCCGAAGGATTCCGCCAGCTCACGGAGTGCGGGAGAGGTGAACCATGCAGCTACCCATTTTTGATGGCAGGACGACTGCCCTGCAACAATGTATCGAAAGCGTCCGGATTTAGGAGATCAAGAGACGGCACCACCACATCAGCGGGCAGATGCTTGCCGTTGTGACTTACTCCGATGCTCCGCATACCGGCGCGGCGCGCACCTTCTACGCCGGCGACGGCGTCTTCCACAACAATGCACCGGTCGGGGGCTGCGCCGACTCGCGAGGCTGCTGCCAAATACACTTCCGGATCCGGTTTGCCTCTGTGCACATCTTCAGCGGAAACGATGCCCTGAAAATGGTGGGCAGCCGCCAGAGCCTCGAGGACGACGTTGATGTTCGCGCGCGGCGCGGCCGAAGCGATTGCCTGGAGCCACCCTTGCTGGTGAAGCCGGAGCAACCAGCTTGAAACCCCGGGTAGCGCCGCGATTCCATTCTTGCGAACCAGATCGCGATAGAGTTCCTCTTTTGTGTTTGCGATTTTCTCAATGCGCTCGGGGGTCGATGCCGAGCCCAGCCATCGAGGAAGGATGGAATCGTTGCGCTGACCGAAGGAGGAAAGAAACTGCTCGTGAGTAATGGCGATGCCCTCATTCGCCATCGCCTCCCGCCATGCGATCCAGTGGAACTCCTCTGAGTCAATAAGTGTTCCGTCCATATCCCAAAGTACTGCACGAGCCGGGCTCATCCGAGCACCTCCACTTTCTGGGCGAAAGAAAAGTCCTGCAGAGGCAACGGAAAACCCTCCGGGGCTAAAGCCCGCAGTTTTTAACCGAGCGATAGCGGCACGGCTGGAAGCCGTGCCTTCCCGCAACGACTTTATGCCCGAAACGACTTCAGGAGCTTCCCGAAACCACCTCATGAGCTCCCGAGATACTTCATGAGACCGGTTCAGGGAGAAAGAATCGCGGCTCAGCCGACCTTTTGGGCAACCTGGGAGAGCGCGAAATCTTGCAGGTGACGGGCGTCGCTATTGAACTTGCGGATGCCCTCGGCCAGCTTCTCAGTCGCCATTGCGTCCTCGTTGTGCATCCAGCGGAACGTCTTCTCATCCAGGTGAAGGCGTTCTTCCTTACTAGTCTGCGCTTTTACCGGATCGAGTTTCCGATCCAGAGTGCCCTCAGTTTGTTCCAATTGGTCAAGCAGGTCAGGACTGATGGTGAGCAAATCCGATCCGCCCAGGCGAACGATCTGATTCACGTTCCGGAAACTTGCACCCATCACCTGGGTCTTGTAGCCGAATTTCTTGTAGTAATTGTAGATGCGAGTGACGGAGGCCACGCCGGGGTCCTTGTCCGCGGGGATCTCCGCGCCGCCGCCCTCCTTCTTATACCAATCGTAAATGCGGCCGACGAAAGGAGAAATCAAGGTCACTCCGGCCTCGGCGCACGCCACTGCCTGGGCGAAGCTGAAAAGAAGCGTCAGATTGCAGTGGATGCCTTCCTTCTCCAGAAGTTCAGCGGCCCGAATGCCTTCCCAGGTGCTGGCGATCTTGATCAGGATGCGTTCGTGACCCACGCCCTTCTTTTCATACAGCGAGATGAGCTTGTGCGCCTTGGCGATCGTTGCCTGGGTATCGAAGCTCAGACTGGCGGCGACCTCGGTAGAGACGCGGCCGGGAACCACCTTGAGGATCTCCAGTCCAAAAAGGACGAAAAGACGATCGATGAATTCTTCCGCCATGGCGTCGTGACTGCCGCCGCGTTCCAGGGCGAGGTCGGTCGCTTCCTCCACTAGGTGCCGGTAGACCGGCATCTGGGCGGCGTGAAAAAGAAGCGAAGGATTGGTGGTTGCATCCTGCGGTCGGTGCCGGGCAATGGCTTCGATATCACCCGTATCCGCGACGACGGTCGTGTATTGTTCCAGGGATTCAAGCAACTTCATTGTGGTCTCCTATGATTTAAAGCTCATAAACCTATTACTACACATGATGTTCCGCAAGAGTGCGGCTTTCAAGTTGAGTGACCTTGGCCAGCCGGCGACGATGCCGGTCTGCGCCGCTGAACCTGGCCTCGAGAAAGTTTTGAGTGCAGTCCCAGGCCACCGCGATACCCGTGGTGCGGCCTCCGAAGCAGAGTATGTTCAGGTTGTCATCCTCCACACCTTGGCGAGCCGAAAAGTGATCGTGACAGAGCGCCGCGCGGGCGCCGACGATCTTGTTTGCAGCTACAGAGGCACCCACGCCGCTGCCGCACACCAGAACGCCACGTTCTATTTCTCCACTCGCCACAGCGCGAGCGAGAGGAATGGCAAAGTCGGGATAGTCATCGTTGGTGTCATAGACCTTGTTGCCAAAATCGACGACCTCGTGGCCTTCGGTCTCCAGCAAACTGGCGAGCTGCTGCTTCATTTCGAATCCGCCGTGATCGGCGCCCACGCCCACTTTCATTTTGCGCTCCCATGCTGCGCAATCTGGCTCTTCGCCGCAGCTACCACGTTTTCGGCGTTGAAGCCGAACTTCTTCAACAGATGCTTTAGAGGCGCCGAGGCTCCAAAGCTTTCGATGCAAACGTTGTGGCCCTCGGAGCCGGTATATTTGCTCCAGCCAAAATCGGATGCCTCTTCCACCGACACTCGCGCCTTCACGCTGGGAGGAAGTACAGATTCGCGGTAGGCCTTGTCCTGATCGTCAAATAGCTCCCACGACGGCATGCTGACCACCCGCGCGCGCACGCCCTCTCTGGTTAATTGCTCGTACGCATCCAGGCAGAGGGCAACCTCGCTGCCGGTGCCGATCAGGATGACTTCAGGGTTGCCGCTGGGGGCATCGGCGAGAACGTATGCCCCGCGGGCCAAGCCCGATGCTGAAGCGTACTTCTTACGGTCGATGGTCGGCACGGCTTGGCGAGTGAGTACCAGCACCGCCGGCTCGTGATGGAGTTGGAGTATCACTTTCCAGGCTTCTCTCACCTCATTCGCGTCCGCCGGCCGGATCATAATCAGGCCGGGCATGGAACGCATGTGGGAAAGCTGCTCAATTGGCTGATGGGTGGGGCCGTCCTCGCCCACTCCAATCGAGTCGTGAGTGAACACGTAAATTACCGGAATCTCCATGATCGCGCTCAGGCGAAGAGATCCGCGCATGTAGTCGACGAAGATGAAAAATCCCGAACCGAAGGGCCGGACTTTTACCAGACTCATCCCGTTCAGAATAGCGCCCATGGCATGTTCGCGGATTCCGAAGTGAAAATTGCGTCCGGCATAATTGTCCGCTGAAAAATCGCCCGCGCCTTCAAACGTCAAACGGGTCTTGGTCGAGGGTGCGAGGTCTGCCGCGCCTCCCATGAACCACGGAATATTTTTGGCGACTGCGTTCAGCACCTTTGCCGAGGACTCGCGAGTTGCCAAACCTTTCGGGTCTGCGGGGAACTCGGGCAGATCGCGGTCCCAACCTTCCGGGAGCTGGCGATGTTGCATCCGGAATAGTTCTTCGGCGAGCTCGGGGTATTGCTTGCGATACTCGCCGATGCGCGCGAACCAGGCGTCGCGCAACTGCTTGCCGCGTTTTCCGATGCCCTGGCGGAAGTGATCGTAAACGCCATCCGGCACGTAGAACTTTTTGTCTTCTGGCCAACCGTAATTGCGCTTGGCGAGGCGGATCTCGTCTTCGCCCAGAGGTTCGCCGTGGGCGCCGCTGGTGTCTTGTTTGTGGGGCGCGCCGTATCCGATGTGGCTGTCTACGATAATCAGCGTGGGGCGATCTTTGGTGTTTTGAAAGGTTCGGAACGCGCGGGCCAGCATCTCGAGATCATTTGCGTCGCCCACGCGAGTCACGTTCCAGCCGTAGCCGAGGAAGCGAGTGGCTACGTCTTCGGTAAAGGCCAGGGCAGTGTTGCCTTCGATAGTGATGTGGTTGTTGTCGTAAATCCAGCAAAGGTTGGAAAGCTTCAAGTGTCCGGCGAGGGAGGCAGCCTCGTGGGAGATGCCCTCCATCATGCAGCCGTCTCCGCAAAGCGCGTAGACGTTGAAGTCGAACAGATCCTCGAAACCGGGGCGGTTGTAACGCGCCGACAGCCACTGACGGGCGATGGCCATGCCAACGCTGGTGGAGACGCCCTGGCCGAGCGGTCCGGTGGTCGTCTCTACACCCGATGTCCAGCGGTATTCAGGATGTCCCGGGCAGCGGCTGTCCAGTTGGCGGAACGCCTTGATCGCGTCGAGCGGTACCGATACTTCGCCAAGAGTTTCGTAGTCCTTGCTGACGGCTCGGACTTCGGTCAAGTGAAGCAGGGAGTAGAGCAGCATGGACGCGTGCCCAATCGAGAGCACGAAGCGATCGCGGTTCGGCCATACGGGATCCTGCGGATCGAAGCGAAGGAACTGTTGCCACAGGGTGTAAGCCACCGGAGCCATCGCCATGGGCGTTCCCGGATGTCCCGAATTTGCTGCTTGCACTCCATCCATGGACAAGGTGCGGATGGTGTTGATGCTGGTCAGATCCATTCCAAGCGGCGTTGGAGTAGTTGTGGGGAGGGCTGCTACGCTCATGAAAAATCCTCTCAATTCGTTGGATGAACTTCGTCGGTTTCGTTCTAAATTCTTAATCGGCAGTTTTGTTACGCAAGCGCCTGGGGTACTGCCTCCTCCCAACGTCCCTGCGCCTTCAGGATTAGTTCCACCACCTCGCGCGCGGTACCCCGCCCCGCAAGCCGGCGAGTGGTGAAGTGGCATACAGCCGCTAACTCAGGTGCCCCGCCGGCTACGCACACTGCCAGTCCGGCTCGCTGCGCCAGAGGAATGTCCGGCAAGTCATCGCCCATATAAGCAACCTCGTCTTCGGTCACGCCTGCCTTTTGCACGCACTCTTCGAAAGCCGCCGTCTTCTTCCCCTGTCCCAGATAAACAAAAGTGACCTTCAGCTCTTGAGCACGCCTAGCCACGGCCGGTGAGTGTCGGCCGGTGATGAAGCCTGTCTGAATCCCCATGGTGTGGGCAAGGGATAATCCCTGGCCGTCCTGGGAGTTGAACACTTTCGTTTCGGAGACGATCGGTTCTCCTAAGCCGTCGGCGATTGTGGCCGAAGACAGGCAGACGCCGCCATCGGTGAGCGTACCGTCTACGTCCATCAGAAAAAGTTTGATCTTTCGGGCACGGGCCAATACATCAGGCGAAGCCAGGTACGCAAGACCAGCGTCAGACATAGGCGACGCTCCCGGTTTTTCTTAATGATGTGCCCAATCTTGTCATTGATGTCATAAGCAGACTCATTCACATCGCTCCGGTGATCATCGTTCCGCAATGCATATTCTGGAATTGCGCTTTCAAATGTTCGTGGCAATTCGCGCCACTCGAATCAAACCAGTTGTCGTTTGGCGATCACTCATTGCGTGGTAGATGCAAACAGACCACCAAATTGCCGCCTGTCATGGGGGTGGCCAGTTCTGCGTTGCCAGCCACCCCTTACGCTGCTTTCAACCTAGGAGGTCGGGTGCGGCCACCTCCATTCGGTGATGTCGGGCCGGTCGATGCCGTGCTCGTAAGCGTACTGCTCGCACGCAATTCGCTGGTCGGCAAGTTCTTGGCGAACAGCGGCGGCGGTGGTGCGCAAGCGAGGGATCCGATCGATGGCATCGATGGCCAGGGTGAAGCGGTCGGTCTCATTGCGGATCGCCAATTCCAGGGGCGTGTTGATGTTGCCCTGCTCCTTGTAGCCGCGCACGTGGATGTTGTGCTGGCTTGGCCGCCTGTAGGTGAGTCGATGGATCAGCCCGGGGTATCCGTGGAAGGTTAAGATCACCGGCTTGTCCGGCGTGAAGACGGCCTCGAATTCGCGGTCCGTCAGCCCGTGCGGGTGTTCGGTGCTGGGCAGCAACTTAAACAGGTCCACGACGTTCACGACCCGGATCTTGACATCGGGGATGCGCTGCCGCAGCAGGGCGGTGGCCGCCAAACACTCGACCGTCGGCACGTCGCCGCAGCTTGCCATTACTACGTCGGGCTCTGTCCCCTGGTCGTTGCTGGCCCAGTTCCAGATACCCAGGCCCTTGGTACAGTGGGCGATCGCCGCCTCCATGTCCAGGTACTGCATGTCCTGCGGCTGTTTGTCTGCAACGATGACGTTGATATAGTTTTCGCTGCGGAAGCAGTGATCGCCAACCGAGAGCAGGCAGTTGGCGTCGGGCGGAAGGTAGATGCGCACTATGTTCGGGCTCTTGTTCGCGACCACGTCGAGGAAGCCTGGGTCCTGGTGCGTGAACCCGTTGTGGTCCTGTCGCCAGACCAGGCCACTGACCAGCATGTTGAGCGAGGAGACCTTCGCCCGCCACGGTACATCGTTACACTTCTCCAGCCACTTTGCGTGCTGGTTGAACATGGAGTCGAGGAGGTGGACAAACGACTCGTAGCTGTTGATCAGGCCGTGCCGGCCGCTCAGAATGTAGCCCTCCAGCCACCCTTCGAGGGTATGCTCGCTGAGCATCTCCATGACGCGCCCGTCCGGGGCCAGGTGGCCGCCATCGGCGTCCTCCGGGAAGTACTCGGCGAGCCAGGCCTTCTCGGTGACCTCGTAGACCGCGTCGAGCCTGTTGGACTGCGACTCGTCCGGCCCGAAGAGCCGAAAGTTGTTCTTATTCCGCCTCATGATCTCCCGCATCAGGAGGCCGAGGAAGCCGGCGTTACCGACCTGGATTGTTCCTGGTTTCTTGACCTCGACGCCGAGGGTGCGGAAGTCGGGCATGTCGAGAGGCTTGCGAAGCAGCCCGCCGTTCGCGACGGGGTTGGCGCTCATCCGTCGAGTCCCCTCAGGCGGTAGCGCTCGCAGTTCCGGGATAAGCCGGCCCGCCCGATCAAAGAGCTTCTCCGGCTCGTAGCTGCGCAGCCATTTTTCCAGCAGTTGCAGGTGAGCAGGGTTGGAGTGGACGTCAGGCAGCGGGATCTGGTGCGCGCGCCAGAAGCCTTCCAGATATTGTCCGTCCACCTTCCGCGGGGCTGTCCAGCCCTTGGGGGTTCGCAGAATGACCATGGGCCAGCGTGGCCGCGACGGCTTGCCGGTCCGCCGCGCCTCCTCCTGGATCTTGCGGATCTCCAGGACGCAGTGTTCCAGGGTCGCGGCCATCGCCTGGTGCATGCTTTCGGGGTCACTGCCCTCCACAAAATGCGGGGTGTACCCGTAGCCGACGAACAGCGCTTCCAGCTCCTCGCGGCTGATGCGGGCCAGCAGTGTGGGGTTGTTGATCTTGTAGCCGTTGAGATGCAGCACCGGTAGCACCGCCCCGTCGCGGATCGGGTTGAGGAATTTGTTGCTGTGCCAGCTGGTGGCCAGCGGGCCGGTCTCGGCCTCGCCGTCGCCCACCACGGTCAGGGCGATCAGGTCGGGGTGGTCGTAGACCGACCCGTAGGCATGCGAGATGGAATAGCCTAATTCACCTCCTTCGTGAATGGAACCGGGCGTCTCCGGCGTGCAGTGCGAGCCGATCCCTCCGGGGAATGAGAACTGCCGGAAAAAGCGTTGCAGTCCGCGCAGGTCTTCACTCTTGTCCGGATAGACCTCGGAGTATGTCCCCTCGAGGTAGCCCTGGGACAGAACCGAGGGCGCCCCGTGCCCGGGTCCGCTAACGTAGAACGCATTTAGATCGTACTTCTTAATCAGCCTGTTGAAATGGATGTAAGTGAAGGCTTGACCGGCATCCGAGCCCCAGTGACCCAGCATGCGTGGCTTGACGTGCTCGATCTTGAGCGGCTCACGGAGCAAGGGGTTGTCCTGGAGGTACAGCATCCCCAGGCACAGGTAGAGGCTGGCACGCCAATAAGCGTCTGTCTGCCGCAGCTCATCGGGGTTGAGCGGGGTTCCGCTGACGGTGGAGCGTGCTTTCCCATAAGCACTGAGAGAGGTTGAGGTTGTCGATGGCTCTTCTACTTCTACAACAGGCGTCATTTCTTAAGCTCCTTGTGTGTCCCGGCGGTGGAGTTGAACGAGATTTTCATTCCGTTGCGTAGTTGGGTGGCTTTTTTGCTCGTCGCAAGTGGCGAAAGCGCCTAGTCGAGTGCATGGCAGAGGCCATTCGTAAGCGTCTGAAAATGGAAACTGAGGAGCGCCCGGGTACTGTCAAAGCCATAGCACATGACAAACGGTTGGCAGGGGTTCCGGGCAAGGACGATTTTCGACGGGTTACGGAAAAACTGATCGGGGTGGGCTTTCGGAAGGGCACAACTTCGAGTCGTGCCATGACGCCGGATCGGTGGCCCTTGGGGGGGCGCCGGTCGGTGGGCCTTTGGGAAGGGCACAACTTCCAGTCGTGCCGTAAGGCGCAGGAAGCAGTTCGGGCTTTAGCCGCTGCGGTTCGCTGTTTCAGCCCGTGTCCAACCATTCTTCTCCAGCCTGTTGAAGCGGCTGGGACGGCGCCGGCGAGAACTGCCGAGCTGGGCTCGGCCCGGACGGGTCCCTTCAGCTTCGCTCAGGGCAGGCTCCGACCCGTTCCTACACCGGGGCGGCGGTCCCGCCTAGTTTCCTTTGGTGATGACGGAAGCTGGGGGCGGCGTCAGCAACTTCTCGATCGCCCGATTCATCGTTTGATTCATTTCAGAGACGACTGCCGGCACATCGCGCTGAGCGACGGTTCCGACTTCGGAAACGGCGTTGGTCCAAACGGTTCCGCCGGTGGCAAGGCTGGTCATCTGAGCGGAGATCGCAACCTCGACTTTGACTCCGCCTTGATAGTCCACTTCCTCAAGCTTTTCCAGTCGTCCAGTCAAAATGTAATTCACGTCGGAGCGTCCGTCGTAGAGTTTGACCTGGGTGAAGGTACCGCTGGCACGCAGGCGGTCTGCAACCGCGTTGGTCACAAGTTCACGCGGATCAACCGCCCAGCGGTGGTAATCATAAAAGCCGATTTGCTCCGGCGATGTCTTGTAGACAATGGCCCCTTGCCGCAGGTAACCAGGCGACCGGAATTCCCTTATCGCGAGCGAAGCGCGGACACCTTCCTGGGCCGGCGGATCAGGCGCCGGCGGCAGGTTGAGTGTGTAGTAGGCCGGGTATTTCACCTTGCTCATGCAGCCGACCAACGCGACTGAAATCGCAAGCGTGACAATAAGTGTCATCCGATACTTTTTCACACAGGTGCTCCTTTCATTGCGGGACGTCATTGCGGAACCCGGCGCTCTTTGGGTTGCCTGATGCGAATCAAGCTCCATGGACGCTGTTTCAGCGAGTCCGTCAACTGGTCCAGGTTGTCGGTGGCCACTCGCATGTTCTCCACCGTGTCGTCGATCTTGTAGTCGTTCGCTCGCACCATCACCTGCATATTCACCAGCAAGGTCTTGGCTTCCTGCAAGGTAGCCTGCAGTTCAGCCAGGTCTTTCCGAACCGGCTCGCGCACATCGGTGACCGTGCCATTCACGTTCTGAATAGTCTCGTCGGCATGCTGGCTGAGGGTGATCAACTGGTCTGAAATGCGATCGATCTTCGGGGTTTCGGTCGCGAGCATTCCGTTTACGTGATCCAAGACCGCTTGAATCTTCTGCTGATTGGCAGGGCCAGTCACAGTGTTCAGATTGGCCAGGAGACTGCGCGCGTCGCCACTGATCCCCTCAAGCTCTCCCTGCGCCTGCTTGATCAGGGCGTTGGCGCTGTCTGCGACGGTGGCCATCTTGCCGGCGATCTCATCCAGGCTGGCAGCCTCCTGAGATGGAATCGACGATCCCGGTGCAAGCCGCTTGGCTTCGTTGCTGCCGGTGGTGATCGACAAGGCGGCGCTGTTCATGATGCTCACCAGGCCCAGCTTGGCGACCGACTTCTCATTCAAGGGAGTGCCGTCTTTTACTTCCAGAAGAATCTCGATCCGGGTGGGATCTGTCTTCCAGGGTCGCACCGCGGTGACTTTGCCGGCCTGGATGCCTCCGAACAGCACCGAAGCTCCCGGTTCTAGCCCGCCCGCATAGCGAAGATAAGTGCGATAGGGCACGGCACCGCCGCTGAACTGCGCATTAATCAGATAGACGATCGTAAATGCCAAGATCGAGAAGCACCCGAGGACGAAGGCGCCCACCTTTGCTTCGGTTGTCACTGGTTTGCCTCCTCAGTCTGGAAGTATTTTTCGAAGTAAGCGGCCGCGGCAGGAGCTTTCGCCATGTCCCCGGGTATGCGATCGAGGAACTGCCGGACGCGTGGGTTCTGGCTGGACTTGATCTCATCCCTGGTTCCCACCGAACTGAACGCGCCCTTGTACAGCATCGCGATGCGGTCGGCGATTCGGAACGCGCTAGGCAGTTCATGGGTGACGACGATCACCGTCATCTGGAAGGCCTCTTTGAGCAGCAGAATGAGTTCGTCGAGTTCCGCGGCAACAATCGGATCCAGTCCAGCCGAAGGCTCATCCAACACCAGGATTTCAGGATCGAGCGCCAGAGCACGGGCGACGCCTGCGCGCTTTTTCATACCGCCTGACAACTCCTGCGGAGGTAATTTGCCGAAGTCCGCCAGGCCAACCACTGCCAGCTTCATCCAAACCATCAGTTCGATGATGGAAGGAGCGAGCGCAGTGTGCTCGCGCAGAGTGAGGGCGACGTTGTCCTCCACCGATAGCGAATTGAATAAGGCAGCACTTTGAAAGGCGACTCCGATCGAACGCCGGACGGTTTTCATTTCGGGCTGGGAGCAGCGTGTAATATCGATCCCCTTCACCAGGACGCTGCCTGACTTCGGACGCTCCAGCCCAATGATGTGGCGCAGCAACGTGCTTTTTCCGGACCCGCTGCCGCCTAGAAGGACCATGGTCTCGCCCTGCTCGATGTCAAGGTTTAGCCCGTCCAGTATGCGGCGCCCGTCGTATTCGACCACCAAATCGCGAACTGAAACGATCGCCATCAGGCTTTCCCCGTGAAATAGAAGATGGCGGTGAACACGGCATCGGCAACGATGACAAGGAAAGTTGATTTCACCACTGCGCTGGTTGTCGAAGTGCCCACCGCATCGGGTCCTCCGCGGACGCGAAATCCTTCCAGGCAGCCCACATGAGCGATGATGGTGGCAAAGGCCACACTCTTGATCAGTCCGGCGATGACGTCCCGCAACTCGATCGAAGTCAGCACGTATCGCAAATAGAGGATCAGGCTAAGACGCGTGCTGAAGAACATGAACAATCCGCCAGCCAGAATGCCGCAGACGTTCGAGACGATGCTCAGACAAGGAACCGCGATCAGCGCGGCCAGATACTTTGGCGCCAGTAAGAACTCAAGCGGTTCGAGGGCCATAACCCGGAGCGCATCAAGCTCCTCGGTCACTTTCATAGTTCCGATCTCTGCCGCGAATGCAGAGCCCGACCTTCCGCTGACGGCGATGGCGGTGAGAAGCGGGCCGAGTTCGCGGGTGAAACCTACGGCAACCAGATCGATGACGTAGTGCAAGGCTCCGAAGCGGCGCAGTTCGGAGGCCCCTTGCATGGCGAGAATAAATCCGGAACAAACCGCCATCAGGCCCACCATCGGGAGCGCGTCAACACCGATCTGCAGCATCTGGCGCACAGTTGCCTGCCAGCGGTAGCGGTTGCCAACAATGGGCAACGAGGCGCCCATGGCCCGCAGCGTGGCCCACAACTGAATATTCAAACTGCCGACATAGTCGAGGTGATTGAGGGTCTTTTGTCCGACGCCTTCGAGAAGAGTTGCCATCAAAACGCCTTCGACTGAGAGTGATCACTTGCACCGCTCGTCGTTCCGAACAAAGACAGCACGCCCGTGACCTCGAAGAGATGAAGCAGACGACCGTGCAGTCCGCTCAAGCGTAGCGTGGTCTTGCGATTCCGTGCGATCTTGAGGGCTTCGATCAACGTCGCGATACCCGAGGAGTCCATGTAAGAAATATCTGTCAACTCGACGACCACGGGCGGCACGGGCTCACTATGCAAGATCGCTAGAAGCCGGTCGCGAAGGGCTGGCGACGAGTCGATGCTGATACGACCGCTCAAGGATGCAAGGGCGCCCTGCTCGGAGTGAATTACATTGATTTCCAGTTCGCCGGTCATGACCTTGCTGTTCGCCAAAGTGAATTTATCTCCTCGGAGGCCAAGAGCCATATCGCGTGCTCGTCGTCTGAACGCAGCCTAGGGATCAATAAGCGGCATTTGTGCCAGCTGCAAATCGATCAACAGGCCAAGCCGCCAGTCGATCTGGAAAAACAACACCGTTTGTCTACCCGACAATACTTTGCGGAAGACGGGAATGTACTTGAGTCTCAGCTGCATGATCGACTCTTCGACGGCCGCTCGCCTTCGGATGTAGCTGTCGGCCTGGTCCCCGTTCATGGTGGTGTAGTTCTGAAAGTATTCCTGGACCAGCGCGGCCTTGGTGTCGTTGATCTTCGCCAGATCGGCAGCGTACTGGTCGTAAACCGGCCAGAACTTCATGGCCTCGGCGTCGGTCAGATCCATGTTGGCCGCGACAATCTGCTTCTTTTGCGACCGCAGGTCTTTCCGCAATAGTTGGATGTCATCATCGGGAGGCGATTGAAGCTTGTCGCCGTTTGCAGACTTCTCCGCCTGTCTGACCGGTTGGGAACCAGAGTCTTGCGCGAGCGCCCGATTACCGCTCAACAGCGATGCCAACGTGAGCACTGTGATAAAGAAGAGGCCTTTCTTGTCCATTCATCCCCCTTGGGCGTTGTCCGACTATCGATTACCCGGCTGCGTGGCTTTGAGGCCCCGCAAATCGAGGCTCTTTCGTTCAGGGCATCCCAGGTTCCACTCGGAGCTTCAGCGGGCCTCCAGCCCATAGTCCAACGGTGACAGTTGGTTAGGAGTGCAATCTCCGAAATGGCAGTCCTTTTCGCGTACATCGCAAAACTGTCAATGACAACAGGTTGGCAAATGACAGGTGCCGATGGTGGGGAGCGTTCAGCCCGACTTCGGCGTAGGCAGCTTGAACAATGACAAATGGACTCACATTTTCTCTTGCAGCTCGTTGGGTCCGGGAATCCTGGGGCCTGAGTTTGAGCTGTGGGTGAATCGTGACAAGCTGCATGCTGCATAGACTCGAGGCGGTCCTTCGCGGCAGTCGTTCTCGCGTAACTCTTCGGCGGCAGAGCTTGGTTCCGTGCTGTCGCGCTGGGAGGTGATGAGTGCGAGTCGGCAGGTTGTCACTCGTCAGTCACTGGTCAGAGCCCCGGCACCCCAATTCTTTTTTTTAGAACCAGCTTGTCATCCCAGTGGTTTAGCGGCGGGCGAGTCGGTTCTGCTGTTGGCATGAAAAATGCTGTGCAGGTAAGTGGAACGAACATACAGCTCTCGCAGAAACGGAGACCCGCGAACCATGCAAACACCGGCCGTTACAGTCCAGAGTTCCTTTCCTCCGCCGGTGGTGGTCGCTGGCGGCCAAATGCTGGACGAACCCGCGAGCGCAGAACGTCGCATGGAATTCGAGGATCTTCTGTCGCACAACTTGCCACGCTTCCGGCGGGTGGCCATGCGCTGGCTCCGCAACCATGAAGACGCCGAGGACGCTGTGCAGGACGCCATGCTGTCGGCCTTCAAACACATTGCTCGATTCGAGGGGCGCTCGCAAATGTCGTCCTGGCTCATGGCGATTGTGATTAACGCGGTGCGCATGCAGTTGCGCCGCCGTCCTCGATGCAAAATCGTTTCCCTGGACGAAGCGCCGCCGGACGACCAGTACGCTATTTCGGAACTGATCGCCGACCCGGGGCCCACACCGGAGCAGACGGTTGAGAAATCCGAGCTGTGTGAAATTGTCGCCAGAATCGCAGAGAAACTTCCACAGTCGCAACGAGCTGCGCTGGACCTACGCCAAAGGGAGGGCCTGTCTTTGAAAGACACAGCCGAGGCGCTGGGCGTACCAGAGGGAACTCTGAAATCGCAACTTGCTCGTGGCCGATCCAAACTCACGCAACGGGTTCGCAAAGCCATAGGTGCATCGGGAAGGGGAACAGTTCGCCCTGCTTCCAAGCCGAGTCGCGAAGCGTCTTCTGATTCGCGGTGCCGGCGTGACCCAGCGCGCGACGTCCCACCCCTGACCATTGCAGGGCTCAAAGGGCAAGCAGTTTGCGAAAGCTGGATGGGCGCGTAAGTCTTCCTATGTGGCGATCCGCAAAGAACCAGCCTGGCGGCCCTTAAGCCGAGTCACGTCTGAGCTCGGTGCAACGTCTGTGCGCTCTCGAAGCTGGCGTATTTCGGCAGTAGTCGAGTGGCGGCGTTAACACTCGGGAACCCCTGGAACAACCTATGCCGACGTCGAGAGACATACGTCAGTTCTTGCACCTCGGGCTACTCTTGCGCGCGGGCCTGTTACTCGCGCTACTGGCGGCATTTCTATGGTGGCGGTTTCCTGACCGAACCAGCCTGCTTTACCTGTTAGGAGCTGACCTTCGACGGCGGCCGTCGATCCCCGTATTCACGATTGGCACGCTTCCCGTCACGCCCCTATTCTTAGTGAAGTCTCTGCTCTTTTTCGTCCTTCTGACAGCGACGTCGAACAGCGTCCGCAGGCTCCTGTACCAGCGCGTTTCCCAAACTGCCTCCTTCGACGCACAGCATAGTTATGTGCTGGCGCGCTTCGTCTCCCTCCTGATCTATGTCCTTGGTCTCATGATCGGATTGCAGCTGGCCGGGGTCAACCTGAACTCGTTGGCGATCCTGGGAGGCTCGCTGGGCATCGGTGTCGGCTTTGGCCTGCAATCGATCGTGGCTAACTGGGTGGCCGGCCTGGTGTTGCTCATCGAGCAGCCCTTCCGCATCGGCGATCGTATCGACCTGGGAGATACCGGCGGAGTAGTAGGACGCGTGGGTGTCCGCAGCACCTGGGTACGCACCTACGACAACGAAATGATCATCGTTCCTAATTCCGACTTCACCAACCAGCGGGTCACAAACTGGACGGTAAACGACGATAAGGTGCGCCTCGTGATCAGCGTGGTAGTGGCCCACGACAGCGATCCGCAGAAAGTCGCGGACTTGCTGCTGGAAGTGGCTCGGCAACATTCAGATGTGCTCGCCGATCCTCCGCCGGAGGCGTTGCTGGCCGAACTGACGCAGTCTTCACTCAACTTCGTGTTGCGCTTTTGGACCGTAGTACGCGGCCACGACAACTACCGCTTGAAGAGCGATCTGCGCTTTCTGGCTTTAGGCAGTCTCCAGAAACACGGCATTGCCACCGGCGCGAGCTCGACTCCGGTGGCGAAGGGTTCTGATGCCTGATCAGGTTTCTTGCTGTCCCTTCAGGAAACCCCAATTGTCGTGGAAACAGGAAGGTGGTCTGAGGTCCGAACACTGCTATGCACGGGGCCCTCGGAAGGGGACTTTATCGGAAACACGGTTTCTATCGGAAACATAGATCCAATCGCCTTGCCACCGCGCCGAAACACAAGAGAGCGCCCCACACCAGGCAGGTTCGCGAGCCTGAACTCCGCCAACGCCCGATGGTCATGCCCGCGAAGGACTGCACGCCTCCCCGGTCTTTGGTGAAACGTCACCGCGGATTGCGAAAAGGGAAAGTCGGCAGTCGTCAGCGGGTTTTGTCCAAGGCCGGCTGAGGAAGTAACTATATCGAGGCATTCTGAAGTGAGGCGATAGAGGTAGCAAAAAAACCTTCCATATCGGGATGTGTCCGGGCAGCAAAATCCGCCAAAGTATCGAGTGACAACGCATATGACCCGGTACCCTAGCTTCGTGTGTCAAGCCTTTGACGCGTCAAGTCCATCTCGCTCAAATGACACCTTGCGCTCCGCTGCGAGTCTGGGCTCGAGCATTCCACATCTAGTCTCCTCAATGAGTTGGAACAACCCCATCCCATGCCTCCTGGTTTGGAGGCCGTATTGCACTTATACGCGGCGAGGAGGAGCAGGGATGCGAAAGTCGGTTGCTTATGTTGTGTCGATCCGGCTGTTCGTGCTTCCGGCTTTCGCTCAAACCGGTTCGACCGCATCTGGTGCCAGTTTCAATGTGGCAGGCGGCCAGCGAAGCTCGTGCACGACAGAAAGCAAGCGCTGCGGGTCAGAGGGAAGGTCGGCTTTGCGGAAGTCGTTATTAAACAATGAGATAGACCGGATGCGACAAAGGATTGGCCTAATGTCACCTCACGCAGAAGAGGCTTGGGGCAATGCGAGGATGGAAGTACAGGAACCGATCTCAGAGGGCCAGCACAATGGGGTCCTGAGTCAACACTATGCCTTTGACTCGATCGTCGGCTGAGGTTTTGCCCTGAAATGTCCGTCCCCGAGAGATCAAGGAGTTCACTATGAGCGTCGCTGAGTTTGGACTGACACCGCGAGCATCCTTTATGAGCACCAAGTCGCAGATGCAACTGGAAAAGCCTTTGGCGGGAGCTGAAACGATGGCAAGACACTACGAGGCGTTATCGCGTCTCTCCATATCTCTTGCGTCCTTGACGCCGGAGGACTTGTCGCGCAATCTTGCCGCCCTTCTGCGTCCCTTGTTCGACTTCGATTTCCTTGATGTCATCGTCTTCAAGGAAGGCAGCAGCGAAGAGCTCTGGCATTCGGTTGGAGCCGGACAGTTGCCCTCGTCGGACGTGCCGGTAGAAGAGACGACATGCTGGTGGGTTTATCAACAACAACAGCCCCTGTTCATCGCAGACTGGAAGCGGGATGACCGGTTCGCGGTACGGAGAGAGGCGCTGAAGAAGCTGGGCTTTGAGTATCGCTCTCTCTGCCGCCTGCCCCTGCGTACGCCGAACGGGCCCCTCGGAGTAGTCAGCGTGGCCAGCTCGCGCCCCCATAACTATTCCGAGGAAGAAGTGCGATTCTTGTTGCTGGCCGCGGACCAGGTCGCCATGGCGGTGGCCAACACGCTGAACCTTGAGAAATCGCGTCGCGCAAGCTCGGAACTGGACGTAAAGAGTGCCCGGCTCAGACTGCTCCTGGACTTAACCAACAGCGTGGCTGCCAACCTGGAGCTCAACGATCTTCTTCGAGAAGTGACGGTTGGCGCGAGGCGAGTCATCCGGTCCGATTTTGCCATTGTTGGGCTGTTGGATGCGGACGGTGGCCGGCTACAGGTACACGCTTTCGACTCGCCGCACGACACCATGCTCGACAAGGAAGCAGCGGACTCGTTGGGGGAAAGCCTCGCGGCTCATGTCCTCGCTACTGGGAAGCCCTGGGCGGGCAGAACCGAAGAGTTTGCCCGCAGAGACGCGGAGGGCGATCCGAAGTGGGCCGCGGCCGGATTCAAGAACAGCTGCGTCCTGCCGCTGGTAGGCCGGGACCAAATCCTGGGTGTTCTCGCGCTGGCCAAGCGCGAGGACGCTGCCTACACCCAGGACGAAGTCGATTTCCTGATGCAGCTGTCGAGCCAGGTAGCGATGGCGGTCGAGAACGCACTGGTTTACGGGGAACTGCGAAAACTGAAGGACAATTTTGGCGAGGAGAGGGTGTGCCTCGAGGATGAAATTCGCAGCGAACTGAATTTTGAGGAGATTGTGGGGAGAAGCACAGCCCTGCAGCGCGTCCTGCGGCAAGTCGAAGTTGTGGCGCCGACCGATTCTGGAGTGTTGATCCAGGGAGAAACGGGTACGGGAAAAGAACTGATCGCCCGTGCCATTCACAATCTGAGCGCGCGGCGGGATCGGCCGTTTATCAAGCTGAACTGCGCCGCCATCCCCTCCGGCCTGCTGGAGAGCGAGCTTTTTGGGCACGAAAAAGGGGCCTTCACCGGCGCCATCATGCGCAAGGCCGGCCGGTTCGAAGTCGCAGACAAGGGAACGCTCTTTCTGGATGAAGTGGGCGACATTCCCCTCGAATTGCAGCCCAAACTGTTGCGGGTTTTGCAGGAGCATGAATTTGAGAGGCTGGGCAGTACGCGCACCCAGCAGGTGGACGTCCGGGTCATCGCGGCCACTCACCGCGACTTGAAGCAGATGGTCGAAGACGGCGAGTTCAGAAGCGATCTGTTCTATCGATTGCACGTCTTCCCATTGCCGGTTCCACCGTTGCGTGATCGCCGCGAGGACATCCCGATCCTGGTGCGCCACTACGTAGACAAGTACTCCAGGCGAATGAACCGGCGCATCGAAACCATTCCGTCCCAGGCGATGGAAGTCTTTACCAGCTATTCATGGCCAGGCAATGTGCGCGAATTGCAAAACTTTATTGAGCGCGCGGTGATCCTGTCGCCCGGCAGCGCTCTCCGGCCTCCCCTCGCCGAATTGAAAGAGGCGGCGGTTCAGGGCCTCAGCTCGAAACTGAGCACCCTTGAAGAGGCCGAACGCGAACACGTCCTGCGCGCGATCCGGGAATCCAACTGGGTGATCGGAGGGCCCCACGGTGCGGCAGCACGGCTGGGGATGAAACGCACCACCCTGGCGTATCGGATCCGCAAATTGAATATCCCAGTTCGTCCCCAGTGACCGACGTGGGCCATTCGCGGAACGGTGATTTGTGCGGTGCGATGGAGGTGCTTGATGTGGCGCATCAGTTGCAAAAGAGTGACCTTGCAGCAGGTCTTGCTCATGGCCTCCATGAATGTCCTGGCAGCAACGTCGTCTTCCCGGGGTGGCAGAGTCGCTCGCGTTCTCCTCGGTCACCTCGTCCAAACGACTGATGGAAAAGAATGCGTTTAGCCCGGTGATTTGACCTTCTCGTATCAAGAACGGAACCAACACGGAAGTCGTGGCATCCCAGAGTTAAGATAGCGACCCGCGACGAGGACAAGCCGCCTTTGCCGTCATGTCTTCCCCCGATCATCGCATGGCAAAGGCGGCTTGCGCTCTAAGGCTAACCACAACATTCTTGTGATTTTAAGTTCACGTGTTCTGACCCGGCACCGCCTCGGGTAGAGGAGGACGCAGTGAAGCAATGGCAAAAGTGGGGATGGGCCTCCCAATTTTCAGCGGCACTCTTTTTAATGGCGTTAATTTGGGGCTCCGGACCCAACGCAGGGAGCCGTGCCCAGACTCTGCCTGTGACTTCCAGAAACAACGACGCGAACGCGCGCGAGCTCAGCTCCCAAGGCCAGGCGTGGCTGAACGCAGCCATCGACAGTGCCAATTTCTCCGATTTGCGCTGGCCCGGCTTTAGCGATTACCGCCAGTATGTGAAGAAATTCTACGAATTGAATGGGGATTCATTGTGGTGGGTCAAGGGAATGGAACCAACCGCGCAGGCGCGGCAGGTGATCGCCCTGATGCTCCAGGCCGATCAAAAAGGACTTTTCGCGGACGACTACGACGGGCCACGCTGGAATGATCGGCTGGCACGACTCAAGCCTGCGACGCCTCAGCCGGCCGAGGCGGATGCTGTTAAATTCGACCTCGCTTTAACAGTTTGTGCAATGAGATACATCTCCGACCTGCACATTGGCAAGGTCAATCCGAAGCACTTCGCCTTCGCCCTTGATGATGAGTCCAGGAAATACGATTTGGCCGAATTTCTCAAAGACCACGTTGTCGATGCCGGAAACGTTGTCGACATCCCGGCTCAAGTCGAGCCGCCGTACCCTGGTTACCGCCGTACGATTCGAGCCCTGCAAACCTACATCGAACTTGCGAAGAAAGATGATGGCGAGCAGCTTCCGGCGGTAAAGAAAACGATTGTACCCGGGGACTCCTATCCCGGCGTTCCGCGGCTCACGCGCGAACTGAGATTGGTCGGCGACCTTCCGGCTGACGCCAACGTTCCTGTTGATCAATCGATTTATGACGGCGCTCTGGTGGACGCCGTAAAGAATTTTCAGCGCCGGCTCGGCCGGGATCCAAACGGGCGAATCGACGCTCAAACCCTGGCTGACTTGAACGTCCCTCTGAGCCGCCGGGTTCGTCAAATGCAACTGACTCTTGAGCGATGGCGGTGGTTGCCGAGTACGTATCAACAAGCCCCGATTCTGGCGAATATCCCTGAATTCCGCCTGCGCGCCTACGACAAAGACTTCAAAATCGGAGTGACCATGAACGTTGTGGTCGGAAAAGCCTACGGCCACGACACCCCGGTATTCAGCGAGACGATGCAATATGTCGTCTTCCGTCCCTACTGGGAGGTGCCCTATTCCATTACCAGAGCGGAGATGATTCCGCACATTCTTCGCGACCCCAATTACCTGGCTGAAAAGGGATTTGAGGTCGTGGACAGCAAGCAGAACGTCGTTTCGGCAGGGACGGTCTCGCCCGAGATGCTCAGCCAGCTCCGGGCCGGCAAGCTTTTCGTCCGCCAAAAACCGGGTCCAAAGAACGCCCTCGGACTAGCGAAATTTCTCTTTCCCAACAGCTACAACGTATACATGCACGATACTCCGGCGCCGGAATTCTTCGCGAAGTCCCGCCGGGATTTCAGCCACGGCTGCATCCGGTTGGAAAAGCCCGCCGATTTGGCGGCGTGGGTCCTGCGCGACAATCCGGGCTGGACCCCGGAGCGCATTCGCGCCGCCATGAACGGCAGCACGACGCAGCAGGTGAATCTGGCGCACCCGATTCCGGTCCTCATCGTCTATGCCACGGTGATCGTGCTGGAAGATGGAGTCGTTCACTTCTACGACGACATCTACGGGCACGACGAATCTCTGGAGAAAGTTCTCGCCAAGGGCTATCCGTATCCCCAATGACAACGGAGGGACGCGCGTCCCGCCCGTCCAAGCCGAGCGCGCAGCTCGGCAGTAGCCCGTGGTCAGAGCAACTCAGTATTCGCAACTACCAGCGGCGTACCCGTCCGACATCCACATGCACGAAGTCGGAACTGCGGTAGTAGCCGACACCCCCACGATGCAGCCGCAGCGCGGCATCCCGCAATTCAGCCGTAGGAATTCCCGGTAAGCGAATATCGATGGCTTCCGCTTGCATGTGAAGACTGTGGAGAGCCACGCCGGTATGCGGGTTGCGCGCACGCAGGAATTCGTTGCTCCAGGGTGTGCGGTATCCACAGATCACGTTGATTTCGCCGCCGGAGTCGCCGAGAGACGCGGTCAGGTCGTGGAGCAGATCGAACAGGTGGGGATCGAAATGACGTATCTCTCCGGTACGATGGTCGCGAAGGTAATGGTCCAGTTCGTCCAACGCTTCCGGTATGTAGGTATCGCCGCGCCGGTAAACGACGTCAAGCCGTTCCCGCGTGTGAGTGTGATAAAAACGCAGCCGGTATTCGCGTGCCGATGATTCGCGAGGAGACGCGGAGGCCGATTCCGCAGATTGCCCAAGTGGGGCCACGAACAAAAGCACAATCATCCACAAACCGCAGTGGCGGACCCCTGATCTCATCTTTACAAACTGCCTTCTCTTCAAATTGAGTTGAGTTCGGATCGACAACTGATATGCCCTCGATTCCTCGTAATGCGGGATACTCTCAATAATTTCTTAAGGGTCAACCTTCTATTCTAGCAAGCGATGTGCCTATTATTCACGCCGCCGTTTAGATGCCAAGCGCCAGGAACTGAGAGGTGACCGTTGCCTTGAAACGCACATACCCCGAAAGTGGTAGGAAAAGATTCCGAGGCATAGGGATTCGCCCACCGGCCGGGGCCGTTAGCCTTAATGAACATAGTAAGTTGTTGACGGGCGACCCGTGAGTAGCTCCGCCATGAAGCGATTTTTGAAAGGATTGATGTGAGAGTTGCGTCACTGGCCACACTCGGTCTGGTTATTGCTTGCGTGCCCGGCGGAAACCCAGCCCGGCAGATCGTTTTGTACGCCAAAGGCAAGACTACCTGGTGGTTGCAGCCATTCGCCGATCAACCCCTTCCTCGCCTTCCAGTCGCGCGTCGAAATGGTTCGCGAGACTCTATGCGCCAGAGAAGCAGAACGGGGCAGAGCCGCAACCTAAGGAGCGGTAGGATAAATGAGCGAGCCCATGAAGATCCGCATCTTCAGCGTCGACGATCATCCCCTGATGCATGAGGGCATCGCCACGGTCATCAGAAATCAACCGGATATGGTGCTGGCGGCGGAGGCATCCAGTGGCCGCGAGGCGATTCTGCGGTTTCGGGAGCACAAGCCCGACGTGACCCTGATGGACCTCCGGCTCCCCGACATGAGTGGCATCGATGCAATGATCGCCATCCGCGCGGAGTTTCCCGATGCCCGCATCATCATTCTGACGACCTTTGCCGGCGATGTGGAAGTGCAACGCGCCCTTGAAAGCGGAGCTCGCGCCTACGTCCTGAAAAACACGCCTCCCAAGGAGTTGGTGGAAGTTGTTCGCCAGGTTCATGCGGGGAAAAAGCGCATTCCGGCCGAGATTGCGGCAAATTTGGCCGAACACTACAGCGACGAAGCTCTCACCGGTCGCGAGGTTGACGTCCTGCGCCAGATCGCGGGCGGAAACCGAAACCGGGACATTGCCGACAAACTCTTTATTACGGAAGAGACGGTAAAGGTACACATCAAGCACATCATGGAGAAGCTCGGCGCCAGCGATCGCACCCAGGCGGTTGCCATCGGAGTGCGCCGCGGGATCATCCAACTGTAAGTCGGGTTTTAACATCGAAACCGCAGGCGATACCTGAAAAGTAGTAGGAAAAGATTCCGAGCACTGGGGATTTACTCTGCGAGGGAAACCTTTACCGTAGAGCTGTCTTCGAGGGAAGCCGCCGCTGCGGAGGATTTTTTCACTTCTGGCGACGAAAAGGTTTTCGGGTCGAGCTGGCCCGAGCGGCTTGATCAGGGTATATCCTGTTGGTCCATCCAGTTCGCAAAGGAAAATTACATCCAAGGAGAGCAATTCATGCCAACGATCAGCACAAAAGACGGTACGCAGATTTACTACAAGGACTGGGGAAAAGGCCAGCCCATAGTGTTCAGTCACGGCTGGCCGCTTACGGCGGATGACTGGGACGCACAGATGTTGTTCTTCGGCCAGCAGGGTTTTCGAGTCATTGCCCATGACCGGCGCGGGCACGGCCGTTCCACCCAGACATGGGACGGCAACGAGATGGACACCTACGCTGACGATCTCGCAGTCCTCACCGAGAAACTTGACCTGAAGAACGCGATTCACGTGGGCCATTCCACCGGCGGCGGGGAAGTCGCCCGTTACATCGGGCGGCATGGTTCAAAACGTGTCGGCATGGCCGTGCTCATCAGCGCGGTGCCACCGCTGATGTTGAAGACGGAAAAGAATCCCGCCGGCGCGCCCCTGTCAGTTTTCGACGGTCTGCGCGCCGCATATGTAGAAAACCGGCCGCAATTCTATATGGACTTCACGCTCCCGTTCTATGGCTACAACCGGCCCGGCGCCAAGATTTCCGAAGGGATCCGGGAGAAGTGGTGGCTCCAGGGCATGATGGGAGGAATGAAGGCCGGCTACGACTGCATCAAGGCTTTCTCGGAGACGGATTTCACCGAGGACCTCAAGAAGTTCGATGTGCCGACTCTCATTCTTCATGGCGACGACGATCAGATCGTGCCCATCGCCGCGGCGGCTCCGCTCTCCGCCAAGCTCGTGAAGAACGCCACGCTGAAAATCTATCCAGGTTTTCCGCACGGCATGCCCACAACCAACGCGGACCAGATCAACGCCGACCTGCTCGCCTTCATCAAGCGCAGTAAACAGGTAGCGGCGTAGTTTACGGGTGGCCCGGCCTTTTCGTTGACCGAAAAGGCCGGCCACCCTGGTTGCGATTGACTCCGGTCAAGGTGGCGTCCCTGCAGGCCGGGGTTCCGCTCCAGAGCACGCGCAGCCGCCCTTGATTTTGCAATAGTTGTATCCTCCGGAACGCACTGGAGCTGTTCTACGATGATGGCCGAGACAGCAACCGTCTCTGTCCTTCGGCTGGAACCGTGGGCACCGCGAATTGACCGATACTGATGCGAACAACCTGAATCCGCTGCACTCCTCCAGTCTGTGGCGACCGCTGCGTGTGCCCACCTTTCGCAATCTGTTAGTCGCGGACGTTATTTCCGATATCGGAACGTTCATGCAGAGTGTTGGCGCCGCCTGGCTGATGGTGTCGCTTGGCGCCGGGCCGATGTACGTCGCGCTCACGCAAACCGCATCGTCCCTGCCTTTCTTTCTGCTGGCGCTTCCGGCGGGCTCCGCCGGCGACATTGTCGACCGCCGCAAACTGATCCTTTACACCGAGAGCTGGATGGCCGGGGTCGCACTACTGCTCGCGGTCTTGACCTTCGCCGGTTTCATGTCGCCCTGGCTGTTGCTGGTTCTGACCTTTGCGCTGTCGGCCGGAGATGCGTTTGAGACTCCGACCTGGCGCGCGATTCTTCCGGAGCTGGTGTCCAAAGATGATCTGGAAGCCGCATCCGCACTCAACGGGATCGAATTCAATCTCGCCCGGGCGGTGGGGCCGGCGCTCGCCGGCGTGGTGATCGCCAGCGCGGGCGTCGCCATGGCATTTGCGGCGAACGTATTATCGTTCTTCGGAGTCATCCTGGTAGTGTCGCGATGGAACAGGCCGGTTCGCAAGCGGACCACGCCAGCCGAGACGCTGGGGGGAGCCACGGTCGCCGCCATTCGCTACGTGCGCTTCTCGCCTGGGGTACGCGCTCTACTGGTTCGGGTGGGTGCAGTCATGTTGTTCGGGAGCGCCCTGTTTGCGTTGCTGCCCACGCTTGCCCACAGCGTAAGCCCGAGCGCCATCGGTTTTGGACTCCTGCTCGGATGCTTTGGGGCAGGCGCAGTTCTCGGAGCTCTAGTGCTGCAGCCGGCGCGAGCCAGGTGGAAGACGGAAACCGTCGTGTCGGTGGGCGCGGCTGTGCTGGGTGCGGCGATGGTTACGGCTGGAGCCCTTCACCGCTTGAGCACGCTCGGACTGGTTATGCTGGTTGGAGGCGCATCATGGATTGTCTTCATCTCCCTGATCAGCGCCCTGATCCAGAACTTGGCCCCAGACTGGGTCCGGGCCCGCGTCCTGGCCGTCTACATTCTGGTTTTTCAGGGAAGCATGGCTCTCGGGAGCGCTGCCTGGGGAGTTGTCGCCCAGCGAGCCGGTGTCCGGGTCGCACTCATGTCCGCCGGAATCGGAGCTATTGGGACCACGGCGTTGGTGCTGTTCGCGAGACTTCCTGACTCGACCGCGGATCTGAGCCCATGGAACCACTGGCGGGTACCTGTCCTGGTGAAGGGAGATGAATCTGATCTTCGGCAAGGACCCGTGCTGGTCACGGTTGAATACTTCGTCAGCCCGGATCGGCAGGCGGAGTTTGCGAAGACGATCCATCAATATGGGCGCGTGCGACGCCGCGATGGCGCGTATCAGTGGGGCATCTTCCATGACACTGAAATCGCAGATCGCTATCTGGAGATGTTCCTGGTCGATTCCTGGGCCGAACACCTGCGTCAACACGAGCGTCAGACCCGAGCGGACCATAAGGTGGAGCAAGCCTTGAGCAGTTGCCTGACCAGCGATCCCAAGGTGCACCACATGATCTACGCCTACGCGAAGGAGACGTAACGGCCTAAAGCGGAAGGGGCATTCAATTTCATCACAGGCTGGCAAAGGCCGCCCGGATGGGTTTTGCGACGCGCTTGTGACGGTGCTAGACTGCGCCAATGGCAACCAAAAAGAAAACCAAAAAGCGGACAACGAAGTCAAAGCGAACTGCCGTCAAGAAAACGGCTCAGAAAAAGACGCAGGCGAAGAAGCTGAAAACTCCCAAGAAGATGGCGAAGAAAAAGCTTGTCTCGAAGAGCGCGCCGGCAAAGAGGACCTCCGCCGCGAAGACCATAGTTCGCAAGAAAGTGGGCGCAACCCGGGAGCATATTGGCAAGAAATCCGTTGGCAAGAAGCGAACTGGCAAGAAAGGCCAACCCGAAGAGTTGGAAGTATTTGTGCCCGTAGGCCCCGGACCGGGCTCCGCCGGGCAATCCGGAGACTTGCAGGGATTGTCCGGCCTTGAGGGCGCGGATTCGGAGAGTGTCGACGAGCTGCTCGAGGAAGGGAACTCATTCGAGGCCGAAGTAGTCGCCGGCGTTGAAGATGCAGGAGATGGTGAGAAGGAAGTCCACACTCACGAAGTGCCGGAGGATGACGTACCGGGCGAATATCTGGACAAGGACTGACGTTTGCAAGGGAGACTCATATGTCGATTCGACCGGTAAGGCGGCTCATCAAATCGAAACCCACACTTGAAGGTGCAGGGGTGCATCTGCGCCGCGCGTTTGGCTTTGGAAACACGAAAGAATTCGACCCGTTTCTCTTGCTGGATGATTTTCGCAATGACGTCCCGGAGGATTATCTGGCGGGCTTTCCCTGGCATCCTCATCGCGGGATCGAGACCATCACCTATGTGCTTGCCGGAACCGTGGAACATGGAGACAGCATGGGAAATCGCGGAGCGATCGCGGCCGGGGATGTGCAGTGGATGACCGCAGGGAGCGGAATTATCCATCAGGAGATGCCGAAAGGCGACCAGGCGGGGCGGATGCACGGGTTCCAGTTGTGGGCGAACCTTCCCGCGTCGCTCAAAATGACGGCGCCGCGTTATCAGGAAGTGAAGGCGCTGGAGATCCCGGAGATCACCGACGACGATGGCACCCGTGTGCGAGTAGTCTGCGGGAAGTTCTGGGGCAAGACCGGCCCGGTAGAAGGCATCGCTGCCGAACCGATCTACCTCGACGTGTCAGTTTCGCCCGGGAGGAGAAAGACGCTTCCGGTGGAAACGACCCGCCACGCCTTCGCCTATGTCTTTGCGGGAAGCGGCAAGTTCTGTAACGCATCGGGTCCGCTCACGGTGCCGACGGAATCCGTGAAATGGCTGGACACCGCGCCCCCGGTGGAGGCCGACAATCGCTCGCTCATAGTGTTTGATCGGGGCGACGAGGTGACAGTCCAGGCGGGCGACGACGGGATCCGGTTCCTGCTGGTCTCAGGAAAACCTCTTGAGGAACCGGTGGCATGGTATGGTCCGATCGTGATGAACACCCAGGAGCAACTCCGGCAGGCGTTCGCCGAACTCGAGCAGGGAAAATTCCTGAAACAGTGAGAAGGGCGGCATTTGGCACTTGGCATTTAGCCCTAAATCTCCTGAAAAACAAGCTCTAGAGGGCTGGCGGTCGTGGGCCAAATGCCAAGTGCCAATTGCCAAATGCTTCTGCTAGAATGTCGCGGGTTTCAGCGAAAGGAGCAACATGGCAAAGAAAATCGATCCCCTCAACAAAAAACACTATGGCGCTGTTTCGGCCATCCTCACGGTTTCCGACGTACCTGCTGCCGTAGCTTTCTATCAAAAGGCTTTCGGATTTGCGAAGCGTGGCATCATGAACGGTCCCGATGGCAACCCGATTCACGCCGAGCTGACGCTGCGAGGCACCACCCTGATGCTGGGCCCGGAAAATCCAGCGATGGGCCAGCGCAGCGCCAAGACCGTCGGGGCGTCGCCAGCCGCACTGTTTGTGTATGTGGAAAATGTCGACAAAGTTGTCGCCAAGGCCCTAGGTCTGGGAGCGACGGCTCAAGGGCCAGTGATGGACATGTTTTGGGGCGATCGCTGCGGATTTTTGACCGATCCGAACGGGTACACATGGATGGTGGGTACGCACAAGGCGGAACCCACGACGAAGGAAATGAAAAAGAAGATGCAGGAGCAGATGAGCCAAAAGCCGCCGGCAACCGAAGCGGCGTAGGCGGGCCCTCGCTTGACTTGGAACGGCGCTACATCGCTCCCAGGTCGGCTGACTTCGTGCTGCTCGGGCGAGGAGCTTTCTTGAGCAGTGATGGTTGCTGAGGGAATCCTCGTCGATCGGGGATGTGTGAAGAAAAAGCCGGACGGGATCGTCCGGCTTTTGCTTTACGGCATGTCGACCTGCAACTTTGGGTTCGCAACTTAGTTGGGCATGACGACGGTGTCGATCACGTGGATCACGCCGTTCGATTGGAAGACGTTGGGGATGGTCACGGTTGCGGTGCCGCCCTTTTCATCTTTCAACATGATGTGGTTGCCATCCTGCGATGCCCACAGCTTGCCGCCTTCGACGGTGGTGAGTTCCGCCGTCCCATTGCCCGCCTTGATACGCTTCTTGAGATCAGATGCGCTCAACCTTCCTGCGACTACGTGATAGGTGAGCACCTTGGTCAACGTGGCTTTGTTTTCCGGCTTGACCAGGGTCTCGACGGTGCCGGCGGGCAGTTTAGCGAAGGCCTCGTTAGTGGGCGCGAAGACGGTGAACGGTCCCGGACGCTCCAGGGTTTCGACCAGTCCGGCGGCCTTTACCGCAGCCACAAGCGTGGTGTGATCGGCGGAGTTCACCGCGTTCTCGATGATGTTCTTGGTGGGATACATTTCCTGGCCGCCGACTACGGGATTGTTCATCCCAGCCACGGCTGAAGTTACCGCGATTGCGACTACTGCCATCAGAATTGCAAACTTCCGGTTCATGTTCTTGTTCCTTTCGGGAGCGGAATGTTTTTGACGCTCCCTTACACTACGGACTAGTTCGGAATTCGGATTTCATTTCAAATTTTCCCACGGTGGCGAATCCGCTTTGGCTCCCCGTACGCACATGCCGGGGCGGGGCGTGACTCTCCTGATTGGTATGGGCGGATTCTGATTTTGGGTGGAGCAGGGCTTTTGCCCTGCAATCAAGGCAGGCAGCGTGCGGCTTTCGCCGCTGTGGGTACCTCAGGGGCTGAAGCCCATCGCAAGTCAACATCTGTATGCAGGCCTGAAGGCCTGCTCCACCCTATCTGTATGCAGGTTTGAAGGCCTGCTCCACCCTTTGCCAGTGC
>WNFA01000606.1_pt1 | contig 47093 bp, 51 predicted proteins | sample 5400481 | NCBI WGS metagenome assembly WNFA01 (sample SAMN13153340, study PRJNA577476) | soil metagenome | isolation source: 120 cm saprolite under Douglas fir tree site 2 hole 1 replicate 2 | place: USA:California | collected 2015-04-18 | reverse complement strand
ATATCTTGAGCGTATTGCCGGACGGGTCGATGGAAAAGACAGTCTTGTCTGGTTTGACTGGCCTTGCTTTCTTTGCATCGTCCATGACCTGGGCTAGATTGTCGTTGTCGATTACCGGGTGGGCCGGATCCGTCTGTTGTTGAGGCTGCTGCAATTTATTCTTGCGCACGTTGCGTGCCAGATCGCCAAGCGAGGGGGCATCCTCTTGCGCCGAAGCGGCCATGGGGCAGAGCAATACTACGAAGAGCAGCGCACAGAGCGGCACAATGATCAGAGCAGAGGGCGCAACCAACCGCAAGCTGGGGAATCTGTAGGGCATGATTTCGGTCACTGAGCGGCGCGTACGCGCTCAGCGGGACCACATAGAAAGTTTAGGCGAGATGGAACGGAAGAAAAGTTACCGAAGGGACACGATAGTGCTAGCACTTCCGGGGATGGAAAAAGGGCATCGGTGAAACGGGCATGGACACGCTCAGATCGAAGCGACACGCAACGGGGCGCGCCCAAGCCCTTTCAACAATTGGTACTTACAGCAGGCCAGAGGTACGGAAACGGGCAATCGGATCGGCTACACGCATTGGTTGACGCTTAAAAACCCAGCGCGCCACCGCAATCCCCAATGCCGCATAACACAAATGCCAGATTTTCATAGAATCGCTCCCCACGCCCGGACCTTTCCTGGGGAGAGACTACGAAGGTCCCGTCGTGAAATAAACTTACCTCTGGTTCATCGGCAGGTCTAGGCCACGAAGGTGCTATGAAATCGGGCGGAAGTAATCGTGGGTAATCAAGTGCCGTAACCACACGTGGGACGCATCCTGCCGGGCGGGGACGCCCGGCTCTCCACCAGCGAGTGCTTACGACGTGGAGTTTTCGATCCAACCGCCGCCGACGACTATGTCGCCATCGTAGAAAACGGCAGCCTGGCCGGGGGTCAGCGCGCGCTGCGGCTCATCAAACGTAACTCGGACTTCGTTCGGTCCGGCGGCCTCAATCATGGCCGCTGCGGGCTGATGCCGGTGGCGAATCTTCACTGCTACCCGCATGGGCTCGCACAGCTCGGCCGTTGAAATCAGGTTCACCCGGCGTGCGCGGAGAGTGCGCGAGTAAAGCTCCTCGTCCTTGCCGACCACCACTTGCCGCGTGTCGTTCTTGATTTGAATCACGTACAGCGGCGAGCCGGTTGTCACACCGAGCCCCTTGCGCTGGCCGACCGTGAAATTGTGAACACCGGCGTGTTCGCCAATTACCTTGCCGTCGGTGGTGACCATTTCGCCGCCAACCATCTCACCGACAACGGTCGGCTGGCTTCCCTGCTCGGTGAGGTAGGCTTCGAGAAAGCGCTTGTAGTCACCGCCGGGGACGAAGCAGATTTCCTGCGAATCGGGCTTTTCGGCAATCGCGAGGCGGTGCTTACGGGCAAGCTCGCGCACTTCCGGCTTGGTCATGCGGCCGAGCGGGAACAGAGTGCGGCTCAATTGCTCCTGTGTTAGGCCGAAGAGGAAGTAGGTCTGGTCTTTGGACTTGTCGGCTGGGCGCTTCAACAACCAACGCTCAATCTGCTCGTCAAAGACGACTTGGGCGTAATGACCGGTCGCGATTTTATCGGCACCAATCTGTTGAGCCACAATGAGAAGCTGGTCAAACTTCAAGTGATTGTTGCAAAGACTGCAAGGGATCGGCGTGCGCCCGGCAAGATACTCCTCAACGAACGGACGCACCACATCCCGTTCAAAGCGCTCTTCGTGATTAACGACGTAGTAGGGGATGCCAAGGGTCTCGGCGACGCGGCGAGCATCGTAGACATCGTCGATCGAACAGCAGCGGCCCTGGACGGATTCGGGCATGCCTTCGTGTCCGGCGAGACGGCGCTGATTCCAGAGCTGCATGGTCAGGCCGATGACGTTGTGGCCTTCGGCGCGCAGCATTGCCGCAACGGTCGAGGAGTCGACTCCTCCCGACATGGCGACGGCGATGGTTTCGGAATTCAGCATTTAGCAGTTAGCACTTAACAATTAGCTCTTCACAATTCCGATTTGGCTAAGTGCTAAATGCTAAGTGCTAACTGCGTTTTTCGGCCACACCGGCGACAACTCCCGCAACCGCTCTACCGTTTCCGGGATCAGGGCCAGTGCAAAGTCTACATCCTCTAGCGTACTTTGTTTCCCGAGACTGAAGCGAATACTGGCTCTCGCGCGGTCGGGACGCAGCCCCATCGCGGTCAGCACGTGCGATGGTTCAATCGCTCCGGACGAGCACGCAGCGCCGGTTGAGACGGCCATCCCCTTCAAGTCCAGCGCGATGACCAGCGCTTCGCCTTCGATGCCATCGAAATAAATGTTGGTCGTGTTCGGCACGCGGGGAGCGCCTTCGCCGTTTAAGCCCGTGGCTTCGATCTCGAGCAGTTCCCTTTCCAACCTGTCGCGCATAGCGGCCATCTTTTGATCGTCCATCCGAAGATCGTCTCCGCGCTCGAAGCCGGCGCTCGCCAACTCAGCCGCCTTGCCGAGTCCTACGATTCCCGGAACGTTCTCCGTCCCAGCGCGGCGCGAGCGTTCATGACTGCCGCCATGCAGCATGGGCTCGAGCTGAATTCCCTTGCGGACGTAGAGCGCTCCCACACCTTGCGGCCCGTGAAGCTTGTGGCCGGAGATGGTCAGCAGATCGCACCCGACTTTGTTGACATCGATCGGAATCTTCCCCGCCGCTTGCACCGCATCGGTGTGGAAGTAAATGTCGGCTTCGGCAGCGATCTTTCCAATCTCTGCGACGGGTTGCACGACGCCGGTCTCGTTGTTGGCGAACATGATCGTAATTAACTTCGTGTTCGGACGGATCGCGCGCTTCACATCCGCCGGATCCACCAGGCCGCGGCCATCCACGGGAATGTACGTGACCTCGCATCCCGTCGGTTCAGGATGCTTGGCTAGACGCTTGCAGCTGTTGAGTACGGCGTGATGTTCGATGGTCGAGGCAATGACATGGTCGCCCGACTGCGCCAGCCCGAATATGGCGAGATTGTCGCCTTCTGTGCCGCCGCTGGTAAAGACGACCTCCGAGGCGCGGCAGCCCAGCAGTGTGGCCACGGATTCGCGGGCGCGCTCGACGGCGGCTCGCGTCTCCTGTCCATGATGGTGGATCGAGGACGCGTTGCCAAAGTGCTCGCCAAAGTAAGGCCGCATGGCCTCCAGCACTTCGGGGAGCACCGGTGTGGTCGCATTGTTGTCGAGATAGACCCGGCGCATCATGCTGCTTCTATTGTACTGATGTTGTACTGTTGCGCGGGGCTAGAATCAGACTTCAGGTCAGGGGGAAGGGGCAAGCGTTGCGATTTTAATAGATTTGCCGAAAAACGCAGGTTCGTATCAGGGCATCGCTTTAGCGATGCCGAAATTCCGCGACATCAGATGCCCCTTTAGGGGCTGGGCATGAACATCAATGTCCCTGGGCCATCTGCGGCGTGCGTTCCCCGAGGGTGAAATTCACATCCGCCGTCCCATTGGGATTAACCGCGACCGATTTGCTCCAGATTATGGGATCGGAGAAAACGGGACGCTTCACCCGGACTTGCGTCGCAATGTCATAGAGCGAGCTCTCGCCGACCACTCTCCATCCTTCGTGCCAGGCAACGATTTCATAGTCGCCAGGAGGAACCTGAGTGAGCTGGAAGTTGCCATCCTGATCGGTCACCGTATAGTAGGGATGCTTCGCTACTATCATCTCGCTATTCATCCAGACGTGCACGTTGCAGCGCATGCTTACTGTGCCCTCGCGGGTCATGGGACGCGTGATTTCCTGCCCTTCAAGAACAAACGGGAGGTTGTAATCCGCGCTGCCCGACATTTGCACCGTATGCAGCAAGGGGTCGCTGTCCCGCACCGTCAAATTCGTTTGCAGCGGCACCAGCAGAACGTGGGGTTCGTAGCGGCAGGTTTTTTGGTTGAGGAATCGCCGCGACGCCGGCAGGTCCATCGCCTTCCCCCGGGTGATATTCCTGAGAAACACGACTGTGTTTGCCACGCCGCCGTTCGGGGCGACCAGCAACCGCTCAAGGTCGCGGTGCTTCTGCCCCAGCGGGTCGCAGATCTGCGGGTCTCGATTAAGTTCGGAGGCCAACAAGTGAGGCAAGGCTCCCTGCCATTTCACGGTTCCCCTGATCGTTCCTCCGTCCTGGATGGAGACGACCTGGTACCCCGCTTGTCCGGCAGAAAGCTCGGGCGCGAGAGCAATCACGAGCAGTGCGAGCAGGCGAAACATGTACTTCATATACACCACCTTGAAAAGGCCTCGCCTGGGGGGACGAGCCTGGTACGGCACGGATGGAAAACTCAGCTATGGCGGAGGATGCCAATTATTGCTGACTTGACGGTTCCCACATAACCGCGCTGCTTGATTGCGACGATAGGACATACCCTAAAGGTCGAGCAAGTGACTATAGGACATAGACCTTTGGGGAATGGAGCAACGGGCATCTCGCGAGCCTGCCCTTGTGTTGCCGAAGCCCCGAACTGAAGCCGAGGGGGAAGTCGAAGGTCCAGCATTGCGGTGGCCGGGCGGGGACGCCCGGCGCTCCACCAGAAAACTCAGCGTTTCTCCACCGCCACGTATTTTTGTGGGTAGACTGGGCCAATGTAATCGGCGCGCGGGCGGATCAGCCGGTTATCGTCGAGTTGTTCGATGACGTGCGCGGTCCATCCGCCGACCCGCGAAACCGCGAAGATGGGCGTGAACAGGTCCACATCGATGCCGAGCGTGTGGTAGGTGGAAGCCGAATAGAAGTCCACATTGGCGTTGAGCTTCTTCTCAGCCTTTACGAAGTCTTCGATCTTTTGCGACATTTCGAACCACTTGGGATCGCCGCTCGCATGGCCCAGGTCGCGGGACATTTGTCGCAGGTGCGTGGCGCGGGGATCTTCCGTGTGGTAAACGCGGTGCCCGAAGCCAGGGATTTTCTTCTTCTGCGCCAGCATCGCTTTGACGTACTCGACGGGGTCGGCACCCGTGACGACGATTTCCTGCAAGATCTTGAACACAGCCTCGTTGGCGCCTCCGTGCAACGGCCCCTTGAGCGTGCCAATGGCTGAGGTCACGGCTGAATGCATATCGGAAAGCGTTGCAGCTGTGATTCGGGCCGCGAAGGTGGAAGCGTTTAGTTCATGGTCGGCGTGCAGAATGAGCGCGATGTCCAGAGCGCGCTCGGCGGTCTTCGAGGGCGCGGCGCCGTTCAACATGAGCAGGAAATTCGCCGCGTGTGAAAGCGACCGATCCGGCTCCACCACCGGCTTCCCTTTGCGAATGCGATCATAGTCGGCCACGATCATGGCGATCTGGGAGGTCAGGCGAATCGCTTTGTTGACGTTCGCGTCATGATCGTTTCGGTCGTATTCGGGATCGTAAAAGGAAAGCGCCGAAACCACCGTACGCAGCACATCCATCGGTAGCGCGTGCTTCGGCGCCAACTGTAAGAGCGTAATGACGGACGCATCCAGCTTGCGCTCGTCCGCCATGCGCTGCGTTAGGGAGTTGAGTTCGTCGGCCTTGGGCAAACGTCCGAACCAGAGCAGGTAGCAGACTTCCTCGAAGGTAGAGTGGTCGGCGAGATCGTGGATGTCATATCCGCGGTAGGCGAGCACTCCCTCGTCGCCGTCGATATAGCAAATGCTGGATGTGGTAGCGACAACCCCTTCCAATCCTTTGGGGGCGTGCAGGCTCGTAACGCTGGACATGGCTCCTCGCGGGCAGTGGGGATGGATCTACGTTGCTCGGCTGCGCGAAAAGGAGCGGCGGGGCAACCCTCTTTTATACGCCACGGCGGCGGGAGTTTCCAAACGCGCGCTTGGCCGGAAAAGTGCGCGCGGCGTAGAATGAACAGTTTGCCGCTGGAGCAAGTGTGCCCCCGGCGAGAAACCCCAAAACGATCCGGAGAAGTTGATGAAGACAAGACTGCTCATTCTCGGCCTCATCTTTACTCTGGCAACGCCTCTGGCGCTCGCCGACGAGGGCATGTGGCTATACAACGCCTTCCCTAAGGATCGAGTCCAGAAGCAATACGGCTTCCTGCCGACGCAGCAATGGCTGGATCACCTGCGGCTGTCGTCCGTGCGCTTTAACAATGGAGGCTCAGGTTCGTTCGTGTCCGCCCACGGCCTCGCATTTACCAATCATCACGTGGGCGCCGACTGCATCGGGAAACTCGCCACCTCGGGCCACGACTACATGAAGACCGGTTTTTACGCCAAGACGCAGCCGGAAGAAGCCAAGTGTCCCGACCTTGAACTGAACGTGCTGGTTGGCATCGACGACGTCTCCGCGAAAGTGAAAGCCGCCGCCACGACTGCCATGTCGGCCGCCGACGCTGGCCAGGCACAGCGCTCCGCTATGAGCGCCATCGAAAAAGATTGCGCCACCTCGACAGGCCTGCGCTGCGACGTGGTCACGCTCTACTCGGGTGAAGTCTACAACCTCTACAAATACAAAAAGTACACCGATGTGCGCCTGGTGTTTGCGCCGGAATTCGAAGCCGCATTTTTTGGCGGCGATCCCGACAACTTCACCTTCCCGCGCTATGACCTGGACATCACTTTCTTCCGTGTCTACGAGAACGACAAGCCTGTCCATCTCGACAACTACCTGCAATGGTCGAAAGTCGGAGTCAAAGATGGCGATCTGATTTTCGTTTCCGGACATCCGGGAAACACGGATCGCCTGAAAACGGTGGCACAACTACAGTTTCTGAAGAATGTGGATTTTCCGTGGCGCCTCGCGAACTACAAGCAGCGCATCGCCATGCTCCAGAAATTCAGCGCGGAGTCGGCGGAGAACGCGCGCATCGCCCAAGAAGACATCTTCGGATTGCAGAATTCGCAAAAAGCGATTACCGGCGAGTATGGAGGGTTGCAGGATGTGGCCGCTATGTCGCGGATAAACGCAGCGGAGAGCGAGCGGGAAAAGGCTTACATGGATCAGCATCCGGGCGGGCCCAACCCCTGGAATGAGATTTCCAACGCCGTGAAGGTGAACCGGGAAATTTATGACCCGCTTACCTACGTCGAGCGCATGCGCGGATTCAGCTCGGACCTGATGTTCTTCGCCCGGACCCTCGTGCGTGCCGGCGAGGAGAGGCCGAAACCTAACGGTGAACGTCTGCGCGAGTATCGTGATTCTGGCCTGCCCTCACTGGAGCAGGAACTCTTCAGCACCGCTCCCATTTACAAGAATCTTGAGACCGCGACCTTGGCTCTTTCCCTGGCCCAGATGCAGCAAGCGCTGGGGCCGGACGATCCGGCCGTAAAAGCGTCGCTGAATGGCAAGTCGCCCGAAGAGGCTGCTAAAGCGCTGATCAGCGATACAAAGCTGGAGGATGTGGCAGTCCGCAAGCAACTGTATGAGGGTGGAAAAGCGGCAGTGGATGCGAGTACAGATCCGCTGATCGTTCTGATGCGCAACGTGGATGCAGAGGCGCGTGCGGTACGTAAGCGCTTTGATGACCAGGTGGATGCCGTGGCACGGCGCGACGGAGCGGCTATCGCACGGGAGCGATTTGCCCAGACGGGCTTCACTCAGCCTCCGGACGCGACCTTCACGCTGCGCCTCAGTTATGGCACGGTGAAGGGATATGAGGAAAACGGGAAAAAGATTCCTTATTTCACCACCTTCGGCGGGGCCTTCCAACATGCCGAGGAGCACGGTAGCAAGCCGCCGTACGATTTGGCCGGCAGTTGGCTGAAGATGAAGTCGAAACTCAATCTCCAGACGCCCCTCAATTATGTTTCCACCGCGGACATCATCGGCGGCAACTCGGGCAGCCCGACTGTGAACAAGGCAGGCGAAGTGGTTGGAATCATTTTCGACGGAAATATTCAGTCGCTGGTTTTGAGCTTCTACTATGACGACCGCCAGTCGCGGGCCGTGCACGTCGATTCGCGCGGCATCATCGAAGCGCTGCGCAACATTTATGGTGCCGATGCTCTGGCTAGTGAACTAACCGGCACGAAAGCGGCGGCCAAGGCGGCGGGCGAATAGAACTTCTACCTCTCCGCTTCGGCATCGGACATCAAAATCTTTACCACAGAGGACACAGGGGTGCACAGGGGAAAGAACCTCCGTGGTTGTTCCTCTGTGAACCTCTGTGTCCCCTGTGGTTTAAGTTTTTCTCGACTCATCCCGGTTATTCCGGCCAAAGTGACGCCGCCGTCTTACTCAGGATCTGCTCTCGCATTGTCCCGCTCATGGACAACGCGTTGAAGTCCTCAAGATTCTGCTTGACGTCCGGAACGCCCGGACCCGGCCAGTCGGTGCCAAACAACGTCTTGTGGGCGATCTCGTCGAGCCGCGGAAAATACTTCAGCAGCGTTTTCGGCGGAATGCCGCTGATGTCGAGATAGACGTTGGGGTGCCTCCGGATAAGGAAAAACGCGGTGTCCATCCAGAGCGGGCGGCCGCCGTGCGCCAGGAGGATTTTGAGCTTGGGGAAATCGACCGCCACATCGTCAACGTAGATCGGGTCACCGTACTTATTGCGCGCCCCTGGGAAAATCGACGTCCCCGTGTGGAACATTACCGGGATCCCGTTGGCTTCGGCGGCGCGGTAGATAATTTCCAGTTCCTTCACTCCATTCAGATAATCGTTCGGAAACAAAAGTTGATGCGGCGGATGGATCTTGATCATGCGAAGGCCGAGACGCAGGATGTGCTCGACATCCGCCATGATGTTGGTGGTGTGCCGCGGATGCAGGCTGCCACAGGAGATCAGCCGCTTGGGATCGTGCTTCGTGTAGTCGGCGACAAACTGATTGACGGCCGGCGTGAAGCCCATCACCTCCGGCGCAACGTAGTTGATCAGCGCGGCACGGTCAACGCCGCAACGGTCCAGATACTTCAGGAAGGCCTTGGGCGAGCGGCAATATTCAGCGATCTCATCGAAATTGGCGCGCTTGCGCTTGATCAGTTCCAGCGCATGCGGCTTGAGGAGTTCGATCGGCTCAATGTGGATGTGGCAGTCCGTGATCATCATCAGTGGTCGGTGGCCAGTTTCGCCGCTTGTCGGTTAGGCAACGTTTTTTGGTTTAGCTAAGGGCTAACAGCTAACTGCTAAAGGCTGCCTTCAGTACAACGGCACTTTCGGATCCACCGTCCGCGCCCAGCCATCGATGCCGCCGCGCATGGACTGAACTTTTTCGTATCCCTGCTGGCGGAGCCAGTTAGTGACCGTCAACGAGCGCACACCGTGATGACACATGACGACGATGTGATTGTCAGGGTCGAGTTCCTGGTGCGCGCGCGTCGGAACGTCACCCATCGGGATGTGCTTTGCCCCTTCGATGCGGGAGGCTTCGTATTCCCATGGCTCGCGAACATCGAGCAGCGTAAATGTTTCGCCGCTCTTCTGCAGCGCCTTGACCTGTCCGGGAGAGATTTCGAAGTCCATTTTGTTTTCCAGCCGGCAAACTGCAGATCCCTCGCTTCGCTCGGGATGACGATTCTTGAACAGTGAACTAGCTCGCGCCCTTCTTTCGAAGCTCCGCCGCCCCTCCGAGCGTAGTCAGGCTCGCCAGCGCGGCCACTGCCCAGAGCGCGCCAGTTCCAATTCGAGCGATGCGTACATCGGCGGGCGGGACATTGCTCCACAGCGTCAAACCGCAGCCGACCACAAAATTGATGACGAGCAGGCCGAAAAATACGCGCTCGCGCAGGCAACGCGTGTCGAGCGCCAGGCCGGCCAGCAAAAGGATCCACACGATGTAGGTGGCGGCGGTCCAGAAGTCGTGCGGCCAGTCATAGTTGCCGCGAGTGACGCGGCTAAACGAAATCCACGCGAAGTAGGCGCAGCCGAGGAAGCCGGCTACGCCCCACAATGGCGTTCGGCACATCAGGTGGCCGGAACGGTAGGACGACGCCTGCTTCGCGCCGGCCTTCGTTTCGACCTTCGTCCCTGCGTTAACCTTCGCGTTGTCTATTTGCCTGTCCATTTCGGTGGCCGCTTGGCGAGGAAGGCAATGATACCCTCACGCGCGTCCGCGGTCGAGATAAGTTCTTCGAGGTAAATCTTTTCAGCTCGGGCCAGCCCCTTATCAAAGTGAATCGCATCCCAAGCGTAAATGGCTTTTTTTGCGTGGGCGAGCGCGACCGGGCTCAGTTGGCGGAGTTCGGCAAGCGTCCGCTCGATAACCGATTCGAGTTCCTCAGCCGTCACAGATCGGGTCGACAAGCCCATCGTCGCGGCTTCGTCGCCCGAGAACTGGTGTCCGGTAAGGATGAGTTCAGCGGCGCGCTTCTGACCGATGAGCGTGGCCAGCACCACGGCCGCAACCGGCGGATAGCATCCCAGCTTGATTTCAGGAAATCCCCAATTGGCATCGCGAGCGGTGTAAACCACATCGCAGACGGCGGCGAGTTCCGCGCCTCCGCCGAGGCAAGCTCCGCGGACGTCGGCAATGGTGACTTTGCGCGAGGCCACAATGGCGCGGATCACCGCGTGAAAGCTTGTGAGCATTTCGTGAATCTGATCGGGGAGGTGGGCCTTGATGTCCACTCCAGCGGAGAAAGCGCGGGAATCGCCTTGGAAGAGAATTATTGAGATGTCGGTGCGAGGTTCGATCTCCGCGAGCGCTTGCTGCAACTCCAGCATCATCGGGAGGTCGATGATATTGAGCGGAGGGTTGATCAGAGTGATTCGGGCGATGGGTGAATTTACTTCAAGGTTGAGTCGAGCTGTAGAGGCGGTCGCCATTTTCGTCGGTGATCCCTGCGGAGCTTCGCTCCGCTGGACAGCCGAGGGCGGCTGTCCCTATGCAAGCCGTGCTAGATGTTGATGGCTTGCTTCCGCGGCTCGCCAATCGTCGAAAGCGGATCGCGCGCGCCCTCTTTCTCTTTGATCCACTTTTTTTCGTTCCGAATGATGTCGAGCAGCAGGTCTTTATCTTTCGCGCTGGGAAGATTCTCTTCACAGTGCTGCTCGTAGCTGCGGTCGTCCAACGGCTCGCCGGTTTCGCAGTGGTACTTCTGCCCTGTCCATTGTCCGATGCTGCGGTTAAAACGGATGTCGGGCGTGTAGAACTTCTTCTCACCCGGCGCCAGGAACGTGTTCAGCCTTTCGACCAATCCCGCAACTTCTTCCCGATACAGGTGACGACTGTAGTCGTTCAGGTCGTCGAGATCGGCAGGCTTGTCGTTCCCCAGTTCGTCGTACCGGCCCTTGATTCCCCAGACGTAGGCCCAGTGTGCCGAGGAAGAATGATCTGTACCAAAAAGATCGAACGAACTCGATATCCACTTGTTCAAATATTTCTGCAGGAGCCATCGCGGGATCACGCCCGCCTCGACCACCCGCCGCAGTCCATCGTGGCCAGTTCCCATATGGAAAGCTTCCTCGCGCAGCATGTATGACGTCGAGCGTCCTAGCGGCGCAAACGATGAATACTTCAGCATCTGAAGCTGGAACTTGCCGTCGCGGTCGACAAAGTCTGTGTAAGTGAAAAAGTCCAGCCAGTTATCGACGTCGACGTTGAAGGTTCCGAGCAGACGCTTGTTCTCAAATGCCCGGCGCTCCAGCATTTTCTGAGCTTCGACCTTGCCCGAAGAACCGAAAAAGTCGATGAGCAGCGCGCACATCTGCCAGCCGTGCCGCATCTCTTCGATCATGACGCGTGTAATCGCGCGCCGATCATATTCGGTGGGCGCGGTTGCAAACAGATTGCGCTGCTGTTCCACGCTAGCAAATTCGGTGTCGCCCTGATAGATAATCATGTTCATGAGCGCGTCCCGCATCGCCTGCGTGGGAACCTGGCGCAGGTTTTCCCACTTATTGCGGCCTTTGTAGGAACCGAACTGGATCTCGCCCGTCTCGATTGCTCCGTAGAGCGTATCGAAGTGGAAGGCCTCAACGTCGTCTTTGTCGACGCCAACTTCCTTGCGCCATTCGTTGAAGAGACCGACCCAGTCGCTGAAATTTCCGATTTTCGCTACTTTACCTGGCATGGGTTCTGATCCTAATTCCGCGGTTGTACCGCTGCAGCACTTAGCACTTAGCAATTAGCAGTTAGCTTTTAGCCACTGCGGCTTTTTCTGCTTCCTCCTGATCGGAAACCGTGTGCTAAATGCTAAATGCTAAGTGCTGGTTTTACTTCGCCGTAAACACAGCCGGACGCTTCTCCACGTACGCTGCCAGACCTTCTTTGGCATCGTCGCTTTGGAACAAGATCTGCTGATTCTCGCGCTCCACGGCCAAAGCCGACTCCATCGGAATCTCCCACCCGGTCTGCACCGCCCGCTTGATGCGCCCCACAGCCTTCGCAGCCTTGTTCGGAGGTGTGAACTGGCGCGCGTATTCCATGATGTTCTCCATGAAGCCATCGCGTTCGAAAATATCGTTCACGATGCCAAACTCCTGCGCTTCTTCGAAAGAGAACGTGTTGCCGGTGATCATCAGCTCGATGGCTTTGCTTTTCCCGACCAGGCGCGACAGGCGCTGCGTTCCGCCGGTTCCTGGAAGCACGCCGAGGTTGACTTCGGGCAGTCCAATCTTGCCGGCATCTTTGCGGGCAATTCGGAGGTCGGCAGCCATCGCGATCTCAAGCCCTCCGCCGACGCAATGCCCATTGATCGCCGCGATCACAAGTTTTGGCGTGTGCTCCAGCCGCAGCAGCATCTCATTCGCGTGCAGGCAGAAGTAATACTTGAACGTAGGATCGACCGAGGCCAGCATCTTGATGTTCGCGCCGGCGGAGAAAAACTTATCGCCCACGCCCGTGAGCACGATGACGTGCACATCGTTATCCATGCGCGCCTTGAGGATCGCCTCGTCGAGCTGGCGGTTCATTTCGTAGGTGTAGGTGTTTGCCGGAGGATCGTTCATCTCAATCACGGCCACGCCGGCGTCGGCCCGATAGTTGATGAGCTGCTTGGTGGTTTCGCCGGTGGCCGGCTGGGTTATGGTCGCCATAATTTGCTCCTTCTGAGTTCGCGTTCACGAGTACGCGGTAGTTCATCCTGTGCGGCTCGCCGCCGCGTGCGATACGCGTTCGAACCTTTGTTTCAAGTGTAGAAAAAGATGCGGCACATCACAAGGGCATGACGTACGCCTTCCTCAATTTGCCGGATCGCGTTCGGTCAAGAGGATGCGCTTTACTTTGTTGCGGTCGAGTGACTGTATGGTTCCGGCCACTCGGACTCGGACTTCCATTCCGCTGACCGCGACCAAGTCTCCGCTCAGCACTGTCCCATCGCGGAGTTCGACCGTGTCGTAGGCAGAAGTACCGAGTTCGTAGCTGACGCTGCCGCCAGAAACGTCGTCAGGGCCAATTTCAAGAGGAAATGTTCCGGTGTTAAACCCTTCTTTTACAAACCCGAGGCTATGTTTGCCCACGGTCAGTTGCACCAACTTGGGGGTGGTGCCAGCCTCGACGCCATCCACCGAAAGCACTGCGCCCTGAGGAACAGAGTTGACGGTCATCGATATCTTTTTCGGCGGCGCGAGCGGTTGCAATTCAGCGGGCACCGAGTTAACAGCCAGTTCGACCGAGACCGGCGTGCCGAGAGCATGAACCGTGGTCTGAAACCTTACGGATTGCCCGGGAGGAACGTTCTCGATCGTAATCCAACCGTCGCCAATGCGGACTTTGTTCTTGTCGTAGAGATAGAGATTGAAGCCGAGGTGTGAGATTTTCTTGTTCCACAGGTTTTCGGCGGTCGTGTCGATCAGATAGTTGTGCTGCCCGGCGACAGAACTGATTTCCTTAAACTTCCCGAGAGTAATACGCACGACCACGGAGCCAGTCTGTGGCCAGTTGATGACCTGGGTTGGTGCATCCTTAGCCACGAGGGACGCAGTCACCCAAATCGTAAAGAGGACAGCGGCACTGATCTTGGACATTGGCCTTCCTTAAATCACCTGCGTGTACGGCGAATCAAGCACTCCTTTTTCCTAGCTAACGATGCGGAGTCGATGAAGTAGTCGCACCTTGCTTCTTCGTCGGCGAGTGCGGCGCGGTTCCTATGGGAGTGACGGTTCGCTCGACCAGAAAGATTTTCTTAATACGGTTGCGGTCCAACGTTTGCCGTTGACCGTTAACCTCAATCACAACCGACTCCAACGTCATGGACAGCACACTGGCCGTGAGAATCGAGCCGTCCCGAAGCTCGATGGTGTCATCAGTGAGTCCGCCGAGCGTGATGGTAATGCTGCCGCCAGGGGCCTCGTCCGGAGCCACCTCCAATGGCGTGGTGCCGACTGCAAAACCTTCTTTCCTCAGTTCCAACTGGTGCGTCCCGACTCCGACATTGATTTTTGCGGGAGTTAACCCTTCATCCTTGTCGTCAACCTTAAGACTTGCTCCCGCGGGCACGGAGACTACGGTCATGGGAATTGTTTTCAGCGAAACAGGCACACCGCCGTTGTTGCGCGCGGAAATTGACAGCACCGCAGGCGCTCCGGCCGATTCGCATTGGAACTGGACCTTGGCCGACTCGCCTGGATTGAGGTCGTCAATCACCAGGTTGCCGTTGCCGACGCGTACTCGGTCCTTGTCGAGCAACGCCACGCTGAAGGATGCCCTGGGAATCAGCTTGGTGGAAAGATTTTGAACGACTACGTTTGAAACCAGGGTCATCTGTCCACCATAGGTTCCCATATTCTGAAAACGTGAGAAGGTCAGTTTCAGGATCGCATTGTCCTGGTTCGGCCAGAACATGACTATGCCCGTATCACCCTGATCTTTGGAGCCATCTTTCTCTTTCGTGGCGTGGGCCAAAGTGCACAGTAAGACAAGCAAAAGTAGCGGTAAGAGAAACCGGCGCATGCACGGGATTGTGGCACAGGAGCAGCGGAACAGCAATGACCAGCTAGCTCCGGGTCCCGCAGAGTTCTTAGCTGGCTCTTACGGTGTGCAGTAACAATTTTCGATGTCCCTTAGCTCTTGATTCCGGCCATCAACTTCTCGATCTCTACCTTCTGTTCGCCGGAGAGCGGCAAAAACGGCAGCCGCGACGGGCCTCCATAGTAGCCGTTCAGGTCCATCGAGTGCTTCACGCCGGGGATGCCGAGCTCACTGGCCACGCGTTGGGCAGCTAGTCTCACGCGCTCTTGTTTTTCGCGGGCGAGGGCGTGATCTCCGTCTTTGAACGCGGCGAAGATTTCGTAGCAAGCCATCGGTGCGGGACAGGCGAAGGCTAGAATGGCGCCGACCGCTCCCAATGCAAGCGACGGTTCGAGCTGGTGAGCGGCGCCAACCATGACTTGGAAGCCGACTTCTTTCTGTCGCGTCTTCAATTTTCCAACGACCGTTACCGAGGAGGATGAAGGTTTTGTGGCGCCGCCTTCGCCTTCGCGGACGGGCGGGGACGCCCGTCTCTCCATCGACTCGGCGGAACCCGTGAGCGAGGCGACGCTGACCAGTTCCCTGCTCTGCTTCTCGCTCTCGGCAGCGGCAACCTTCAACATGCGCGGAGTCACGGCCTCGAAGGTTTCGGTCACCGTGGCCTGCCTCTTTATTTGGCGCGTGCCCTCCACCAGCTGTTTCACCTTGTCGAGGTTGCCGCTCGATTCCTTGATGGCGACAATGTTGGGATGTCCGGCGAGTTCGACCACGAGTTCAGCAGGCATGTCGTATCCCGTCGCCTGCGGGAAGTTGTAGATGATGATCGGCAGCGGAGACCGGTCAGCTACCGTGCGATAGAAAGCGAGCAGGTTCGCCGGCAGCATCTGTTTCTTGTAGTAGTGCGGCGTGCGAACCAGGGCGGCGTCGTAGCCGAGTTCGGCGGCGTACTCGGTGAGTTGCAGCGTGCCATGCGCAGACTCTACGCCCGTGCCTGCGATCATGACTTTGCTGGGCGCGGCGGCGGCGAGCGCCGTCTTCAGCACGTCGCGACGTTCCTGGTCGGAAAGAAAAATTGCTTCGCCAGTCGAGCCGAGCACCACGATGCCGGCGACCGGTGTGCGCGAGTAGCGCTCCACGTTCGACTCGATCTTTTTGTGATAGACCTCGCCATCAGGATAGAAGGGCGTCGTGATGGGCGGGAAGATTCCGGATAAGAGCATAGTCAACTCCAATTGATGGTTATTAGTCGTTGGTCGCTCGTCGTTGGTCGTGCGCAAGTACCTTTGCATTTAAATTATCAGGCTTGGCGCTCAATTTTGTCATCCTGAACGTAGCGGCGGCTTCGGCCGGCGAAGCAGTCGCGGAACCTCGAGTCTACTCGCAGGCGGGCTCTTTGCTGGTGGGGTCGACTTCGTGGCGATACTGAGCTTCCGTCCCAACGAAGAAGCGTTCAAACGGTGTCGAAGTGCGGTCGTCCACCATGGTCTCAATTTGCCAGACCATGCCGCCTTTGCAGACACCAGCGTTCGAGAGCTGTGTGCGGTGGTCACCTGAGTAGTAGAAAAAATCGTCTCTGCCGTGGCCAAGCTGGGGATTGGAGGAAGTTTGCAGAGCTCCCTGCGCGTTGAGCTTGAGCAGAAGGCGGCCGTCTTCCATCGGCAATGGCGGCGCGTCTTTCTGGCGAAAATCGACGCGCACCCAGCCGCTGTATCCGGCGGGAATCAGGAAGCGCTCGGGCGGCCGCCGATGGAAGACAAGATCAAAGGCGGTCGGACCGAAGACGGCGGCGGCGATGAGGATGGGAAGACCAAGCACGGTGGCGATGATGAATGCGGCTCTGGTCATCCGAGATTATTTTGCGGTGACGCGCTCCGCATGCAGCGCCTGCAAAGCTTGTACGCGTATTTCTCCGCGCTGCAGGGCGGCAATGCCTTCCGCGGCGGCTCGGGCGGCGGAGAGCGTGGTAATGGTTGTGATGCGACCGGTGACTGCGGCGCGTCGGATCGCTTTCTCGTCAAAGTAGGGGTCGGGACCGTGCGGAGTGTTGACGATCAACTGGATGCGATCGGCTTTGATCAGGTCCACCGCGTTGGGCCGGCCTTCCTTCACCTTATATACGCGCTCGACCGCCAATCCCGCTTCTTCCAGGATGTCGGCCGTGCCATGCGTCGCCACGAGTTTGAATCCCATGTCGACGAAGCGATGCGCGACCTCGACGACGTGCGGCTTGTCGTGGTCGGTGACGCTGACGAAGACGGTTCCCTTGGTCGGGAGTTGCTGGCCGGCGGCTATTTGCGCTTTCGCGAAGGCTTCGCCGAAATTGTCAGCGATACCCATGACTTCTCCGGTCGAGCGCATCTCGGGGCCAAGAACGGTGTCGACGCCGGGAAACTTCGACCAGGGAAAGACCGGCGATTTCACGTAGAAGTAGCGGCCGGTGTCCAGATCGGCGCCGCGCTCGACATACTCAGGAAGAAATTCGCGGAGCTTGCGTCCAGTCATAAGTCGCGCGGCAATCTTGGCCATGGGCACGCCGGTTGCTTTTGAGACGAAGGGCACGGTGCGGGAGGCGCGCGGATTCACTTCCAGCACGTAGACCTTGGGTTCGTGATGGCCGTTTCCTTTCGGGCCGTTGCCGCGCGGAATTGCGAACTGCACGTTCATCAGTCCGATTACTTTCAGCGCGCGCGCCAGCTTGAATGTGTATTCGCGCATGCGCTTGAGTAGCGGCTCGGGGATGTCCACTGCGGGCAGCACGCATGACGAGTCGCCGGAGTGGATGCCGGCTTCCTCGATGTGCTGCATGATGCCGCCAATCACGACGTCCTCGCCGTCAGAGAGCGCGTCCACGTCGACTTCAATCGCGTCTTCCAGAAATTTATCGATGAGGACGGGCCGGTCTTGCGAATACTCGACCGCTTGCTTCATGTATTGCTGAATCGTGTCTTCGTCGTAGGCGATGACCATGGCTCGCCCTCCGAGCACATAAGAAGGACGAACCAGCACGGGGAACCCAATCTTCTTCGCGGCTTCGACCGCCTCCTCGACCGAGGCGACCATCGCGCCGGGAGCTTGCGGTATGTCGAGTTCCTCGAGCAGCTTGCCGAAGCGCTTGCGGTCTTCCGCCAGATCAATTGATTCGGGCGTGGTGCCAATGATGTTGACGCCCGCCGCCTTGAGCGGCAGAGAGAGATTCAGCGGCGTCTGCCCTCCGAACTGCACGATCACGCCGACCGGCGCGCCGCCGGAGGCTTCGTGCTCGCAGACGGCGAACACATCTTCGAGCGTAAGCGGCTCGAAGTAAAGGCGGTCGCTGGTGTCGTAGTCGGTCGAGACCGTCTCCGGATTGCAGTTGATCATGATGGTTTCGTAGCCGTCCTCACGCAGCGCGTAGCTGGCGTGGCAGCAGCAATAATCAAATTCAATTCCCTGCCCGATGCGGTTGGGGCCGGAACCTAGAATGACCACCTTCTTCTTCGCCGTGGGCGCGGCCTCGTCTTCTTCTTCGTAAGTGGAGTAGAGATAAGGTGTGTAGCTTTCGAACTCCGCGGCGCAGGTATCGACTCGCTTGTAAACCGGCTTCACTCCGTGCTTCTTGCGGAAGTGGCGAACTTTTTCCTGGCCGCCTTTGCCGTCCAGACGCCAGGTCCCGGCGAGACGTCCGTCAGAGAAGCCCATGCGCTTGGCATCGCGCAGCACCTCGGTGGGGATCGATTCCATCGGATGCTTTTCCAGCTCAAGTTGCATGTCGTTAATCTCTTTGAGCTGGTAGAGAAACCAGGGATCGATCGACGTCATTTTCGCGATCTGCTTGATGGTGTGCCCCTGGCGTAGAGCGTAGCGCACGTACGAGAGCCGCTCGGGATGCGGCGTTACCAGTCGCTGGGTGAGGATCTTGGGCTCGATTTTTTCAGAGCCCATCCGCTTGCCGGTATCGAGTGCCCGGACGCCCTTCAGCAACGCTTCCTTGAAGGTGCGGCCGATGGCCATCACTTCGCCGACGGATTTCATTTGCGGTCCCAGCGATTCGTCGGCGCCGGGAAATTTTTCGAACTGCCACTTCGGAATTTTGACGACCACGTAGTCGAGCGTGGGCTCGAAGCAGGCCGGAGTCTTGCGCGTGATGTCATTCGGAATCTCGTCGAGCGTGTAGCCGACGGCGAGTTTGGCGGCAATTTTCGCAATCGGGAAGCCGGTGGCTTTTGAGGCGAGAGCAGACGACCGCGAGACGCGCGGGTTCATCTCGATCACCACCATACGCCCAGTCGAAGGATTGACGCCAAACTGGATATTCGATCCGCCAGTCTCGACGCCGATTTCGCGGATCACCGCAATCGACGCATCACGCATCATCTGGTACTCGCGGTCGGTGAGCGTCTGCGCCGGGGCGACGGTGATGGAGTCGCCGGTATGCACGCCCATGGGGTCAAAGTTTTCGATCGAGCAGACGATGATGACGTTGTCTTTCGTGTCGCGCATCACCTCGAGCTCGTACTCTTTCCAACCGAGAACAGATTCTTCGATCAGACACTCATGCACCGGCGAGAGGTCGAGGCCGCGGGCGAGCACTTCCATTAGTTCTTCGCGGTTGTAGGCGATGCCGCCGCCCGTGCCGCCCAGCGTGAACGACGGGCGAATGATGACCGGAAAGCCGATCTTGCCGGCAAACTCGACGCCGTCTTTCAGGTTGCTGACGAGCGCCGACTTCGGCACGTCGAGCCCGATGCGCTGCATGGCATCCTTGAAAAACAAACGGTCTTCGGCCTTCTTGATGGCGCTAATCTGCGCGCCAATAAGCTGCACGTTATATTTTTCAAGCACACCGCCGTCAGCGAGTTCAATGGCGAGGTTGAGTGCCGTCTGTCCGCCGACCGTTGGGAGAATGGCAAAGCCCGCGCTTGGCGACATCTCGCGCTCGACGCGAATGATCTCTTCGAGATACTCGCGAGTTAGAGGCTCGATGTAAGTGCGGTCGGCCGACTCTGGATCGGTCATGATGGTGGCCGGGTTCGAGTTGGCCAGCACGACTTCAAAGCCCTCGGACTTGAGCGCTTTGCAAGCTTGGGTGCCTGAGTAGTCGAACTCGGCCGACTGGCCGATGACGATAGGGCCGGAGCCGAGGATTAGGATTTTCGAGATATCAGTTCGTTTTGGCATTATGCGATTTTGGCCTTGCTTTGAAGGGGCACAGCTGCGGTTTGCTTTTGAAAGGGCACGGCTTCAGCCGCGCCGTTATTATTCTCATCTCTACCCTTAGCTTTGTCATCATTTTCAGAATTGTCATCCCGAGCGAAGCGAGGGATCTGCAGCTTCGTCGGCTTACCCCAGCCGTCAGCCAGGTCTTGCCATGCCGGGTTCATAGTCTTGATTAAAGCGATGCGTTTGGCTCGCGTCCAGGCCTTGATCTGTTTTTCGCGAGCGATGGCATTATTCACGTACTTTAACGTTTCATAATAGACGAGGCGATTAATGTGGTACTTCTTTGTGAAGCCTTCGACTTCGCCTGCCTTGTGCTGTAACGCGCGGTGGTAGATGTCTCCGGTCACTCCAGTGTAGAGAGTCAGCGAGCGGCTGGCCATGATGTAAACGTAATAGCGTTTCTCTTCCCGCATGCTTTTTAATCCTTACACTGCGCCCGGTTTATTCGGACGCGAGCGTCGCGGCACTTCCGGCAAACTGCAGATCCCTCGCTTCGCTCGGGATGACAAACTCTTAAGAGTAAACTTAAGGGCGGTCATCATCAATTGATCTCCAGCCGCTCCGCCTTAACCAGCGCGGCAATCCTATCCTCATCTTGAAGAATCGTCTTGTAGATCCAGGTGTACCAAGGCTTATTCTTGATTACTCGATCAGTGCGCTCGCGGCCAATCAACTCGCGGTCGGCCTGAATTTCAAGATAGCAATCGATCAGGTGTCCATAGGTGCTGTATTCGGTGTCGGCGCCCTCGGGCAGTCCGACAGGAGCGCGCGGATACATGGCCTTGAGTTGGCGGACGGCGTCCTCCATCGCGAACCGATGCTGAGCCAGGTACCAGTGCAACTGCTCGTGCAGAAATGAGGAGAGCAATTCGTCAGCGGAGCCGAGAAAGTGAACGTTCAGCGTCAGCACCGGGAAAGCATGGTTCATGGCCCGCTCTTCGATGACGACCGTGCGGGTGAAGGTGTACTTGCTGACGTCGTATTTCTTGAGCAATTGCTCGAGCTCTAGTTTTTCCTGGAGTTCACGCGCGGAGTGGTGACTGGGTTGGATGTCGATGGCGTCGGCGGCGAAGGCTCGGGGCGAAAGAAAGAAGGCCCAACACCCAGCAAGCACCGCCAGCCGCCTGCGCGCTGCGATCATCACCGCTTGAACTCCTCCATCATCTTCACAAAATCCTTGAACAAGTAGTGCGAATCATGCGGTCCCGGCGCCGCTTCCGGGTGATACTGCACGGTGAACAGCGGCAGATTCCGGTGGCGCATGCCTTCGAGCGTTGAGTCGTTCAGATCCATGTGCGTCAATTCAACTTCGCTCTGCGGCAGTGAATCGGGATCGACGGCAAAGTTATGGTTATGGGCAGTGATCTCGATCTTGCCACTGGCTAACTGCTTCACCGGATGATTTCCGCCGTGGTGGCCGAATTTCAGCTTGAAGGTCTTCCCTCCGAGCGCAATGCCGGTGAGCTGATGTCCCAGGCAAATTCCGAAAATTGGCTGGCGTCCCATCAGGCGCCGAATGTTGTCGACCGCGTACGTGCAAGGTTCAGGATCGCCGGGTCCGTTCGACAGGAACACGCCGTCGGGCTTCAAGGCCAGCACGTCCTCCGCTGTGGTCTGCGCCGGGACGACCGTCACCTTGCAGCCTTCTCCACGCAGCTTGCGCAGGATGTTCTGCTTGATGCCGAAGTCATAGGCGACCACGTGGAAGCGCGCCGGCTCGTCTTTTACACCGACCACCTCGTCGGGCAAGTGGGAGCGCTCGCCTGTCTCCCACACATAGGTGTGGTTGGTGGAGACAACTTTTGCGAGATCCTGGCCGTCCATTTTGGGTATCGCCCGCGCCTTCGCAACAAGTTTGTCGGTATCTTCTTCGAGTGTGGAGATCACGCCGCGCATCACGCCATAGGTGCGCAGATGCCGAACCAGGGCGCGTGTGTCAATTTCGGCGAGCACGGGGATCTTGAACTGCTCCATGAACTCGTCGGTCACCTGCTGCGAGCGCCAGTTGGAGCTGACTTTCGAGAACTCACGTACGATCAGACCCTCGATATAAGGGCGCACGGATTCGTTGTCTTCGGGATTGGTGCCGTAGTTTCCAATTTCAGGGTTGGTTAGAACGACAATTTGTCCCGCGTAGGAGGGGTCGGTGAAAATTTCCTGGTAGCCGGTAATGGAAGTATTGAAAACGACTTCGCCCGCGCACTCGCCTTTAGCGCCGTAGCCTTTGCCTCGGAAGACTCTGCCGTCTTCGAGTGCAAGGATCGCTTGCATTGCAACTCCTGGAGGTGGATTTTGTAGATTCTAACAGCAGAGCAGATTTGAAGAAAGGTTTTAGGTGGCAGGTGTCAGGTCTCAGGAAAATCGTCCACGGTCATGGTCTACATATTTTCCTGACACCTGAGACCTGACACCTTCACCGCAGCCGGCCCAGCTTCTCCATCGGCCAGTATCCAAAAACGGCTTTGCCGTAGATGAAGCGATCGTTCACGGTACCGAAGTCGCGGCTGTCGTTCGACATGGTGCGATGGTCGCCGAGGACGAAGAAACTGTTCGCCGGAACCACGACTTCACCATAAGAGCGGGCGTCGGCGTAGTCGCTCGGGACGTAGTCTTCGTCGAGCGCCTCGCCGTTCACGTAGACCTGGCCATTCTGGATGCGAACCCGGTCGCCTGCAACGCCGATAACGCGCTTGATATAGCTCTTCGACGTGTCGCGCGGATAGCGGAAGACGACGATGTCGCCGCGCTGGATGGGCTCCCAGCGATAGACAAACTTGTTGACGAATATCCGCTCCTGGTCTTCGAGGCCGGGCATCATGCTGGTGCCTTCGACCTTCACCGGCTGATAAAGAAAGATAATGATGAACGCTGAGATGGCGAGCGAGACCAGCAGATCGCGTGCCCAGACCGCCACCACGGGCAGCGGGTGCGTGCCAGATTCTTTTGGAACCGCCGGGATCGGCGGCTGGGGGCTCACCATATCAGGCATCGTATTTCTATTCTATCTGACCTTTTGCAGTTGCCAAACCCTCGATCTTCCCCGTACAGACAGTGCAACCTATTCAAATTCCGTGGTCGGTCGGAGACGCGGCAAGCCGCGTCTCTACGGGAAATCCGATGCGCTTTTAAAGGCCTGCGTGTCGAAATCCACTACCCCGGCGCCCGTCCGATTCATCACATATTTTTGGTACGGGCGACACAGCGTCGGGGTCGCCCAATTCTGCTATAGTGAGCGTTTCGAAGGTCAGCGAAGGAGCCGCACCCATGAAAAGCGTAAACAAAGTCATCCTTATTGGAAACCTTGGCAAAGATCCCGAAGTAAAGTTCACGCCGCAAGGCACGCCGGTCGCGAAAATCACCCTGGCTACCAATGAGCGTTTCAAGGGCAAAGACGGCCAGTGGCAGGACCGCACCGAGTGGCACAATGTGGTGCTCTGGCAGCGGCTGGCGGAGATTGCTGGCGAGTATCTGAAAAAGGGTGGCAAAGTCTACATCGAAGGCCGCCTGCAGACCCGATCGTGGGACGACAAGACGTCCGGCCAGAAAAAGTACATGACCGAGATCGTGGCTAATGATCTCGTGCTGCTCGGCTCACGCGGCGAAGGCGGAGGCGAGCACGCCGGCAGTTCGCGCGGAGTCTCGGCATCCGCGGGCGGAAATAACTTCGACCAGAGCGCGCCTGAACCCGAGCACGCGCCGGCGGGAAGTTCTCCGATTACGGATGAAGACATTCCGTTCTAGGACTGTCGTCTTGAACAGGTCGAACAGAACGATGCTTGCAGATCGAACCTGCGTCCCCTGCCGCGGCGGCGTGCCGCCGCTAAAGGGAGACAAACTCAATGAGATTCATGCTCAGTTGGCCGAGCCTGCGCAGTGGCGGATCGTCAACGAACATCACCTCGTGCGCACTTGCAAATTCCCCGATTTCAAATCTGCCCTGGCTTTCGTGAATCGCGTCGGTGACCTGGCCGAGGAACAGGGCCATCATCCCGACATCCTGCTCGGATGGGGCAAGGTCGAGATCACGACCTGGACGCATGCAGTGGATGGCCTGACCGAGTCGGATTTTATTCTGGCGGCGAAGATTGATCAACTGTTGTAACCGACCGAACACCACCGCCACTGGGGTAGGCGAGATGAATAGATCGGCCACCGTTCGCTATTTGCCAAATCGTCTTGCCATTGCCAATATAATATGGCATACTCTATATGATGAAACTCAAATTGGACAAACTTGGGCGGGTCGTTCTTCCCAAGCCGCTTCGTGCTCGCTATGGATTACGTCCGGGCACGGAACTGGAAATCAGTGAAGGGGCGCAGGAGTTCACTCTTCGCCCGGCGCGTAGTGGCCCCAGTCTCGTCGAAATTGACGGAATTCTGGTGCATCAGGGCGTTCCGCAGGGAGAACTCGACATCGTTAAGGCTATTCGCGAGGACCGAGAGGAACGTCTCCAGCATTTGAGTGGCATGGAGTGAGGCTCTACTTCGATACCTCCGTCCTGGTGTCGCTGGCCGTCGCCCATCATCCGCATCATGCCCCGGCGTTTGCTGCCTTTAGCCAGGCAACCAACGGCCGTCATCAAGCGGTGGTTTCCGCACACGGTCTCGCCGAAACCTTCAGCACGCTCACTCGCCTCCCCATCACGCCCATGGTTCATCCTACCGAAGCCTACCGCTTCGTTTCAGAGACCGTCGTGGGACACTGCACAGTAGTGACGCTCGTCGAAAAGGATTACATGGCCGCATTAGAGGCAGCAGCCCAGGCAGGGTTGCGAGGTGGGATTATTTACGACGCACTCCAATTGCGCTGCGCGGAGAAGGCTGGGTGCGACCGCATTTATACCTTCAACACCTCGGACTTTGTGCGAATCGCCCCTCACCTCGGAAAGCAAATCGTGCGTCCGTAACTTGGTTTCCGTAAACCTGGTTGTTCATTGGACCTCCGACGCAGCATTCCGCCGCACCGATAACCCCCACAGGCCCGCCGGAGTCAGCATCAACATACCCGCGACACTAGCAACATGCCGAGCGGCGAAGCCCCAATCCACGAAGCGTCCGGCAAGATATGCGCCCGCGGCAATCGTGAACATGGAGAGGCCGAGGTCGGCGGCGAACACCCGCCCGCGAAACTTGTCGTCACTTTGCATCTGCAACAGCGTCGTCGAGAATACCCACACGATCGAACTCCCAAAATGCGCCAGCATCACACACAAACAGGCCTGCCAGAGATGCCCCGAAACGCCCAGCAGAGTATATCCGGCAGCCGCTCCCAGGTATCCCCAGAAGATCGCGACTTCCAAGCGATGCTTCCAGTGCCCCGCCCACGGAGCGGCCAGGATCGGCCCGAGCAGCGCGCCCAGTCCGCGGGCGCCGAGCAGTAGACTCATCCCGAGAAACGCACCGCGCTCGGGCGCCATGCCGTGCCAGCGGACGGCGAATTCATTTTGCCCCATCACGGTGAAGAGCACCCAGCCTGGCCCGATGATCAGGTTTCCGAACTTCACAAAGACCGCCGCTCGCAGACGCACATGCGCCCGCACGTAGCGGATCCCGGCGAGGATCGGCGAAAAATCCACCAATTCTCTCGCCCGGAACGGATGACCGCCTTCGGCATGGGGCTCGGCGAAGCGCATCCCCCAAATCAGCGCGGCTGAGACTAAGAACGACAACGCATTCAACAGGAAGACGGCGTTGCGGCCAAGCAGCGCCGCAACCACGCCTCCGAGCGTCGCGCCCAGCATGAGATTGACGCTCCACGTGGTCGACGAGAGCGTGTTCGCCACCACGATATCTTCCCGCTCCACGATGTTCGGGATCACCGCACTGCGCGCCGGTTCGAAAAAGGCAGCCAGCAATGTTTCCGCCATCAGCAGCGGATAGACCAGCCACACCATCTCTTTCGAGCGAATCAGCAGCATACAGAGGACAATCAACGTGCGTCCTATATCGGCCGCGATCATGACGCGCTTGCGGCGCAGCCGGTCATTGACTACGCCCGCAGTGGGCCCGACCAGAGTCTGCGGCAGAACTTGCAGTACCAAAGCCAACGCCACCGAGCCGGCGCGTCCCGTGAGTTGCAGCAGCAGGTTGTAGATCGCCAGCGTGTAGAACCAATCGCCGATTTCACTGACGACTTGCGCACTCCACAATCGGCGGAAATTCCGGTTCCCGCCCAGTAGGTGTGCATACGAGGAAAACGATATCGGACTAACTTCCAGCTCAGGAGCAGGTTCCATGCAGGCGTGAGATCAGAATTTCACAGCATACCGGATCGGGCCAAACCCCGCACCGGGAGCCGAAGATGCCGCCCCTCGGCAAAACTGTGCAAACCGTTGCACATGACGAAAAGCCAGCGTCTGGAAAAGTGCGGGGACCTTCGATGGTCAGGACTTAATTTGCCCCGGAAAAACGGTTCTGTGAATTAATTGTGAAAGCGGACTGGTTGGAGAACCGCTTGCGCCTATTCAAGACGAAAGGAGCATTCACCAGTGCGAACCTTCGTCCCTGTCACGCTGCTCGTCCTGATCTTGGCTACGAATTCTTTTGCCGCACCCGCCGTCGTACAATCCTCTGTCATTCCGGAACCCGGTCTTCTCGCTTTACTCGGAGGCGGCCTGGTTGGCTTGGCCACCTTGATTCGGCGTCACCTGAGCGACTAGTCCCCCTTTTTGCCGAGAGCCCCCTCGGCAACTCTCCCATCCTTCAAGCTCCTGCTGCCCGTCGCGGACGCCGTCAATCTGGGCGACCAAATTCATTCCGCATGGCGAGCCAAGACACTCGTGTTTCATTTCCTGTGCAAGATAGTGCGGTCGGAACAGGCCTGTTTACCAGAGTACTTAAGTGCTGCCTACAACATCATGAAAATAAGACATTTATTTGTAAAAAACGAAAGCTATCTTTGGCGACTCGCTTGCACATAGGTCTATGATCGACTCACTTCCGGGGGATAGAGACTCTGACTATGACTCACATGCGCCTTTCGTTTCTTCTGCTTCTTCTGCTGGCCTTCGCGGTTCCCTTTGCAACGGCCGACATAATCCAACTGACCAACAACAACCTCGGCATCGCCGGCAGCATCGGCACCGTGAACCTGATTCAGGGGGCTGGTGGGGTGAATGTCACGCTCAGCGCCAATTCCGGCTTCAGCTTTAAAACGCAGGGTGGCGACATCCTGTTCAACACGAACGTCAATCTCACTGCCAGCAACATCTCGCAAATAAAGATCAACGGCGTCGCCTACACGGGGAAGTTCAGTTTCACTAAGATCGCGACCCGTTCCGGATTTACTTTCGTTTACGACCTCGCTGGCCTGAACCCCCATGGGTTACAGAGCGCGACCACAATCTCGTTCGTTATTTCGGGCGTCACCGTCAAGCAGTTGGAGCAATCCTATAAGAAAAACCCATACAGTTGGGGGGTTCACTTCTGCGTTGGTGGTGGAACCAAGTGTGGTCCGAATACCGGATTTGCCAACGGCGGCGGTGCGTCGGTGCCGGAACCGGGAACGCTGTCATTGCTCGGAACCGGGCTCGCAGGCCTCGCCGGTATTTTCCGCCGTCGCTTCCGTTCCTAAATTCGCCTATAGCTGATTCCCATCTCCCATCTCCCCGGGCGTAAAACCCCGGGGATTTTTCTTGCCCCGGAGATAAGAGATATGGCTGCGCGAACTGTTTCGTCGCTTAGTCCTAAGGCCGGTCATTTTCGATCACGTCCAGAAAATACTGGTGAATGCGAGGGTCGTCGCTCAATTCAGGATGGAACGTCGCCGCCAGCGTCTTGCCCTTGCGCACCAGCACCGGATCTTTACCTTCCGTCGCGATCACTTCCACGCCCTCGCCCACGCGTTCAATCTTCGGAGCGCGGATGAATACCATTTCGATGGGCTCGCTAAGAAATCGGCCTTCGCGAATGGAGCTGTCGATCTGGCGGCCGTAAGCATTCCGGCGCACGGTGATGTCGAGCGCGCCCAGGCCGGCCTGCTTCGGATTCTCAACGTCTGTCGCCAGCAGGATGCATCCGGCGCACGTGCCGAAGGTTGGCTTCACGTGCACGAAATCCTTCAGCTTCGCGAATCCGTCCTCGCCGAGAAGTTTGAGAAATGTCCCTGACTCGCCGCCGGGGATTACCAGACCGTCGATCTCGTCGAGTTGCTCGGGCTTCTTGATGAGCACAACTTCGGCTCCCAGCTCTTCGAGCCGCTTTCGGTGGGCGTCGAAATCGCCCTGAAGGGCTAGTACACCGATTTTCATCGAAGCGACAGCTGACAAACTTACGGAAAACGCTCAGTTCCTTGGTGTTGCAAGTACCCCCCTCCCCTATTTTGCTAAAGTCTTGATAATACGTGACTTGGTGGAGGGGTAGTCCTGCAAAGTATTCATTTCAAGTACTTTACGGGCAAAGTCTTGAATGTATGAGACTTAGGCTTACATCCGGACTTCCCACTGTTTTTAGTTCTGCGCTAATTCGAGCATCGATCACGTGATGGTGTGAAAGGTAGCGTACCGACTGGCATTTTGCCGAGCCCCGCCTGACTAGCGGGGCTTTTGCTTTTCTAGGGAGCATCGCAGAACATTCCAGTATGCGCGAGCGTTTTAATTCCAAGGAGGAATCCATGAACCAAAAGATAGTCAAAATGATCGCATTGGGAGCTTTTGCGCTGGTTATCGTGCTCGGCGAGTGCTGGCAAGCGCAAGCACAGGACCCAAAAACACCGTATGCGAGCATGGCTCCGTTTGATCAATATCTAATGGCGGATCGAAACGCTGAGATTGCTCTGGCGCGAAGCGCGGCCCCGGAGGCCATCTCACGCGATGCCGACGTCCTCGTCCTTGGAAGGCATGGCTATGAAACCGCAGTCAAAGGCAAGAATGGTTTCGTATGCGCCGTGGAGCGAGGATGGATGGGCCCATTCAATGGCGAGGATGCCGCTAATTTTTGGAACCCTAAAATTCGAGGTCCGATCTGCTTCAATCCGCCGGCTGCCCGCTCCATCCTGCCGCTGACGTATAAAAGAACGGAGATGATATTGGCCGGTCAATCCAAAGCTCAGATCATCGACGGCATCAAGACATTCATAAAGCAAGAGCTGCCACCCCTGGAGCTTGGAGCCATGTCCTACATGATGTCCAAGGACCAGTACCTTACCGATAATGGCGACCACCACTGGATGGCTCACCTGATGTTTTACACGCCACTCATGGACGGTGCCGTTTGGGGTGCCGATCTGCTCCACTCTCCCGTCATGCTGAATCCCCAGTTCGGAGGCGCTCCGGAACCAATCGACGTATTCATGGTTCCCATCGGCAGATGGTCGGATCGAACGGCGGCCCCAGTCAGGTAGGGACGGCGCGCAACCGGGCGGGGGGTTTCCCCACTGTGAAGAAACGCTCGCCGCAGAAAGGCCCCGAACCTATAACAGACGTTCCAAATCACGCGCACCGTGTACCACGCGGAGGACGAATATTTCGCCGGAGTCAAACCTGTAGAAAAGCAGATGCTTGGGGAATCCCCGAATCGCGGTTCGTCGCACATTGCGGAGTTCCGAAGATTGAAATGTGCACGGCGCTCCCGTTGTCGGACGACTCACCACGCGCAGTATGGCGGAGTGACTGCCCTCTCCCAGCGCCCGGCGAGAGCGGTTCCAGACTGCGTCGAATACCACTCGGCCTGTTCGATGATGTCAGCGACAGCCGCATCGCTGAGGACAAGACGGTTCTTTTTCACCGCTTACGGGCGCGGTCGCGGAGAGCGGGGATCAAGCCCTTGCGGCGGATTTCGGCTACCGGGAGTTCAATTTTCGGCCCCTTGGCGGCAGCGACGAGTTCCTGTTCGAGATTGCTCAGGCGTCGCTCCTTGTCTTGCCGAATCAGTTCGCGGACATACTCGCTCGGCGTTCCCCAATCGCCCGAAGCAACCTGCCTTTCGACGTACTGTTTGAGTGGTTCGGGGAGGGAGATGTTCAGTGAGGTCATGGACATGGCTTCATAATATGACAGTTTATGAAGGGATTCAACAATCGCACGGTAGAGATTGACGCCCAAGCGGAGCTTGGACGGGGCACCCTCGCGAGTAGGATCGAAACGATCACAGAGGGCCTTCCCAATATCCCGGCCTTCTTTTGTGATGTGCGATGGCCACAATGCTCACTGCGGCAGGTTCATCCCGATAAATGATAGAAAACGGGAATCGGTGCAGGACGAATCGGCGGGTTCCGTACTGATAACCAGGCCAGCGCTGCGGCCATTGGGCTAGATTTTCAAGTGCATCGTAAATCTCGGAAAGGAATCTGGCACTCGCCTCATAGTCGCGTTGCCGGTACCAAGCCTCGGCTGCCTCTACCTCCTGCCAAGCCTGTGGATGGAAACGGTACGACTTACTTGCTGGCATCTGACAGCAGTGCCGCGAGGCGGCGGCGTACCTCTTCGTACGGAATCATCTGAACTTTGCATGAGTCGATGTCCTCGATACGGCGCTTGACCTCTTCGGACCAGGCCGCTTCAACGCCTTGGTCGGCTGGCCCCTCGTCGAGGCTTTCGAACAGCGAAGTTGCTAAGGCGGCGCGAGCCTCTGGTGGCAATGCCAGCGCCTTCTTGAGAAGCTCGGAAACATCGGGAGTCATGGGCGTATTTTAGCATCGGGGCGCTGAGCGGCTGAGGGATCGGGAGCCATCCTGGAAATCAGTCAGCAGTCATTGCCTGCTAAGGATGCCGGGGAAATCTTTTTCGGCCTGTGTTCGGGCAAATGCCTCAGCTTCAGCCTCGCTGTCGCCCTCCCACAAAACCTCAAAGTCCCCATCCTGGGGGCCACCGGCTTGGAGCACCTTTGCGATCTGAAATCTTCCATCCGGCGTCCTATTCTTGACTAGATTGGCGGGAATTCCACCGACAGAAAGATTGACCGGATACAAAGGAATCGACCTGAGCTTAGCCATAAAAGTGCATGATATCACGATGGTCGGGACTATACTTTTCCGGGTGCACGATTTTTCATGGACGACCTTCCTGGGCTCGCTCGTTGGTAGCGGTGCCACGGCATGGCTCGTGGTGAAGGGACTCGGCAGCCATCTTGCCGATCGTTGGTTGGCACGGTACAAGGGCGAGATTGACAAAGAGTTTGAGAAATACCGTGACGCGTTAGAACAAAAACGCAAGCGGATTGAAGCCGAGCTCGGGCAGCGTACCTATGTCAGCAAAGCCCAGTTCGACACCGAATTCAACGCAATAAAAGATATCTTCGCGGCATTAGGGAAGCTCCGCCTCAGCTTCAATGGACTTAGACCATTTGTCGACTGGATACCGCCCGACGAAGAGGGAAAGTTAAAACTTGTTTCCGCCCGGCTCAGTCATTTCCGGCCGCTACTCGATGCATTAGTCACTACAGTGGAAAGCGCCTATCCGTTCGTGCCGGATAACATCTACGAGCAACTGGAAATATGCATGAGAATGGGCATGATTGAGATGAGACACATTGATGAGGCGGGTGCAAAGGCGCTTTCCCCGACCGGTTATGACGATGGGGCAAAACAGCATGAAAAGTTCACAAGCGCCTATTTCGCTGCGGCAAAGCTGGTGCGAGAGCGTTTGAAACAGTTGTCTGAGATCTGAATGTTGGTTCTGGCATTCTAGGCTGGGCCCGTCCTCAGATGGGGCCCGCCCTTTACTTTCCACGCAGAATTGGCCCACCCGCATGGCGAAAAAGAAGCCACCGAGCGGCTGGACCGAGGTCAACGATGCCGCACCTCGGAATGTCCCTAGAACCGCGCATGTCTGAAGAGTGCGCGCTCTGTTATCAGGAAATTTTGCCCGAGCATCAGTTTCCCCTTAATGCAATAGTCATTTACGGCTATGGCATCTGCCCGTCCTGTCGGCAAGTTACTAGCTCTCTAACACAGGGGGATCAAAAATATCGCCGCAAATGGCGGCGATTTGTGAAAGGTATGAATCTCGATACCTGAGCTCTTTAGTTGGATCGAGATTGCGTAAGGTGCATACTTCCGTCCCACGTTTCGAAAACCGAACGTGTTGCACCCGGCTGACTCAGTGCTAAGATTGCAGCATGGATTTGGCACAAGCATTTTTCCTGTTGCAATCGCTGAAACAGAACATCCCCAGCTACTCCGAAGTGGAGAAGAAATGGGTTGATGAGTACCATTCCATTTTGGACACTGTAGAGACAGAGAGTGGCGCTGACCTAAGCGCCTTCCGTGTTCAGGAAGCTGACTTCCATCGTCAAGTCATCAGCGCTAGACGCGCTTCATTGCACGGTCACACGCCGGGTCAAGTGCAGCGCAGCGACAAGATCGTGGTTGCGCATTCACGGCTGTTTCACAAGCTTGAAGCGGTGCTCGGCTACTTTCGATACAGGCAAAGCGCGGGTAACCCACCGAAGGAGAGTATCGGCTTCAAAGCCGGGGCATCATAGCCCAGAGCGGGTCACCGACCGCAGTCGCACAAAAGAACAATGGATGAACGCGAGATAATAATTTGGATTCTTTGTGGCTGCACGGTTGCGTTCGAGGAATGGTTCCGTCGTTACCGGTTCCGAAAACTGAAAAAGAAAATTCTGTTCAACTTGTTTACGGACCAGCGGTGGGAATGGCGGACGCTGGAATCGCTCAGCCGCGCGATTGGCGACGAACCAATCGAAACCACGAAAGAATTACTCATTGAAGTTGGCGCGAGGCAGAGCACAAAAGACCGCGCCGTATGGACGCTTGAGCCGAGAGGGTAATGGCGACCTAGAGAACTAGCCTGTTAGTTAGGGTACACCTCGCCTCTTACCACCCCCGCGTCTGCAGCAGGTGCGCTTCATCCAGCGTAGACACCGCCAGCCCCTTCATCGCTCCCGCCAGATCCTCGCTGACTTCAAGTAACACTTTAGGATCCTTGAAGTGCGTCGCTGCCTGCACAATCGCCTTCGCGCGTTTCTCCGCTTCCACGGGGTCGGCGAATTCGGTCGAGTTCTTCATGAAAATGCCTGAGCCGACGAATACCGCCTCCGCTCCCAACTGCATCACGAGCGACGCATCCGCCGGGGTCGCGATTCCTCCTGCGGAGAAATTCGGCACCGGCAGCTTGCCGTCACGAGCCACCATCTTCACCAGTTCGTAGGGCGCCTGGTGCTCTTTGGCTTTCGCGTAGAGTTCTTCTTCGCCAAGGACGGTGAGAATCTTCATCTCCAGCACAATCTGGCGAATGTGCCGGACGGCGTGCACCACGTCTCCGGTGCCAGCCTCGCCCTTGGTGCGAATCATGGCCGCGCCTTCGGCGATGCGCCGCAAAGCTTCGCCCAGGTTGCGCGCGCCGCACACGAACGGAACCGTGAAGGCCTGCTTATCCACGTGATGCACTTCGTCGGCCGGAGTAAGAACTTCGGACTCGTCGATGTAATCGACGCCCAGCTCCTGCAGGATCTGCGCCTCGGCAAAGTGGCCGATGCGGCACTTCGCCATGACGGGAATATCGACCACCGCCATGATCTCGCGAATCTTTTTTGGCGAGGCCATGCGAGCCACTCCGCCCTCGGCGCGGATCTGCGCCGGGACGCGCTCCAGGGCCATGACCGCCACTGCGCCAGCTCGCTGCGCAATCTCTGCTTGTTTCGCGTCGGTTACGTCCATGATCACGCCGCCCTTGAGCATTTCGGCGAGGCCGGTCTTGAGGCGAAGGTTGGTGTTGTGTCCGTTGTTTTGCGACATGGGTTTACTCTTTTCTGGGAACAACCTTCAGCTGTCAGCCGTCAGCCATCAGCACAACCCTTTATGGGTGCTGGGAGTTGCGTTGCCCTGACATCATTTTACAGCCCGTTTTCGATTCACGGTACCCCCAATGATTGCGGAGCCATGGGTGGACGGGCGAGGACGCCCGTCGCTCCATCGTTCCGGCTCTTACCGTTCCACAAATCGCGCGAACATGCGCTTTGGATCGATCGCTATGAACAGGCCTTGACTGCGGGCCAGCACTTCCCCTTTTTCGTTCAGGATCTCGGCCATATTGATGTGCTTCCGGCCCTTCACCTTAACTTCGCGAGATTCCACGCGCAGCGGCTGTTTCAGCGGCACCGGTTTCAGATAGTTCACGGTAATCTCGGAAGTCAGCGCCACCACCTGACGCAGTTTGTTCACCTTGCCCATCGCTTCATCGAGGATGGTCGCGATGATGCCGCCGTGGCAATGGCCGGGCGGCCCGGTATAGCGCTTGCCCAGGCGGAATCGGCACACGAAAGAGTTGCGCTCCTCGTCGTAGGTAAAGCGCAGGCGCATGCCGTCGAGGTTATTCTTGCCGCAGGCGAAGCAATAGTTCTTCTGTAGTTTTATGTAGCGTGTGTCGTGTCCGGCTTCGGAGCGCCGAGCTTTGGAGTTGTTACCAGCCATCGCAAGATTCTATCGCGAGCCGGACATCGGGCCTGTGCTGTGAAGAAACGCGGGCGAGGGCGCCCGCGCTACACGAGCTAGTCGTAGTACTCCAAGCCCAAATGCGTAATCAACTCTTCGCCCTTAAGGTACCGTAGCGTGTTCTTCAGCTTGATGAGTTGGATGAACAGATCATGCTCCGGATACAACCCCGGCGGCGTCATCGGCGACTTGAAATAGAAGCTCAGCCATTCCTGAATCCCTAGGCGGCGCAGCTCCGGCGTGCGTTGCGCGAGGTCGAGGAAGAGCACGAGATCGAGCACGATCGGCGCCGCGAGAATCGAGTCGCGGCACAGGAAGTCCACTTTGATTTGCATCGGATACCCGAGCCATCCAAAGATATCGATGTTGTCCCAACCCTCTTTGTTATCACCACGCGGCGGGTAATAGTTAATGCGAACTTTATGGAAAATATTGCCGTAGAGTTCCGGATACAAAGCGGGCTGCAAGATGTGCTCCAACGCTCCGAGCTTCGACTCTTCCTTGGTCTTGAAAGATCCGGGATCGTCCAGCACCTCGCCGTCGCGATTGCCCAGGATGTTGGTTGAATACCATCCGCTTACCCCGAGCAGCCGCGCCTTGAAGGCGGGAGCGAGCACGGTCTTTATCAGAGTCTGGCCAGTTTTGAAATCCTTGCCGCAAATTGGAACTTCGCGCTCACGCGAGAGTTCGAGCATTGCCGGAACGTCCACCGTCAGGTTCGGCGCGCCGTTGGCGAAGGGCACGCCCTCCATGAGCGAGGCGTAGGCATACACCATCGAGGGCGCGATGTTTTCGTCATTTTCTCTCATCCCTTTTTCGAGGGCCTTCACGCTCTGGTGAGCGGCACTCGGTTCGATGAAGGTCTCGGTCGAAGCGCACCAGATGGTGACCAGCCGGCTCGCGCCGCTCGACTTCTTGAAGTCGCGGATGTCCTGGCGAAGCTGCTCGGCCAGTTCCAGCTTGTTTTTCCCTTTCTTCACGTTCGGCCCGTCGATCTTCTTAACGTAGTTGTGATCGAACACGGCCTTCATCGGCTTGATGGCGCTTAGGCGGCCTTTTACTTTGTCGAGCAGGTCGCGCTCCAGCACTCCAGCGTTGCGGGCGGCCGCGTACATGTTGTCTTCGAAAATGTCCCAGCCGGTGAAGACCAGATCATTGAGCCCGGCGAGAGGAACGAACTCCTTGATTTTTGGAGACCGGCCGTCCGTGCGCTTCCCCAGACGAATGGTTCCCATCTGCGTGAGCGAGCCGATGGGGTGCGCGATTCCTTTACGCACCGCTTCGACGCCCGCAACAAACGTCGTGGCGACGGCGCCCATGCCGGGGATCATCACGCCCAGCTTGCCCTTGGCAGGCTCGATCGCGCGCTCGTCTCCGGCTTCGCTGTGTGCTTTGCTTGAGGACTTCACGTCGACGGTCGCCTTCGTTGCTTCTTTCAGGGGCTTTTTCACCTTCGCCATATTTTTGGCTGCTTCCTTATAGGAACTGTGGGATGTATGCAAACGAACTATGTTCTCGTATCGGGTGAACTTTTTGCAAACGTGCGCGCCTGAATCCGCTGGAAAGCCACTTTAATGGCGTCTAGGACGCATTGGGTGGTGTTCGCGCTCTGGTGTAGAGACGCGGCTGAGACGTGGCAAGCCGCGTCTCTACGCAGATTCGACAGATCGATTTTTTTCGTTGGACACGGCAGGCTGAATTCCTCCATAGTCATAGTAGTTCGAGCCCCGCTGAGCGGCGGGTCCGTCGAACTCATGTTTGTGTCCAGCCCTGTTCGCTGCGTTGCAAATCTGCTGACCTCGTTGTTCTCCACTTAATTTAAGCCCACGCCATTTGGCTTCACGTCGCACGTTGGCCGTGTGCTTTTAGACCAGAAAAGGAGATTTCATGAGATCGATCTGCAAATTCGCATATGCCGCCGTTCTGGGCTTAAGTATGTTCACCCTTCACCCGACTCCGGCTGCCGCCGAGGACGCACACGGCAGCTTCACCCTTACTCACGAAGTGCATTGGCAAAAGTGTGTCCTGGGGCCGGGAGAGTACACCTTCTCCATCAAAAGCGAGGGTCCGTCCGAATTTCTCATGTTACGGGGGATCAACGGGACTGGCACGAACGCGATGATGCTGGTGAACGACGTTGAATCGCCGAAGCCGGATGAAGTCAGGTCCATGCTAACTCTGGTGTCGAGAAACGGACAGAGTTTCGTCAGCACCATGGCCCTCCCCGAGTACGACATGACCCTGCACTTTACCGTCCCGCGCGAGAGCGAATCGCGCGAGATTGCGTCGAAATAAATCGCCCAACTGCGCTTGGGCCACATCCCGATCCGCAGCTGTCCCTCCCCGGGAGCAGACGCCATCTGCTCCTGGTTTTTTGTTGGGAACAATTTCGGGTTGTAGCAGACTGCCGAAAGACTCGGGGTCCGTGCTATTCTTCCGGCTGTAGTGACGCAACCGGAGACGCGGCAAGCCGCGTCTCTACGGGATATTTCAGCAGCGCGTTTACGACACTTCCGCCCCGCGCGTGTTCTCTCTCACTTCTTCGCTCAGAATGATCGCTTCGGCAATTTCTCGCATCGCCTTGCGCTTCTGCCGGCTCTGCTTCTGCAGGGCGAGGTAGGCTTGTTCTTCGCTCAATCCCAATTCGCGTTGCAAAATTCCTTTGGCGCGTTCCACAACTTTTCGCGTCTGTAACTGATCCGTAAGGTTGGAATTGACTTCCTCCATGCGCGCCAATTCAATTTCCGCGCCCACCAGAAACCCAATCGCCGAAATCAGCCGGATCTCTCTCTGCTTGTAGATGTGAGGCCGACGATGCTGCAGATTGATCGCTCCCACCACCCGCCCCCGGCACATCAGCGGTACGGAGAGAAAAGCTTCGTAACTATCTTCCGGCAATTCGTGGAAGAACTGGAATCGCGGATCCTGTGCCGCCTTTTCTGAAATCGCCACCGGTTCGTGATGTTTCGCCACCCAGCCCGTAATGCCCTGTCCGACGCGCAGTTTGAGCCGGTCCACAACTTCAGGATGAGCGTTCTTCGAAGCCCGCAGGACCAGGTGTTCGCCCTCGAGCACATAGACCAGGCAGGAATCGCATTTCACCAGCGCCGAGGCGAACTCCACCACCCGGTCCAGTACTTCGTGAAATCCGCCCGCTGTCGCCAGCCGGCCGCCAATCTCGTGCAGCAGATCAACAGGTGAATCTTCAACGCCGATCAAGATATCCATGATCTAACTTATCGGCATAACTGCGACGTGTCTAACTCCAAATTCTGATGACAGCGATAAAGGATTTCGTCGGGAAGGTTAACCAACCTTTTACATCTTTTTGGAACGTCGCGCATCGCTGGAGGCCGCGGGATCTATTTCCCGTCCAGCTCGACGCTCTTGATGGGCAGGTCCCAATGTCCGTCGAGAATTTCAAACCGCCGCTGTTCTTCCCTCGCATATGTGGCCTGGTCGGGCCAAAGCTGTTTCTTCAGCGCGTCTTCGTCGAACGGCTCATTCGCAACCGTCGAGTTCTTGAATACGATGGTGACGCGATAATCCCAGCGCCCGTCTTCGGTCGTATGGTAGCGCGGCTGGTCCATCCAGACCTTGAGCATGCGGCCCATCTCCACTTGCTTCTTCAGCAGAGGATAGTGGTTCTTCTTGAACAGCTGAAGGAACTCGTCCGCGTGTCCCCACTTGGCCTTGTAATAGTATTCGACGACGAAGGGCTTGCCGGTTTCGGGCGCGGACTGGGCCGGCAACGACATCGGCGAGAGAATCAGGCACAGAAGAAGGAGTCGTAGTTTCATAGGTACAAGTTATCTCATAAATCGCCCGTTGGCGCGGTCGGGTCGGCATTCGGAGGGCGCGACTGTATCAAATGTTAAAATTACTTGTGCCTGCCAATTCCCTTCGCCTCATTGCCATCGACATTGACGGGACCCTGCTAAACCCCGAATTTCGTATTTCCGAAATCGATCTCGCGACCCTCAGACGCGCACACGCCCAAGGCATCGAGGTCATCCTTGTTACTGGACGCCGCCACACGTTTGCCCTGCCCATCGCTCAACAACTGGGATTTGATCTCTGGTTGATCAGTTCGAATGGGGCTGTCACCCGCTCCCTTGCCGGAGAAACTTTCCACCGCGACCTGCTCCCCGCGCCGACCTGCCGCGAACTCGTCCGGGCGATGCAAGAGTTTCGCGGCCAGACCGTTCTCACTTTTGACAGCAACGATCTTCACGGCGATGCTGCGGGAACCATCGTGATCGAGCGTCTCGACGAACTGGAAGGCAGCATCCAGCGCTGGCTGGAAAAAAATATGCAGTACATTAAATTCGTGGTTCCGATCGAGAATGCCCTCACCAGCGATCCTGTGCAGGCCATGTTTTGCGGCCCGATCGCGCTTATGCAGCGGGTATTGCGGGTCCTCGAAAGCTGCGGCCTGCCGATCACAGTTGTGCGCACCGAGTACCCGGGCCGCGATCTTTCGATTGTCGATGTGCTCAATGCCGGCTGTTCCAAGGGACACGCGCTCGAGCGCTGGGCCAATTACCGCCGCATTACCCCCGAGCAGGTCATGGCCATCGGTGATAACTATAATGATATCGAAATGCTTGCTTTCGCCGGCCACCCCTTTATTATGGGGAATGCATCGGAGGAGTTGCGCTCCCGCGGCTGGACGCTTACCCGCTCAAACGCCGATAGCGGTGTATCCGCCGCTATCGAGCACGTGCTAAATGGAAAGTTGATCGAACCGGTTGTCGTTAACCAAATTGTCGGACCGGCGATCGGTGTCAGCCTGTGATTGTCCGAACAAGATGATTCGAAGAAGAGCATCAGCGACGGAGAGGGCTGCGAGAATTGCGGTGAAAGCCGCCACGTTCTTGCTTGCTGTCGCCTGCGCTTTTTTTGCTCGCGCCGCGGCTGCCTCTGAGTTGGCAATTCTCCGCAACGGCTTCAGCATTCGCCACGAGCATCGCCTGGTGATGGGAACGAACACCCGCCTCTTTCTCGCGGCCGACGATTCCAGCTTCACCGACGTGCCCACCGACGAAATTACCGGCTACGAAAAAGATCTGACCTTGCCGGCGCCATTGCCATTGCCGACGCCTGCGGATGCGCACGCCTCTATCTCCGTCCCGTTTGGGTCCGCGAAGGCTGAGTCTGCGAAGTCCTGGCCTGCGAGATCTGGGTCTAAGAAGGCTGGATCTTCGAAATTTGTCCCCGCGCCTGGTCTGAATCAAGTCGTCGACACCGCCAGCGCCACCTATCATCTCGATCCCGACCTCGTAAACAGCGTCATACACGCCGAAAGCGGATTCAACTCGCACGCCGTTTCCCCCAAAGGAGCCCGCGGACTCATGCAATTAATGCCCGGCACCGCCAACCAACTGGGCGTGAACGATGCCTTTGATCCGCAAGCCAATGTCACGGGTGGAAGCCGTTATCTGCGCGAACTTCTGGAGCGCTACAATTTCGATCTCGTCAAGGCGCTGGCCGCCTACAACGCCGGTCCTCAACGCGTCGAGCAGTATCGGGGAGTGCCGCCATTTCGCGAAACCCGCGCCTACGTGGCCCGCATCGTGCACGAGTACAATCTCAAGAAGACCGCCCAGGAAAAGATCGCGCGGAGGGAAGAAGCGAAACAAAAACAGGTCTCCACCAAGCCCCCAGCCCACGCCCGCGCTTCGAAACCAGCGGCCACCATTGTCAGCGCAGAATCTCCGCATTGAGCGGTCCCACGTTGACCGTTCCCGAATTGCCCGTTCCGACATTGACCCTGCCTGCTCTCTCATTTACCTTCATTCCGGGGCTTGCTCGTCACGACTGCGCACTCCCCTGCCCCGCGCCAAATGATCAGCACCCGCACAAGACGGAATCAGCAAACTGCATGAACAATGACTGAATGAATAAGACTGAATGAACAAAAAACGATACGTGGTCTACGCCGTCGTCTTCCTGGTGCTGGCCGTGCTGGTTTATCTGCAGTTCCGCACCTGGCAGAATTTCGACTGGGCCCGCTTCCGCGAAACCCGTCCGCAAAAGTGGATTCATGTTGTGCACGGCATCGCGCTCATTTACCTCGCCTACGTGGTACGAGCCATTCGCTGGAAAGTCTTCCTTCGTCCGGTACGGCCGCAAGCCTCCTCGGTCAGCCTGGTTGCGCCCACCATCATTGGCTTCACTGGCCTGGCGCTGCTCGGCCGCCCCGGCGAACTGATCCGGCCTTATTTGATTGCCCGCCGCCAGAACTTGAGCTTCTCGTCACAGCTAGGGGTCTGGGCGGTCGAACGCATCTTTGACTTCGGAGCATTCACCGTGCTGCTGGTGAGCGCGATCCTTGTATCTGCTGGACCACGCTCGCTTCCCTTTTACCACCGCTTCCGCGAAGGCGGATTCCTGCTTGTCGCCTTGGTCGCGGCGGTTTCGCTCGCCGCGGTCGCCGTCCACTGGAAGGGCGAAGCCATCGCCGATTGGGTCGAGCGTCGCTTCTGTCACCTCGCCGCCAACCTCGGACACAAGATCGCCAACCGCATCCGCGAATTCCGCAGCGGGTTAAATACCATCCATAACCCGCTCTCGCTGCTCGCGCTCATCGTGCTCTCGCTCGTGATGTGGTTCATGATCATCATGGCGTACCAGGAAGTGGCCCACTCCTACGGTGTGGCCATTCTGAATATTCGCCGCTCGCAGGTGCTGGTGCTCATGGGAGCCAGCATGATCGGCTCCATGGTGCAGTTGCCCGGCATCGGCGGCGGTTCGCAGTTGGCGACCATCGCGACTTTGCACCGCATCTTCGACGTTCCCCCGGAACTGGCTGCCAGTTGCGGAATCATGCTGTGGCTAGTGACATTTGTCGCGGTCGTTCCCGTCGGACTGTTGCTCTCCCATCACGAGCGCCTGTCGCTGCGCAAGCTTTCCGAAGAGACGGCGCAGGCGGAGGAAATCGCAGCGATTGAGGAAGCAACCTGAGTTGCGGGTGTTGGGTCAGTTTCCGCACTAAAGCACGAGGCGGTCCCACACGCCGCCATACCTGATTCCACGAACCATTTCTCTCTCGTAAATACTCTGGGGGAATCCGAGTTCGACTCGGCTTGCTCCATCGAGTGATTTCAACTGTTCGGCGGAGAGTTCCAGATCCAAACTGGCAAGATTGTCCTGGAGTTGAGATACCTTCCGCGCTCCTATGATCGGGATTACCGGCACCGTTTGATGCTGCAACCAGGCGAGTGCGACTTGCGCCATGCTGCGACCGGTCTGTTCGGAGACCGACTTCACAGCCGCGACGATCGGCGCCCAACGTTGTTCCTCAGGAAAGAAGTCCTTCATTTCCTGGTTGGTCATCCGCGCGCCCTCGGCTTTGCCCTCACCGTGATACTTCCCTGTGAGCACGCCACGCGCCAGCGGAGACCAAGCCAGAATTCCCAAGTTCAAAGCTTGCGCCATCGGAACAAGTTCGCGCTCCACCGTTCGCTCAATCAGGTTGTACTCGATCTGTAACCCGGTGAACTGTGTCCAGCCGCGAAGCTCGGCCAGAGTATTTGCCTGGGCGATCCACCATGCGGGAGCGTCCGAGATGCCGACGTAGAGAACCTTGCCCTGGCGAACGATATCGTCCAGGCCGCGCATGACTTCTTCCACGGGTGTGATTCCATCCCAGATGTGTACCCAGTACAGGTCGATGTAGTCGGTCTGCAATCGTTTCAGACTGGCTTCCAGTGCCTGCACCATGCTCTTGCGGTGATTCCCCGCCGCATTGGGATCATTACCGGGCGCAGCGTTCGAGTATTTCGTGGCTAAGACGACGCTCTCGCGATGGCCCTGAATGGATTCACCTATGAATTTCTCGCTGGTGCCGCCAGTGTAGAAATTCGCTGTGTCAATGAAGTTTCCGCCTGCCTCGCGGTACGTTTCATAGACTTTTTGCGCTTCGTCCTTCGGTGATCCCCACCCCCACTCTTCGCCGAAGGTCATGGTGCCTAGGGCCGCTTCGGAGACCCGAAGTCCACTCTTGCCGAGCAATCTGTATTTCATGATCGTTCTCCTTTAACACTCTGATTGCTCACTCATCTATTACGATGCACAGAATTACTTCCGGGCGATCCCCGCCCAATAGATCTCAAATCCACCGTTGCGATATTTGTTTGCCATGGCTGGTTTCAAGACGATCAGATCCATGGTCGCTTCCGCCAAAGCCGCCAGCATCTTTGAAATCAACTCAATCGGAAGGTCCATTCGGAGAATGTGCTGCTCAACCGCGTTGCGAATCATATTCTGCATTTCGACGAACGGGGCGCTTCCCGCCGCGATCGATTCCTTCGAAAGCATCCCCGAAACCTGCAATTGGGCGAGGACTTTTCGCTGCTCAGGATGCTTCACTCCCCAATTCACGTAGCCGTCCCACACGTGCCGCAACCTGGTGCGCACACTCTTCTTGCGCGGAAAACCTGACATCATCGCGTCTGCGAGTTCTAACTTGATCTCGTGGTAAAGGGCATTGATCAAATCATCCTTGGTCTTGAAGTACGTAAACAGAGTTCCCTCGGCGACGCCCGCCCGTTTTGATATCTCTGACGTCGGGGCTGCGGTAAGACCGCGCTCCGCAAATACGCGGGTCGCGGCGTCGAGGATCGCGTTTCGCTTGTCTTCGCTTTTAGGACGAGCCACTGAACTCCTTCATAATCAAGTATCTGCTCAATCCTAAATAGGAAGTAGGCCGGCAGCAACACGACTCGACGGGTCCAAGAACTAGAAGTAAACGGCGTTGCGACGAATCTCCCTGTCCGAAAGCTAAAGAAATGAGCATCCAGTCAGTCATTATATCATCTTATGCGGAGGAGGATATTGCAATGGCCAAGGCTAAGGTCTGGTTGATTACGGGAAGCGGAAACGGGCTGGGGCGGGACATCGCCGAGGCGGCCCTGGCTGCAGGCGATAGCGTCGTAGCTGGAGCGCGCCGGACGGAGTAACTGACACCTCTGGTGGCGCAATACGCCGGACGGGTAAAGCCCGTGAGCCTGGAAGTACGTGATGAGGCGGCAGCAAAGGCGGCCGTGCAATTGGCGGTGGACACCTTCGGGCGGCTCGACGTGCTGGTCAACAATGCAGGTTACGGGCAGATTGCGCCCTTCGAACAAATGAGTGCGGAGGATTTCCAGGCTGTCGTGGACACGTGCTTCTACGGCGTGGTGTACACGACGCGTGCCGCTATTCCGGTGATGCGCAAGCAAAAGAGCGGTCACATCTTTCAGGTGTCATCGGTCGGTGGCCGCCTCGCGGTCCCCGGCAATACGCCGTATCACGCGGCCAAGTGGGCCGTGGGTGGTTTTAGCGACGCTCTGGCGATGGAAGTCGCGCCGTTCGGAGTGAGGGTCTGCACCTTGGAACCGGGCGGCATCCGAACCAACTGGGCGCGGCGCGCCGGTCAGAATGCGCCGGACCTGCTGCCGGACTACGAGGCCTCGGTCGGTTTGATGCTCAAGATGCTGCGAAGCCTCGAAGGGCGTGCGGAAGGCGATCCGCGGAAGATCGCGGATGTAATTGTGCAACTGGCAAATAGCGACGAGGTGCCGGTGCGGCTAATCCTCGGTATAGATGCGGAAAAGCGGGTGCAACAAGCGGAAGCTGCGCGTGCGAGCGAGGCCGAGAAATGGCGACATCTCACTGTTTCAACAGTGTTTGAAGATGCGGAATCGATTCCTGAGCTGCTGAATCATTAGCTCACGATGGAATCGCGCCGATCCGGTGGATGTGTGTTCTTCAAAGTTTGCCCTGCTGAATGAGGCGCGTCTCGATCTCCGAGATCCGTGCCTCGGCCTCACGCAGCGCCTCGGCGCTTGTATGCACGGAATGTGAGCCCAAGACCAGGTCGTAATTATGCGGCACAGCTGATCCAACGACGAACTCTGCGTCGGATTCGGCCTCGAATTCCATCGCGGTGTTCGACGGCTTGAAGGCTACCAGTTCGCCCTGCCGCAGCTCGTCCGGGATCAGCACGGAACCCTTCCCCAAGGCAGTCCAGAGGACAGTGTGCCCGGTAGGCGGCTGGTAGCTCCAGCGTTCTCCAGCTTTCAAACGCACGGCGAGATAGTTCATCGGCGACGGGGCTTTGATTGAACTTGTCGCGGTTCCGGAGCTGCCGAGGAGAACATGCGCCGGCCCATCGTGGGGAATGACTTCCGGTGACAGGTAGACGCTCTCCGATGGTCCCAGCTCGAGTTCGGGCGGCAAGGCAATCCACAGCTGGAAGCCACGCGTCCGTCCCGGTTCGCCGGAGCCGCCACCATGCCAGACGCCGCCACCGGCCCGCATCCATTCGACGCCGCCGGCGGGCAACAAGCCCGTCGCTCCGTTCGTGTCTTCATAGCGGACGCTGCCCTCCGCAACGTAGGTAAGGGTGGCGATGCCGGAATGTGGATGGAGCCCGAAACCGGCAAAGGGATTTGGTTTTCCCTGAGTGTCGAAGAGGTCAAGGAATACGAAGGGTTTCAAAAGGTGGCCAAAGTCGGATGGAGACGTCAGGCGCGTGATCGGCCCGTGACTCTGTCCACGCGTGCGTCTGGCGATGCGGGAAACAGGATTTTGCTTCATCACGGTTTCGGTCATTGGACGAGTAGCGGTTTTGTCGTGCGATTCTTTGTTGTGGGATTCCAGGTTAGACATGGTTTGTCCTTTCTTAATTCAGCTGTCTCAGTTCATTCTTTAATTTTTGCGCGCTGCCTTCAGTGCTGTTGTCCACCACAGCAAGTCATCGATCATCGTCTGGGCTTGCGTCCCCATCTCGGCGAGTCCTTTGTTCACGTCGCCACCCTGGAAATGCGCCCAAAGGGTCGCAACGGGAATGTGGACGGACGAGCGAACCGGGGCGACCTGAACCTCTACTATGGTTTCCCGGAGCTGCTGGACGCCGCGCGCACCCACGGCGCTGCCCCAGCTTACGAAAGCAGCCGCCTTGCGGTTCCACTCCGGATAAACCCAGTCGATCGCATTTTTCAGCACTGCTGGCGGGCCGTAGTTATATTCCGGGGTGACGAAAATGAACCCGTCCGATGCGGCTATCGCCGCGGTCCAGCGTTTGACAACCTCATTCTCGTAAGGCGCGCGGCCGGGCATCGCAGGCGTCAGGGGCTGATCAAAGAAGGGCATCGGAAAATCGCGAAGGTCGAGCAGCCGCGCCTCGATTCCGTCGCGCTTCTGTAGGTGCTGAAGAATCCACTGCGCCGGCTTTTCAGAAAATCGGCCCTGACGCGTGCTGCCGACGATTACAGAGATAATGGTCATGTCCCGCTCCTTTGCTGGTTGATGTTTAGCTCGTTCCAAATTGTTTAGAGAATTATATTGATATCGATATAATCTATATCAATGGATATGATGTAGCAGGATGCGGAAAGGACGCAGAGAAATGCAAGACACGTCTGGGGTTCATGTCTGGTTGGTGCTCGCGAAGGCCTTTCGAGCCCTGATGGCGCATTCGGTGGAGAGCTTGGACCTGAGCCGGGCCGGCCTCGGCGACTCGGATTTCCGCGTCCTTGAAGTACTGCTCCACAAGGGACCGTTGCCGGTCAATACGATTGGTCCCAAAGTATGGCTCACACCAGGATCGATCAGTGTCGCGGTCGATCGGCTGGAGAAGAAAGCGCTGGTAAAACGGAAGAATACGGACGACCGGCGCATACGCTTGGTCGAACTCACGCCGAAAGGGCGCGCGCTCATCACCAAGATTTTCCGGAAGCACGTGACCGCGATGGAAAAGGCCGCCCGTGTCCTCTCAAAAGAGGAGCGGCTGACCTTGCTGCAGCTCCTGAAGAAACTGGGAAAAGGCGCGAAAGATGAATCTTAGCGGAACCGTGATGGATTTCGCTTCGGCGGCGCGGGTACCGGGAAGTTGGCTTGTCGGAAACTTTGCTAGCAATTGCGGGTGCATAGAAGGTGGCTACGGCTTCACATTGCTCAACAGAACAATGTCGGCCTCGCCTTTTCCGACCGCGGCGTAGATCGAGTGCCCATCGGACGACCGGGGAAACTCTCCGTGTGATGAACGTGGCTGGCCCCGAAACAAATGGTCTCGGTATCCAGCGGCTGATACAGTGCTCGAAGGTGGCATTCTGACTAGACGAGGTCATCATGGACACTCCTGCTCAGGCTCAGGCCGCATCAGACCGATATCTCCAAATCGCTAGCCCAATCCACACGATTTTGGTGCTCGCCGCGTTGGGTGGTTGGGCGATCTGGCATAAGAGTTTTGCAGACCAACTGAGCACGGCGGCGAATCCAAACCGCGTGCGCTTTTATATAGTCACTCTTTTCTACGAATAGCTTTTGTTCGTTCTGGTAGTGGCGGGCGTCCGGCGTCATGGCGCGTCTGTCTTGATCGTTCTTGGAGATCACTGGAATTCCGCCCGCCAGGTACTCCGGGACATTGGAATTGCCGCTGGCTTCTGGATCGTTGCGTGGGTGCTCCTTTGGATATTTGGATGGCTCCTGCGCATCGCCGCGCTGGGTCACAATACGCGGTTCATGCTCCCGCATCGAGGTATCGAACTGACATTTTGGATAGCGCTCTCAGTTACCGCCGGTATTTGCGAGGAGACGATCTTTCGAGGTTACCTGCAACGGCAGTTCATGGCCCTGACTAAGAACGCTCCCGCCGGCATTCTCCTTTCTGCTGCAACATTCGGCGCGGCTCACGCGTACCA
>WNFA01001148.1_pt1 | contig 47123 bp, 44 predicted proteins | sample 5400481 | NCBI WGS metagenome assembly WNFA01 (sample SAMN13153340, study PRJNA577476) | soil metagenome | isolation source: 120 cm saprolite under Douglas fir tree site 2 hole 1 replicate 2 | place: USA:California | collected 2015-04-18 | reverse complement strand
AAAGCCTCACAATCACCATTGACACGCAACCTGGTTTGCCTCAGGATGGCGGGCGAAATGAAACGTTCATTGCTTCTCGCCTTATTTATTGTTTCCGCCGTCTGGGTTCCAACCGGATTCACACAAACGCCTTCGCCATCACCCACGCCTGATTCGCCTCAGAAGCTCAGAAGGTATCGCATCTCGCAAGGTGTAGCCGAAAAAAATCTCATTCACCAAGTGCCGATTTCTTACCCATTAGAGGCCAAAGAAAAGCGCATTCAAGGGGTAGTCATCCTGAAGGTCCTGATTGATCGCGACGGGAATATTGGTTCCTGTGAACAGGTGGAAGGCGATCCAACGCTGGGAAAGGCGGCGATGAAAGCGGTGACGGAATGGAAGTATCGACCCTACTCAATAAAGGGCGAACCTGTTGAGGTTGAAACCACGGTTAAGGTCAGTTTTCACATGTAATGAGGATCGATCGGGAACTGGGTTAAGGGGTGCCCTCACGCCCCGTAGTTCTTCTTCAAATAGCTGGTCACATCCGCTTCCAGCTCGGCGTAGCCGCCGTGAATGGTGCTGCGCAACGCGGTTTCAATACTCTGGCCTTCGCCCAATCGTTTCAAGATGCGGGCAACATCGCTCATTCCGTACGTAGCGCGGACGAACTCAACGGCGGCAACGCTCTCAGCATAGGCCACTGAGGCTTCGCCCGTATTCAGACTTTCAAAGCTGCCTTCCAGCATGTTGAGCGGAAGCTGATGTCCCGAGGCATAAAGCAGGGCCAGTCTTGATCCGAACGCGCGCGTGGTGGTGCCTTCTTCAATTTCAGCTATGCCTTCATTCAGCCACTGTGGCGCCCGGTTGTGTGCAATCTGTGACACGAAGGAATGTGTCAGCTCGTGGCGAAGGACCCGAGCCATCTCTGGCGTAACCGACCTGATGCCCGAAATAGGCACACGAATTTTCCCGTCATTCAGCGCGGCGGACCACGCCGGCGCCTGAGTTACGTCAAAGAAAGCCTGGTCCGTGTAAAGAGAGACGAAAATATTTTTTGGAGAGGCGCCAAGATCGCTCTCCAGATCGCGATAGTCGTTTTCCAGCAGGTCCAATATCTGCTGGCGCAGTGCGTCGGGTGCCTGCGTGCCTTCATAACGCAGAGTGAAATGGCTGCTTTCCTGCTGGCGGAAGTCGGCTTCCGTCTTTGATTCGCGCTCCACACGGTCCAGAAGCTGCTTGACCTGCGGCTCCGGCGCAAGCTGCAATGATTTCTTCAGCGCGGCAATGGCTTCGCGGTTTTTATCATTTTTATAGAGCGCGTAACCATAAATGGAAAACGCCACGGCTGATTTGGAATTGGAACGTGTTGCCTGTTCGGCTAGAACGAGTCCTTCTGCATTGCGGCCGAGCCGAAGCAGAATCTGAGCATAGTTTTCCAGCAGCACGGGATGGTTGGGCAGAAACCGCAGCGCCTCTTGCAGATGGTTCGCAGCTCCCGCGTAGTCGGCGTGGTTCTCTTCGAATCCGGCAGCGATGGCAAATGCGCCCGCCGTTTGCGCCGCAATGCCTTCCTGCTCGATCGCCTTCAGCGCGGCCGTGTCCACCTGGTTGTTGCGAATCACGCGCGCGATCAGGTCTTCACTTACAGCCATTTCTTCACGGACGTCAGGAGGCTCGGCTTCCTTACTGGAAGGGTTGCTGGAAGAAGATTTGCTGGAAGGAGACGAGTTCGACGCACTGGATGCGGGCACGCCTCCGGCTTCAATGCGTACCACGATTGATTTGGGAATCGTCAGCGTGTTATCGCCGATGGTGTATTCCACGCGCCCATTACGCTCAGTAACGGAATCGGCCACGATCCGGGCGCCGCTCTTTAACACGATGGTGTCAGCCAGACCGGGCGCGCAGAGGACGATCGTCCAGCAAAATGTGATAATCGTTCGCACGTATTTTCACGGTCATTATTGCATGTATAGAAGGCAGTGCTCGGTGGTCGCTGTGACGAAGGTACTAGTGCTTTTAATGGCACTGGCCCCGCTAACTCTCACGGGTCAGCGCGCAATCCAGACCGCGTCACAATCGCAACCGGCGAGTGGGCCAGGAATGGCCCTCTATCGCGAAATACTTGCTCCCACCATAAGCCCGCAGGATGTGCATGGCATCCGTGAAGTCTCCATCCACCGCGAAGACATACATATTTCCCTGAGTGACGGAACCATCGGCCTCATGCGCGCCGTTGACGGCCATGTCACCGGAGCAGTTTTTGAAGGCGTGGGAGAAATCCTGTTGATTGCACCCGACCGTGCTGAGCGTACATCATTGGCGCTCTTCACAGGTTCGGCCGTACTGGAGCAGCATTTCACCTCTGCCTATCTGCGCTTTGTGGATGACAAACTTGCGGACCAGCTGCGTGCGGGGTTGAGGCCGGCGGAAGAATCGGCGGAATTCCTTGCCCGATGGGAAGAGCCTTTACGGTCCCTGGCCCGCGGCGACGCACTGGCAATATTGCAGTCGTTGACCAACATAGAAGAGTCATCGTCAAAGTTCCTGCATATACGGATGGGCGGCTCAGAGCTGGGAGTATTTGACGTTTATTGGAATACAAACGCGCAGGAGCAGATCGCGGTTGCGCAAGCTAAGGCAGGAGAAAAAGAGCTTTTCTACGACACATGGACTTCATTCCCGATGCGGTCGGCACGGCAAAAGAGCACGGTGTCTCCGCCCCGCTTTGAACTGGAGGACTATCAGATTCGCGTCGGCGTGGAACCGCCTACCTATATGAACGCTGAAGCGCAGGTTACTTTACATGCGCGGCGCGCAGGGCAGCGCACCTTTGTGTTGGAGTTATCGCGGAACCTCCAGGTAAGTGAGGTGCAGGCGGGCGGGCAGCCAGTGGAGTTTATACAGAACCAGGCCATTGGCGGCAGTGACCTGGCTCGTCGCGGTGACGATCTGATCGGGATTGTTTTTCCCCACGCGCTGGCTAAAGATCAGGCGGTCAGGCTCACGTTCAAGTACGCAGGGCCGGTGATGTTCAATGCCGGCAGCGACCTTCTCTATGTCGGTGCACGCGGCACCTGGTATCCCAACATCGGGCCCATGTTTTCGAGCTTTGATTTGACCTTTGAGTACCCGGAAGAATGGGCGTTAGTGGCAACCGGCAAGCAGGTGGTGAGCAAGATGGAAGGCTACAACCACGTGAGCCGCTTTATCACGGAAAAGCCGATCACACGCGCCGGTTTCAATCTGGGAAAGTTCATTACGGCAGAGACCAAGTCGAATGGCGTTACCATTCACGCTTATGCCGCAAAGAACGTGGAAGAAGCCCTTGCGGCCCATGAAGCGCGCGCGGGCAGGCATCCCGAGCCGGCCCGTGAAGTGCAACAGATCGCCACACGAGCGGCCAATACCGTGAAGTTTCTGTCCAGCGAACTGGAACCATTTCCCTACTCCAATCTGGAGATCACGCAGCTTCCTGGGTTGGAGAGCCAGTCATGGCCGGGTCTTGTGTATCTCTCCAGCATGGCATTTCTTGATGCAGACGAGCGCCGCGCCGCGGGCGTGAAAGATCCGTACACAGAGTTTTTACTGGATCGTCTCATGCTTGCCCACGAAACTGGACATCAGTGGTGGGGTGACGCGGTGGACTGGGTTTCCTATCGCGATGAGTGGATCATTGAAGCCCTGGCCAACTACTGCGCGCTGCTCATGCTGGAGCAGGAAGATCCAAAAGCCACCCGGATCGCGCTGAACTATTACCGAGGCCAGCTTTTGCAGCAGACCAGCCATGGCATCGTTGGCGACGCTGGGCCCGTAACGCTCGGACCCAGACTTACTTCGTCCAGGTTTCCCAACGCATATGAGCGCGTGCTCTACGGACGCGGAACGTGGCTGATCCACATGCTGCGGGAAATGCTTCGGCAAGCAAATGGCAGAAAAGGTGACGCGGAGTTCTTCGCCGCGCTGAAGGGATTGCTGGCGCAATCGCCGAATCACAAGATCTCCACACGTGATCTGCAGGCGGCCTTTGAGAAAGTGTTGCCTGCGTCTCTGGCCTATGAAGGCAGAAAATCGCTGGACTGGTTTTTTGATAGCTGGGTAAACGGCGCGTCCATTCCGCAATTCACTCTTGAAGAGGTAAAGATAACTCCCGCGGGCGCAAAGGTCCGCGTGACCGGCGCCATCAGGCAAAGCCATACTGGAAAAGACACTGTGACTGCGGTGCCTGTTTTTGCCGTTGATCCGAAAGGCGCATCGCATTTTCTGGCATTTGTATTCGCCGACGATCCTGAAACCACCTTCAAGCTCACAGCCCCGGCTGGCACAACGAAGATTTTGTTGGATCCGGAAGAGATGGTGTTGCGGAGATAAACTCGTTTTTGGTTTTAATCCCGAGCGGGGCGAGGGATCACTACCATCTAAGGAAAATTCATCTGCCAGACTAAGGAAAATTCATTTGCCAGACTAAGGAAAATTCATTTGCCAGAGGATTTTTCCAACCACGGGGTGGAGCAGGCATTCATGTCTGCGTTTGAGGACAAAGTAATCGAGGCTTCAGCCCCTGAGGTGTTAGCATTTCACAGCACAGCATGATTTTATGAGATGGCTTCTTTTGATTATTTTCGTCACTCCAGCTCTTTTAAGTACGAACCGCCGTCTGCTGGCTCAGGACCAGCCGCAGCCCGTTGTCCAAAAGCCGCCTGCGGAGCTTGCGGCTTTGGAAGAACATTTTGCCCGAGTGTTGAATTCAGCTAGAAAAGAAGCTGGACTCAAGGCGCTGGCTTTTCGCAAAGACATCCGTGTGCGAAAAGAAGCGTGCTCGATTGCGGAAAAGGGCGCTGATAACATCATGGGAGCTCAGCGCACGGGCAGGAACTACTGGGATGTAGTCATCGATCCCAAGGCGCTCGAGTCTGAGATCAAACGCATTGCAACCGCCCCAACTGCATATGACAACGTCAGCGTCGGTGTCTGGTACGCCTCCAATGTGCAGTATCCTTCCGGGGCTTATTGGGTCCTCATATACCCGGAACACAGCGCCGCCTACGAAGCATTTCGGGGACACTTCTATCTCACCGATAGTTTCGAATACGTCACCCGCTTTGACAAAAACTGGAAGAAACGACTGCCGCCAACTTGCCGCGATTTCAAGTGACGGCAAAAACGCTTCGCTTCCGGCGCTATTTCTGGTTCAATTCTTTATCTCAAAATGTTCAGTCCCCGGAGGACCATGCGCCCATACCTCGTTCTGTTCCTGTTGGCTTCTTCTTTCGCCTGCTCACAAACTCCAGCCGCTGGCACGCCGCAAAAATATTTGCTGAAAGCGACGCCGAAGACAGTCGCGTGGGGATACTATGACGCGGCCGCCGCACCTGTTCTACATATACATACCGGTGACACTGTGGAGTTTGAGACGTTGATCACCAATAGTCCCACGGGGCTGGAAAAAGCAGGACTTCCGCCAGAGCAGGTACAGCAGAGCCTGCGCGATATCTATAAGGAAGTGACGAACAAAGGCCCCGGCGGACATATTCTTACCGGCCCTGTTTTTGTGGAAGAAGCTGAGCCGGGCGATACGCTGGAAGTTCGCGTTCAGAAGATCGATCTGGCAGTTCCCTATGCTTACAACGCATTCGGCCCAACCCGGGGCTTTCTGCCGGAAGACTTTCCTTATCGCAAGATGAAGATCATCCCCCTTGACCGTGACCGCATGATCGCCAAATTTGCCCCGGGAATTGAGATTCCGCTGCGGCCCTTCTTCGGCAGCATGGGCGTGGCGCCACCGGAATCGTATGGTCGTATTGATAGCGCGCCGCCGGGAAATCACGCCGGCAACATGGACAACAAAGAACTTGTGGCAGGCACCACAGTATTCTTTCCCGTGCATGCGCGCGGCGCATTGTTTGAAGTAGGTGATGGCCACGTAGGACAGGGGAACGGTGAGGTGGACATCACCGCCCTGGAAACTTCATTAGTCGGAACTTTGCACTTCATCGTGCATAAGGGAACCAACCAGAAGTATCCCCGGGCGGAGACGCCTACGCATTACATCAGTATGGGATTCCATCAGGAGCTTTATGAAGCCACCAAAATGGCGGTGCGCGCGATGATTGACTTTCTGGTGGCGGAAAAACACTTGAGCCGTGATGACGCTTATATGCTGGTCAGCGTGGCCGGCGACGTGGATATCACAGAGTTGGTGGACGGCAACAAAGGCGTGCATGTAATGTTGCCTAAATCTATATTCGTTAGATAATCGAATGGGCCCAGGGCTAAGGAAATTCAAAACGAAGGAGTGTTTGCGCGATGAAGCTCTTAGTGCGATGGCTGATCAGTGCTGCATCCATCATGGTTGTGGCTTACCTGGTTCCTGGATTCGTGGTACACGGCATTATCGCGGCATTGATTGCCGCCGTAATTATTGGTCTGGTAAACGCCACGTTGGGCTCGCTAGTCAAGCTTTTGACCTTGCCTCTTACATTCCTGACTTTGGGACTTTTTCTGATCGTGGTCAACGCGATCATGCTGAAGGTGGCAGCCGCGCTTACACCAGGGTTTGAGGTGCAAACCTGGGGTGCAGCGTTCATTGGAGCCATCCTGCTCAGCCTGGTGTCCACGTTTCTGCACTGGCTGGTGGGAGACAAACGCGCGGATGTCATGGCGCGTTAATTCAGTGTGATTTTAACGCCCGAGCGGTTGTGTGGTTTCAAATCCCGAGCGCAGCGAGGGATCCTTACAAACTTCAGATACTTGTCCTGGTAAATGTCTGGGGATTAGTCGGGGTCTCTCGCTGAAGCTCGAGACAGCGGTTTTAAATCCCGAGCGGAGCGAGGGATCCCTACTAACCTCGGGATGTTTATGTTGGTAAGTGTTTCGGAACTATTAGGGACCTCTCGCTGAATCTCGAGACAAGGGAACCGAACTGATGTGGAGCGCAGCCGCCCTCGGCTGCGCATTTCGATTCGAACGATCTTCACGACTGGCAGGAGTGCCGGTGCTGTGTTTGGTTTGTGTGGCTCTAAATCCCGAGCGCAGCGAGGGATCCCTACAGACTTGAGATACTTGTCCTGGTAAATGTCTGGGGATTAGTAGGGGTCTCTCGCTGAATCTCGAGACAAGGGAACCGACCTCCTTTGTGAACCTTCACGCCCTTTGTGGTTAAGTTTTTTGAACCATCGCAAACTGCGATCGCAACGCGGTGACCACAGTGACCGCATTCATCTCCTGAAACAGACGAATGCCGGCAACGCCGGCACAACCGGCAGCCAGACATTGAGCGGCGTTCTGCACCGTGACTCCGCCCAAAGCGAGCACGGGCATGGGCGGGATAGCAGCTTCCAAGCGACGGCAAGCCTGCTGAAGCTCCTGAAGGCCACCTGGATTCAAGGCCTCTCCCTTTTCGAACACTGGACCGAATACGGCAAAGTCTGCGCCATGCGATTCCGCCAACGCAATTTCCGCCACCGTGTGGGCTGATACCCCGATGACGCAGGCTCGCTGGCTGCCACGGTTCCACAACGCGCGGGCTTCACTGGCTGTAAGATCGCCAGCCGGCAGGTGTACGCCATGAGCGCCGCAGGCCAGAGCCACATCGAGTCGAGAATTGATCAGCAATCGCGTTTCTGTCTTTGCCGGCAAGGCGGCCACGGCTTGTAGCGCCAGTTTCTCCAGCTCGCGTGGGCTCAAATCTTTTTCGCGGAGTTGGATATAATCCACGCCCGCCCTGGCGCACTCTGTGATCTTGGCCAGAAGTTGCCGCGCCTGGTCAGCAGCGCTACCCGGGAACTTCCGGCGATCCGTGATGTAACAGAGCAGCAGAGGCCTGGACTTTACCGGCCCGGACGGACGTGTTGGCGACGCGGTCTTAGGCAGACACAAAGGTGGTCCCCCCCTTTCGCGAACGCCGCCGTGCTTGATCAGGCATTGTCACGCTGTATTTGCTATTTTGGGTCATCAGAAAGAGAACCAGTAGGAGAGCTGGGAAGAAAAACAGAAAAGACGGTACCACTCCTGTCTCGCTGAACACTGCTGCGCAGAGTGATGGTGCCACCGTGTTTCTGTACGATCTCGCGCGAGACCCACAATCCCAATCCCGTACCCACGTCCTGCTTGGTAGTGTAGAACGGTTCGAAAAGTTTTTTCCGATGTTCCACCGGGATGCCGCTGCCGCTGTCTGCAATCACAATCCGTCCTCCCGGAGAGTGGGAATCGTTCAATGCCCGGGCTGCATGGACGCGGATGGCAAGGTCGCCGTCCTCGGCAAGCGCGTCAATCGCATTGGCAATGAGATTTGAGATCACCTGTCTGATCTCGCCGGGTAAACCGGTGATCTGCACCGCATTGTCATACTCACCGGAAAGTTTGATCTTCTTGCCCTGAATCCGATGCAGATACAACGAGACCACTTCATGAACCACCTTTGAAAGATCGATGGTGGATGGCCGGGCGGTGTCTCGATAAAAGCCCAGGGTTTGCCGGGTGACATGGGCCACGCGGGCCAGCTCCAGCTCCGCCTGGGTAACATATGCGCGCGCCTGGTCGTTCCAGGACTGCCCCTGTCGCAACAGGTACAACAGATTGGTAACAGCCTCCAGCGGGTTGTTGATTTCATGTGCGATGGTGGCAGCCAGCCGTCCTGCCGCGGCCAGCTTTTCAGATTTGCGCAGCGCATTTTCGGCCAGTTTGCGATCGGTAATTTCAATCGCGATTCCAACCATGCGTTCCGGTTGGCCTGCCTCATCACGGATCACCTGGCCGCGCGTGGTTATCCAATGCAATCTGCCGTCGGGGTGGATAGTTCGATATTCAACGTCGTATTCCTTTTTCCCCGCCAAAGCATCCTGGACTGCACGCAGGCAATGCTCCCGGTCTTCGGGATGAACAAAGCTCTCCCAGCTTTCCAAGCTGGGTTTCACAGACTGAATTTCGCGCCCGTGCAAAGTCCAGATACCATCCGCCCACCAAAGATCGTTGGTCTTCACGTTCCATTCCCAGGATCCAAGATGGCCCGCCACCTGCGCAAACTGAAGACGACGTTCCGTGGTATGGAGCGCATCGGTCGCCCGCATCACTTCAGAGATGTCCTGGAATATGGCGGTTAAGCCCAGCGGAGAAGGGTAGGCAGCAGTGCGGTACCAGAGATCAAGAGGCGGATAAAAGAATTCAAAATGGACCGGCTGTCCTTCGCGAACGGCCTTCATCAGGCTTTGGTGCATGAGGGTTCCGACCGCATCCGGGAAGACTTCCCATACGTTGTGGCCAATCATGACTTCCACAGTAGAACCAAACAGTGCCGCCCCGGCCGGATTTACATAAGTAATGGTCCAATCTCGACGATAGACAATGAACCCTTCCGAAATGGTTGTGAGCGTCTCCGCCAGGCGGGCTTGGCTTTCTAAAGCGGCGGTTTGAGCGGCGGATTTCTGCAGGGCAACGCTGGTTATGATCAGTGAAACCACAACGAACAGCAGCAACTGTGTCAGGGTGGTGGGCGTGACTCTGATGGTAGAAAACGGTTCCAGGAAAAAGTAGTTTGCAAAAAGACCCGAGATTACAGTGGCTAGTAAGGCAGGCCCAAAACCACAGAATCGCGCGCTCAGGGCCACTGCGCCGAAAAAGAATACAAACGGCAATCGCGGTCCAGCTTGCGGCAGGGAGTTTCCGGCAAGCGCAGCCAAAACAAACACCACGGACAGACCGTAGCGCAGCCACCGGGGCTTTTGGGAAAAGTCCAGCCGCGTCAGCGTATTTAAAAAACCACCCATCAGGTGGCAATTCTAGCTTAGTTCGTCCCCCTGGACCGCAAGGCAACTTCAAGAGGCGAACCCACCTCTTTAATACATGTGCCCGTCAGTTCGCAGATCATTGGCTCACAGATCATTGCCCTTTTCCTCATCGCCATCCCTGTCGCCTGTGTTGCCTGGACGGTTACCCATGAAGACGTCTTTCGTGAGCCGCGGGACTACTGTGCCCGCCAGAGCGAGAGTAATCGCAGCCCTGTCCGGCGCAAGTTTTTTTACCTGTTCACCTGCGAATTCTGCTTCAGCCACTCCGTGACGCTCATTTTTCTCGTCGTCACGAAGTACAAGCTGCTCTACGCCGACTGGCGTGGATACCTCATCGGCGGCTTCTCGCTGGTCTGGGTCGCCAACCAGTACATGAGTCTGTTTGGCCGGCTCCGGCTGGACATCAAACGCGAACGCGTGGAGATTAAAGAAGTTGAGCAACAGGTGACCGAGCCCAAGTCGGAGCCTAAGAAGATGCCAAGCGCCATTTGATTTCTATGTGTCCAGCCAGGCTGCCCAGCGCTACAGCATTGGCGCTCATAAATTCCCTGTATATCCTCCATAAGCTTATTTAATTGTGCGTAAGTGAGTGCGCCGCGTTACTCTATTTAGTTCAAGTCCCCTTAACGTTTCCTGCGAAGGCCATTCAAACTTCTTCTGTGGAGAGCTATGTCAAACGAACTGCGCAATTTTTTGACCCACTCGTACGATGAGCTGGAAGACCTGAACCTGCACGCCAAAGAGCAGCGTCTCACACGCGTGGCGTCCCACAAAATTCAGGAAGAACGGATCCAATACCTGACGGATGAGAAACGCATCAAGGCCGTGACCGTGCTCTTCAGTGACCTGGAAGGCCGGTTGCACATGCTGGACTACGATAAGAAGTTTCTCATCAAGAGCTGGGACAATCTCACCTTTGACGGGTCTTCCATCCGCGGCTTTACCGCACAGCGCGAAAGCGACCTTCGTCTGGCCATGGATTGGAGCGCGTTCTACTGGGGACCGGCTGATATTTTTGGCCCCGGCAAGGTGCTGGTGTTCGGTGACGTCATTGATAAAGGCGGCGACCCCTACAGCGCCGATATCCGCGGCGTGCTCAAGAAATTTGCGGACGACATGTACAAGAAGGAAGGGTACACCTTGAACGCGGCCAATGAAATTGAAGGCTTTCTGTTCAAGGGTGAAGATGCCGAGCGGCACTACCATGAGTCGCGCAGGTTCGAGTACGTAAATACCGGCGGCTACTACCACTCCCTCCCCGGCGATCCACTGCGCACCTTCATTGACACAACCGCGGAAGTGCAGCGCGCCATGGGTTTCCAGAACGAAAAGGACCACCCGGAAGTTGCGCCCTCACAGTTTGAAATCAACTATGGTTACGGGGAAGTGGTGGCAGCCGCCGACCAGATCCAGCTTTACAAGCTGATCTGCCGCCAGGTGGCCACCCGCATGGGCTTCACCGCCTCATTCCTGCCCAAGCCGGTAGTGGGCGTGAATGGAAACGGCATGCACACCAATGTTTCCATCAGCAAGGAAGGCAAGAACATCTTCTGGAACCCGAAAGGCGAAGAGAAGATGGCGGATATGGCCTGGCAGTTCGTGGATCGTATCCTGACCAGCGCTAATGACATTTGCCTGCTGCTGAATGCCAGCGTAAACGCTTACCGCCGTCTTGATCCGCACTTTGAAGCTCCGAACCAGATCAAGGCTTCGCCGGTGGATCGCGGATCAATGATCCGTATTCCGATCGGCAACGAAAAGAGCTCGCGCGTGGAAGTGCGCTCCGTAGCTCCGGACGCGAACCCCTACATGGTGATGTATTCCATCTTCAAGACGGGTTTGCAGGGCAGCATCTCACGCATCAAAAATCTGCGCCAGGCACAGCGTTACCTGCCGGACAACATCTACACGGCGCTGGAAAATTTCCGCGCTTCAGAGTGGACCACTAAGCTGTTTAACGAAGATGTGAAGGGGCGTTATGCTGACCTGAAACAGGCGTCGGCTGACCGTTGTCCGCGCCTGCTGGGAACATTCGTGAAGGCGCCGGAAGTCCAGTACCATCACGATGTTTACAACCAGTTCCTGTGGAACATGTTCTAACCGGCAAGAGTCGCGAGCAATCGCAAAAGCGGAGGTGGTCCAGAATTTCTTCGGACTGCCTCCGCTTTCTTAATAACGAAATTTCTAAAAGTTGATTACTTTGCGGCGGGAGTGGCTTTGGACTTTGATTTGGCTTTAGCCGCCGGCGCGGCTGGAGTTTGCAATGTGGCTCTTAGAGCCCGGTTGCGCAGCCTTTTCTTGGCGTTGGATCTGTTGCGCGTGTTCTCGCGTGCGTTGAGCTTAGGCATAGTGGGGCTCCGTGAAATTGAAAATGTAAAGACATCTTCCATCCTACGCTGTTGCCGCAAACAGTGCGGGCAAAGCGCATGATTTACCTATGTTCAATGCTCAATAAGGATTCGGTTTTACTCTGACCTCAGCGCTTCCAAAGGATCCACTCTGGCGGCGCGTCGTGAGGGCAGATAGCTTGCCAGCCACGCTGTTCCCGCCAGTCCCAAGGTCACCACGGCATAGGTCGTCACATCAACCGGGCTTACGCCAAACAGCAACGTAGAAATCAATCGCATGGCCGCGAATGACGCTACTAGTCCTATACCGACCCCGATTGCGGTAAGCGCCAGTCCATGCCGGACAAACATCCCCGTTAGTTCCTGGCGTTGCGCTCCCAGAGCCATGCGGATCCCTATCTCGCGCGTGCGTTGCGAAACTGAGTAGGCAATCACACCGTATATGCCCACGGTTCCCAGCAGCATCGCCATTGCCCCGGCCACCGCCAGCATCAGCAGTGTGAAAGAGCTGCGCGCCATGGAATTGCGATAGAAGTAGTCTTCCGTGCGCACCTCGGCCAGCGGCAGATTGGGATCCACAGACCAAACCGCCCGGCGCACATCCTTCATCAGGCTTTCAGTGCCCGCCCGCGGGGTGCGTAGCGCAAAAACCACACTGCGGTTGATGCGTATTTTTTCGCCTTCAAAGTTTTTCATCAGCACGGGCCAGTAGGCCAATTTGGGCGCTTCTTTGTTCATGCCGTCTTCGTGAACATCGCCCACAATTCCGATTACCTCGCGCCAGTCATCGGTGTTTCCCACGCGGACGCGTTTGCCCAGAGCGTTGGCCGGCGTGTGCCATAGTTCGCGGGCCAGATTTTCTGACATCATCATCACTGGCACGTTGTTGTATATGTCCGCCCATGTAACATCACGCCCTGCCACCATCGGCGTTCCCAGAGTGTGGAAGATACCCGGAGTAATCCACTTAAACCGCCGAATACTCGCCAGTTCGCCGGGACGGTATGTTTTATCTTCGGCAAACACCGGGTCATTGCTATTGTTGCCATCCAGCGGAACCCCGGTGGAGATTGCTGCCGACGAAACCCCGGGTACCGCGCTCACCTTCTGCAGAATTTCGTCATACATGCGCGCTACCTTCTCGTCATCTCCTACTTCCGTCTTGGGAATGGAAAGAGAAAAAGTCTGTATCGTTTGTGGATCGTTGAACCCTGGCTGCACTTTGGTGAGAGCCACAAAGGTACGCGCCATCAATCCTGAGCAGATCAGCAGCACCAGCGCCAGGGCCACCTGCACCACCACCAAAACGCTGCGTGCACGATGCTGGTCACGGCTCTGGCTCAGTGACCTTCCTCCTTCGCGCAGTCCGGTATTCAGCCGTGTTCCTGCATACTTGAAGATTGGAATACACCCGAACAACAGACTCGCCAGCAAAGCAATAGCCAGCGTGAAAAGCAGAACCGGCAGATCCAGGCCGATCTCATTAATCCGCGGCAGTCCCTTGGGCGCCAATTTAATCAGCACACGCAGAGCGGCCCAGGCGATGCCCAGTCCTAGCAGGCTGCCCACGATGCCCAATACCATACTCTCCACCAGTAAGTCGGCGGCGATCCGGCTCCATCGCGCGCCCAGTGCAGCTCGCACCGCCAACTCCTGACGGCGGCCTTCCACCCGCACCAGCACCAGGTTCGCCACATTGGCGCAGGCAATCAGCAGCACCAGTCCGATCGAACCCATCAACACCCAGAGCATGCTGCCTACATCGCCCACCACGCGGTCTTTCAACGGCTTGATCACTGGCGCGAAGTGCGCGTCTTCAAACATCTTCAAACTGAATCCCGGAGGTGCGGGAAAAGTCTGCCCAACAATGGGAAGCATCCGTGTCACATCGGCTCTCGCCTGATCAATGTTCATGCCCGGCTTGAGCCGGCCGACCATGGCATAGCTGAAGTTACCCAGGAATGTCTTATTGCGATCAAATTGAAAAAGCACGATCATCGCCGGATCTTCGGAATCAAAGAAGTGAAAGTTCTGGGGCATCACTCCGATGATCTGCGTCTGCTTGCCGTCCAGCTTTACCGTTTGCCCAACAATGCCTGAATTGCCTCCAAACTTGCGTTGCCAGTAGCCGTACATCAGAATGACTGTTTCCGGGCTGCCAGGCTGATCATCCTGGCGCGAGAACCCACGTCCCTCCTTCGGCGACACTCCCAGAACCGGCAACAAACCATCCGTCACGCGCGCTACGGAAGCTTGTTCAGGCTCGGCCACTCCGGTCACGTTCACTGAGTCATTGGTGATCATGCCAACGTCTTGAAAACTGCGGTTCTGGTCGCGATAGATGAAATAATTGGAAGGCGCGCTCGGCAAATCCTTTACGTTAACTCCTGGCGCGGAGTGGGACACTCCCACCAGTTGCTCTGAATGAGGATACGGCAGCGGTTTCAGTAGAATGCCTTCCAGTACGCTGAATACCACCGTATTTGCGCCCACACCGGCCGCCAGAGTGATCAGAGTAACGGCTGTAAACATCGGTGCGCGACGCAACCGCCTAAGAACCTGCCGTAGCTGGCTTTGCAAGTAGCCCATGAGTGGCACCTCAACAAACAGATTTGTGTCTTTGTCCCGCGCCAAATAGCGCCCCGGCGGACGCACGTAGGACTCCGTTAGGCATGATTACGTTAGGTCGAAGGAAAAAGTTGCATGAACGTATCGAAATGCGAGACTAATTTGCTGTGAATGGTCGCAGCAGGGGAGCATAACCATACTGATTGACGTGAGAAGGAATCTCGACGTAGAGACGCAGCATGCTGTATCTGGTTTGCTGACCAATGATGTCCCGCTCAATAATCAACCTTTACTCCTGTCATCTTGAGCGGAGTCGGAGCGCATGCGACGACGGAGTCGAAAGATCCCGAGGATGCCGGTCGTAAACAGGCAATGACAGGGAATTCTCCCGAGACAAGGTTTGTGACTTGAGCACCTTTATCTTGGAAATCCGGGGAGAATTCCCTGGATCGGCATGGCAGAGGATGCATTTTCGGGATCCTTCCACTCGTCCTCACGACTCTCGTCGCTCGGATTCGGTCAGGATGACAGGGTTTGAGAGTATCGATTTCCCGAAATGACCATTGTTCGTTGAGAGCGGAGTCGGAGCGCATGCCTTCACGTTGGAGAGCTCCCTAGTTGGAGAGCCCCTAAATAAGGTTACGTTCTTTCACGCGCAGGTACTGATTCACCAGTGATGTGGTGAGTTTGGCGGGATCAATCTCCAGCGCCAGAGCGCCGCGATTGCGCACGCGGGTGATTAGCGTCTCTCGACGCACCAGCAGTTCCTGCGCCGCGGCGATGGTAAACATTTCTTCCGCCGTCTCCGGATATTTCTCCGCCAGCTTCTGCAAATCTGTTTGCGCGATCACAGAGGCAGCCCGCAGGTGGTCCGCTTCGGCGGCCTCTTCGTGCGCGTATGCCAGGCTCTCCATGATCAAGCGCATGTGGGCCAATCCACGTCCCAGACCAACGCGCTTCTGCACATTGCGTCCATAGACCATCACGCCCACGCGGTCGCCGGAGTACAAAGCGATCTGTGCCAGTGAGAGTGCGGCGTTCACCGCAAGATCAAGCTTGCTCAGTTCGCCCACGCGTGCACGCAGCAGGCGTCCGGCATCCATCACAATCCACACTGCCTGGCTGCGCTCCACCTGATAAAGTTTCGTCACGTGCTTGCCGCGGCGCGCCGTGGCCGGCCAGCATATGTTGCGAAACTCGTCGCCTGCCTGATATTCACGCAGGCTTTCAAATTCACGGCCTACACCGCGCTGCCGGATCAGCCGCTTCTCCAGTTCAATTTGCCGCGCACGCGATAAATAAATGTTGTGTCGCTTGGCTTCTTCCAGGTCGGGAAATACTCGGATTGTCTGCCCGATCTCCGCTTTCGCCCAGCGCTCAGCGAAACGGGCGCTGCTCTGGTAGCGAAGGTAAGCGGCCCCCAGCTTCACGTCGCCACGTTCCAGCGGACGCGCCGTATAGCTCACAGAGTTGCTGTCACGCCGTGCGGCTTTCACCACGATTGCTGGCGGCTCAGAGCGCAGCGCCTGCGGTACGTCATCCAGAATGCGGCACTCAATGGATGTGCCGCTCAGGTTCTGCACGCTGATGGTGACTTCAACCTTGTCACTCAATGCGGCAGGGCCGCTCCAGCTTCGTTCCAGGACCAATTGACGAGGGCTCGGCAAGGTGCTTAGATCAATTGCCCAGGCAAGTAAGGCGAGCGCATCCCACGCCAGCATAACCAGCAGAAAGCGTGCGTCCCAGAAAGCAGGCACAGCCCACAAGACTCCAACCGCAATCAGAAGAAAGAAGCGCCGGCCAAAGCCCACGCCGAAGCGCCGGCTTCTTTGCGCGGCGGCGGTTACGGGCTTGGGTACCAGTTTGTTTTCGGCGCTTGTCATCTTATGAAATCGCTATCTCGGGACTTCGCTACTTCGGGACTTGTTATTTCGGAACCGCGCTATTTGGGAACCTCGACCGTTCCCAGAATCTCGGTCAAAACCTTGTCGCTGTCCTGACCTTCCAGTTCGGCTTCCGGTCGCATCATCACGCGATGGCGCAACACTGGCAGCGCCGCGCTCTTCACATCGTCGGGAATCAGGTAATCTCGTTCTTCCAGCGCCGCCGCGGCCTTGGCCACCATCATCAGGCTGATTGCTGCGCGCGGGCTCGCGCCCATGGCTAAGGACGGCCAGTCGCGCGTGCGGCGAATAATTTCCACGATGTATCGGAACAATGCCGGCTCGACTTTGGTATTACGGACTTCAGCGCGGGCTCTGGCCAGAATTTCAATCGGCAATGACTTAATGTCCGCTGCGGCGAGATTATGCGAATCAAATCCCTGATGATGATGCTCAAGAATGGTGATCTCGTCGTTCGCAGCGGGATAATCCACTTTGATTTTCAGCAGAAAGCGGTCAAGCTGCGCTTCCGGAAGCGGATAGGTCCCTTCAAACTCGATCGGGTTCTGTGTAGCAAACACGGTGAAGAAATCAGTGAGAGGGTGGGGGATGCCATCAATGGTGATCTGGCGTTCTTCCATGGCTTCCAGCAGGGCGGCCTGCGTGCGCGGAGGCATGCGGTTGACCTCGTCGGCCAGCAGCATGTCAGTGAACAGAGGCCCGCGATGCAGAGAGAATGTGCTGGTGGCCAGGTTGAGAACGTTGCTGCCGATAATGTCCGCCGGCATCAGATCTGAGGTGCACTGAACGCGCCGGAACTCCAGCTCAAACAGCCGGGCAAAGCACTTGATGACCAGTGTCTTGGCAATACCGGGGACGCCTTCCAAAAGCGCGTGTCCTCCGCAAAGGATGGTGAGCAGCGTCTGGTTAACCAACTCCTGCTGCCCCACAATGACCTTGGCAAGTTCAGTTCTTCCGTGGTGCAGCACCTGGGACACGGTTTGCATGAGCAATAGTCTCCTGTTGAACTAATTTCAATTGTTGCATGTGCACGTTGAGCTGCTGCACCAATTTCAGCACAGTGTCTTCTTTGGAATAAGGATTTGCCAGCGTGGATTCAATGGAGCGTATCAGATCGAGAAGGCCGTCATCGCTGTATCCAGGCCGGGTGCGCAGCGACCGCGCAAGATCTTCTGCCGGAGTATCGTGCCGCAAGCCGAGATGGCGCGTGGCAGCCAGCCGGAAGCGAAGGTATGGAACTTCCAGCGCCGCGCGGTTGGCCTTGGCGCGCCGGTAGAGCCCACCCAGCGTCTCCACAAATTCCAGCGGCGATAAACGCGACTTCTGCGGCAGCGGATGAATCGGCAGATTCCGTCGCGAATAAGTCAGCACCAGCGCCAGCCCAAACAGCAGGCATTGGAGAAGCCCGTACTTGATGGGCGGCTCACCCATGTAGTCATCGAGCGAGCGATGGCTGCTGTGAAAATATTCATCCCACAGTATGTGCGTATCTTTGATGTTGGCTTCTCCGATGGAATTCAGGAATAACGCAAGGTTTCCCGAGACGGAAATGCCGGCGTTCGTGAGCGGTGTGGCGGCTGCCCACCAGATGATCTTGCCTCTCCCGATTCCGTAAGAGACTACGATGGGCCGGTTATCGTCTGCATAGTGGGCGAAATAATGTGTTGACTTGCTTTTCCAATAACCTCGTGGCGACATCTTGATAGCGCCGCCCTGTGTCAGCTCGGTCAAGAGCTGCGGCTGATATTCCTTCCATTCGGGAGAAGGCAGCGGCTCGAAGTCGATTTCTTTGCCTGGGAAGAAGCTCTGCGCCATGAATCCCGTGATCAGAACACGCCCGCCTCGGCTCACAAAAGCCTGTAGCGCCGCCGCTTCTTCTTTGTCCGGGAGAACGGAGGGTTGAGCCAGCACCAGCGTGGTATTATCGGCCTCGCTGGGAAGCTTTAACGGCGACTCCTCCCAGCGCTCCACGTGAAGGCCTGTTTCTTTCAACAAAAGATAAGCGGCTCTTGCGCCGGAAGATTGAGATGAGTAAGTACTGGGAACGCCGGACTCTTCTTCCTCGTCAGACAAAATAGCTACCGCGGCGATCAGAATCACGACGATGATGCCGGCCCAGGTAAGCAGCCGCTTGTCGCTGCCGGCAATGTTCAGCGGCATCCCAGTTGCTCCAGTTGCGCCAGGGTTTCCTGGAAGTCAGCTTCAGCGGCAACGCGTTCGCCGTACCACACAACTTCAAACTTCCTGGTCAAAGCTGAGAGCGGGCGATGATGAGGACTGCGCGTTCCCACCATCCGCAAATATTCACGCGGCGTGCGGGCCCGGTTGGGCTTCCATGCGCCACCTGACTCCAGTGAAGAAATGCCGGCCCAGTAAGCCAGATGTATGGCATTACGCCAGTCCTGCATTTGTGCTGATTGCCGCGCCTCAGCCAGCCAGGTGCGCCAACTTTTTGCCGAAGGCGCGAAAGGCATGATTTCACGCGGCAGCAAATCAGTTTCTTTGCGGCGCAGGCTTCTCACGGTCCAGATCAGCATCAGCAGCACCGCAAGGCCCACCAGGGTGTAAACCAGGCCCTGGAGCACGTTGTTCGTAGCTCCGCTTCCCACCCGCAATTTGAACAGCCAGCGCGCCAGCCAGCGATAAACTTTCGCCAGGAAAGTCTCAGCGGCGCCGGGGCCTCTCACTTTGTGAAATTCGCGCCGGGCAAGGATCTCATTCAGCTTTTGCTGCTCAGACTTATGCTCGGTCGTGCTGAGATTGGTCGCGGCTAACTGCAACTCGCCAAGGTAATCCCTGATCTGCAGCAGTCGTTCCGGTTTTTGTGCCGCTTCCGCCGAACTAAAGCTGGTGATGTCATTCTTCAGATCTCGAAAATTGACCGTAACGTCTCGCGTTCCAGTATTCACGTTCAACTGATCGGGAATCTCAGTTACAAGCTGCGAGGCTTGCTCGGGATTGACTTTGAGCAGGTCCGCCTGGGCGGCGAATTGACCCAGCCGATCACGATACTCGCTGAGGGAGATCGCAGGCCCATTCTCACCGGCAAGACATTGCATAAGCGCCAGTGAGAAGAATATCGCTAAGGCAATTCTTGGCGTTGTCTTCATCCAATCGAACTTGGCGTAGCGGCGGACGCTCCCATCTGCATCGGCGGGGGAGCCTGACCAATCGCTTCCATCATCAGGGTGAGATCAAAAGCTTCTTTGCGCACGCGCTGGTCATAGTAGACCAGAGAGAACGCAATGGTGGAAATCGGGGTGCTGATGGTTACGGCCAGGAAATAGCCGATTAAAGTGAGAATCCCGAACACAGCTGCCAGCTTGCCACTGAAGGCCGTGGAAGCGACCGCAAAGGGTATGGTGAAGGCAAGGGTCACAGCAACAGCAATCACGAACGAAAGCAACAAGAGGAGCACCATCCTGCCCACAGATCCGCGCGCGAGATCAAAACTACGCTTCAGGCTGGCGAGCGGCCCCAGTTTCTCCAGGACGCATCCTTGAATACACAGCGCCATCCTCAGGGCAACCCAGATGAACAGAGCGGCTTCCGCCAGGAAAAGGGGTACAGTAATCAAAGCTACGGCTTTCCCGAGACCCAGCAAGCCGAGTGCTCCTGCAGCGAAGCCCATCAGGATTGAAAATAGAAACAACAACCCGGCCATGGCCAGAAAGAAAAGGAAGCCCATGAGGATTATGCTGCCGATTCGTCGAGCTACGGCCCGGTACGCTTGAACAATTGTGATCGGCTTTTGCAGATAGACATGAGATACACCATAGACGCAGGCGCCCGTCGCCAGGGCGTAACCAACGAAATAGGCGAGGAACAATAGAACGGCTATCGCGGAGACAGTTCCGCCTAGGGCAGCAGCAGACCCCGGAGTCTTAGGTTGAAATCTGCTGGCGCCGGCAACTAGAACAATCGCCAACTCGCCGAGTAGAAAAATTGCGGGTGGAACCGCGGCGATTCCGGCGAACAGCAGAAAGTTCCGGCGATATAGCCAGAAGGTTCTGTCCAGCACTTGAGCCGTGCTCATGGGGCGCAGATCTAAGTTCATGTTTTTTCTCCGGATGGAAAACGCGGCGATGGTATCACAGAAGCTTTGTGAAGGAAGCTGGTAGTTTCCCCGAAAGACATGACTGGTTAGAATCTTAGTAACTACGCCGACGCAGTCTGTGCGGATACTGCCGGCTTCATCGCTTCCATCATCAACTGTAAATCGAATGCTTCTTTGCGGACGCGCTCGTCGTAATACACCAGCGCCATGGCGATTGCAGCAATGGGACCAGCTACCATGGCTCCAATGAACTGGCTGGCATAGGTCCAGGCCAGCACCGCGGGAGTGAGATGTAAGCCTGTGCGAAAAGAGAAGTTGCCCGACATGTAGATGGGAGCCTGGAGCAGGCTCTGGATGGCCACTGCGATTACAGCAGTGAGAAAATAGACGGCGAAGACCCGGCCCAGATTGCCCTTTGTCAGGAACTTGCTACGGATGAGCGCGTATTTGATAGGAAGATTTTCAATCGCGCATGCCGGAACCGCCAGCGCATACCGGCAGTAAGCAATCACCGCCCAAACCAGGGCTGCAACAAAGCCGACCATGACCACAAGCATTACCAGACCCAGCCCCGCCAGTGCCCCCGCGTTTCCCGCTCCTCCACGCCCCAGAGTAAACATCATGATGGCTGCGGCCACCAGCAGTGCGTAGCAAAGGATGAAGGGCCACGCGGCTGCCCAAAAGACTCTGACCACCAGCAACAACAACCTGCCCCAGATCGGTTTCACGCGCTCATACGATTCCTTGATCGTTGTGGTGCGGCCAAGATGCAACATGGAGACGGCCTGTATTGTGGCGCCTGTGGTAATGGCGTAACCAACCATGTAAATGATGAGGGCAATGATTCCACCTACCACTGCACGGCCAAAGAATGCCTGCATGGCTGCCGTGGGATCAGGGCCAGACGGGTCGGGCCTTACCGGTATACCGAAAGTGGCCAACTGCGCCAGGGACGCAAGGGTCGTTAGCATTGGCGTGATCAGAGCGATGCCGGCAAAAAGAATGAAGTTCTTGCGATAGAGAAAAAACGTGCGGTCCAGCACTTGTGACGTGCTCATGGGACGCAGAGAAGTGTCCATAGAATCTACTCTCCTGGCGGGGGTAGACGAATCTTAGCACATCCTCCCGCACCCTCTGTTAGCATTACCAGCTTGCCTATGAGGTGAATGAATGCAAAAAAATATCCAGATAGCCGTTCTCGTCTGCGCTTTTTCCGCCCTTCTGGGTGCGCAGACCAAAGCCAATGTACAGGTCCCTGCGGCCGTCCGTGTTGTCCGCTGTGGCGCTCTCTTTCAACCTGAAAGTGGACAGATGCAGCGCAACGTTCTCATCACCATTGAGGGTGAGCGCATCAAGGAAGTGCGTGAAGGCGGATCACCCGCTGCCGGCGCCCAGGTGATCGATCTTTCGGACCGCACCTGTCTGCCCGGACTGATTGATACGCACACACATACGCTGCTACAGGGCGATATCACGGCTGAGGACTATGACGTCCAGTTGCTCAAGCAGTCGACCGCCTATCGCGCGATTCTGGGTACGCGTTCCGTGAAGCGGGCGCTTGAATACGGCTTTACCACTATTCGCGATCTTGAAACCGAAGGCGCGGGTTACGCTGACGCTGACTTGAAGAAGGCCATCAACAACGGCATTATTCCGGGTCCGCGCATGAAAGTCTCCACGCGTGCCATGGATGTTACGGGCGCTTACCCGCTGCAAGGTTATTCCTGGGAACTTCAGGTGCCGCACGGTGTTCAGTTGGTGGACGGTGCGGATGAAGCGCGCAAAGCGGTTCGCGAGCAGATCAGTTTTGGCGCCGATTGGATCAAAGTCTATTCTGACCGCAGTTATTTCGTTCGTCCTGATGGCGTTCTGGATGACATACCAACCTTCACCATGGAAGAACTGCGGGCCATCGTAGATGAGACACACCGTCAGAGACGCAAAGTGGCGTCCCATGCCATGGCGTTGAATGGCGTACACAATTCCGTGGAAGCCGGGGTGGATTCGATTGAGCATGGCAACTACATTGCCGAAGCCGATCTGAAAACCATGGCGCAGAAGGGAATTTTCTATGTGCCTACCATTTATGTTGGCGAGTACGTAGCGGAAGGTCGCGCGGCTGCCGGAGCCAAAGTCTGGCTCGACATGATCAGGATCCACGGTGACACCATTCATCGCGCCATCAACGCCGGAGTGAAGATTGCTTTTGGCACTGACGTAGGCGGCTTTGACTGGGGCATCAATCCCGCGGTGGAATTTCCTTACATGGTGAAGTACGGCATGACTCCGGCGCAGGCGATTCGCGCAGCCACGTCCAGTGCAGCAGAGTTGCTGGGTATGCAGAATGATGTCGGCAGCGTCGCCCAGGGAAAGTTTGCTGACATCGTGGCCGTGAAAGGTGATCCTCTGGCCGACCTCACACTTCTTCAGAAACTTGATTTTGTCATGAAGGGTGGAGAGGTCTTCAAATCGCCGGCCCACTAGATCGCCGGTCCGTTAAGTCGCCGGCCTGCTAAGAACAACCTGCCGGCACCATGAAGAATCTATTTTAAAGGTATGCTGCCGTGGTTCTTCATGGTGCTTGGCTGGGTGCTTGTCCTGGCGTTGGCGATCAGCCTTTTCAAGTTGGCCGGCTACGCTGAGCGAAAAATGCGTGCCCGCTCTCGGCGTGCGCTCCGTGCGCGACGTCGTGAAGACCATGCTGCGTGATGAAGAATTGCCATTTTGCTCCGGAGCCGAAATCAAACCCAGATCGGCGCTAGAAGCGGAGCACCACGCCTCCGCCCACCAGTAGATTGTGCCGCACCTTGATGTTCACGGTGTTCAGGTTCGGGATACCGGTGTAAAAATCGCGAACTTCAAAGCGAAACGCTACCGGCAATAGCGGTGGATGAAAATCAGCTCCCACGCCTGCCTGCACCGCGCTCTTGGTAGTGCTGGTGCTCGTAACTGTGGTTCCAGCCTGGGTGGTGGAACCCGGGCTAAAGTGAGCGAGCCCGCCGCCGGCTGAAATCCATGGTCTGAACGGAGTCTCGGGCAGGATCTTTAAGCGTAATGCTGGAGTAAAGAAGATGGCGCTGTAACTCTTTACCGCCGTGAGATTGGACGTGGTCAGATCCGTGGATGGTGACGCCACAAAGGGAAATTCCAGATGCAGTGAGACGGCCGGAACATGGGCGAGTTGAGCTGCGTAATTTGCTTCAAAAGCAAAGTTGGTGGAAAAGGTGGTTTGATTGGTGGTGCTGCCGACCTTGGGCGTGATTTTGGCGCCGGCAATTACTGCCAGTTCATTTTTCTGGGCAAAGCCGTTCAGACAGAAAACTGTTAAAAAACTGACGACGAGAAGAGTTTTTCTCATGGCGAGGTACACTGCCTCCTGCCCATCTTAGACACTATTCAGAAGGCAAAGTCGCCTAAACCATTGACACCAAAGGACGTGGCCCAACCCTGAAAGGGACTGCGGCCTTCGGAAGCGGGCGCCCTCAGCTGGAGGTTTATTTACTGGTCACAATCCAAACCGGTGAAACGCCCTGGCCAAACGGGGAATTTGCGACACTGCCCAAAGTTCCGTCGGGGTTGATCAGGAACGCCGCCACAGCATTGCTGGCAGTATTGGCTACATATAAGAAGGTGCTGTTAGCATCGACCGTCAAAAAACCCGGAGCTGTTGTGGCCACGGTTCCAGTGCCTTGAGTTGTGTAAGGCGATCCTGAGACCTGGGCCAGAGCTCCGGCTGTCGATTTGAAAGCAGAGACGTCGTTTGACCCTTTGTTCGACACATAAACAAATGATCCGGTGCCATCGACGGCCACGGCATTTGGTCCGGTTCCAGCCGTAAAAGGAGAGCCGGCCGCCGGCGTAAGGGCGCTGCTGCCTGCGGAAATACTCAGGCTGATCACGTTGCCGTTGCCCAGGTCCGTCGCGTACATGAATTGGCCCTTGGGATCAACGGCGATGCTGGTGATGTTTGCCGCGGCCGGACCGGTGAATCCGCTAGCTGGTGCAGCCACAAGGCCGCCATTCGTGCCAATGCCAAACACAGAGATGGTGCTGGGACTACCCGCCACCACATACACCACAGGTGATGATGGGGAAACCAACATGTATTGCGGGTTGGCCGCCACCGCAAAGGGTGATCCAGAAACCGGGGTGAGAATGCCGCGGGCCGTATCAATGGAGAAAACGGAGATAGTGCTGGTGCCCGCAGTTGCGTTGCCCTGGTTCAAGACGTAAAGAAAATGGCCAGTAGAATCAATCCCAACACTGATTGGCTGTATGCCAACTGGCGACGGTGCAAGCGCCTCTCCGACAGGTGTAAGCACCCCATTCGTGTGGTTTACGCTGTAACCAGAGACCGTGTTTGATGTGAGGTTGGCGACGTAAAGAAAATCTTTAGCGGGCGTAAAGGTCAGCGAGACGGGGCGTGGACTGGTGTTGAAACTGGAAACGGAAAGGGACTGGATCTCACCGTCAGACTTTTCGGAAAACCCTTGAATGCTGTTAGCACCCTGGCCAACCACGTAGACCAAGCCGATCTGCACTGGCTTATTGGAAGAGCCACAGCCCACAAGTGCGATGGCTGTGAGAACTGCAAATGTCCGAAAAATCGCCTTCATTCTCTGTCTCTACCTCTTCTGAAAGTTTAAGCGTATGCCCCGCACAAGGCTGTCTGCCACTGGGGTTATCGCCGGCAAGCGTTTGTTAATGTCCATCAGTCTAGCTGTTCGTCCTTGTTCTAGCCAATGGGCAGAATTCCATCTGGCGGCTTGAGGCGTCTGAGGGTTTCCTGCGTTCGGGAATCGACTAGCCCCGGCCACTTGATCTTCAAGAACGGTTTCGTCCGGCATTCTTGCTGGTTAAGTTTTTCAGCCTTGGTTCTCAGTCAAAGAAGACTGCGGCCAAAGCAGACGGCCGAAGTGCTTGTACCACTGGCGGCATTTTTCATCAACTCCTCATGCTGCGTTAACTTTCCCCTAATCACAAATTGATATTTTTCAGGGCATGATTCTGGGCAAGTTGGGAAAGGCCACGCCTGTCGCGTGGGCTGCGGGCCGTAAACAAAATTTCGCGGGTCCCATTGTTGCCATGTCGATGGTGCCCGCCTTCCTGCGTGATGTCTGGCTAAAGGGCTTTCAGTTTCCCCCGCGTCCGTCATCGTTATTGGGCCGTCAGCTGTTTTCCACTCCTTATCGTGCTCAGCTTGCCACGACCAAAGCTGAACTCAAAGCCGCTTTTCAGCTTCGTTTTCGAGTCTTCAATCTGGAGCTTGGTGAAGGTCTGGAAACTTCCTATCGCACGGGCGAAGACACTGACGAGTTTGACCGTGTATGCAACCACATTATTGTGGCCGACGAGCGCGATGGCCAGGTGATTGGCACATACCGTCTGCAAACCGGGGCTTCCGCCGCGCGCCGCCTGGGTTACTACAGCGAGCGCGAATTTGATTTTTCTCCCTATCGCATTCTGCGTGATGAGATGGTTGAACTGGGCCGCGCCTGCATACACCCGGACCATCGAAAATATGAAGTGCTGATGCTGCTGTGGAAAGCCACTGTTCATTACGCCGTGGACCACAAGGCGCGTTACATGATCGGGTGCAGCTCACTCACTTCGCAGGAGACTGCGTACGGTTCCGCCGTTTACAGCCGCCTGAAAGCGTCACTCGTCTCAGAACCGCTGCGCACCGTGCCCACTCCAGCCTGCAGCTTCGATTTGGAAGAATCGGACGTCGATGCGCGTCCGCCCAAGCTTTTGCGTACATATCTTGCGTTGGGCGCGAAGATCTGCGGCCCGCCCGCGTTCGATCGCGAATTCAAGACTATCGACTTTCTTACCCTGATGGACTTAAATAACCTCACACCGGCAATCCGCAATCGATTGCTGGAATCATAACCAGGGGTTGGGGCGGCGAAACGGTTCTTCCGAGTTGCATTCAGAGGTCTTGCCTTCCTGTGCATCGTCGCGGGATGCGGCACTGAGTTTTGTCTGCGTGCCGCATTTACCCGCTTTAGCCCAGAAGATCGTGCAGCGCTGCTTGCTATCTGGTCAGCCCGTGTTCTGAAAACCCTGAGGTTGAGGGTTACTTTTGAGGGCGAGCCTCCTCCTGAAGGTCTGATCATCTCCAACCATCTCAGCTATCTGGATATTCTCGTTTTCAGTTCGATAGCCCATTGTGCCTTCGTCTCCAAGCGTGAAGTCAGATCATGGCCGGTGGTGGGTTGGGTCGCCACTTTGAGCGGCGCCGTTTATGTGGACCGTTCCCGCCGCAGTGATACGCAGGCGATCCAGCCGGAAATGCAGGCAGCACTCTCACACGGTCTGCGTCTCACCATGTTTCCCGAAGGCACCAGTACGGATGGATCGCGGGTGCTTCCTTTTCATTCATCTTTGTTTCAGCCTGCGATCGATCTGAATGCGCCGGTGACCGCGGCGGTCATACGGTATGCTGTTCCGGATGGCGATCCTGCGGAGGATGTTTGCTACTGGGGTGACATGACGCTGGCCACGCATCTTTTGAATCTGCTGCAAAAGGATTCTATTCACGCGAGCGTACGCTTTGGCGAGCAGCATTTTCGCTTCGCGGACCGCAAGGAAGCCGCGCGCATCATGCAGCAGGAAGTGGAGCGTCTTTATGCGGCCCAACCTGTCGCTACACTTAGCACCTGATGACCACACACGTATGACGAACCGCATAACCGCGTTGAATGACGAAACTGTTGTCCCGCCAGTGCGCGGTTTTCTGCATACTCCTGAGAATGCCACTGGAGACGCTCTGGTTCTGACTCACGGCGCGGGCGGAAATTATGACGCCAAACTTTTGGTCGCTGTCTCAGAAGCGCTTTGTGATGTCGGCTTTCTGGTATTGCGTATCAACCTGCCTTTCCGGCAGGAACGCCCATTTGGTCCGCCGTCTCCCGGAAGTGCCGCCCGAGATCGGGAAGGTCTAAAGCGGGCCATCGAGTTGATGAAAAACGAGTTGATGAAAAACAAGTCGGCAGGAAAAATTTTTCTTGGCGGACATTCTTATGGTGGTCGCCAGGCAACTATGTTGGCGGCCGAGAACGCTGGCCTGGTCGATGGCTTGTTGCTCTTCTCTTACCCACTGCATCCACCCCGCAAGCCGACGCAGATGCGCACCGCGCATTTTCCAGATCTCAGGACGCCGTCTCTGTTTGTGCATGGCTCCCGTGATCCGTTTGGCCTGCTGGAAGAACTTAGACCTGCGCTGGAGTTGATTCCGGCAAACCATGATTTGCTGTCGATTGAAGGCTGCGGGCATGATCTGATCGGCAAAAAAGCCTCCCCGTCATTTTCTTCCAATGTGGTGAGTGCCTTCCGAAAATTCTTCGGAATCAAAATTTGAAAAAAGGGGGCCAATGTTCCGGCCCCTTTGGTTTGAAGTTTCGTTCACCGCCATTTAATAGATTGATTAGGTCAGGCTTTCTGCACGAAGTTGACGAGCCGATCCAGACTCTGTGACCAGCCTTGCTCCATACCGGCGATCTTCGGTGCTGCTTCCGGCTTCTGCATCAGAACCCGAACGTCCAGAGTCAGCGTTGTCTTGCCGTCACTTTCGGTGAAGGTCACGGTATTCAGCAGTTCGGCAATCTGGTTCCCGGCTTCGTCCAGAGGCGCACTGGTAAAGACAATGCGCTCCGGAGGCGTAACCTCCCGGAATGCCCCATTCATGGGATAAACCGTCCCGTCAGGGCCGCGCATATCGATCACGATCGCCCCTCCCGGACGCACGTCCAGTTCGCATCGCGGATTGGTGAAGCCGCTGGGGCCCCACCACTGCGCAACCTGCCTGGGATCAGTCCACGCTTTAAACACCAGTTCGCGCGGAGCGTTGAGCACTCGCGTGAGAGTAAGTTGTTTTCCAGCATTGCTGTTGCCCAGGAATTTCGCGAGTTCAACGCCAAGCTGACTCCAGCCCATGAAGAAGTTCTTGCGAGCGAGCTCAGGATGAGCGGCAGGCTTAAATGTTTCAAGTCCGGTGTGAGTCAGGCGCAGCCTCGTCTTGTTCCCTTGTGGGAGCAACTCGAAGGTCACCAGCGAATCTCCCGGGTAGTCTTTATATTTCCAGCTATAACTCATCTTTTTCCCGGGGACCACCTCGGTTACTTTCCAGAGATGGATGAAGGTCTTGCCTGCATGATGAATGTCAAACCGAGTTTCAAATCCCACTTCCGCTTTGAAAGATTCGAGAGCAGGCATATACCACTGCTTCATTTGATTGATATCAGTAATGGCCTGCCATACAGTGTCCGCAGAGGCGTCAAGGGTCTGTTCAACGATGATCGGCTCTCGCTCTAGCTGTTCCGCCAGGCGCTCCAGCGTCTGCTTGCCGCCTTCGAGTGCTCCAAATTCCTTGACCACAAAATCCCGGTCTTTGGCCGTCAGGAAAATGCCGCGCATCGTCAGCAAGGTTTGGCCCCCTTTTTCTTCAAAGGTCCAGATCGCGTCGAAACGAGCTCCCGGGCCGCCTTCTCTATGGCCACCATGGGAATAAACAATACGTTCCGGTTTCACGATCTCAATGAAGACGCTGTGGTTGGGATAATCGACTCCATCGGGTCCGTGCATGGTGTGCTTCCAGTGGCCGCCGGGCCGAAAATCCATTTCATGGATGGTGGTGGTGAAGCCTCGCGGGCCCCACCACCTCGCCACCTTCGCCGGATCGGTCATCGCGTCCCACACCATTTCACGGGGAGCGTCGAGTAACCGCGTAATGACGATTTCACGATCGGATGTGTCTGCTCCGGCGATGTTTAATGCTTTGCTCGCTGACATACTTCTTCTCCTGACAACTCTTCTTCTGAAATCGCCCGGCGTTTTGCCAGAAAAAACGTAAACGCCGGGTGGCCGGCGCCGTTGAGCGCCGGCCCGAACTGGATTGTTCTTACTTGGCGAAAATTCCTCTCAGGTTCTCACGACGGTCATACGCCACGATGAACCACAGAATAGCGGCCACCAATCCCGGCACGATGCCTTTTGGCTCCATGAGAATGTGATAAAGCAGAATGTTCACAATCACCGGGCCCAGAAGAATGAGCGCCAGTGGAACATAACGGCCCACCAGCAACAGCGCACCGCCAATGACCTGCACCGCTGCCACCACCACGATGTGACGTGAGTGAATCAATACGCCAATGAAATGGCCGGCGTCGTTGTCCGGCAAAGGCGGCACGGGAAGAAAGTGCAGAAATCCGTTCAATCCGAACACGAAGAAAATCAGTCCCAGCAGAATGCGACCGATCATCACTGCAATTTTCATGGATGTTCCTCTCTCTTACGGTTGTGAGTGAACACTGCTTCAGGAGCAGGACAATCCCGCCCCCAGGAAAATACGACTGAATATTACGCCTTCAGGCTGGCCAGATACCCAGCAAGCTGGTCCCATGTGCCGTTGAAGCCCTGAGTCATGCTGGCAAAGCCGCCTTCGAAGGTCTCGCGATCAGTTTGCGATGCATTGATTGGAACTGACCTACCGGTCAGCAGGGTCTTGTTCCCTTGTTCAGACAGAATCATGGTGCTTAGGACTTCCAGCGGCCAGGTTGCCGACATGGGGTGACGTACCGGAGTGCCTTTTTCATCAGTGAACGAGACCACGCTCACCAGCCTTTCCGGCGGAACTATTTCTCGATAGACCCATTTGCCCCACATCGTATGACCGTCCGGTGTCTGCATGCTGTACAGAAAAGTGCCACCGGGACGGAGCTCGAGTTTTGCCACATTGACCTTGAAGCCTTTCGGTCCAAACCACTTTTCCAGGTGCCCGGCTTCCGTGAATGCCTGCCACACAAGATTGCGCGGCGCATCAAAGAGCCGAGTGGTTACGAACTCTCCCTTGCCGGCATTAGCTGGTGTGCTTTTTTCTGACATGTTGCTTCTCCTGTTTGCTCTTTTCTTTTTTCAGCTCACGCAGGTAGGCGTCCAACCGGTCAAGGCTCTCCTCCCAGAAGCGGCGGTACTGCTCCACCCATCCTGCTACTTCTTTCAGTGGCGCCGGCTCCAGCCGTCGCGGTCTCCACTGCGCATCCTGTCCACGCGCAATCAGGCCAGCCTTCTCCAGGACCTTTAAATGCTTGGATATGGCTGGCATGCTCATCTCAAAAGGCTCGGCAAGCTGCGTGACGGAAGCTTCCCCGGATGCAAGACGGGCCAGAATCGCGCGCCGGGTGGGATCGGCAAGGGCGGCGAAAGTTATGCTGAGCTGGTCGTCTGTCATCTCGAAATGAACCACTCGTATTAAACCTATTAGTTAAATAACCTACAAGTTAAATACACCGTGGAGCTATTGCTGTCAAGCGGAGAAAAAATGATTGGACGTACTTCGCCTGGAGTACCGCCGCCCTGGCCGGAGGTCAATTAGTGCTGCGGCTTTTCCAGATCGAGCATCCAGTTCAGGCCGAACTTGTCTGTCAACATGCCGAAGCGCGTGGCCCAGAAAGTCTCCTGCAAAGGCATAATGACTTTGCCGCCGGCGCTGAGTGCAGTAAACAGTTTTTCAGTCTCCTGCGGCGTCTCACAGTCCAGCGCGAGTGAAAAATTGTTGCCCTGCTGAAATGCCATTCCCGGCATGGTATCGGAGGCCATCAACTTCAGCGGGCCTTTGGTCAGCCTCGCGTGCATGACTCGTTTCTCTGATCCGGGCGGCACCTGGGCCTTCATCGGTGAGTCGGCAAAAGTCATGATCGCGAGTTCAGCTCCCAGGCAGGTTTTGTAAAACTCCATGGCCTCGCGGGTATTCCCATCAAAATTCAAATAGGCTGTAATTTCCTTCATTTGCGGTACCTCATCTTTGTCTTTGCTGGTTCACTCAATTTATCTGTTAACTCGATTGGTGGATTCGATCTGATCATGGTAAGAGTGTGAACAATCAAAACGTCGTGAGATTTAAAAGACGGATAGAGAGCGTGGCGGTAAGCGTCTTTGCGTCAAATCTAATTAAAGGTTTGGAGTTTACTCGCGAGCACCAAGTTTGCCAAAACCGGCTACACCGGATAGACTGAATTGACATCCCCTCCCTTGCTTACCCGCATCTTTTCAATAATTTACAATTTCCGACTGCTCGCCTGCTTGTTTTCTTAACCGCTTAAGACTATAGTTGGGGAAACGTTCTTACACTCAGATCAAAGGGACCGGGGAAAGCCCTTTCAGCAGGAGACCATGGCGGCAACTCACTCAGGCATCTCTGAACCCAAAACTGCAAAAACTGATCATTCCTATTCCACTCACGTAAATCCCCAGTGGGTGCGGCTACTCAATCTGCTCCAGATGAACGTGCGCTACACCAGATGCGTGGGAGCAGAGCTGTTTACGGAAGACGGTACTCGTATTCTGGATTTTCTGTCCGGCTACTGTGTGCACAACCTTGGTCACAACCATCCGGCGGTGATTGCCGCACTGCACGACGAGCTGGACCGTTGTGGTCCGGCCATGCTGCAAAGCCACGTAGCTGAATTGGCGGGCGAACTGGCTACTGAACTCACGCGCCTCGCCGGCCATGGGCTGACCAAAGCTTATTTTGGCAGCTCGGGAAGCGAAGGCATTGAGACGGTGATCAAGTTTTCCCGCGCCCACACCAAGCGGGCAGGCTTGCTTTATTGCCGCGGAGCATTTCATGGCCTCACCTGTGGCGCCCTGTCTTTAATGGCCGACTCGCAATGGGCGGAAGGTTTTGGGCCGTTTCTGCCCGGCGCGGAGAGCGTGCCCTTTGCAGACCTGAAAGAGCTCGAGCAAAAACTGAAGACGCAGAATTTCGCCGCGTTCATTGTGGAACCTGTGCAGGCGGAGGCCGGGATCTGTGTTCCCACTCGCGAATACCTGCAGCAGGCTGAAGCACTGTGCAGCCGATATGGAACGCTCTTTGTGCTGGACGAAGTTCAGACGGGAATGTATCGCACAGGAAAATTTCTGGCGGCGCACCATTACGGACTGGCTCCGGACATGGTGGTCCTGGCCAAGGCGCTCAGCGGTGGCTTGGTTCCCAGCGCAGCCGTGCTCATGACGGATGATATTTACGAGTCTATCTACAGCACCCTGGGCCGATCCATTATTCATACGTCAACTTACAGCGAAAACAATCTTTCCATGCGTGCCGGGCTGGCCACATTGCAAGCTTTGCAGGATGAGCGCCTGGGTGAGCGGGCCGAACGGCTGGGCACCGATCTTCGCCAACGTTTAACCGAGGCGCTGTCCGGATACGAGATGGTTGAGGAGGTCCGCGGCCTGGGCATGCTGAATGGGATTGTCTTCCGTCCGCCACGCAAGCTTCAACTCAGGATCCCGTTTGAGGCGTTCCGCAAGGTCCATGAAGGCATGTTTGGACAAATGCTGGTGATGCGACTCTTCCGCGAAAAGAAAATCCTGACGCAAATCTGCGGCAACAACCTGATGGTTCTGAAAGCCGCGCCACCGCTCATGGTGAATGAAGAGCAGTTGGCTGAATTTGTAGGCGCGGTGAAAGCAGTAGTCGAGACAATCCACTCCTCCTCATCTTTCTGGCTGGACGCGCTCTATCTGGCACAGAGGGCGATCAACGTTTAGAGGCGCCGTATTCAACACCATCCATTTCGACAACCTTTATCCATATTCCATAGGACTCATACATGCAAATTGTCAGTGCAGGCACGGCATTTCCAGGAAATTCATACGATCAGCAGGCAATCACTGCCAAACTTCAAGAGCGCTGGAATGAACACCTTCCGCGCCCGGAAATCCTCAGCCGCTTGCATTCGCGGTGTGGGGTAGCTAAAAGAAATCTCGTGCTTCCGCTGGAGGCTTACGAAACCGTTCGCTCGTGGGGGCATGCGAACGATGTCTGGATCGAAGCCGCCCAGACGCTCGGCCGCGATGCCATCTGCCGCGCCATCACTCCCGCAGGACTCATGCCCAGCGACATTGACGCCCTGTACTTTGTCTCGGTGACCGGTGTTGCCAGCCCTTCGATTGACGCGCGTCTGGTCAATCGCATGGGACTTTCACCTCGAGTGAAGCGCGTGCCCATGTTCGGGCTGGGCTGCGTGGCCGGAGCCGCGGGGCTGGCCCGCGCGGCCGATTACGTCCGCGCCTTTCCTGATCAAGTGGCTGTGGTGCTGGCGGTTGAGCTTTGCTCACTGACCTGGCAACGTGACGATCTCTCCGTCGCCAACCTGATCTCAACCGGCTTGTTCGGTGATGGTGCAGCGGCTGTGCTGGTGGCGGGCAGCAAAGCTGGTTTCGCTGGTCCTGAGATTCTTGCGACGCGCTCTGTTTTTTATCCCAACACTCAGGACGTAATGGGCTGGAACATTTCTGAAGATGGTTTTCGCATTGTGCTCTCGCCGGACGTGCCGAATGTGATTCGCGAGAACCTGGGCACAGATGTGGACTCATTTCTGGAGGATCACAGTCTGCGGCGTGACGATATTTCCAGTTGGATCATTCATACCGGCGGGCCGCGTGTGCTGGAAGCCGTGGCAGACGCACTCGATTTGAAAGATGGTGCTCTCGACGCCTCATGGGAGTCGTTGCAGAAGGTAGGCAATCTTTCCTCGGCGTCGGTGCTGGTGGTGCTGGAAGATTTCCTCGCGCACCGCCGTGGAGAGCCAGGTACATACAGCGTGCTGGCCGCCATGGGTCCGGGCTTCTGCTCAGAACTCCTGCTGCTGCGCTGGTGAATGAATGATGACGAAACACTCTGAAACTGACGTATTCATCGTGGGTGGCGGACCAGCGGGTCTGGCCGCCGCTATCGCGGCACGCCAGCAGGGATTGCGCTGCATGGTTGCTGATTGGGCCTCACCGCCAATTGATAAAGCGTGTGGCGAAGGCCTGATGCCGGACAGTCTTGATGCTCTCACTAGCCTGGGCATCAGCCTGAATGGTTATGAAACGGGTCACTTCCAGGGCATTAAGTTTGTTGGGCAGGAAGGCTCGGTGGCTGCTGACTTCCCCCACGGCAGCGGCCGAGGCATTCGGCGTGTATTGCTGCATCAGGCTTTTGTTGACCATGCCGCAGCTTGCGGTGTGGAGATGTTGTGGCAATCACGGGTGTCACAGGTAAACGCCGGGAATAACCGTGTCTCTCTTCTGCTGAACGGCTCTCCGGTTACATGCAAGTGGATCATTGGAGCAGACGGCCAGAACTCAAGAGTTCGCCGCTGGGCTGGACTGGATGAAGGACACACGTCCATGCAGCGGATTGGATTGCGTCAGCACTTCCGGATCAAGCCCTGGAGTGAGTTCGTGGAAATTTACTGGGGCCAGCAAGGGCAGGCCTACGTTACTCCCATCGGCCGGGAAGAAGTATGTGTTGCCTTGATCTCACGCGAAAAGTTGAGCTCGTTCGATTCGGGCCTAAAGCAATTCCCAGAGCTGAGCGAACATCTCGAAGGCGCGGCCCGGTCCACCTCAGTGCGAGGCTCGCTCACCGTGTCCCGGCGTCTCAAATCGGTGGTCAAAAGAAATGTCGCACTCATCGGTGAGGCATCGGGATCAGTCGATGCGATCACCGGAGAAGGTCTGGCCATGGCATTCCGCCAGGCATTGGCGCTCGCGTCCGCTATCAAGCGCGATGATCTCAGCAGCTACGAAAAAGCGCATCGGGAAATCATCAGCCTGCCGGGATTCATGGCGCGCAGTATGTTGCTGCTGGACAGCAGACCGTGGCTGCGGCGCAGGACTTTACGCGCCTTTGCCCGAGAACCGCGACTCTTCGAAAAACTCCTGGCTGTCCATGTGGGAGAACTGCGCCTGGCTTCGCTGGGAGCAAGCGGCCTGGCAAATCTGGGATGGCACGTGATGAAGGCATAGATAATTCGAAAACCATCTCGTGCGCTGCTTTGAAGGGCACAGCTTCAGCTGTGCCGTAAGTAGCCCTATAAAGTTTAGGCTCTAGCCCCTGAGGCTTGGACCTGCCTCAGTCAACAATCCGACTTCAGGAAAAGGTGAATCCATGAATCTGAACTTATTAATCTCACGCTGGCTCAGCGCTCACCGGCTCTTCCTCACACTCGTAACCGTGCTGCTTTGCTGCGTCCCAGCAGCCAGGGCGGAACAGAAAACCTTCGAGCTGGATCCTGTGCAGACGAAGGTCTTATTCACTCTGGGCGATGTGCTCCACACCGTCCATGGAACCTTTCGCCTGAAACGTGGGACCATACATCTTGATGACGCGACTGGCCAGGCCAGCGGCGAACTGGTTGTGGACGCCACCAGTGGAGACAGCGGCAGTCATGGCCGTGACAGCAAAATGCATAAAGAAATTCTGGAGAGCCAGAAATTCCCAGAGATCATCTTCACCCCGCAACGCTTTAAAGGCACGTTGACGCCGACAGGCAAATCACACCTGGACGTGGACGGGCAATTCACGATTCACGGTGAAGCGCATCCCATGACGCTGGCCATCGAAGCCGACTTTGGCAACGGCGCGACGGCAGACACTTCCTTCGACGTTCCTTACGTGAAATGGGGAATGAAGAACCCAAGCACATTTATCTTGCGCGTCAGTGACAAAGTAAACATCGACATACATGCCGTAGCGCGTGCGACAAACGCGGGACAGCCGAAGCCAGAGATCAACGCCAGCAGATAAACGCCGGCTGCCGCTGAACTCTTTCAGCGACTATTAGCGGTTCTTGAGGAGCTCGGATTGCAGCAGCCTGCAGTTTGAGTGGCTCGGGCGACATGTCTACCAGTACTGGGGGATTAGAGCGTTCACCGTGATTTTGTCTCTGCCCAATTCGAGCGCTGCTGATTTCATCATGGCGCTGGCATTGCAGTTGCTCTGCAGTGGCTCTGTTAAGTATTGTTCGAGAGCGCGATTCGAGCTCTCCATCGCAAACCGGAAACGCAATCATCACATCTCACCTAACACCGTTCGAATGATGCAATGTTCCTGGAGAATTCACGGCTGAGATAAGCAGCATTGATGTTGAAGCAAGAGAAGCAAACAATGGCATGAAGCCATGATGGCGGGCAAAGACCAGGTATATGCATCGTCATGGAAGACCAAAATCCAGGGAGAGGTGGCAAAGTTTGTGCATGAATCCCTGAAAGCGGAACAGCACAGAAAAGCGGCTGAACCAAAAGCAGTCAACGAATGAGACCCCCCCAACCAAACCCCAACGGAAGGCAAACTTTCTATGTATCACCATGTAAAAAAATTGATGTACACCGTGCAAGTTGGAACACCAGACCCAAGATTCGGCAACATGTTGCTGGAACAATTCGGCGGCGCCAATGGTGAACTCGCAGCCGCAATGCAATATTCCATTCAGGGCTTCAACTGTGAAGACGCAGGTTGCAAAGATCTGTTGATGGATATCGGCACAGAAGAGCTTAGCCATCTGGAGGTGGTGGGAGCTCTGATCCGTATGCACCTCAAACCGATGAAGTCAGACCGGGGTGCCGCGGAAGCAGATCCGCTGGTGGCGATTGCCGGCGGTGGCGGCGTGGCCCTCGTGAATTCCCTGGGTGACGCCTGGACAGCCGACTACCTGAAAATTACCGGCGATCTTGCAGTGGATCTGCGCAGCAACATTGCCGCAGAAGCACGTGCAAAGATCGTGTATGAACGCCTTATCGCATTCACTGAAGATCAGGGATCCAAGCAGGCCCTGCAATTCCTGATGACACGCGAAATTACCCATATGCGAGCGTTTACCGCTGCACTGGAAAGCATGGAGAAGCCGCCATTTTCAATCGGCGTGATCAAACCCACCCCGGGCCTGGTGGACCAATACTTCAACGCTTCCACGGGCGATGGCGATCTGAGTGAGAGACCACAAGAAGCACCGTGGAACCATCGCAGCGGGCTGCGTCTGATTGAATCCGATGTAGCAGGCAGAAAGGGCGACGAATTAATTGTTAAGCCTTATGATCCCGAGCCGGGCACCGAGATCACGTCGAAAAAGGATTCCACTCCAGTAGGAGCGAACGTTGGATCAAGCCGGCAGAAAGGTGAAGGGAAAAAGCTGAAAGCGAGCTAGAGAAAACACAGTTGCGAGCTTTGAACCGCGCCAACGAGAAAGTTGCAGCGCACATCGGCGGTCTTTAGACCGCCGATTCTTTTTAACACGTGCCTGGGTGCTCAGATCATTGATGTTTAGGCGGTTCAAATGTAATTGAACAATTTATCGACTGCTTAACACGAATTTGTTGCCATCAATATCTTTGAATATCGCGGAAGTGCCCCAGCTTTCTTTTTTAGGGTCAGCTTCAAACTCCACGCCTTTTGATTTCAGAATCTTCGCGGTGGCAAAAACGTCATCACACCAGAAGGAGAGCGGCTGGAATCCGCCGATGCGAGCTTCCTGGCCCGGTGGCGTAAAAAGCACCAATCCTGTTTCCGCTCCCGGAATCAGCAGCTCGATCCAGCGCTGGGTTGCGCTGAACGGCTGGTCCGTGGCCACTTTGAATCCAAGTTTCTCCGTGAAAAATTTAAGTGATGCATCCTGATCATGGACTGGGATGCTGACGAATTTGAGTCCGCGAATCATTCGGCAATCCTCCTGTTGGCAAACGGAGAATAAACGTCCCAAATGAGGGTTTGCAATCAGGCAAGCGATGCTATATTAACAGCCGGTATAGCTATGCGGCAGCTCGATCCCTACATCACGGATGTGCTCATGCGCGATCTGGTGGGCCATGATCGCAGGCCGGTAAGTTTTCTGGTGTATCTCTGGCTCACGGCTGAGCAGGAATCGCGGAAATCGGAAGTGCAGATCAGCTATCAGGAACTCGCGGAAAATATCGGAGTATCGAAAAGTTCCGCACAGTCCGCAGTGGCCTGGCTGGTGCGGCGAAAGCTGCTGGCCGCGAAGAAGGAAAATGCAACTGCCACGCCGCGGTATTCCGTCCTGAGCCCGTGGAGAGACCGGGCTCAACGGCGCTGACTAGCCGCGCCGGGAAGCATCAAGGCTCGCCACGCACTACCATATTCCATGCCTGCAAAAGATTTGAGGGTACATACTTCTGATCTTTATTGCGTTGGACCCAATCCTTCAACTGGGGTGAATTGACGTACTCACTTGGAGAAAGCTGAAGCTTCTTGACGATTTCTTCGAATGAGGTTGCACCCGTGTACGGTCCCACGTTCATGTCCGGCTTGCCCCAGTTCGGATTACCACGTTTCTTTGCCATTCAATCTCTCAGATGCGCATCCGTGCCCTGACGTAGCGCCCGTCTCCAGAATCTGCTTACTCATTTTATTTTATCAGTGACGGTTTATCAGGGGAGGATTTGAGAAAACTCCAACTGAGTATCAAGGCAAAGATGCCGCCTTTTCAGCCGGAAGAACATCGGCAAACACAAAGTTGTCGCGTTCAACGATTTCTCCGGTTGCCACACTGATTGGATATCTAAATACTGGCGACTCATAAACGAAGGTGTGAAATTCGCCATTTTCTCCGCAGGGATCCACTTCATGGGGAATATCGCGAAGGAACGCCGAATCGAAGTTGCGGCCGGCAAAAGACGCATCCAGTTTGGCGGGATTGACGCAGGTAATTTTCGCGCGCACGCCCGCGGCGATCATTTCCTCCGCCAGTGCAGGGGTAGGTAGACGCCACAATGGAAAAAGCGGTTTCAGACCGGTGCCGCTGAGTTGCTGTTCGCGATAGGCGCGCACGTCTTCAAGAAAGAGATCGCCGAATGCAACGGCGGTAATCCCTTCTTCGACGGCGCGCTTGAATATGGGACGAATCAAATCCTCGTAGTCCAGGTTCGTGCAGGGCCACGGCAATTCCACCGACCACAGAGGCAGACCCACAGCCTGAGCTTGCTCCCGCACCAGAGATCTTCGGACTGCATGCATGGCAACTCGGTCGGCAGCAGAGTTGAAGGTGGTGAACAGCGCTGTTACCCGGACGCCAGCATTGCGCAGAACATGCAGAGCCCAGGCGCTGTCTTTGCCGCTACTCCACGATAAAAGAACGTTTTCCAAGTTGGAGCCTACCTCGCGATGTGCGGCGTTTGCGATTCCTGCCTTATTCTATCGGACGGATGTTCCCCGATTTGACTTACTGGTTCTAACACTGTCCGGTCAAGCATCTGAACGTCACGCTGAGTTCCCTTGAGCAGGCTTCCCAGGCGTGCAAAGATTTCGAAAAAGTTGCGCCGAGAAAATTTGCGTTTGATCCTCAAGGTTCTTGAAGTCGTTACCGGAGGCGCCTTGAACGACACAACGCGCACCGACAACTAATGGTCGCCAGCTTCGGTGACAAGGCGGCCATTTTTTTCGATATAGCCCGCAAGCATAACAATTGTCGAGAAAATGTTATACGTGTTCAGTCTGCAGCTTGGTAGGAAGCAGAGAGGGTACCGCGATGAGATATAAACGGACCTCAGTCACGTTCAAGCACCACAAACTGCAACGTGCCTGACCTTTCCACCTGGAGTACCACCGGTGAGTCACTGCTTAGCGATGCAAGAGTGTCTTTGAGACACGGAATATTTTTGACGTTTTTACCATTGACGGCGTGGATGACGTCTCCGGCGACAAGTTCATCCCCAAAATTCGAACTGCCGGCTATCGTTTTTGCTGCCACCAACACCCCGCTCCTAACGCGCAAGGGAGGCAACAGGGCGGAAACCTTGTCGTCTACGGTAACACCCAGAATTCCCAGTTTCGCGATGGAATTGTCTTTTTCCGTGACGAGATCCTCAAACCGCTCTGGATCATTTGCTCGTTCAACCACAGGCACGCTAAAGGCGAGCTTCTGTTTTCCTCTGAGCGCATCAATCTCAGCATTATCTCCTGCCGCGTACGAATACATACTCAATGCAAGCTGACGAACGTTGGCAATCGCTTGTCCGTGAACACTGATGATTATGTCTCCCACCTGTAAGCCGGCTGCCTCCGCAGTACTTTGTGGAATGACATCCTGAATCAAGACGCCGTCTTCGGTGGGCAGATTCAGTGCCTGTTCAAGCGCCGGCGTAATCGCGCGAACCAGAATTCCCAATTGGTGATGATGTACGTGGTGATCATTTCGGATTTGCCGGCAGATTGAGCTCACCACGTTGCTGGGCACGGCGAAACCCACTCCTTCGTTGCCACCGGACTTGGTGAGAATGAAGGAATTTATCCCCACAACCTGTCCCAGGGTGTTCACTAACGGGCCACCGCTATTACCCGGATTGATCGCGGCATCGGTTTGGACATATACCAGCGGGCTGTCAGCGTTCAACTGACGGTCCACGGCGCTGACCACTCCCATGCTCACTGAATTTTCCAGTCCCAGTGGGCTGCCAAAAGCAAGCACGATTTGCCCCTGATTTAAGGCACTGGAATCCGCAAATGACAAGAACGGCAGCCCGGCTACATCGATCTTGATGAGAGCCAGGTCTGTTTGTGGGTCCATACCTATCAGCCTGGCATTGAGTAAATGGATGTCGACCTTTGGGACGGCTTTGTTCAGCCGTACCTGCAGACGACGAGCACCTTGAACAACGTGTGCATTGGTAACGATGTAGCCATCGGACGAAACCACGACGCCCGATCCAGAGCTCCTCTCCTGCACAGCGACGGGCCCACCACCGCGATCACTATCCTTTTCAATTGCGTACGCGGAAGCAAGAATCTGAACCACCGAAGGCTCAACTTGCCGGGCGACGGACTGCAACGAGGAACTGAGCTGCTCCAGTGAAGTGGAGTTCGAGGTGTTAGCTGGCCGAGAATCCACCGTAGCCATCACTGCGGAGGACGCATGCACATTGAGTTGCACGCAAAAAATGGTCAAAAGCAGAGTCGAGAGTCTTGTAATAAAAGGCATTGTTGTATTACCTAACCGAACATGTTCATCGATTATTCCCCTATGAGGCGAGACACAGCTGTATGCTGCAGTCTAGGCACGTTAACTCTTCTCAGGGTGGTCTGGTGAGTTTGAGTTCGTGCTGTGATCTGGTTGAATTCCGGTTTTGAACTGGCGAATAGCGTCACCCAGTCCTTTCCCCAACTCAGGGAGCTTCCTGGGCCCGAAAATCAAGAGGGCAATGCCAAGAATCATCAGTAAGTGCATCGGTTGAAACAAACCTTCAATCATTGAATTCCACTCCACAGGTTATGCCTGACTCGGTCCCTGCTGATAGGGATCCGAGCCAGGTTTTCCGCGGTAAAAAGTATGGTTTCCTACGCCGTCTCCGGCGCAGAGTTTTCGGAACCTCGGACAACACCCAAAATCACTTACAGCCCGCGCTTCGCTTGATCCGCTTCGTGAGCCAGGTGCAGCACGAGTTGTATGAATTCTTTCGGTTGACCAATAAAAAGACCGTCTGCGATGAAGCCTTTGATGGCGCCGGTGGCATCGATCTGTCCTGCGCCGGTGGGACGAATGATTGCAACTTCCGGTAATCCCCGGATGAACTCACACGGCTCCGGCATGATCAGGTTGGCCTGCAATGACTCCGGCTGGCCAGTCGTCAGGTCGACAAACGTCAGACTGCCGTCGGTCAACGGCTTGGCGTTTCCTGCCTTATCATGCCAAACCTGAAAGTGCATGATCTCAGACCCGCCTATGCTCGTAGTGATTCGCAGCACCTCCGAGCTGGTCACCCGTTGACTCATAGTGGCGTAAAGGCTGGTACCGGCTTGCTCAATGAATCCGAAGTGGAATCCGGCCGTGTTGGCGATGGCTTGAACATGGTTCACATCTGCGAAATCGCTATCGCTGGCAGGAATTGCCGGATGTCGCCCGACATTCAAACTCGGAACCGCTTGCGGGAACGTCGCACCAAGATCCGGGTTCTGTTTGCTGCGGTAACGGGTCCACCAACTCGTATCAACACTGAGCTGCATCAGGTTGGTGAGCCGTCCAACTTTTTTGGCGGCTGACGTCCGGCTGCCTTGCAGAGTAGCAAACCTGCCGAGATCGATCGGCTTGTGACCCTTCGAGGTCAGGTAGGCTTTCAGGAAAGCTACATGGCTGACCTCGTCATCAGTGTTGTCCGCAATGTACTGTGGCATGTCGCCATCAAGAGCTTGCAGGGCGGTGATGTACGGTTGACTCGTCCCTCCAGTTGCAGCTACGCCTCCCAGCTCGTTGTATTGTTGCCACAGGTCAGTTTCGATGATCTCCGCAGCTAAAAGCAGCTGCAAGATTGCGACGTCCCCCTTAGTAAGGCTGTCGCTTCTGCTTTGGTCCTGGCCAAAAACCGGTATGTTTTTGGCCAACAATCCCGCGCCGAGCGTTGTACCGGCCGCGATGGCGCTTTTCTTTAGAAATGAGCGCCGACTACTCGATTGCTTAGTTTTAGTTTCAGACTGCTTCACTGCTTCTTTTCCTTTCCTGGGTGGGAACACCCTTTCCTTGAATTGGGGATACTGATGGCAAATTGACTTTCTGATTGCTTCGATATTTGGCTCGCCTCGTGGATGAAGCGTGCGGATTTAACTCACTTGTTGATTGACCGTCGTCGTATCCGTCGGTTGCGTTAAGTGGAGCCATGAATTTGTTGATCACGAATGAGGCTATTTGGCGGCCAAGCTCCTGGCCGGCTGTGAGATCGGTGCGGAAATGAACACCTGCATAAATACGGCTCAGCGTCGCCTCTTCCGCGGCGGCCGCGAAGCTCGTGAACGAACGCTCTACGCCTGGCAAAACCTCGGAGGTGATGCTGAAGGCGAATTGGTCGCTGCCAAACATCGACGTTAGGACAGCGGCCGCGCCAGCACTGATGACTGCGTGGGCTCCGGGATAGGCCGGATCTGGGGTTGTCTTTTGAACTTCCGGGAGCCACTTGGGGTCAGCGGCGCTATAGCTTGTGATATCGGTGCTCGGCGCACGTATGGCGGTTACAGGTCTCCAGAAGTTGTAGCGGTACTTAGCATCGTAGAAGGCTATTACCTCATCGGCGATTGCCAGATTTAAGAGAGCAAAAACGCGGGCGCTCTGCGCGGTGGTGGAGCGATTTGCCAGCACGGCAGTCTGAGCGATTTCATTCCAGTAATTCTGAATTGCACCATTCCAGAAGCGGCCGGTTAATGCCTGCTCGGGAGAACTCGCAGTGCTGTTGGCTATGCCCCGTACTCTAATTTCATTGAGAGCTTGGGTGTAAGCGTTGCTGGTTAATGAAGGCGGAGGACCAGGCCGAAACTGGTCCGCACGATTCAGAGCAAAAGGAGTAACCCGGGACCAATGTGTGAATTGAGGCTGCTGCCCGGCAGGACTCGGCGGAGGCGCCTGATAGTCACCGGGAGTGTCTCCGAATATATAGGGAACCGGTTGAGCACTAGAACCGTCATTCTCGCGAAGAGCAAGAATGCGGGCAGCAACGGTCTGTCCCAGATCGAGGCCTGCAGTCTTGTCTTCTCCGTAAGGAGTCTGGGCCTGCAATCGCTGGAATTCAGTGTCGAGGGTCGCCCGGGTCTTCGGATAGAGTGCAACCAGTACGTCGTGAGCAGCCGCATTTGCTGCGGCTTCTTGCGAAGCGCCGGGAGAGGCATTCTCTAAATGCACAAGATAGGGCTGGTACCGACGATCGATGGCGTTCACAGCGTCATAGATCGCGGCATGCATCATTGCGAAGCTCCGTGTCGGATGAACCGTAGGAGCTTGCGCGCCCGGAGTACGGACAATCCCCAGGAGTATTCTGTTCCATTCAACAACAGGGTTCGCCTCCTTTGAGGCTGAGGGAAACGCTGATAGGTTCTGGTACTCACTATCAAGCAGAGAACCGGTTGAAATTTCGAACAGGACGGCTAGACCCGCGCTCAGAAGTGCAATCAAAATTAACGCTTTTCGCATTCACTACCTCTTAATTATGTCTGTTGATTAGCTGAACCGACTTTGAGAAGTCGCATCCAGATTTTCACTATTAGTTGAACCAGTTGCTCAACAGAATATTCCCGTTATGCACGCGAAATGGTGAGACCGCCTCGTACGTGCCTGCGCGCTTGCTTCGCGTCTGGTGATGAGGCTTGGGATGGATAGTGGCTTGCGACATCCACCTTGAAATCCAACTGGCAATAGTGGCCAAAGACTGCGCACAGCGTTCGGATTGTGGTCCTTCTGCTCAAGCAACGCCGTAGTTTCCAGCTTTAGATCCTTCCAAGTGCCGTCGACACATGTCAGCACGTAGCCAGAGCAGCGAAGCAAGATATAGATGGGAATAATCACTCGCGTGACTGGTTTCGACTATAGGAAGTGCAGTCAAGGAGAAAGTTGATGGAAAGCCGAATTCAAAGTCGATCAACGTTTGGAATCCCCGGTCGTGTGCTCGCGAAGTGCCAGAAGGCACGTCGAGATGAAAGGAATGGCTTCCCGTTCAGTGCCGCAATGGAGTGGCGCGAGGCAGCTGGATTGTGTGCCTCTATTTCCTTGCTGGCTGATTTTTGTTGGCGGAAATGGGAACGCATCACGCACCTGCCGCGGCAAATGGCCACCCCAATCGGCGCCACGTCGATGCCCTCTTTTGAACCAGCCGGCACGAACTCGGCACACCAACCGCTCCTGACCAGTAAAGCTATTCTAACCGCAGCGTAATGTGGGGAAAGTAGTCAAGAAATTCAAAGCTTCCTGATCGCTTAAGTGCTTTATATCGCGTGAGAGGTGTTTGGAGTTCGCTGAAAACGAATACAAGACGTGGAGAAAGAACTTTGCGGATGGCCTCACGGCGTTGTGAAGTCGTTACCGGGGCCGCCTGGAACGACACAACGCGCACCGACAACTGATGGTCGCCAGCTTCGGTGACAAGGCGGCCATTTTTTTCGATATAGCCCGCAAACATAACGATCGCTCTATAGCTGATGCTTGAGGGCAGGCATCATAAGTCATTGGGCTTGCCGTTTCATTTGAAGTAGGCGCGGACGATTGCGATCAGTTCATCTGCGCCCTTCCGCTCAGCCGCTGTTGGCCTGGAGGCAAGGACGTGGTGGCGAACATGTCCTTCTACCACCCTCATTCATTACTCCGTTCATCGCTCCCTGAGTGGATGCAATCAATTGCAGTACTTCGGTGCATCCTGATCCACGCTGAGCGCCTTCTCAATCGCCTGGACCTGTCCTTGGATTCGATGGACTCGAGCCAGGAGCTTCCCTTTGGATTCGGTGGTATGTGACATACGCTCGCAGAGTATGAGTGGTTGTGTTATAGTGCGTCTTCTGGAGACCCTCGTAGAGAATTGAGGCGTGGCTTGGATTTCAGAGCTCGTAATTTGAAGAGATCGTCGGCATCAACCTGGTGCCTGGTCCTGCTCTGCCTCTTCCTCGTGATCAGTTCAGCTTTTCTTCAGGCTTCTCACCTTCATCCCATCGGACCCAACAACGAACTCAAAGAGTGCCCAATATGCCATCTGGCGGTTGGGACCGCTCAGGCGATGTTGGTCGTTCTGCTGTACTTCGTGGTTCGTGCCACCATCTTTGTCGTCTTCGCCGAAGAGCAGGAACCCAAGACCTTTCTCGGCGCCTTCAGTCTGTTCTCGCGGCCTCCTCCGCTCGCATAAATAGCTCTTCTCCATCACCAAACTTAATAAAAAACCTACTCACTCATGGAGGAGTTATGCCCATTTCCTTTAAAGGCATTCTGCTATTTGCGGGGCTCTTGTTAATCGTGGTATTTGCGTTGGGATTTCAAGTGTCAGCGCAGACCTTTGGCAGCATTCAAGGCACTATTACTGATCAGACTAACGCTGTTGTTCCGGGGGCCACTATTGAAGTCCATAATCCGGTCAGCGGGTTTAGCAAAGCAGCTATAACCGACGCCTCGGGGCATTTCAGCGTTCAGAACATACCCTTTAATCCTTACCATCTCACCGTGACACGGCAGGGCTTTTCCTCAGCCGCACAGGATGTTGATGTTCGTTCGATGGTTCCCGTTAATGTGAACATCAGCCTCAAGGTGACCGGTGCCACCGAAACCGTCAATGTTGAGGCCACTGGCACGGACCTGATTGAAACCGATCCCACCTTTCACACTGACGTGGATCGGAACCTGTTTTCTAAGCTTCCGCTGGAGAGCACCTCTTCTGACGTGAGCTCACTGATCACGCTGGTTACACCGGGCATCGCCGCCGATTCCAACGGGCTTTTTCATGGTTTGGGCGATCACGCGGAAAACTCTTTTTCCGTAGACGGCCAGCCCATCACTGATCAGCAAAGCAAGGTATTTTCCAATCAGATTCCCCTCGACTCGATCCAATCCCTTGAGGTCATCTCCGGCGCTCCGCCGGCTGAATACGGTGACAAGACGAGTGTCGTGATCAACGTGACCACGCGTTCCGGTCAGGGTCTCACCACGCCGAAAGGAAGCATAACAACTACTTATGGCAGTTTTGGCACTTCGGGTGTTGATTTCAATCTGGGCTACGGAGGCGAAAAGTGGGGCAACTTTATTTCCGTGAGCGGCTTAAATACCAGCCGTTTTCTTGATCCGCCGGAATTCCGGGCAATTCATGACAAAGGCAACCAGCAGAACATCTTTGATCGCGTGGACCTTCAACTTTCGGATAAAGATACTCTCCATTTCAATCTCGGCCTGACTCGCTCGTGGTTCCA
>WNFA01000978.1_pt1 | contig 47376 bp, 50 predicted proteins | sample 5400481 | NCBI WGS metagenome assembly WNFA01 (sample SAMN13153340, study PRJNA577476) | soil metagenome | isolation source: 120 cm saprolite under Douglas fir tree site 2 hole 1 replicate 2 | place: USA:California | collected 2015-04-18 | reverse complement strand
GCGCGGAACACACTGGCCTTCACCAAGAAGCGCGTGGCGGCGACGGTTGGCAAGCTATTGCAGTCGGCGATCGACAACGCGAACTTCCTGAGCACGGAAAAGGGCCTGGATGTCGATCTCGACAGCTTGTACGTGAAGCACGCGGTGGCGAACGATGGGCCGCGCATGAAGCGGATTCGTCCGGCGCCGATGGGGCGTGCGTATCACTATGTGCGGCGCATTGCGCATATCGAAATTGTGCTGGCTGAGAAAAACAGGAACGGCGTTCCTGCAGGGACGGGAACGACGGCAGCGGGCGAGAAGGCGGCGAAGGCCGCGGTTCACGCAAAGCCGAAAGCGCATCAGAAAGCCAAAGCTAAAGCGCCAGCGAAGAAGAAGGCCGCCGGCAAGAAGGCGACGGCTAAGAAGTAGAAGAGTTGTTGGTCGCAGTCGTTCGGAAGGCATAGTTCGCTAACGACTAACAACCGAAGACTAACGACCGGGCGACAGAAGGAAAGCTTAGGAGCACACATGGGACAGAAGGTTCATCCTTACGGATTCCGGCTTGGCTACACCAAGCCGTGGAAGTCGCGCTGGTTTGTCGAGAAGGATTACGACAAACTGCTGCTCGAAGACTACAAGCTCAAGACCGAGCTGAAGGAAAAGCTCAAGTCGGCGGGTGTGAGCTCGGTCGAGATTGAGCGTCCGGGCAATAAGTTGCGGATCATCATCAAAACGGCGCGACCGGGGATCATTATCGGGCGCAAGGGCGCGGAAATCGACAAGCTGAAGCAGGACTTGCAGAAGAAGACGACGCGCGAAGTGCATGTCGATATCCAGGAAGTGCACAAGCCGGAGCTGGATGCGCAACTGGTGTCGGAATCGATCGCGCTGCAACTGGAAAAGCGCGTGGGCTTCCGTCGGGCGATGCGCAAGTCGGTGGATTCGGCGCTGCGCTTTGGGTGCAAGGGCATCAAGGTGCGGGTGAGCGGACGGTTGAATGGAAATGAAATCGCGCGTTCGGAGTGGTATCTGCAGGGGCGGTTGCCGCTGCACACGTTGCGCGCAGATATCGACTACGGTTTCACCGAGGCGCGCACGACCTACGGCGTGATTGGCGTGAAGTGCTGGGTTTATAAAGGCGAGATTCTGCCGGCGAAGAAGCGGGAAGCGACGCCGGCGCGGGATCTGAGCACCACGGGAGCGTTTTGAAGTAAGGCGATTGCAGAGGTCAGAGGTCAGATTGCAGAAGTTACAAGCGTCTGACGGGAAGATTTTCCTGAGAACTGACAGCTGAGAACTGGAAACTGATTTTTATGTTGATGCCAAAGAAAGTTAAGTACCGCAAGCAGCAGCGCGGGCGCATGACGGGGAAGGCCTGGCGCGGGAGCACGCTGGCTTTCGGTCAGTTTGGGCTGAAGGTGCTCGAACCGGGCTGGATCACCGACCGGCAGATCGAAGCGAGCCGCGTCGCGATGACGCGTTTTGTGAAGCGTGGCGGCAAGATCTGGATCCGGCTGTTTCCGGATAAGCCGGTCACGAAGAAGCCGGCCGAAACCCGTATGGGAAAGGGCAAAGGCGCGCCGGATCATTGGGTTGCGGTGGTGCGGCCGGGGAAAATTCTGTTTGAGATGGAAGGCGTTTCGATCGTCGATGCGAAAGAGGCAATGCGCCTCGCGTCGCACAAGCTTCCGTTGCGAACGACGTTTGTGAAACGCGATGTGCTGTAGGGATTGCAGAGGTCAGAGGTCAGATTGCAGAGGTTAAGAGCAGCTGACGGGAAGAATTTCCTGAGAACTGACAGCTGAGAACGTATGAGTTTAGAAGCAGGAACTGACTTTATGAAGGCAGAAAAGATACGCAACTTAACCGACGTCGAGCTCAAGCACCAGGAGCGGGACCTGGCGGACCAGCTCTTTAAGCTGAAGTTCCAGATGAACATGGGACAGACCGAGAGCCTGAAGAAGATTCGCGGGCTGCGCCGGGATATTGCGCGCGTCCAGACCGTCCTGCGCGAGCAGGAACTCGGCGCCCGTAAGACGGAGAAAAAATAATGGCGGAAACCACAAGCCAACCGGAAAGACAGAAGCACCATAAAGAGCTGATCGGCACAGTCATCTCGAACAAGATGCAGAAAACGATCGTGGTCGAAGTGACGCGGAAGAAGGCGCATCCGATGTACAAGCGGGTAATCGCGATCCGGAAGAAGTTTTATGCGCACGACGAGAAGAACGAAGCGCATTCTGGCGATGTGGTGCGGATTGAAGAATCGCGGCCGTTGTCGAAGCTGAAACGCTGGACGCTGAAGGAAATCGTGCGGAAGACGGCTCTGGTGCCGGAAGTTGACGTCGACGCCGGTACGGGCGTGGGGCGCTAGTTACTAAGATAGACGCTTACTAAGCTAGACGCTTGCTAAGAAAGCCCGCCAGGAATAAAGAGGCGGAGAAGGAGACGAACATGGCCGTAATGATGAGATCCATGCTCGAGGTGGCCGATAACTCCGGCGCACGCAAGCTACAGATGATCCTGCCGCTGGGCGGCTCGACCGGTCTGCGCGCGGGGCTTGGCGACGTGATCACGGCAAGCGTGAAGGAAGCTTCGCCGGACGGTCAGGTGCAGAAGGGCAAAGTGGTGAAGGCGGTCATCGTGCGGACGCGGAAAGAGCATCGGCGGCGGGACGGGACTTACATCCGCTTCGATCAGAATGCGGCGGTGCTGATTAACGAAACCGGAGAGCCGGTGGGCACGCGCGTGTTTGGTCCGGTGGCACGTGAACTGCGCGAGAAGAAATTCTTGAAGATTGTGTCATTGGCGCCAGAAGTGCTTTAGGTCCAGGTGTCGGGTCTCAGGTCTCGGGAAAAACGAGCCTTGTTAACAGTTGAGGATTAAGGATTCGAGATGAGAACAGTATCGACCGAACACAAGCGCGTGGATATCCGTCGGAATGACACCGTGAAGGTGATGACCGGGCGGGACACGGGAAAAGAAGGGCGCGTGCTGCGCGTATTTCCCGACGAGGGCAAGGTGCTGGTGGAGCACGTGATGACGGTGAAGAAGCACGTGCGTCCGAATCCGCAGCGCAACATCAAGGGTGGAATTGCCGAGCAGGAGCGGGCGATTCAGCTGTCGAACGTGGCGCTGGTGTGTGCGACGTGCGGTCCGGTGCGGATCGGGCATGAAGTGCGCGGCGATCGCAAGGTAAGAGTTTGTAAGAAGTGCGGGACGACCCTGGATAAATAGCCGTCAGCACTCAGCCGTCAGCTTTCAGCTAAAGCACTTGACGCGAGCGGCAGTGGCGAAAGATTTGAGACTTACGAAACGGTATACGTCGAGCCCAAAAGCTAAGGGCTAAAAGCGACAATCCGAAACCGTGAGAGAAGGTGACAGAGAAGGTAACGACGACCATGGCGACTGACGGACAAAAGAAAGACGAGAAGCAAGCGAAAGCGGGTAAGGGCGACAAGCGGCAGGCGCCGGCTGAGAAGCCCAGCGCGGAGGCTCCACGGCACGCGGCGAAAGAGCGGCCGCGGCTGCGGGCGCGGTTTGAGAAGGAAGTTGCTGTGGCCCTGATGAAGGAACTCGACCTAAAGAACCCGATGGCCGTGCCGCGGCTGAACAAGATCGTCGTGAATATGGGCGTGGGCGAAGCGACCCAGAACGCGAAACTTATCGATCCGGCGGTGAATGAGCTGGGACAGATTACGGGACAGAAGCCGGTGACCACGCGGGCAAAGAAGTCAATCGCGGCGTTCAAGGTGCGCGAGGGCATGCCGATTGGGGCAATGGTGACGCTGCGCGGCGATCGCATGTACGAATTTTTTGACCGGCTGGTGAGTATTGTCCTTCCGCGAGTACGCGACTTCCGCGGAGTCTCGACGAAGTCGTTTGATGGGCGCGGCAATTACACGCTGGGCTTGCACGATCAGCTGATTTTTCCGGAGATTGACTACGCGAGAGTTGACAAGTTGAAAGGCATGAACGTGACCATTGTGACAACGGCGCGGTCCGATGATCAGGCGCGGTCGCTGTTGAAGCATCTGGGGATGCCGTTTAGAGCGTAGCGCCGCCGTCTCGGCGGCCCTTGGGCGGGCGGGACGCCCGCCGGAAAGCCGGCCAGAGGCCGGCGCTACAAGTAGCAAAGTTAGGAGCGAATTTGACTACAGCAAAACGAGTGAAGGACGCGAAGATAGAAAAGAAGTTTGATAAGGCGCGTGGCAAAGAGCCGAAGCTCAAGTTCTCGTCGCGCAGGCATAACCGCTGCAAGATTTGCGGACGTCCGCGGGCCTATCTACGGAAGTTTGGCCTATGCCGTCTGTGTTTCCGGCAACTGGCGCTGCGGGGCGAGATCCCCGGAGTTTCGAAGTCGTCTTGGTAGGGCGTCGTTGGTCGCCGGTCGAAAGTCGTTCGCAGTAGTTGCTCGCAAACGACTAACGACTAGCGACTAACGACCGAAGTTAAGCTGCTGACAGGTTCTCCGCTGCATGCGGAGCGAACGGGCGGCTTTAGGAGAAGCAAACGATGAGGTTGACCGATCCGGTCGCAGACATGCTGGCGCGTATCCGCAACGCGATTCGCGCACGGCACCAGAAAGTGGATATTCCAGCTTCCAAGCTGAAGACGGAGATTGCCCGCATCCTGAAGGAAGAGGGCTATATCGCGAACTTCAAGCCGGCGGAAGAAGAGGGCCACAAGGTCCTGCGCGTGTATTTGAAGTACGGCAACAACCATGAGGCGGTGATTACGAACCTGGCGCGCGTGTCGCGTCCGGGCTGCCGCGTCTATGTGCGCCGCACTGAGATTCCGCGGGTGCTGGGCGGGATGGGAATCAACATCCTGACCACGCCGAAGGGCGTGATGACGGGACGGCAGGCGCGCCGGCAGGGCTTGGGCGGCGAATTGCTTTGCGAAATCTGGTAGAGCAGCAGCTGTTAGCACTTAGCATTTAGCAGTTAGCTAAAGCGCGCTGTGCTAGTAGCGGAGTTACTAAGTGCTAATTGCTAAAGGCTAAGAGCTGACTTATGTCACGAATTGGAAAAAAGCCGATCCCGATCCCGAAGGGCGTGACGGTGAAGATCGAAGGCAATACGGTGATGGTCCAGGGGCCGAAAGGCAAGCTGGACACATCTCTTCCGTCCGGCATCACGATGGAGCAGAAGGACGGCAACCTGGTGGCGATACGCCCGGACGACGCCCATTCGGCGGTACATGGACTGGCGCGCGCGCTGGTCAATAACGCCGTCGATGGCGTAACCAAGGGCTGGACGAGGGAACTGGAAATCGTCGGCATCGGCTACCGCGCGGAGATGAAGGGCAAGGGGATGGTGGTGTTCAGCCTGGGTTACTCGCACCCAATCGAGTATCCGCTGCCGACGGGCGTCGATTGCGCGGTAGATGCGAAACTGACGAAGCTGACACTGAACGGGATTGACCGCCAGAAAGTCGGCCAGGTGGCGGCGGAGATGCGGTCGCTGCGTCCACCCGATCCGTATAAGAACAAGGGCGTGCGGTATGCCGGCGAGCGGTTGAAGAAGAAGGTTGGCAAGACAGGAGCAAAATAGCACTCAGCCATCAGCACTCAGCCATCAGGTACTTCAAATGAAGTCTGGAGGCTGAGCGGTTTTAGCTGATGGCTGATAGCTGAGGGCTTATAACATGCTGAGAATACCTTCAAAGAATCAGACGCGGCAACGGGTGCATGATCGTATCCGGAAGAAAGTGATGGGTACGCCGGAGCGTCCGCGGCTGAATGTGTACCGGTCGCTGAACCACATTTACGTTCAGCTGATAGACGACCTGAAGGGCGTGACGCTGGTTGCGGCTTCGACTGCGGACGACCGGAAGGGTGCGCGCGTGACGGGCGGAAACGTGGCATCGGCGAAGACAGTTGGGAAAAAGATTGCCGAACTGGCCAAACAGAAGGGTATCGCCAAGGTGGTGTTCGATCGTGGTGGCTACATTTACCACGGCCGGGTCAAAGCGGTTGCCGACGCGGCGCGCGAAGCGGGATTGCAGTTTTAGTCGTTAGTCATTAGTCATTAGTCGTTGGTCGTTCGCGCATGGCTCTGCGAACGACGAGCGACTAGCGACCAGCGACGAAATCAGGAAATGAGACTTCAGAATGCCTAGAGTTACTAAGAAACTCGATGCGGGATCGTTCCAGTTAAAGGACCAGGTGGTCTCGATTAACCGGGTGACGAAAGTGGTTAAGGGCGGCAAGAACATGTCGTTCGCGGCGCTGGTTGTAATAGGAGATCCTTCGGCAGCGGTGGTTGGTTTTGGATCCGGCAAAGCGAAGGAAGTTCCGCAGGCCATCCGCAAAGGGATCGAAGCGGCGAAGAAAAACCTGATGAGGATCAACCTCACGCAGACGACAGTGCCACATACGGTGCTCGGACGTTTTGGCTCGGGGATGGTGCTGCTGAAGCCGGCTCCGGAAGGCACCGGGGTGATTGCGGGCGGAGCAGTACGGGCGGTGATGACGTCGGCGGGCATTCAGAATGTGCTGACGAAGTCGATTGGCACGACCAATCCGCATAACGTGATCAAGGCGACGTTCGACGCGCTCAAGAAGCTCAAGAGCCGGGAAGACGTGGCGGCACTGCGGGGCAAGTCGGTGCAAGAGTTGTAAATCATTCGCTGACGGTGCCCAGCCCCTAAAGGGGCGGCTGATTTCGAGGAACTTGCGGTATCGCTAAAGCGATACCCTGATACGAAGCCGAGTTCATCGGCAGTCTGTTAGAGAAGCGACTTAAGGAAGTGAAATGACAACTAAGACGGCGAAATCCGTAGCGAGCGGGAAGATCCAGTTGAAGTGGGTGCGGTCGGTGATTTGTACTCCGGTAAAACATAAGAAAGTTGTCAGGGGACTGGGGTTCACCCGGCTGAACCAGGTGATTGTGCGGCCGGATACAGCGGCGATTCGCGGCATGGTGAAGAAGATCCCGCATTTAGTGGAGATCGTGAAGTAAGGTCTCAGGTGTCAGGTGTCAGGTCTCAGGTCTCAGGAAAACCCACGACAGCGGTACGAAACGGTTTTTCCTGAGACCTAGGACCTGACACCTGACACCTAAGGAAGTACTTATGAATCTATCGACAATACGGGCACCTAAGAAGTCAACGGAGAAGAAGAAGCGAGTCGGACGCGGGATGGGATCCGGCATGGGCAAGACTTCGACGCGCGGCCACAAGGGGCAGTGGTCCCGTTCGGGTGCGCGTCTGATACGCGGGTTTGAGGGCGGCCAGATGCCGTTGCACCGGCGTGTGCCGAAGCGCGGCTTCACAAACATTTTCCGCGAGGAATACGACGTCGTGAATCTGGATCGGCTGGCGTCGCTCGGCGAGACCGAAATTACGCCTGAGGTGTTGAAGAAGGCGGGCGTGGTGAATGGCAGGCAGCCGGTCAAGATCCTGGGTAACGGCGAATTGAAGACGGCGATTACCGTGCACGCGCATAAGTTTTCGAAGACGGCGCAAGAAAAAATCACCAAGGCTGGCGGCAAGTTTGAGGTCTTGCAGTAATGCTCTCGAAGCTGGCGAATATCTTCCGGGTTCCCGACCTTCGCAAGCGCGTGCTGTTTACGCTTGGCCTGCTCGCGGTGTATCGCATCGGCGGCCACATCCCGACGCCGGGGATTAACGGTGACCGACTGGCACAGTTCTTTGAGCAGAACAAGGGCTCGGTGCTGGGCTTTGTCGATCTGTTCAGCGGCGGCAACCTGCGGCGGCTCACGATTTTCGCGTTGGGAATCATGCCGTACATTACGGCGTCGATCATTCTGCAGTTGCTGACAGTGGTGTATGAGCCGCTAGCCAAGCTGCAGAAAGAGGGCGAACTGGGACGGAAGAAAATTACCCAGTGGACGCGTTATCTCACGGTGGTTTTGAGCGCGGTGCAGTCGTTCGGGATTGCCATCAGCCTGGAGAAAGCGGGCGATTTCGTCACCAATCCCGGGCCAGGGTTCATCCTGATGACGATGCTGACGCTGACCACGGGCAGCGCTTTCATCATGTGGCTGGGTGAGCAGATCACCGAGCGGGGCATCGGCAACGGCATGTCGCTGCTGATTTTTGCGGGCATCGTGGTCGGCTTGCCGCGCGGCGTGATCGATCTGTACCAGAAGGTGCAAACCAATGCCTGGGGAGTATTCACGGCTCCGGCGATCCTGATGTTGCTGGTGCTGATGATCGCGGTGGTCGCGTTCATCGTGTATGTGGAGCGCAGCGAGCGCCGGATTCCGGTGCAGTATGCCAAGCGCGTGGTCGGGCGGAAAGTGATGGGCGGGCAATCGACGCACCTGCCGTTGCGAGTGAATGCCGGCGGCGTAATGCCGGTGATTTTTGCGTCTTCGATTCTGGCATTGCCGCAAATGCTCGGTGCGGCGTTCCACAATAACAAGGTGGTCGGCCCGCTTTTGGACGCGATGCGCTGGGGTGAGCCGCTGTACACCTTGCTCTATTGTCTTGGGATTATTTTCTTTGCCTACTTTTATATCTCGATCGTGTTCAATCCGAACGAGGTCGCGGACAACATGCGGAAGTGGGGAGGATTTATTCCCGGCATCCGGCCTGGGAAGCGGACTTCGGATTTCATCAACGATGTTCTAACCCGGATCACGCTGGTGGGTGCAATGTACTTGATTTTGATTTCCCTGATTCCGGAGTGGATGATTGCGGGTATCAAGCTGAACCACCTCCCGTTAGTGGGGCGAATCTTTGAAAACCTGCCCACCTGGGTAACGAACGGTTTGGGAGTGAATTTTTATTTTGGCGGAACTTCGCTGCTGATCGTGGTTGGAGTGGCGATGGACACGGTCACGCAGATTGAGGCGCAGCTGATCATGCGGCACTACGATGGATTCACTCCAAAGAGTGGGCGCATTCGCGGACGCCGGACTTGGTAAGAAAGTTCTCAGTTCTCAGTTTCCAGTTCTCGGTTCTCAGTGAGAAGCGGCGGAATTAGAAACCGAGAACCGGAACCGAGAACTGGTTTTGCAGTTGCGGACGAGAGCGATATTTCCGCGATGAGAAAACGAGTAAAAGGGGCCATTTCGATGGCCAACGAGTCGGCAGTTCCGACGGCCAAGGACACCGCGCGAAATATTGGACCAGTGATTCTTCTCGGGCCTCCCGGGGCCGGGAAGGGCACACAGGCCAGACGAATTGTCGAGCGTTACGGTGTCCCGCAAATATCCACAGGTGATCTTTTGCGGGATCACGTAGGACGTTGCACCGAACTGGGCCTTGCAGCCAAGGCGATTATGGCGCGAGGCGAGCTGGTTCCTGACGAACTGATGTACGGCATCGTGGCCTGCCGGTTGCGGGAAGCCGATTGTCGACACGGATTTGTGCTGGACGGCTTTCCAAGGACAGCCGCCCAGGCAGGATGGCTGGACGCTTTCCTGGAAAAAGAGGTCTTTGACAAATCGGAGAAGTGTCCGGAGAAGTGTCCGCCGGTTGTGATCCAGTTGCTCGTAGACTATAATCAATTACTGCTACGGATTGCCGGGCGACGTTCGTGTCCCACCTGTGGACGGCTCTATAACATTCACTCTCAGCCACCTCTCGTCGACGAGTTGTGTGATGTGGACGGATCCAAGCTGGTGGTCCGCGAGGACGATCGCGAAGAAGTCGTTTCCGAGCGATTGGCTACCTATGAGAGGCAGACCAAGCCGGTAGCGGATTACTACCGGCTGCAACGGCGGCTGGTAGCGATCAATGCGGATCGGCCGATGGAAGATGTTACGGCACAGATCTTCGGCGTGATTGATAGTCATTGCCCGGGTGGGATGCCTGTGGCGGCGCCGCGAGGCTAGAGTCAGCGAAGTTAGAATCGGCGAAGTTAGAATTAATTATGAGTTTTGGAGAAGACCGGATCATCCGCAAGTCGCCGGAAGAGATCGAAAAGATGAGGCGGAGCGGGAAGATGGTCCGCCAAGTTCTGAACCACTTGAAAGGCGTAGTGGCGGCCGGCGTTACGACCATGGACTTGGAGCAGGCCGCTGAGAAACTGATCGCCGACCTCGGAGCTGCGCCGGCGTTCAAGGGATATTACGGCTATCCATGTGTGCTGTGCACTTCGATTAACGAAGAGATCGTGCACGGGATCCCATCGGAAAAGCGGACGCTGAAAACGGGTGACATCGTTTCCATCGACTGCGGAGTTGTATGCGATGGGTATTACGGAGACGCTGCGATCACCGTGCCTGTAGGCGAGGATCTGACAGCGGAATTGAAGAAGCTGCTCGAAGTGACCGAGGCTTCGCTATACAAGGGCATCGAGCAGGTAAAGATTGGCAACACGGTCGGACACGTTGGGTCGGCGATCCAGAAACACGTGGAAGCGAACGGGTTCAGCGTGGTGCGGGAATTTGTGGGGCACGGCATCGGGACGAAGCTGCATGAAGCGCCGCAGATTCCGAACTTTGGCAAGAAGGGTCAGGGCGCGGAGTTAACCGAAGGCATGGTTCTGGCGATTGAGCCGATGGTGAACTCGGGGCGTCCGGAGACCAAGGTTTTGAGCGATAAGTGGACGGCCGTAACGCTCGACGGCAGTTACAGCGCGCACTTCGAGCATTGCGTGGCGGTAACGCGGCAAGGGCCGATGATTTTGACGCAATAGAGGCTCTTAGCTTTTAGCTGTTGGCTTTTAGCTAAGGGCCAAGAGCTAACGGCCAAAGGCTTTTCTTAAAGGAGTCGATGAGTAAAGAGGACGCGATTGAAGTGATGGCAACGGTTGTCGAACCGCTGCCCAATGCCATGTTCAAGGTGGAGCTTGAGAATAAACACCAGGTGCTGGCGCATGTTTCCGGCAAGATGCGGAAGAACTTCATCCGGATATTGCCGGGAGACAAAGTCGCGGTAGAGCTTTCTCCGTACGATCTGAATCGCGGGCGGATTGTGTACCGCTACAAATAAGCTGCTGAGGTTCGCTCAGCGTGACGGCCGAGGGCGGCCGTCGCTACGTGAGGAATTATGAAGGTAAGAGCATCGGTTAAGAAAATTTGCGATAAATGCAAGGTCATCCACCGCAAGGGAGTAGTGCGGGTGATCTGCGAGAACTCGAAACATAAGCAGCGTCAGGGATAAGTAAGAAGGGTTTTGCAGTTACTGACGGCTGAGAGCTGACAGCTGAGGGCTGACACAAGAGAGGGATCATGGCTCGTATTGCAGGCGTCGATCTTCCGCGCAACAAGCACGCGAATATCGCGCTCACTTACATCTACGGCATCGGGAATTCACGCGCGGCGCGCATTCTGGACGCGGCGAAAGTGGATCCGATGAAAAAAGTTTCCGACCTTGGAGAAGATGAGGTCAACCGCATCCGCCAGGTCATCGAGGCGGAAGGGTCGGTCGAGGGCGATTTGCGCAAAGACGTTTCGATGAACATCAAGCGGCTCATCGAAATCGGGTCCTATCGCGGATTCCGCCATCGCCGGAACCTGCCGGTTCGCGGGCAACGCACACACACCAATGCTCGTACCCGCAAAGGTCCGCGCAAAGGCACGGTTGCACAGAAGAAGAAGACGGCTAAAGCGTAAGAATCAGGTGTCAGGTCTCAGGTGTCAGGTCTCAGAAAAATCGAGACCTTCCTGAGAGCTGAGACCTAAGAACTGAGACCTACTACATGGCAAAACCAGCAGCGGCAGGCGGCGCCCCAGCGGCGCCCGAGAAAAAAGGCAAAAAGAAGACGTTCAAGAAGAAAGAGCGCAAGCACGTCCCGCACGGACTGGTGCACGTACAAGCCTCTTTCAACAACACCATCGTGACCATCTCCGACATGAGCGGCAATGTGCTGGCGTGGAAGAGTTCAGGCTCGCTGGGTTTTCGTGGGTCCCGCAAAGGGACGCCGTTTGCGGCGCAGCAGGCGGCGTCGAACGCGGCCAGCATGGCGCGCGATCACGGGGTGCGCACGGTGGATGTGCGGGTGAGCGGTCCGGGATCGGGGCGGGAATCGGCAGTGCGTGCGCTGGCCTCGTCGGGAATTGAAGTGCGGTCCATTAAGGACACCACGCCGATTCCGCATAACGGGTGCCGGCCGCCGAAGCGGCGCAGAGTTTAAGGAAAGTACCCAGTAATCAGTACCCAGTACCCAGTGAACCCCGCGCTTAGGTTTTACTCACGGCTGAGAGCTGATGGCTGAAAGCTGATTTTGTCCGGGATGAAGGGTGAAGCCAAACCTGTAAACCGGTCATCTAACTAAGGAGAACAACTTGGCACGTTATACGGATGCAGTGTGTCGTCTATGTCGCCGGGAGGGGATCAAGCTCTTCCTGAAGGGCACCAAGTGCTTCAGCGACAAATGTCCTATTGAGAAACGCAACTTCGCTCCCGGACAACACGGGAAAGACAAGAAGACCAAGGTTGTAGGTTACGGTCTGCAGTTGCGCGAAAAACAGAAAGCCAAACGGATCTACTTTACCCAGGAAGGCCAGTTCCGGAATTACTTCGAGAACGCGGTCAAGTCCAAGGGTGTTACGGGCGCGAAGCTACTCGAGTCACTCGAGCGGCGTTTGGACAACGTCGTCTACCGGCTGGGCTTCGGCATTTCCCGCCGCCAGGCGCGCCAGTTGGTGCGTCACGGGCACGTGCAGGTGAATGGTAAGAAGGTAAATATTCCTTCGTACGAGGTCACGGTGGGAGAAGAGATTGCGATTCGGGAGAGCAGCCGCAAGGTTCCAATTCTCGAAATCGCAAGGGATTTTGCCAGTCACCAGCCGGCGCCGGTATGGTTGGAGATCGATCGCGAGAACTACAAGGGGCGCGTGATTGCGCTTCCGAAACGCGAAGACATCCAGTTGCCGGTGAACGAGCAGCTGATAGTTGAGTTGTACAGCAAGTAACTGGTCAGTCGTTGGTCGATAGTCGTTGGCAAAACCAGTGACTCGCGAACGACCAGCGACTAACGACCAACGACTGATTTTTTGGCCTACCATTCGTGCCAGATCAGCCTTTTCTGCCGTGACCTGAGCCGGGCCGCTCAGCGAGCAGGATCGAGCCACATGGCCGAGAGGAGAAACACACAATGCTTTGGAGAGGTTTTCAAAAACCAAAACGGCTGGCGAGTGATACCAGTTCGCTCACCGACAAATACGGGATGTTCTGGGCGCAGCCATTTGAGCGCGGATTCGGCACCACCATCGGCAATGCGCTGCGGCGCGTGATGCTGAGTTCGATCGAAGGCGCGGCCGTTACCGCAGTGAAGATCGAAGGCGTGCTGCATGAGTTCCAGTCGATCCCGGGTGTGGTCGAGGATGCGACTGACATCATCCTCAACATGAAGCAGGTCCCGTTCAAACTTGCGGGAGATGGTCCGAAGGCGATTTACCTGCGCGCCGATCAGCCAGGTGTGGTGACGAGTGGCATGATCGAGGCCGACGGCGATGTCGAAGTGCTCGACAAGGAAATTTACATCGCGACGGTGAGCGAAGGCGGCAAGCTCGAAATGGAAATGCGCCTGAAGCGCGGGCGCGGTTACGTTTCCGCGGACAAGAATTTCGAGGATGATCTGGGTATTGGATTCATTCCGATCGATTCTGTGCACACGCCGGTGCGCAAGTGCAACTACACCGTCGAAGCGGCGCGTTTGGGACAGATCACCGACTACGACAAGCTGACGGTGGAGGTCTGGACGAACGGTTCGATCACTCCGGGCGATGCGCTTGGACTGTCGGCGAAGTTGATTAAAGATCACATGAATATCTTCATCAACTTTGAAGAGGAGATCGAGACGGCGTCGGCGAGCGAAGAGCGCAGGCCGGAGATCAAGAACGAGAACCTGAACCGTTCGGTCGAGGAACTCGAACTTTCAGTACGCAGCTATAACTGCCTGAAGAACGCGAACATTCAGTCGATCGGCGAACTGGTGCAGAAGACCGAAGCCGAGATGCTGAAGACGAAAAATTTCGGGCGCAAGTCGCTGAACGAGATCAAGGAGATTCTTTCCTCGATGGGTCTGAGCCTGGGTATGAAGATCGACGAGCACGGAAACGCTGTGCCCGGACCGACTTCGAACCAGGTGCTGCCCGCTTCGGCGTACGGTGACAACGATCTGTAAGAATTAAGAATAACGATCTGTGATGGGGTGACGGGCGAGGGCGCCCGTCGCTCCACCAAAACAAGAGGCAGTAAAACAAGAGGGATCCATGCGTCACAAAGTTGCAGGATACAAGTTAGGGCGAACCACTTCGCACCGGCGCGCCATGCTGCGCAATATGGTGACGTCGATCATCATGGAAGAACGCATTGAGACGACGGTGATCAAGGCGAAGGCGGTGCGTCCGCAGGTCGAGAAGATGATCACGCTCGGGAAAAAGGGCGATCTGGCGGCGCGGCGGCGAGCGGCGGCCTATCTGATGACGGACGAAGCGGTCCACAAACTTTTCGATACCGTGGCTCCGCGCTTTGGTGACCGCCAAGGTGGGTATCTACGGATCGTCCGCACGGCATGGCGGAAGGGTGACGGCGCCGAAAAGGCATTCATCGAATTATTGGGCAGCGAGCAGGTGCTGGACGAAAAGCGCCAGAAGCGCGCCGAAGTCCGCGCCAAACGTGCCGAGGAGAACCGCAAGGCAATGGAAGACGCCGATGCCCAGGCACAGGCGCAGAAGGACAGCGCCGCTGCCGAGGCTGAGGGCAGAGAAAAGAAAGAATAACTCACTGCGGTCTCGAATTTTCCGACAGAACACTTTCGGTATGCAAAATGGGGAGCCGTTTCGGCTCCCCTTCTACATTCCCGGAAACTTCATCCCTGCCATTCTTCGCGCGAAGCTGGGCTTGCCCATCTGTTTGAACATTTTCTTCATCTGAGCGTACTGGCGGAGCAGGTTGTTGACTTCCTGCACGCTGGTTCCAGAGCCGCGGGCAATGCGTTTGCGGCGGCTGCCGTTGATGGCTTCGTGATGGTTGCGCTCGTATCCGGTCATGGAATTGATGATGGCCTCGACGCGGTTGATCTGCTTTTCGTCAACCTTGTCGGCGGCTTTCTGCAGGCCGGAAAACGCGCCGACGCTGGGCAGCATGCCCATGAGATTTTGCAGCGATCCCATTTTGCGAACCTGCCGTAACTGGTCGCGGAAATCTTCGAGCGAAAAGCCATCGCCGGTGAGAGCTTTGGTGGCAAGGTCCTGGGCCTTTTTCTTGTCGATTTGCGACTCGGCTTTTTCGATGAGCGAGAGGATGTCGCCCATGCCGAGAATGCGCGAGACGATGCGATCGGGGTGGAAGGGCTCGAGCGCGTCGTATTTTTCACCGACGCCGATGAACTTGATAGGCTGACCTGTAACCTGGCGGATGGAGAGCGCTGCGCCGCCGCGCGCGTCGCCGTCCATTTTGGTGAGGACGACGCCGGTGAGCGTGAGCTTCTTATGGAATTCGTCGGCCGATTTGACGGCGTCCTGTCCGGTCATCGCGTCAGCTACAAATAAAATTTCCTGCGGATTGAGCAGGCGCTTGAGCGACTGCATCTCGTCCATGAGCTGGTCGTCGATGTGAAGACGGCCAGCAGTGTCGACGATGAGCACGTCGCAGCCAGTGTTGATCGCTTCGCGGCGCGCTTCTTTGGCGAGGCGTTCGACGGTCGCCGTATTCGCGTCGCCGACCTCGCCTTCGTACAGATTGGCCTTGATCGCCGACGCGACGACTTTGAGTTGTTCGCGCGCGGCAGGGCGGTAAACGTCGACTGAGACGAGCAGCGGGCGGTGTCCGCCATTCTTCAGCCAGTTAGCCAGCTTGCCGGAAGTAGTAGTTTTGCCCGAACCCTGCAGTCCGGCCATGAGCACCACCGTCGGCGGTTGCGAGGCGAATTTCAGTTTGGCCGTGTCTTTGCCGAGAGTTTCGACCAGTTCGTCGCGGACAATCTTGATGACCTGCTCGCCGGGCGAGAGCGCGGTCAACACGTCCTGGCCGATGGCCTTGACCTGGATGCGGTCGATGAGGCCCTTGACGACCTTGAAGTTTACGTCGGCCTCAAGCAGCGCCAGGCGGATTTGTTTCATCGCCTCGGAGATGTTCTCTTCGGTGAGGACGGCTTGTCCGCGGAGAGATTTGAAGGCGCGTTGGAGTTTTTCCTGGAGATTCTCGAACATGCGGGACCAGCACTATTTTAGCAGGCGAGAGTCGGGCACAGGCCGGGAGCTCTCAGCACTCAGCCGTCAGGTTCGAACCCGCTACTTAGTAAATACTTCTGTTGCGGCGATGACCGTATTGCAGTGAATGGTCACCGTGTCTTCCACATCCCGCGCGTAGCCGCCCGCAAGCGTCACCATCACCGGGATGCTGCGAGCTTTGGCGATGCGGAAGACAAGTTCGTCGCGCTTCTTCAATCCGTCAATGGTGAGCGACAGGCCGCCGAGTTGATCTTCGCGATAAGGATCGGCTCCGGCAATGTAGCAGAGTAACTCCGGGTCGAACTGGCGCAGGCCGGAACTGAGCGCGTTGTCGAGCCACGCGAGATAGTCGTCGTCGCCAATTTCATCGGGGAGATTGACGTCGATCGAAGAGGGAGGTTTCCACGCCGGGTAGTTGTTTTCCTGGTGAAGCGAGATGGTGAAGACATCTCCGGTGTGGCCGCTGTGCAGTTTTGTCTTAGCGGGGGTCAGCGTGGAGGTGGGCACGGACGGCAGCGGTTCGCTGGCTGTCCGTGTGCCGGCGAAAATCGCTGCGGTGCCATTGCCTTGATGCACGTCGCAATCGACGGTCATTGCAAAGCGAATCTTGTCGTCACGCTGCATGCTGCGGATGGCGACGGCTACGTCGTGGATCATGCAGAAGCCTTCGCCGTGATCCGGGAATGCATGATGAAATCCTCCGCCGATGCTGATTGCTATTCCGTTGTTGAGCGCGTAATCGGCGGCCAGGATGGAGCCGCCCGCAGCTAGCCAGAAGGCCTTCACCAACGCTGGAGAAAAAGGGACTTCGAGTTCCATCTGCTCCCTCGCGCTAAGCATGCCAGTCTTCAATTTCTCGAGGTACTGCGGAGTATGCACGAGCAGAACGTCCTGGTCGGTCGCCGGATGTGGTGTGACAAAATCGGAAGGCTCGGCAATTCCGGACGCGAGCAGCCGGTCATGAATGCGCTTGTATTTTTCAGCGGGAAAAACGTGGGAGCCGATAGGCAGGTAATAGTCGTCGCTGTAGACGAGCTTGAAGGGCAGCATTCAGCACTCAGTTATTCAGCACTCAGTGTGGCGAACGCTGAAGACTTCATATGATACGCGCTTGTCCAGAATCCTCACCACAGAGGACACAGAGGAACACAGGGGCAAACACGCATTTGGAAATCGACGTGTGTTCGAATTGAAGAAGAGGGCGACTGTATTCCTGTGGGACTCTGTGGTGAAGAACTCCCTAACTGTTAAACTGGGCCGGTTGCCTCCCAAGAAGAAATCGCCGACGCAAGTGAGTGCCGCGCCTGACCCTGTGGGCGCTTCTGCTCATGGTAAGGGCAGGATCTTCCTGATCGATACGATGTCGTTCATTTTTCGCGCCTATCACGCGATGGCGCGGCAGCGGCCTATGTCCACCAAGACGGGGGTTCCGACAGCGGCGACGTATGTTTTCGTCAACATGCTGCGGAAGCTGCGCGACGATTTCTCGCCCGAGTATCTGGCGGCGGTGTTCGATGTGGGCGCGCCGACGATCCGCAATCAACAGGCGGAAGCGATCACGACGATTCGCAAGTTCGACATCAAGACGCAGACGTTTAAAGAATCGCAATATGGCGGCTATAAGGCGAACCGCGCCGAGATGCCGGGAGACCTGGTGCAGCAGATTCCGTACATTCGGCGGGCACTGGAAGGGTATCGCATCCCAATTTTGCAGCTGGAAGGTTACGAAGCCGACGATGTGATCGGAACGCTGGCACGGAAGGCGGCGGCGGAATCGTTTCCGGTGTTTGTGGTGTCGAGCGACAAAGATATGCTGCAGTTGGTTAACGACAAGGTTTGTGTGCTGAATCCGCCGAAGGATAACCTGATTTGCGATGCGGGCAAGGTGGAGGAAATCCTCGGAGTGCCTCCGTCGAAAGTAGTGGATGTAATGGCGCTGCGCGGCGACTCGGTAGACAACATTCCGGGGGCCCCGGGGATCGGCGACAAGGGGTCGGTGGACCTTATTCAGCGCTTTGGAAGCGTGGAACAGGCGTTGGAACATGCGGCTGAGGTGGAGAAAAAATCGTATCGGGAATCACTACAGAACAATCGCGACAACATCCTCTACAGCAAGCAACTGGTGACGATCGATACCGATGTGGCAGTCGAGCTGGATGTTTCCGCGATGAGGGCGGGCGACCCAGACGTTGAATCTCTGCGCGCGCTGTTTGCCGAGCTCGAATTTACCTCTTTGCTGAAAGAACTCCTCCCAGTAGTTGAAGTGAAAGAGGGCGACTACCGGGAGATCAAGTCGAAGGCTGAATTCGAGGAGTATTTGAAGGGCTTGAGCGGGAACGCGCCGCTCGCGCTCGCCATTCCGACAGAAGACACTGAGAGCATTTTTACAGAGAGTACCGCAGAAGAAGACGAGCCTCAGCCCGCGCAGTCGGGGTTTCTGGCTTTGCGGCACGCGGATGCGGAGGATCAGAGTGAGGATCAACGTGGAGTTATAAAGTTCATTGCCGTTTCAAATGCGCCGGGGGCTGGAGCGATGGTCACGCTGGAGGACAAGGCGCTCGCCGATCGAGTGAAGAGCGTACTCGAAGATGCCGCTTTGCCGAAGACGGTTCACGATCTCAAGTCCGCACTCCACTATTTCGATGAGCAGAGTTTTGTGCTGGCTGGAGTAAAGCACGATCCGATGCTGTATTCCTACCTGCTCAACCCAACTTATTCGTCGCATTCGTTACCGGAAATTGCGCTGCGGAGATTCAATCTGAAGCTGAGCGGCAACCTGGCGGAAGCGGCGGATGTGACGGGCAGGCTGGCGAGCGCGCTCCGCAAAGAAGTCGATGACCAGGGGCTGACGTCGGTGTACGAGGAGATTGATGCGCCGCTCGTGCCCGTGCTGGCGCGCATGGAAGACGCGGGCGTGAAGATTGATCCGGCGGCGCTGGGCGAGATGTCTGTGAAATTGCTGCGCGAGGCAGACGCCAAAGCTCGGGACATTTATGAGCGTTGTGGCACGGAGTTCAATATCAATTCACCGAAGCAACTGGGTGATGTGCTATTCAACAAGCTCGCCCTCCCGATCCCCGTGAAATACGGGAAAGGAAAAAAGATTTCCACGGCGGTGGATGTACTGGAAGGACTGGCGGCTGATCACGAAGTTCCGCGGCTGGTGCTGGAGTACCGGCAACTGACGAAGTTGAAGTCGACTTATGTGGATGCTTTGCCTGCGCTCATTCGCGGCCAGAGCGGCCGCGTGCATACGACTTTCGGGCAGACGGGAACCGCGACGGGGAGGCTGTCTTCGACGAATCCGAACCTGCAGAATATTCCGATTCGCACGGAACTTGGGCGGGAGATTCGGGCGGCGTTTATTGCCGAGCCGGGGCACGTCCTGCTGGCGGCGGATTATTCGCAGATCGAACTGCGGCTGCTGGCACATTTGTCGAAAGACAAGCTACTGGTGGAAGCGTTTCGACGCGGGGATGATATTCACACGCTGACCGCGTCACAGGTGTTTGGCGTGCCGCCGCTGATGGTTACGCCGGATCACCGGCGGCAGGCGAAGGTGGTGAACTTCGGGATTGTCTACGGCTTGTCGGCGTTTGGACTTTCGCAGAATTTGGGTATTGAGCCTAGTGAGGCCAGAAAGTTCATTGATGCGTATTTTGAAAAATACGCGGGAGTGCGGGCGTTCATTGATGCAACTCTTGAGCAGACGCGGCGCGACCAGAAAGTCTCGACGCTGTTCGGGCGTATTCGGCCGATTCCCGATATCAACAGCAAGAACGCCACCCAGCGCGGGTTTGCGGAGCGCACGGCGGTGAACACTCCGCTGCAGGGAACTGCCGCCGATCTGATCAAGCTGGCGATGATCCGGATTGATGAGGAGGTCCGGAAGCGCGGACTGATGTCGCGGATGACTTTGCAGGTGCACGATGAACTTGTATTCGAAGTGCCGGAGAACGAACTGGACGCAATGAAATCGCTGGTGCGGGAGCACATGGAGAAGGCGTATTCACTCGAGGTTCCGCTGCTGGTGGAAATCGGAGTGGGGCCAAACTGGCGGGATATGGAGTAGGAGAACGTTTCGAGGAATGAAGCCGGGGAAAACTATTACAGCGTTTCCGGTCCAGCGTTTCCGATATACTTGGAAGACGATCCTCGCGAGCGCCATCTTCGTTATTGTTTCAAGTCAGTTGATTCCAGCCGCATGACAGGGATTTGTGATCCTGCGGAGGCAGTTCAAATGAGTGCTGCTCGATCGCCGGTGTTAGAAGAAACGCGAGAGCGCAGTTTCAACCGGCATCCCATCAACGTTCCCCTGGACATGATCGCACTGCGATCCGGGGTCCCCGACAATTTGCCTGGGCGCTGCACCGACATCAGCGAAGCCGGTGTGGGCGCGGTGGTGGCCGGAGAACTGGCTGCGGGCCTACAGGTGGCGGTCGAGCTGCGGCTTCCGAATGTTGGCGTACCGGTCCGGGCGCGAGCACTGGTGCGTTATCAGTCACGTCTCCGTTGCGGGTTTGAGTTTGTGGGGCTGTCGGTGGAGCAGCGCGAGATGATCCGGTATTGGATTTACCGATCCGCTTCACAGCCGGTGGAGTTCAGAGATTTCACAAAAGATTTCAAAAAAGAAGAGAAAGGCGAACCTGCGGCGGTGGCCATGGCGGAACTGCCCGCTAAGCCAGGGCACAGAATTCGAATTGGACAGGGCGGATTTTATGCGCTGTTCGCTTGCATGCTGGCGCTGGCCGGCCTGGGATGGTGGCAGTGGCAGAGGTCCTGGAACGAACTGGAAGCACGCGCAACGGTTGCGGAGTCGGGATTGCGGGTCTCTCCCGAAACCATGGAGAAACGGATTGTAACGAAGGTGGAACCGGTATATCCCGAAGCTGCGCGGAGGGCGAGCTTGCAAGGGTTGGTGGTGATGGATGCGGTGATTGCGGCGGATGGCAGCGTGAAACGCTTGCGGCCTTTGTCCGGACCCGATCTGCTGGCGCAGTCGGCGACGGCGGCCGTGCAGTCCTGGAAATTTGAGCCGTACCTATCCAGCGGCAAGCCGGTTGAGGTCGAAACCACGATTGCGATCGAGTTCCGGCTGAATTGATGCGGCGCTATTCAAATTTTTCAGCCTGCTCGAAGAGCACGCCCAGCTGGTCTTTCGCAGAGACGATCGCGGAGACGACCGGTTCGCCGTCGAGTTGCCAGTCGATGTTCAAGGAAGGATCATTCCACGCCACAGTGCGCTCGTGCTCGGGCGCATAAAAGTCCGTGGTCTTGTACAAGACATGGGCGGTCTGTGACACGACTCGGAAGCCGTGAGCAAATCCGCGTGGAATCCATAACATGTGTTTGTTCTCGCCGGATAGTTTGATGGCTTCCCATTTTCCGAAGGTAGGAGAGCTGCGGCGGAGGTCGAGCGCGACATCAAGGATCTCGCCGGTGATAGCGCGCACGAGTTTTCCCTGGGGCTGGCGAATCTGGTAGTGCAAGCCGCGGATGACATTTTTTTCGGAATAGGAATGATTGTCTTGTACGAATGGCTCTGGAATGCCGAGTTCGGCAAACGCGCGCTGATTGTAGCTTTCCAGAAAGAAGCCGCGGTCGTCGCCGAATACACCCGGTTCGAGGAGTAGGAGTCCGGGAAGGCTGGTGGCGATTTTTTTCATCGGACGGTTTTCATCGCTCTGTTTGATTCTGACAAACTGCAGATCCCTCCCCTTCGGCTTCGCTCAGGGTCGGGATGACAATTCATGAAGTTTTTTCAACAAGCCCCCAAATCAAAAAACGCGTTCCCGCAGCAATTGCAGCAGGTAGGCGCCGTATCCATTGTTGCGCATCGGCTGCGCCAGCGCTTCCAGTTGCGCGGCGGTGATGTAGCCGGAGCGATACGCGATTTCCTCGGGGCAGGCGACCATGAGGCCCTGCCGCTTCTCCAGAGTCTGAATGAATAATGACGCTTCCATTAGCGCTTCGTGCGTGCCGGTGTCCAGCCAGGCTGTGCCTCGGCCCATCACGCAGACTGTAAGTTGATTGCGCTCGAGATAGACGCGGTTGACGTCGGTGATTTCGAGTTCGCCGCGCTTAGAAGGCTTGAGACTTGCGGCAATTTCGACGACCTGACGATCGTAAAAATAAAGTCCAGTGACGGCGTAGCGCGATTTCGGCTGCTTCGGTTTCTCTTCAATGCTGAGCGCCTTTGGCGTCTTTCCGTGCGGATCGAACTCAACGACGCCGTAGCGCTCGGGATCGTTAACGAGATAAGCAAAAATGCGGGCTCCTTTGGGCTGGAGCGTGGCCTCGCGCAATTCCTTGACGAGGTCGTGTCCGTAGAAAATATTGTCGCCGAGCACGAGAGCGCAACCGCTGGAGCCGATGAAATCCTTGCCGATCAGAAATGCCTGGGCAATGCCTTCGGGTTTCGGTTGCGGCGCGTACTCGAAATGGACGCCGTACCGGGAGCCATCGCCGAGCAAGTGCTGAAAGCGGGGCAGATCCTCGGGCGTGGAGATGAGCAGAATTTCCCGAATGCCGGCCAGCATCAGCGTGGAGAGCGGGTAGTACACCATCGGTTTGTCGTACACCGGCAGCAGGCTCTTGGGAAGCACATGGGTGACGGGATAGAGGCGCGTGCCTGATCCGCCTGCGAGAATGATGCCTTTGTAATTCGGTGGCGCGTTCTTGGTCATGTCGAGTTTCAGTCTCGGCTTTCCCTCTCGGCTTTTCGTCTCAACTTTTTCTCTTACTGCTCGGTGGCGTAATGTTTTGCCATCCATTGGCGATAGCTGCCGCTGGTGACATCCCGTACCCAATCTTCGTGTTCAAGATACCAGCGGACAGTTTTTCGGATGCCGCTCTCAAACGTCTCCAGCGGATGCCAGCTTAGTTCGCGCTCGATCTTGCGGCTGTCCATCGCGTAGCGCGCTTCGCCCGCCGATGTTGTAGGTTTCTCCGACGCGTCCGCGGGAGAGCACTTCGCGAATGGCGCGGCAGTGATCCTCGACATAGAGCCAGTCGCGAACGTTTTCGCCGTCACCATACACCGGAAGCGGCTTGCCGGCGCACGCGTTCAGAATCATGAGCGGAATAAGCTTTTCAGGAAACTGATGGGGTCCGTAATTGTTGGAGCAGTTAGTGGTCAGAACTGGAAGGCCGTAGGTATGGTGATAGGCGCGGACCAAGTGATCGGAAGCCGCCTTGGACGCGGAGTACGGGCTGTTCGGATTGTAGGGAGTGGTCTCGCTGAAGGCCGGGTCGTTGGGGCCGAGCGATCCGTAAACTTCATCGGTCGAGATGTGCAAGAAACGGAACGAGGCACGATCGACTTCTGGAAGGGCCAACCAGTAGGCGCGCGCTTCCTCAAGCAGACTGAACGTGCCATTGACGTTGGTGCGGACGAAATCATCGGGGCCGTGGATGGAGCGGTCGACGTGGCTCTCGGCGGCGAAGTGAACGATGGCGCGTGGTTGTTCGCGCCGCAGCAAGCTACGCAAGAAATCACGATCGACGATATCGCCCTGCTCGAAACGATAGCGTGCGTGGGCTTCGACGGCACGCAGGTTGTTGAGATTGCCTGCGTATGTCAGCTTGTCGAGATTCAGGATGCGCGCCGGTTCGGAGGCAATCCATTGGAGAATGAAGTTTGAGCCAATGAAGCCCGCGCCACCGGTGACGAGGATGAGATCTTCCATGCTGGGTATGCCGTAATCGTGTAAGGACGCCGCGTTCCGATTCTAATCATAATCACTGCCGGACGCGAAGTCGTCACCCACTTCGCTAGCGGGTATCCAGACCAGGTACCTGCGGTCGTGCTCGAGTTCAGCGGACAAAATCGACTAAGTGGCGCTACCGGACTGCGGAGCCGATATGGACCTGCTCACTCGCCACATGCTCAGTCGGGCTCCAGCCCAGTACGTTGTAATAAGCTTTTTCGATAGAACGCGCGATTTCGGGCCAGAGATACTCGCCCTGAATCCGCTGGCGTTCCCGGGCTGAGGACTGGCGGCGAAGTTCGGGATTGTGGATGAGCAAATCGAGCATGCGCTCAAGATCTGCCTGGTCGCCGCGGTGGAAGGTGAAGCCGGCGCCATCGACCACTTCATTATTTTCGGGAATATCGCTGGTCAGCACGCAGACACCGGCCGCCATGGCATCGAGAAGAGCCAAAGACAGGCCCTCAAGCTCAGACGGAAGCACGAACAGAGCGGCATTGGAGAGAAGCTCTTCGAGATCGCTTCCAGAGACCCAGGGAAGGAAACGGATCTTGTCAGATTCGTGGCGGCGCAAGCTCTTGACGTAGGAATCGGAGTGGCTCGATCCTCCGGCGAGTACCAGTTTCATGTCGGTTTGGACATTTTCGAAGGCATTGATCAGGAGATGGCAGTTTTTTTCCGGCGAAAACCTGCCTAAGAAAAGGACGTAGTTGTCGGCGAGGAGATCCCACTCGATCAGTTTCCGGGGGAGGCGCCGGGGCGCCACCGTGGCTCCGTTGGGAACGTAGATAGTATCGCGCTTGTACTGTTGGCGGTAGTGCTCCTGCAGGGTGCGCGAGACCACCATGGTGGCATCGGGCGAGGAAACCGCAGCCGCCTCTCCCCAGCGCAGTATACGCGACGCGATCCGGCCCCACTTGCCGCGCTGCCAGTCGAGACCCTGCACGGTGACGACGGTCTTTTTACCGGCAAGCCGCGGAAGAAAAGAAAACAACGCAGGTCCCAGGCAGTGGTAATGGACGACATCGTAATCCGACGTCATGGCGTGCGCTGTGCTCAACAGAGTGTGGACGACAGTTTCCAGATGCTTGGAGCGGATGGTGGGCAACCGCCGCACGCGCATGCCGTTGTGCGTGTCCATGGGAGGAGTGAAATAGCTGCGGCAATACACGGTGACTTCGTGTCCCAGGCGCGCCAATTCGTGGCCAGCCTGCTCGTAATAAGATTCGATGCCGCTGTACTTCGAGACCACGCCGCGGCCGCCGATGAAAGCGACACGAACGCTGCGGCGTGGACGGGGCTGCTCCGCGGCGGCATAGAAGGACAGACCTCTCTTGGCGGATGTGAGCCGGTCGTAGAGTTCGAGCAGCTTCTCCATATGTTGGTCGGGGTCGTGGTTTGCTTTCACGCGACTGCGGGCTGCGGCGCCCATCTTGTCGATCAGATCGGGACGGTCAAACAGAAATCCGATCGAGTGAGCGAGCTGTTCGCGGTCTCCATCGGAATAGAGGAGGCCGGTGACGCCGTGTTGGACAAGCTCTCGGCGCGAACCGAGATCGGAGGCGATGACGGGTCGTCCCCAGGCATAGGATTCCAGAATAGATTTGCCCAAGGTCTCGTAGGCGTGCGACGGAAACACGGAAAAGCTGCACCCGGCGATGAGCTGCTGGAGTTTTTCGCCATGGACCATGCCCTCGAACAGCGCATTGTTCAAGTTCAATTCTCGTGCCAGCGCCTCGAGCTGGGGACGCTCGGGACCGTCTCCCGCGATGATCAGAGGAGTGTGTGGCAGGCGCACCATGGCGCGCAAGAGCTCATAGACGCCTTTTTCAGGAGAAAGTCGGCCGAAGTAGAGGATGTATCCTTCGTCGGCGGCGAGATCTTTATCGTCTGGCAGTGCTTGGAAGTGCGGTAGAACTTCGATTCGTTGCGCAGGAAACCCGCTGGCGATCAACTTGTCGCGCACGAATTCGCTGGGAGCCAGAAACATGTCCACGCAGCGTTCGTAAGTTCGCAACCATTTATGCAGGTATGCTTCGGCGGCAAGAACCACCGCGCTCGAACGCGGGCCGGCATAGCAACCCTTCGTGGCGGCGTGGTGGAAAGCGCCGTGACTGCACAGTTCGCACGGACTCCCATTGGCGACAAAATTGTAGGTGGGACACAAAATCTTGAAGTCGTTCAGGTGGTAGAGCACGGGGATCCCCTGGCGCTTCAGTTCCCAAAGGATCGAGGGCGATAAGTGGTGATAAATTCCGCGGACGTGGGCCAGATCGGGTGAAAAATCAGCCAGGCACTTGCGCATCGCGCGCCGGGCCGAAGGTGAATAGAGGGCGTGCGCCGCCATTTTAATCTTCTTCAGGAACCCGGCATTTGGATCCTTGAAGTCAATATGCGGAATGCGATAACTACGGCCCGTGAAAGCCGGAGTATGGCCGTGGTCCATGCTGAAAAGAGCGGTCTCCTGGCCGCGCTTATCCATCTGGTGGATGAGGTCGAAGAGGTACGCTTCAGTGCCGCTAAACGGATAGTCGAATTTGTTGCAATACAGGATGCGCATGGTCAACCTCCGATTGGGAAATGCGGGCCAGGAATTGCTCCGCAAAGGTACGTAGATTTCGCTGGCGATTATAGGAAGCGGCGATGCTGGCCGCGGCCGCGTGTTGGATTCCGGCGAGGGAAGCTTTGTGGGCCTGAATCCAACTGACGGCACTGACGAAATCGGGCAAAGAGCCTGGCTGGTAAAGAAATCCAGTACGCTGGTGCTCGACCAGTTCGGGAATTCCGGTGATCGCTGGCGCCAGCACCAGTTTTTCGTGAGCCATGGCTTCCATCAGAACTACTGGGATTCCTTCGCTCTTGCTGGTCATGACAACCAAGTCGGCGTAGCGGTAGTAGCCGGGAAGGTCGGCGCGAGGCACTTGACCGATCAGGTAAATACGCCCTTGGAGCCCTGACGCCCTAATCTGGCTCTCGAGAGCTGGGCGCTCCGGCCCTTCGCCGACGATCCAGCAGAGGAAGTCGAGGCCTTGGTCGCGAAGCGCGGCGCAAGCCTCGATCAGGAAGCGATAGTCCTTCACCTGATGCAGGCGTCCGACGGAGAGCAGACAGAACCGCCGCTGGTCCGCTTCGGCGGGAGGGGCGGGTGTGGGCCAGGAGAGCACGCGATCGACCCCAAGACGTTGCACGATAATTTTCTGAGGGGGCGTGGAAGGGTAGTTGCGGAGAATGTGCTGACGGTTGAAATCCGAGACCGTTACACAGAACTGACAAGCACGCAGCTTGGCCGAGAGCAGATCCGCGCGCTGCAGCAGATCGGAGCCGTGCAGGGTGAAACTGAAGCCGATTCCGAGTAGACGGGCAGCGGCTAAGGCCATCCATGAGGCGAAGTATCCGTGATGAGCATGGATGTGCTCGACCTTGAGTGGCGCCAGTTGTTCTGCCAATGCGGCACCCATCACCGTGTGGCCCAGCGTACGAATGCGGCGGGTCGGGGAAGATCCGCGCTCCCGCAGCAAGGGCCGCAACAGCTGCCAGAGGCTGCGGGGATCGGAGGCGAGCCGGCGCACTGCCCGTACAAGCTCATCGTCGGAGAGTGGCTGAAAAAACCGCGTTTCTTTCCAGAAAGCGCGTTCGGCCAGGCTTAGATCAATTGGCGAGACGCGTTTCCCGCTGCAGCAGATCACTTCCGCCCCGCGACGGCGCAGTTCTACGATTTCATCGATTACGTAAGGCTCGAGGGGCGAAGGAAACTCGTTGGCGATGTAGGCGACGGTGGTCATGCGACGGACTCCTCGGAGGCGCAGAGCATGCCGGCAACGGTGAACATGAGTCCAATGACAAACTGGTACGCCATGTCGACGAAGAAGGCGTTGAATAGATAAACGCTGAGCAAGATAGGCCAGACCTTACGCAGCGAAGCGACAGCGCCGGACTCACCGGGCGGACCATGCCCCGACAGGCGGAAGAGGTTGAAGAAAAGAATGCCGTACAGAGCCAACCCCGGCACGCCGAATTCCACCAGCAACGCGAGGTAAGTGTTATGCACGTAGAAGGTGCGGAGGTGGAAGCCATCCATGCGGCGGGCAAGCTCGGCGTACATACCACCGGCAGCCCAGCCGGTGAACGGCCGTTCGCGGAACATCGCCCAGCCGGCGTCGTACACGGACAGGCGGGCGTCCACCGGACCGCGTTCTTCGGTGCGGTCCCAAAGAGCAGTTTCCAGCGAATGGCTGCTGAGTCCGATTGCCAAGCCAATGAGGAGACCCGCAACCGCCAACAAGGTGCACACCGCTTGCAGCCGGCGTTCGACCAGGCGGAATCCGAGAATGATGGTGGAGACGGCGAACGAGATCCAAACTGCGCGCGTCATGGTCGCGAGCACGGCCAGGGGCAGAACCAGCCACAGCAACCTGACAAGGGTTTTGCGCTCTTGTGGGAGCGCAATGACGAGAATCCCAAGGATGTTCAACGAAACGCCGTTGGCCACCGCTTGGAGAAATGGGCCGCGAGCGCGATCCGCATGAAAACCAAGATTCTGGTCGAGAATGAAACGCGGAAAGATGAGTGAGTGGGCATTCGCGAGGAATGCTATGGCAATGAAGACCAGGTAGGCGAGCGCAAAGACGACGAAGACTTCAAAGTGTCTTCGTTGCGATGCGCCTCGGAAGACCAGCACGGCAAGGTGAAACAGCGCAAAGGGGACGATGAACTTGCTGGCGATGATGCTCCAACTTTGTGCGTCAAACGGCTCCCGAAGCGCGCGGAACACGGCCAACGCCGTGAGACCGAGCATGGGCAAACTGAGTGCGGCAAAGAATGGGATCTTATCGCGGAGCGCCATGGTACGCAGGGCAACGAAGAAGACCAGGATGCCGAACGCGATTCGGTCCGCATAAAAAGAAAAAAGGTCTGGTGGCCGAAACAGGAACACGGTCATCGCGGCCACATAAAGGATGGAGGGAAAAGCCAATCCCAGGTGAAGAGGGCGCAGCAGCAAACCGGCGGCGCGCCAAAGCGGGTTGTCATCGCTGTCCCGGGTTAAAGCCAGGGCGTGGCTGGTCGTGGTTAGTGTGCCCATGTCGCGTCAGGCTCCTTCCGGCGCGAAGAGCACGCGAAATGTTCTGGCGAGGATGCGCAGGTCCAGGCGCAGACTCCAGTTCTCGATGTAAGTGAGGTCGAGGTGCATGTTGAGTTCGAACGACGGACAGCCGCGCGCCGTAATCTGCCAGAGACCCGTGATGCCGGGTTTTACGTCAAGGCGCCGGAACTGGTGAAGTTCGTAGTGGTTGACCTCGTCGATCGGATGAGGCCGCGGTCCAACCAAGCTCATCTCCCCGCGCAGCACGTTCCAGAGCTGAGGAAGTTCGTCAAGGCTGTAGCGGCGGATAATACGGCCGATGCGGGTGATCCTTGGGTCGTCGTCGATCTTAAAGATCGGGCCTTGTCGCTGGTTGCGGGCGCGCAAGTCTTCCTTGAGGTGTGCGGCGTCGGTCACCATGGAGCGAAACTTGTAGCAGCGGAAGCGGCGGCCTTTCGCGCCCGTGCGTTCCGCGGAGTAGACCACCGGACCGGGCGAGTCCAGACGGATCAGCAGCGCCACAATCGCCATTAGAGGACTGACCAATACAAGGCCGACCATCGCGCAGGTGACATCCAACAAACGCTTCAGAAATAAGGCGGCGCTGGGTAATGGTTCGCGATGAAGGGTGATGACCGGGACTTCTCCGATGCGATCGATGCCTGAGTCTGGCCACGGCCCCGGGGGTAGATCGGGTACGGCACGAATGTCCAGGTGATTACGGAACGCGGCCTCGGCAGCTTCTCGCGCCAGGGCGGGCTGACCAGGGAGAGCGAGGATGACTTCATCGATGAATTCGGCGCGAGCGAGCCAATCCAGGTCTGCGATTCGCCCTAATACTGCCGGGGAAAGCGGCAGGTCGTCATCCACGAAGCCACAGACGGTCGCGCGATGGAGAGGATCGTTGCGCAGTGCCCGGGCAATGGAGCGAGCGATCGGGCCCCCGCCAATGATGAGGATCTTGCGCGATTCTGTGTCGCGGCGCCGGCGGTTCCACACAACCTGCCTCAACCGGCGCAACAGGGCGAGACCGGCCAGGCTGCTGGCAAATATTCTAACGGCGGCGAGAGGATGCATTCCGTCCCACGCAGCGATGAACACCAAACCGATCGCGAACAGGGTTGACCTCGCCAGTGCGGGGACGATTCCGGCGGGAGATGGATCTCCGGCGCGTTTGTAAAGCCCCTCGGAGAAGCCGAAGAGTGTAACCAGAACAGCAAAAATCGGCAGATAAGCCCACGGCAGACCCCAAGCGGGAGAGAACAGCGATAACGTGCCGCACACTACCACGAGAATCATCAGATCCGCTGCCACCAACTGGCAAAGGGTGAATCGATCGATGGTGGTTTGCGGTAGGAGTAGCTGAGTCAGCGTTCGCGCCGGAACGGGTCTCGTGGTGGCTTGGTCCGCAGCGTTGGCTGGACGTGCGGGGGTGGTATCGCCCGTCGTCGCAAAGGGTATTGCAGCCTTCCCCAGAATCATACGGGCATACTGCGAGGGAGAAATTTTAGGTCCGATGTCCCATAGTCGATTTGTGGTCAATTCACCCATAAAATTCACAGACTCCGATACAGGCCTCGCGGCACAGGGAAACGACGCTCGGCAAGGACTGTCCCCAGCAGAGGAACTTGCGCCTTGCTCAGCTGATCCTTGATTTGAGCGGCGACGAGGCGTCTTGTTTTGTTGGCGGCCAGCACGAGCACCAAGCCATCGCAGGTCTGGCCAATGCTTGCCATGCGCCAGGAGACCGGGGCACACCACAGAATGGAAAAATCGAACTCCGTCGTGAGTTCGCGGAGCCGCGATAAATTCTGGTCGGTGATCCGCTGCCCGCAATCTTCCGGCAGCCAACTCTGGCGTGGAACCATCCAGAGACGTGGCGCAATCGGCCAAGTGGCCTCAGCAGGGTCGGGCGACGGAATCTTCAGCTTGAGCTTGGTTTCGAGGGGGACCGAGTCCGGGTAGGCGTCGATCAGCCCGACGTCGTACCTGCTTTCTTCAGCCAGAGCTCCGGCGACTTCGAGGCACAGCGTCGCAGTCTCAGTCGATGCTTCGACTGTGGCAAATCCGACGTGGCGCACCGGTTTTGATTCATGGCGGAAGAAAAGTTGCTGAACCAGCGCATGGATCTGATCATCGTGAACCGAAGCTATCAGAGATACTCCTTTGGGCTGGGCTTGCTCGCGAGTCGGAGCTTCGCGCGGATGCTCAGGGGCGGGCGATCTTTTGGTAAGCAGCTCACCGGGAGTGGTCACTGGACTGCCACCTTGCGCCGATCGGTCCGAGAACTGAAATGCAGAACCGCGCGCTCAGGCGCCGGCAGCCAGGCCAGCACCGGGACTTCCAGCAGGCCGTGGGCTTCGTCCGGCGTGCGAATCGTTGGGTCAAAGTACTCTGTCGTAAAAGCGGTGCCGACGCTGAACGCCATGGCCAGTCCGAAAGCGAGCAGGAGATAAAGGAAGACGGAGTGCACGGGCAGAGCCGCGGCCACGGGCGGTTCAACAATGGCCACATTGAGGATGCGACGCTCGTCGAGCGCGTCGCCGATGCGCGCCTCCTCGCGCTTGTGAAGATAGAGCAGGTAGTTGTTTTCCTCGGCCTTGGCGGTGCGCATCAGATCCTGCTGGTCCACGGAGGCGGATTGCATCTGCTGGGCCAACGTGTGCAGGGATGCGACCTGGGCGGAAGCGTCGGATTGCCGCGCCTGCAGGCCGTCCCGCTGCACCTGGGCTTTCTCCATTTCCATGCGAGCCCACTCGTAGTTGGGATCCTTGTCGGTAGTTTCGTCGCGTACCGGGGTGAGCGCCTCGGCCGCAATCGACGCGCGAGTTTCCGCGATTTGCTGTTCAACTTCCTGCACCAGCCGGTAGGACGGTTCAAAGCGGCTGAGAAGCTCGGTGCGCTTGAGCTGGAGCTCCAACAGGTGCGTCTTCATCTTTTCGAGAACCTCCGGATTGTCGGCCCACCGCTTGAGGGTGACCGAGCGCGAGGGAAACGACTTGAGCTGTTCGCGCAGGGATGCAATCCGGTGCTCGGTCTCGACGCGATCCTGATCGATCTGGCGGTACCCCGCGTCCGCTTCGCCTAACTTCTCCAGCGCGATATCGCGTTCGAGCGCCGCCGAAGCCACGCCCCGAGCACGAGTAAAGTGCACGAGGTCGGCTTCAGACCGATGCAGTCTTCTTTCGTATTCCGCGGTTTGCTGATCGAAAAACTGGATCTCCCCCGGGGGCCGCTGAAGATCGGTGTGCCGGCGCACGTAGATGGTAGAAAGCGCCGAGAGTATGCTGGCGGCTCGTTCCGGACTGGTGTCCTTGTAGCTGACCTGAATGAGGTCCGACTTCTTCACAGCTTCAACGTCCAAACGCTGTGCCAGCTTACGAACGGCCTGTTCGATCTTGGCGGGGCGATCGGAGTCCGGGGTGTCTGCGGGAATAACTCCCGCCATTGTGACAACTTGCTTCAGGATATCTTTGTCGCGCAGGAGTTCGACTTCGGAATTGAGTTCTTCTTCAGTAATGTCGGCGCGGGTGAAATCCATGGCGCTGGGAGGCTCGGAAGAGACGACGGGGTCAAAGCGGCTGCGGCGCAGCAGTACCTTGAAATGCGATTCATATCGCGGCGAGAAGACGACGAAGAGCATCGTCGCCAGCACGACCAACCCAAAAGAAGCGGCTACCAGTCGCGGACGCCGGAAGAGCGTGGCCGCCAGATCGCGGAGCGTCAGGGACAGAGGGGTGTGCGAGTTTCCGTTCAATTCCGCGGACATGGATCGTACAGCAAAGCCGATCACACCCGGCGGGCTTTAGGGGGACTCGCCAGATTTTGAAGACGCAATCAGTAAATGCTGCCACTCCTCTCTGCTAAAACTGCAATGGGTTCATGTACCAGCTCATGGAGTTGGTTGGAACATACTTGCGTATCTTTGAAATCCGGCTCTGTGGCACAAAGATGAAGTCGCCGGGCTGAAGGTGAAGGTCCTCGCGAAGATCGTGAGAATCCAGCATCTTCTTCAGGTCAATCACGTGGGATTCGGCTACGTAGGGGGAAATCCTGCGAAACAGAGCAACCTGCGAATGACGGGCCTGTTGCGTTAGGCCCCCGGCAATCGCCACCGCTTCGGCTACGGTGAGATCCCCACGCAGCTCATACTTTCCTGGCTTCGCTACCTCACCCGAAGCGAGGAAGTAAGGCTTGTCGAAGTCCTTCAAGGTCACGGTAATCTCAGGCTCGTGCAGAAAACTGCGGTAAGCGTCGGCAACAGCCTGCTGCATCTGCGGAATCGTGAGCCCCTCCACTAACAGGGTGCCCGCACCTTTTAAAGCCACGAAGCCATCGGGCTGAACGGTCAAACTCTGATTGAAGTCGGGAGAAAAGGTGAAATTCAGGTCCACAGCGTCCATTTTCGAAAGCCGATAAAGCGGATGGCGTTCCCCTCCGAATGCAGGATCTCCCATGCCACCCGCTTTTCCGGGTTGTGTGATCGCTCCGTTGGTGGAGCCGCCCGTGCCCGACTGGTCCTGACTCTGCGAGCTCTCCGCCGCCAGCTTGCCGGTTGGCGGAGCAGAGGATACAGGCGCCGAAGCAGGCGACCGAACGGTCTCCTGAGCGGAGGTGACCACGGCTAGCTGCAGGATGAGCATACCCACAGCCTCCAAAACGACATGTCTGGTAAACACATTCATCTCCGGACTCTCACCGTTGCTCTGAACGGCAAAGTAAGCAACTCGGGCTTTTGAGCTGTTAGCACGAAGGTACCCCTGTGCGCAGAGCGCAACAAGACTTGGAAAGTACTGTCCACCGAGGTACCGGGCACGGTCCTGCTATTGGAAAAGTGATGTAGTCAGCAGTCAGAGCCGCCATGGCTGTCTTTACGGCCGCGCGCGCAAACCGGTTGGGTAAGTGCTGCCACGAAACTTGTGCACAGGAGTGGCCCTACGAAAGTAGGTCTTGGGTGCTGGATTCATCACAAACGAGGTGTGATGAGGCATACATCCGGTCCATCCCCTTTTGGGCATAATGATGGTGTGAAAACCATTCGTTCCGCAAAGGTCCATCCCCTTTTGGGCATAATGATGGTGTGAAAACCATTCGTTCCGCAAAGCCATCCACGGGAACCCGGCCGGTCGCAACCGAAGCAGTGCACGTTCTGGTTGCCGATTCGGGTCCCATTCAATCTCAACTCTTAACGCGTGCCCTGAAAAGCCGGCGGGACTTTAAGGTTTCCGCGGTCGCTTTGGATACGACTGCTCTCCACAACTTCATGCAATCGAATCGCGCCGACGTGGTTTTGATTGCGGGGAATCACCTGCCTGATTTGAGTTTGCTGCGCTGGTTGCGCGTTTCGTATCCGAAGATCGCTCCCGTACTGCTGGCCGAGAGCGGTGACCGCGAACTGGTGGTAAATGCCTTTCGCGCCGGCGCGAAGGGAATTTTTCTTTTTACTCATACTCCTTTTCCGATGCTCTGCAAGTGCATCCACTGCGTTTTCCAGGGACAGGTTTGGATCAACCGCCAGCAAATGACTTACGTGCTGGATGCTTTATCGGAGGTGCCCACGCTGCGTGTGGTCAACTCCAATGGGAGGTTTTTGTTGACGCCTCGCGAGGAGAAGGTGGTCGCGCTCGTAGCCGACGGCTTGACCAACCGTGGAGTGGCCGTCGAATTGGGGCTCAGCGAACACACCATCAAGAAATATCTGCTGCGCATCTTCGACAAGGTGGGGATTTCGAGCCGGGTGGAACTGGTCCTCTACGCTATGTCGCACGGCGAACATCGCCCGGCGGAATGGATGCCGAGCAGCATCGCCTGAGCGCGCAAGGAAAGGCCGACGTACAATGGCAAAATGCGGAAAGGCGAGGAGATCGGCCGGTGACGAGTTCCGGGTCCCAGTCCCAGTCCCAGCCCCAGTCCAAAGTAGCGCGCCGATGGACGGTGATTGCTTCGGGGTTGCTCCTTCTGGCGCTGGCGCTGGTCGTGATCTATACCGGGCCGAATGCTTTTCTCAGTCCCGTCGCTCTGGTAGTGGTGGCCGCGATCGGGCTGGCCGCGCTGCTGCTCCAGGTTTGGTTTCGGCGGGATCTTCCGAATATTCATCCTCCTCTCTGGCTTAACGTCCTGGGCATTCTCTGCGCCATGGTAGCGCTGTTCGCGGATAACCTTCGGATGACGCGCCGTATGCTAGATCTGGTGGCGTTCGCTGCCGTGGTCTGTTTCGGCATCAGCGGATCGCTCATCCTGCGCGCACTGCGACGGCAGGTACGGACACCACAGCCGACCGCGACCGAGTAGGGAAGACCGGTCTAACCGGTGGAGAGCCGGGCGTCCCCGCCCGGCCGCATCCATCATTACGCCGCGTTCCCATTTACAATTCCATGATGCGCGTCACCTTGTTCGGTGCGTCCGGACTGCTCGGCCAGGACTTGGTTCAGGAACTGAGAGCCGAGCAACTGACGGCGCTGTCTTCCAAGGACGCCGACCTGCGAGACCGTGCCCGCATTCGCGAGGTGATTCGAGATTCCCGTCCCGACTGGGTTGTCCTGGCCGCTGCCTACACCGACGTGGATGGCTGTGAGTCGAACCGCGACCTGGCCTTCGCGGTGAATTGCGATGGCGCCGTCAATGTGGCCGAGGCTGCCCGCGAAGCCGGATCGCGCGTGATGTTCCTGAGCACGGATTACGTTTTCGACGGAAGCAAAAAATCGCCTTACCAAACCAGCGATACCAGAAAGCCGATCAACGTTTATGGCGAGACTAAAGCCCGGGCCGAGGAGCGGCTTCTCGAGATCCTGCCCGAGGTCTGCATCGCCCGGACTTCGTGGCTCTTTGGCCACGGAGGCAAGTGTTTCCCAGCAACGATTCTGAAGCTGGCGTCAACCCGTCCTGAGATCTCCGTGGTGAACGATCAGCGTGGCAGTCCAACGTTCACGCACGACCTCGCGTCCGCCCTCGTGCAACTTTGCCATGCGTCCGCCCACGGAATCGTGCACGTCACCAATGCGGGCGACTGCACGTGGTACGAGTTTGCCACCGAAATCGTGCGCGAGTCCGGTCTTCCGACGACAGTTAAACCCGTGGCCACAGCCGAATTCCCGCGTCCGGCGCGACGGCCCGCCTACTCCGTTCTGTCGCCCGACAGCTTGCACGCTTACAACGTCCGCATGCCGGAATGGCGGGATGCTTTGCGGCGCTATCTCGGGAGTGGCGCTGCTTCCGTCGTTCCCTAGCCGACGATCCGACGCCTTCATCGATGTACCCACCGCTGCCCCCAGTGGGCGGTGGAGCAGTGCAGTATCATCTGGTGTAAGGAAGTTCGCGGATCTGCGACGACTGAGCAAAGGAAGTTTGCAAATGAAAAGAAAATTCGTGCTGGCCGTAGCGTTTGTTCTAGCGGCGATGCTTTCGCAGTCGCTCTCCGCCGGTTCGAACAATAAGAGTGCAGGCGATCAAAATTCGTGGCAGCGCGATCTGCTCACTTGGCGCGCTCAGCGGGCAACCAGCCTCCAGGCTCCGGAAGGTTGGCTCTCTTTGATCGCTCTCGGATGGCTGAAAGAAGGGGACAACAGTTTTGGCTCCGCTGAAGACAGCCGCGTTCAGATCGCGGGAAAAACGCCAGCACACATCGCGATCGTGCGCCTTGAGAAAAGTGCGTTGCGCTTGCTCCCGCCGGCCGAAGGCTTCCCGAAGGAGCTTCTGGTGGATGGTGGACCCGCGAAAGAGCAGACTCTATTTGCCGACGATGCCGACAAACCTTCGAAACTTACGATCGGCACGCTCACCATCATCGTGATCCATCGAGACGATCAATTTGCGCTGCGCGTCAAGGATCTGCAAGCCCCCACGCGTGTCGCCTTCCACGGATTGCGCTGGTACGAGCCGAATGCCAACTACCGCGTGCACGCGCGCTGGATTCCGTATAACCCGCCCAAAGTGCTCGACATCCCAACCGTCCTCGGCACCACGACGCATATGCCCGCGCCCGGCGTCGCCGAATTCACTCTGGATGGAAAAGTTCTGCGGCTTGAGCCCGTGCTCGAAGATCCGAAATCAACCGAGCTTTTCTTCACTATGCGTGACGCCACCAGCAGAACTACGACGTACGGCGCGGGACGCTTTCTGTATACCGAACTTCCCGATCATGGCGTGAGTCAGCCCGGCGAAGTCTGGCTCGATTTCAATCGACTGGTGAACCCGCCTTGTGCATTCACCGCCTATGCGACGTGTCCGTTGCCTCCGCCGCAGAATCGGCTGGGTGTGCCGATACCGGCGGGTGAGCAGCGTTACCACGATTAGAAGTGCCTAACATCTTGTGGACGAGGGCTTTGCCCCGGGTTGGACGGGGCGAAGCCCGTCACCACACGTCTTTCTCAATTTCGATTGGTGGAAATCATTGATATTATTTCTTTCAGAAATATAACTTGATTTACATTGGTCTGGGAGTCCTGCATGAGATGGTTGCTGATTGTGCTCGCCGTCGTCGGTATCGTTGCTTCATCGCTAGCGTTGCGCGAGCATTACCGCACAGACCTTTCGCCTTGCAGCATCAATGAACGCTGGGACTGCGGCATCGTCAATCACAGTCCGTACGCCATGCTCTTCGGAATTCCCGTGGCGGTGATCGGCATTGCCGGATATCTGCTGCTCGGCGTGCTCGCTTTCATGAAATCGTATCGGGTGATGCTGGTGGCCGCGATGGGTGGTCTGGGCTTTGCGCTTCATCTCGCCCGCATTGAATCTGTGGTGCTCGGTGTGTGGTGCATCTACTGCGTCATATCGTTAGGAGTGATCTCTCTGCTGAGTTTGCTTGCTTTGGGCATAGTGATCGTGAACTCGATGAGCCGACCGCGAGAGACGGCTTGATCGTCGGACGTTCTGGAGCAATCCAAAGTTGTTGTGGCCGCAGGCAGCTGCCGAGCCTCGCTCGGCCTGGACGGCCGAGGGCGGCCGTCCCTACACGAGCTCGCCCCTACTCGTAGCGCAGGCTTTCGATCGGATCTAGTCGCGCCGCTCTAATCGCTGGCACCATTCCGCTCAGGACGCCCACCACGCCCAGAATGCCCGTCGCAACGGCGAGGCTCCCGACGTTGATATGCAGATGGATGTCGCCGGCCTGCAGGTTTTCGCCAAAGGCGCTCATCAGCGGTAGCGCCCCCACGCCCCACGAAATCAGATAGGCGATTCCGATCCCTGCCACTCCCCCCGCAAAGGTGATGGCCAGTGCCTCCGCGAGAAACTGTAAAAGAATGTGATGCCGTTGCGCGCCCAGCGCCTTCTCCACGCCGATTTCCCGCGTTCGCTGCTGCACCGAAACCAGCATGATGTTCATCAGCCCGATGCCGCCGATTCCCAGGGTCAGCGCACCGATAAAGGCGAGCAGCACTTTGAGAGCAGTGCACACGATCGCGAACTCGTCATAATCCTGCTTGAAGTCGGCGATGAACACGGCTCGGTGATCGTCCGGCCGGAAGTTGTGGTGGCCTGCGAGTACGGTCCGCACCACGCGGGCGAGTTGCTGATGATCCTGCCCCTCGTAGTCCATGAAGATGCCGGTGATGTACTGCGTGTCGTAGAGATCGCCCATTGCGCTGAAAGGGATTGCCATCAGAGTGTTGTCGTTGTCGTCGCCACCCTGCACTTTGTGCTGGTAAACGCCGATCACCTGAAAGCTCACGCCGTTGATCCGGACACTCTGCCCCAGAGCTTGTTCGCCGGAGAACAGTCTCCGCTTCGCCTCATCGCCGATAACCACGACGCGGGCGTGCTCCACCTGATCCTGATCGCTAAGGCCGCGGCCGCTGGCTACGTCGAAGCCGCGAATGCGCTGGTACACCGGGTAGACGCCGGTGAGGAAAAGATTGGTGAAAGTGCGAGTGTCGTGCTGAATGGTCACGCCACGCTTGTCGAAAATCGGGGTGACCCCCTTTACCATCGGCACTTCGTTGCGGATGTAGTCGACATCGGCCAGCTTCAGTCGCACTTCGCTTCCGGCTTTTGCGCCGCCCGCCTGCAGCGACGTTCGTCCCGGGAATGCTCCAATTACGTCGGTGCCCCAAGAGCTGAAAATTAGATTGATGGCGTGCTCGAATCCCGAGCCGAAGGCGAGCAGGATGACTACGGTCGCAATTCCCCAAGCCATTCCGAGCATTGTCAGAGTGGTGCGGCGGCGATTGTGCTGCATCGCGCCGTAAGCTTCTTTCAGCAGATCATTTGTCATAACATATTCCTTCAGTTGCTAGTGGAGCGCCGGGCGTCCCCGCCCGGCTACCTCGAACTGGACGGGCGAGGACGCCCGTCACTCCATTACCTATTCCTGGCGCAGAGCCTCCACCGGCTCCAGCATGGCCGCTTTGCGCGCCGGGTAAAGCCCGGCTGTAATTCCCGCGAGCGCCAGCGCCAGCACCGCACCGATCGCCGACACGGGCACGATCCGCGGGGTATCAAAGCCCTGCGGCAGTTGCACTCCCGAGAGCAGCCGGATGACAAGCATCGCGGCGCCAACTCCGATTGCACCGCTCAACAGCGTCAGGAACGCGCCCTCAAGAAAAAACTGAAACAGGATGCTGCGGTTGGTCGCGCCGAGCGCTTTGCGCAGGCCGATCTCGCGCGTGCGTTCCGTTACCGCCACTAGCATGATGTTCACGATGCCAATTGCGCCCAGCGCGAGCGTCACTAGCCCGACTCCGCCCAGGAACCAGTCCATAGCGGTGAAGATCTTGCCCATAGTCTTCTGGTTTTTGATCGTGTCCCACTCTTCCCAGATGTCGGTGCCCTTCGGATCGAAGACACCGTGATTGCGCGCTACGATGCGGTGCAACTCGTCCTTAGCCACTTCGTTCTCGTCGAAGCTGCGCGGCTGATAGTTGATAAACGAAATCGCGTTGCCCTCTTTCGAGTTGTCGCCCGTCAGCGGAAACAACTCGCGCATGGTGTTGAACGGAATAAAAATGCGGATGTTGGTTGCGTTGTGCTCCTCGTGGCCGATCATCGAGAGCACGCCGATCACCTGAAAACGAAGGCCATTGAGCAGGATGGTGTTGCCCACCGCGGGACGCCCGGGAAACATATTGCGCGTCATTTCCCGCCCCAGTATGCACACCCGCCGCCGCTGGTCATTGTCGTCATCGTTCAGCCATCGTCCGACTGCCAGCGGGATCGTCCGCACCTGACTGTAGATCGGTGGCACGCCCGAGACTTGGCCGTTGGTGCTGGTGTAATCGCTGACTGCGCGGATGTCGTCGCGCGCGATTAGCGGAGAGATATTGATCGCAAGCTTCGATTCGCTCTTGATGGCGAGGTAATCGTCATAGGTGAGGTTGAACCACTTCATCGAGTTGAAACTGCCCTCGACCGCCGGCGTGCGTCCGCCGAAAAAAAAGATGATGTTCTTGCCGAAGGTTTCAAGTTGCTTGCGATTGCCGTTGCGGAAGCCTTCTCCCACCCCGGCCAGCAGCAGCAGCGAACCGATACCCCATGCGATCCCAAACATCGTGAGGAAGGAGCGCAACTTGTGCGCCCACAGAGTTCGCAAGGTTTGCGCGAAGGTGTCCAGCAGCATGCGCATTGTCGCCACCTCAGAGTCAGCACGGGAAGGGAACGTCTGAAAAACGCCGACCAGCCCCGCTAATCCTTCGACTCGCGGAAGTGGCAAGCGTTAGCGGGGAATTCGTTCGAGTCTTTCCCCTGTGTTCCCCCGTGCTCCCTGTGGTAAAGATTTCTGCCCGCGCGGCGAGGAGTTTGCCGGAGTCGCAACGGAGTAGCGTGTACGGGGTACCGCACAATTGACACTTAACAACTAAAATTGTTCAGAACTATTTGTCGTCCTTTTCGTTCGCGGCCACTTTCCACGCGATCTGCCGCAGCATTCCCAGCCATACCTCGGCGTCATTGGCGTTAAACTCCATGCGCCGGACCAGGCGCCGCAACTTTTCTTCGGCCGCCACTGCTCGCGGCTTAATGTATCCGCTGTCGTGGAGGACCTTGAGCATCGCCTGCGTCAGCCGCTCCAGTTCCCGCGACGCGGCGGAAGTCTTTTCTTTTTTCCCCGACGCAGTTTTTGCTGTCTCTGTCTTCCGCCCCCGCACCAGTTCGTACAAGCAGACCGCCACCGCCTGCCCTAAATTCATCGACCCATGTTCTTCGCGTGTCGGAATCCGCATCAGCCAATGGCAGTGGCTCAGTTCCTCATTTGATAGTCCATATCTTTCTGAACCAAACAGCAACGCCACCGGCGCCGACCTTAACTGACGCTTGATCTGCCGTCCGCCCTCAACCAACCCCTGCAATCGGTGTTGCAAGTCTCGACGACCCACTGCGGTGGTTCCGACCACGAGCCGGCAGTCCGCAACTGCTTCGGCCACGCCCTCGTACTGTTCCGCCTTCGCCAGCAAACCCGCCGCGCCGACCGCCGACCGCGCTTCGCGAAACGCTTTTTCGTAGGGATTCACCACTCGCAATCGCCGGACCCCAAAATTGCTCATGGCGCGCGCCGCCGCCCCAATATTCAGCGGATTCCGCGTTGCCACAAGCACTACCCGGAGATTGTCGAGATCGCTTGTCATTTTCTTGTTAAACCCGTTTTTGTTAAAACCCGCTTAGGCCCGTCGTTCTGAGACCTTCATTTCAAGACCCTTATTCTAAAGCCATCATTCTACGGGCGCTCGTCCCCGGCAGCCCCTGCCGGCGGCCCCTGCGACTTCCGCCCTTGTGGAGCATCCAATAGACAGTTAGACAGTGCTAGGATAGAGTCCCGCCCAGAGGAGACCACGCGGTCCACCCTGGCGGTGAACTCGTACCTGGCTGAGACCTCTGGAGGATGAATGGCAAGCAACGGCATCGTCGAAGTCACCGACGCCAATTTCGATTCTGATGTATTGAAGTCCGATAAGCCCGTGTTGATCGATTTTTGGGCCGCATGGTGTGGCCCCTGCCGCGCCATCGCTCCGATCGTCGAAGAACTGGCCGGCGAATATCAGGGCAAAGTCAAGATCGTCAAAATGGACGTAGACCGCAACGCTGCAACGCCGATGCGCTACAAAGTCACGGGCATTCCGACCCTGCTCGTGTTCAAGAACGGACAGGTAGTGGAACAACTAGTAGGCTACCGCTCAAAAGACGACATTCAGAAAGCCCTGGATCGCCACGTAGCCAAGGTAACCACGTAAGAGAAGCCATCAGCCGTCAGCCTTTAGTCCACGACCAAACAGGGCCCCGACAAACTGTCTGGGCCTCGCTTGCTGTGAGACTGAGGGATTTGGCATTTACTGACGGCTGATGGCTGATAGCTGACAGCTGCCCCTCAGTACTTCCGCAGCACCCCAATCACCCGTCCCTGAATCTCGACCGACGCCGCAGGCACAATGATCGGCTTCATCGCCGCATTCGAAGGTTGCAGACGAATGTTCTCTCCCTCGCGAAAGAACCGCTTCAGCGTCGCGTCCGACGAATCGAGCAGCGCCACCACAATATCTCCGTTGTGCGCCGTTTTCGTCTTCTCGACCAGCACGTAGTCGCCGTCGAGAATCGCCTCGTCCTGCATGGATTCGCCGCGCACTTCGAGCACAAACACTTCCTTCGAGCGCACAAAATCCGCGAGTGAAATCGTCTCGTTGTGCTCCACCGCCTCAATCGGACGCCCCGCCGCAATCCTTCCGACCAGCGGCAGCACCACCCCCGTGTTCACCGCCATCGACTGCTTCAACTTTCCCTTCGGCGGCAGCAGATCAATCGAACGGCTGCGGTTATAGTCCCGCGTGAGCAGCCCTTTTTTCTCCAGGTTGGTAACGTGCTTGTGCACCGTGGCCAGAGAACTCAGCCCCATGCCTTCCTTGATCTCTTCAAATGAAGGGGAGTATTGCTTCTCCGCCACGAAGCGCGAAATGAAGTCATACAGCTCGTGTTGACGCCGAGTGATCGCCATGCCGGGAGCATAGGCGAATGTATGGCGAATGTCAAGAAGAGCGGTTCAACGCTTCTGGTACGGGTGGAAGATGTAGTCCTTCGCCTTCACGACCGTATGGCACGCGTTTCCGCAGTCGGAGAGGCTTTTGGGGTCGGGCGTGAACTTGTCCGAGGCGGCATCGTAGTTGAACACCGCGTATCCCCACCCATTGCTTTTCGGAAATCTCTTGCTGTCCTTTTCCATGACGAAAGCCTCAGCAAAGACGTCGGGCACCTCCACGACGAAGGGGGCCTCCGTGCTCTTCTTCTGCTTCCACTGAAGCTTCACGATCATGGAGGTATCCGGGAAAGGCTGGCCGTTGCCCGGAACGCCGGCCTTGTACGCGTTGATCATCGTCGGATTGCCGACGATCACCTTGAGCCTTTCGTCGGTCCGGGAGGAAGAGACCGGGGCCCAGTCCTCGTATCCCCTGAAGTCGGAGAACGCGATTCCGCTCGGTGATTTCAGCGAGTACTTGTCCTGCGCGTAAACGGTCGCGGCGACGAGGACGGCGAGCACCGCCGTGGCTGTCGCAATCGTGAGGTTGCTTTTGCGCTTCATGGCTGATCCTTTTTAACCAGGATTTCCATTTTGGTTCCTGAATATCGGGCACAGCATATCACACCCGAATTCTTGATCCTCCGAAGCGCAGTTTTTTCTCCGGGGCGCGGGTGCCCCATCCTTAACGTCGCGCTCTTTGCGACGTTAGGGTGGGGATTTTGACTTCCTATCTTCAAGCGATAAGGTGGCCCATTCAAGCCGTCTTTTGGCTTGAGTGGGGCAGTTCGACCGTTGGACGTATCCTGTTGAGGTTCGCTGAGCAGCAGGTGAACATGCTCCGGCATGACTACGTACCCGTAAACGTGAAGCCTGAAACTGCGCCGCGGGTGCCCCATCCTAAAATCGCGCTCTTTGCGATTTTAGGGTGGGATGTTCCACCCTGACTCGAAGATTTGTCGGCTTGCGTCGGTGGTAAACAACCAGAGCCTGCCCTGAGCGACTGAGCGCAGCGAAGGAGTCGAATGGAGCCTGCCCTGAGGGACTGAGCGCAGCGAAGGAGTCGAATGGGGCGATGGTAACAGCAGAAAGTTGAGGCGCCTAGCGGGCGTCTGAGCCCGCTGCCGAAATCCCGGCTTTGCCGAAGCCCTGAGCGCAGTTCGCTGACATTGCCTCGTCGAGCGCCGGGTACCCGCTGAGAACCACGGTCAACGCATCCGGATGAGTATGGCGCATGGCGCTGACCAGGGTGAAGCCATCCCCTGCGAGAGGCATGTGCAGGTCTGAAAGAAGGACATCAAAGGTTTCCGTCGCGATAAGCCTAAGCGCATCGCGCACGTTCGAAGCAACCACCACTTCAAACCCGTCGCGTTGCAATCCTTCGTGCAGCATCATACGAACAGAATCGATTCTCTCCCAAGCCGACGAAATTTTTGCGAAACCGATTCGGATCGGCGCACTTAAGGAACTCATTCGCGCCAGACTAGCCGACCCTCGCTCTATTAAACGGGTGAAGCCGGAATCTGTCGCTTCCATATTGGAGCGCGAGGTCGAATCCACGATTCAGAATTGGCTGGATTTCGTGGACCAGGATGCGGAACTGACATGTATTCCGCTGAGCCGCATTGAACGCACTGGCCACCTCCCTAAACTGCTTCTAGACCTCATTGTTCGCCTGCGCCTGGACTCGGGACTGCCAGCCCCAATTTCCCTGGCGGCTCGCGACCATGGAGCGATGCGGCTTCAACAGGGCTATACCGCTACCATGGTTGTAGAAGAATCTCGCATCTTGCAGGTGAGCATCTTTAGCACTTTGCAAAGGAATTTGTGCGGAGTGGACTTCAGTAGACTGTTGCTGGACGTTGTGACTATCGCGGATGAAGTCGATTCACAGTTGAAGCAAGCAATGTCCAGCTACGTCACACCGGCGGTGCCATTGAAATCTCCGGCGTTTGGACTGGCAGGGTAGCAGACAACGCGGACGACAAGGGCGAGTAGTGTCCTAAATAGTGCGTTGAAAACTTGGTGGCGGACCCGGACCTTTTAGGACTTGTAATTGGTCTGTTTTGACCAGCTTTTTGAAATCGCCACGTGCGACACTGCCGTGAGAGCATGGCATGGCCATAGGAGCACCACATGATGAAATTGAAAGAGTTAGCCAGCGTGGCGGACATACTGGAGCGGGAACTCGAACCCACGATCAAAGAATGGCTGCGGCGGGTGAATCTGATTCCAGAACTGACCGACATTCCACTTAGCGATGCGGATCGCACGGGCCATCTGCCCAAGCTGTACTACGACCTGATTTCCCGCCTGCGCTTTGCTAAGGATACCCATCCGCCCGTCTCCGCTGCCGCTGCCGCGCACGGACACCTACGGCGTGCGCAGGGCTACTCTGCCTCCATGCTCATTGAGGAGTCGCGGGTGTTCCAGGTCGCCACATTCGGCGCACTACATCTCCATCAGAGCGAACTCGATCAGAACCAGGTGCTTTTAGACGTAATGGTCATCGCGGACGAGGTGGATGCGCAACTCATGGAAACCGTGCGCAGCTTGATGGGGGCGAAACTAGCTGAGGCCGCAGCCTAGCGACCGCGACCGCTACTCTGAAGGCTTGGAGGGAATCCGCGCTCGGTCGAGGCGGTCTGGCTCTTCGGTGAGGAGCCGATCAATTTCACGGACACGCTCTGTCAGTTTTTTCCGGGTCATGGTCATCTGTAGCAAGTGCCGCCAACCTATTTGTCTTTCGCGATCACTCGGCGGTCACGATGCGGGTCGGTGCGCGGTTGGCCGGTGCTAAGCTCACACTTCTCCCCTGGATCGGCACCACAAGTCGGGCATCGGACGGAGAGGGCCTGTTTTGGGCTGAGTTCTTTCTTCATTCGCTACGCCGAAGATTTGGAGGAAATCTGCGCCCGCGCATCAGTTACCTTGGGCTGCGACTCCATTTTCTCTAGCGATCTCTGAAGGCCGAGGAGGTCTTCCCGAATCATATCCAGTTGGTCGATTAGCTCACCGATTGTCTTGGGCGGGCTGCCAGTGTGTGGCATGCTGCTAGCCTACACTGTGGAGAACCGAAGTGTCGGTACGCTAGCGCTCACGGGAACGCCGGTAGTGGGCTACTTTGAATTTCTGCACAACCGAGCACTTTAGCTCAAATCATTGGACGGGTGGCCCACTCAAGCCCGGTTTTGGCTTGAGTGGGGCTGGGCGCCCCACACAACGCGCTTTTCGTTGTGTAGGCAGATGGGGAGCTTCTCCGCTGAAGGACGGGGCACCCGCTTCTTGTGTGCTGAAAGCATGGGCCAGCCCCCGTCCAAAGAACGGACGCGAACCTTGGGCACCGGGCACCAGGCAATCATCCCTGTCATTGCCGTGGCGATTTTCCGACTGTGCGCCGAACGAGTGCCAGAAACTCCTGTTCAGTGAATGGCTTCAGCAGGTAACCGTCCGCCCCGTTGCGTATTGTTTCTTCTCGGACTTGCGAATCATCTATCGCCGTGACGAAAGCGAATGGAACGCGAGGATACTGCTGCTTCACGTGCCGGAGAAGCGTCAACCCGTCTACGAGCGGTAGCAGCAAATTTGAGAGTACAAGGTCGATTCTAGTTCCTGGCGGGTGGCCCACTCAAGCCCGATTTTGGCTTGAGTGGGGGCAGTTCTACCCGTGGACAGAGTCCTTCCGCCGCGTTTTCGTGTCGTCCATTTCGACCCGATCTTGTTGACGGGTGCCCCACGCTTCGTTTTGTGAAGGGTGGGATTCCACGGTCGTCTACAGCTTAGGGTGGGATTCCACACTCGCCGAGCACTTGGGGTTTCCGGAAAAATACGGGACACGGGACGCTCACCGGTTTTTGCGAATTAGAACTTGGGGTACGTCCCCCGTCTGTCCCATTTTCGCTTTGAACTGGGAGCAACTGCGCTTAATATTTCCGGATACTAATCTCCATACGATCCTGAAAACTCTGGGGGAGGATGCAAGCATGAAAAGATCAATGGTTTTGTTGGGGCTGATGTTGTTGATTTCCTCGGGCATCGGGTTGCCTGCGAGTTTCGCGCAAGGTTTGGGAGCGACACAGCTCGGGCCCGGTCTGCAGAATTTCGCCGACTGCCAGAATCAGGTTCAGGGCCACAGCGAACACCTCATGGCCGATCGTCTGCAAGCCAAGCTCGACAAATCCAGCTCGCTCACGCCCGAGGATCGCGACATTTGGGTCGCTGAGATTCGTGCCCTGCGCCAGGTCAAACCCTCGCTCCCCTACAAAGCGCCCGACCCGAAGAACCCGCAGCGTTATTTTCTCGGACTGACCAACGACGAACAAACCGCCATCAATTCCATGCACAACCGCTTCGTCCAGGAAAACAATCTCGCCTGCGAGAAAAAATACGGTGGCATGACGCGCTACTCCCCAGGCTCCGACCAGTCCGGTCAGGCGCGCTACGAAAAAGAATTGAAGGACAACATCCGGACGGCCACCGACATCGCGACCATTCCCGTGGGCCCGCTTCCCAGCCCGCATCCCAAGACACTGGAGCAGATGCACGAAGAGAGGAGAGCGGCGCAGCAGGCTA
>WNFA01000990.1_pt1 | contig 47377 bp, 42 predicted proteins | sample 5400481 | NCBI WGS metagenome assembly WNFA01 (sample SAMN13153340, study PRJNA577476) | soil metagenome | isolation source: 120 cm saprolite under Douglas fir tree site 2 hole 1 replicate 2 | place: USA:California | collected 2015-04-18 | reverse complement strand
CCACACTTACGGAACCGCGCGGTCAGAAAACCGGGGCGCAAGTCATCGACGCGGGCCAGACTCGCGACGAGCTGATCGCGTTTATCTCGGAGTGCCTGCAAGGAAAGAGTCATAGGAGCCTCCTGTCTGACAGGCATTACAAACTGTCAGATAAGAAAAGAAAACCCCAGCCAAACTCTATCAGACGTCACAGTGGATTTTTACGACGTGCGCCCACGTGAAAACCGCCATTTGCCCCGCTTTGACAGCAGACGTATAATTTGAAGTTTAGGCAGTACGGTCGAAACGCGCTGTCCGAGCTTCCCTTTGGCGACCAAAGAGATCACCCACGCAACCGCGATTGTCCGGCCGGAGGAGTCCATCTCCGTCCGCGGCGCCCGCGTCCACAATCTTAAGAACATCAGCGTCGAAATCCCGCATAACGCCATTACCGTGGTCACCGGCGTCAGCGGCTCCGGGAAATCCTCCCTCGCCTTCGACACCGTTTACGCTGAGGGCCAGCGCCGTTATGTGGAATCGCTCTCTGCCTACGCTCGCCAATTTCTCGAGCGCATGGAAAAACCCGACGTCGACGAAATCTCCGGGATTGCTCCGGCGGTAGCCATCCGGCAAAAAAATTCCACGCGCAACCCTCGCTCGACCGTGGCGACAGCCACGGAAATCTACGACTATTTGCGCCTGCTCTTTGCCCGTTGCGGCCAAACCTTTTGCATCAAATGCGGCGCGGAAGTGCGGCGCGACAATCCGGACGAAATCGCCACGCGCATCTTGTCGCTTACCCCGGGACGGCGCTTTTACGTCCTACATCAGTTTCGAATCGCGACTCCCGCTGGGGCGGCGGTTTCGAAAAGAGGCGCCAGGAAAACCGCCGTCGCTCCGCCACCGGAACTCCTTCGTCAAGCGCTCCTTGATCTGCAGAAACGCGGTTTCAATCGACTCTACCAAGCCGGCAAAATCCACGAGTTTTCGTCGCCGGAAACGCTGCTCGATGTTGATTTTTCAACACCCGTTTACGTCCTCGTCGATCGTCTGGCAGTCCATCCCGAATCGCGGGCTCGTCTCATCGACTCCATCGAAATTTGCTACCGCGAAGGCCAAGGCGAAGCCATTCTTGAATTCGTGGCGGACGGCGCGGGTAATCCCGCGGACCGGCTCACGTTTAACGAGCGATTCGAATGCAAGAACGACGGCACTCTTTACCAGGAACCTGAGCCGCGTCTTTTCTCCTTCAACAATCCGTATGGCGCGTGTCCGCGCTGCCAGGGTTTTGGAAATACCATCGATTTCGATTTGAATCTCGTCGTCCCCGATCCCAGCAAGTCGCTCGACGACGGCGCCATCGAGCCCTGGACGAAACCGCGCTACCGCGTGCTTTTCCAGGACACAAAGAAATGGGCACGCGCCCGCGGGATTCCGACAAACTTGCCGTGGCGCCAACTCACTTCCGAACAGCGCCGCTTGATTCTCGAAGGCGACCCTGAAAACGATTACAAAGGGGTCAAAGGATTTTTCAACTGGCTGGAACGCAAGAAATACAAGTTGCACGTTCGTGTTTTTCTCAGTCGCTTCCGCGGTTATGCGACCTGCCCGGAATGTGGCGGAACGCGTCTGTTCTTTTCCACCCTGCAACTCTCCGAAGGGCATCTGAAAATCGCGGACAAAATTCTCGAAGAGATTCGGACGCGCTTGCAGTTCCTCGACGAAGTCGGCCTCGATTACCTCACTCTTGACCGCCTGACTTCCACTCTCTCTGGCGGAGAATCCCAGCGCATACAACTCGCAACATCGCTCGGTTCCCACCTCGTCGGCGCCCTCTACGTCCTTGACGAACCCTCCATCGGCCTGCATCCGCGCGACACCCAGCGTCTGATCGATATTCTCAAGTCGCTCCGCGATCTCGGTAATACCGTTCTCGTCGTCGAGCACGATCCCGACACCATCCAAGCCGCCGATTGCATCATCGATCTAGGTCCCGGCGCCGGTGAACTCGGCGGCAAGCTGCTCTTTGCCGGCCCTTATGCGGCCATGCTCGAAGAGCATAAATCGCTCACCGGCCGTTACCTCAGCGGCGAGCTGCGTATCCCCGTGCCCAACGTCCGCCACAAACCCGCCGGCAAGTTCCTCCGCCTATACGGCGCCAGCATGCACAACCTCCAAAATCTCGATTTGATGGTTCCGCTCGCGACGCTCACAGTGGACACCGGCGACAGTGGCTCCGGCAAGTCCACGCTCGTTCACGACGTGCTCTACAAAGCGCTTGCCGCCAATCGCGTCGGCGGCAGCGTCAAGGAATTCTGCGATCGCATCGAAGGCGATTCCGAGATCCGCGAAGTGGTTATTGTGGATCAATCGCCCATCGGCCGGACGCCGCGTTCGAATCCGGCCACCTATCTCAAAGCCTTCGATGCTATTCGGGAAGTTTTCGCCGACTCGCCCGATGCGAAACGCCGCGGCTACACCGCCGGCCATTTTTCCTTCAACGTCCCCGGAGGCCGCTGCGAAACCTGCCAAGGCGACGGCACCGTCACCGTAGAGATGCAGTTCCTCGCCGACGTCGAATTGATCTGTGAGGAGTGCCGCGGCACGCGCTTCAAGAGTGGCGTCCTGGAAGTCCGCTATCGCGGAAAGAATGTCCACGAAGTATTGCAGTTGACAGTTCGCGAAGCGTTGGCCTTTTTCGTCAACGTCCCCAAGATCGTTTCCAAACTCCGTGTCTTGAATGAAATCGGCCTCGGCTACCTGCGCCTCGGCCAATCCGCCACCACGCTCTCTGGCGGAGAAGCGCAGCGCCTCAAGCTCGCCGCGCATCTCAGCCGCACCGACAATGAAGGCATCCTCTACATTCTCGATGAACCCACCACCGGCCTCCATTTCGACGACATCGCAAAACTTCTCAGCGCCTTCCGCAAACTTCTCGAGGGCGGCGCTTCGCTCCTGGTCATCGAGCACAATCTCGACGTCATCAAATCCGCGGACTGGCTCATCGACCTCGGCCCAGAAGGCGGCGACCAGGGCGGCAAGATCATCGCCACTGGAACACCCGAGCAGGTAGCGCGCAATACCCAATCGCACACCGGCCGCTACCTCGCGCGCGTCCTCAACGGAAATGGCCAGGCAAAGCGTTCCTCGAATGGCGCATCCAAACTAGCAGGTCCATCGGCGACAATTTCCAACGGAGCCAAGATTCCTCCGGCCGAACCATGAAGCCCATTCAACTTCGTTCGCTTGCGATACAGTCACTTCTGTGTGTCTTATGTTTTGCAGGCGCCCAGCATGCTGCGCCCCTGCTCGGCAGCCAGTCCTCCCCGAACACGCAATCCCCCAATCCCAAATCCGGCATTCCACCGAAAGTTCAAAAACTTTCAAATCCTCTCAACGACCTGTTGCGGGAAGCTCAGCAGGACATCGACAAAAGTAATTTCGAAGTCGCCATCGCTCCGCTGCAAAAAATCATTGCTGAGCAGCCTGAATTCGCTTACGCCCACTTTCAACTCGCCTACGTCTACACCGCCCTCAAAAGAACAAGCGAAGCCCGCGCCGAATACGAACGCACCATCGCCATTGACCCCAAAATGTCCGAAGCCTATCTCAACCTCGGCATGATGCTTCTCGACAAGCAGGAAGTTGCCGCCGCTGTAGCGCCTCTTCGCAAAGCGGTCGAACTCCTCCCGGCGCAGAGCCGTCCTCGTTATCTTCTGGCCGTCGCGCTAGACCGCTCGGGTGACCGCGCCGGCGCCACCGAATCCTTCGAAGCTCTCCTTCATCTCGACCCCAACGACATTACCACCATCGATTACCTCGGCTGGTCGGCGCTTCGTCAGGGAAAGCCTGCGGAAGCGGAAGCAAGATTCCGCCGCGCCGTTGAAATTCAACCAACCGGGCCCGGCGGCCGCAGGGGACTTGCGGAGAGCCTCGACGCTCAGAAAAAACCGGAAGCCGCTGCCGCCTACCGCGACTATCTCGAACTCATGCCCAATGACACCGAAGTCCGCGCGCGGCTTGTCCATCTTCTGGTTGAACAAAAAGAGAGTGACACGGCGCTCGCGGAGCTCGATCGCCTGGACGCCGGCAAGAAGCCCACGCTCGAGTCGCTCAAGCTTCGCGCGGATATCCAGATTGCCGGGAAGAAGTGGGACGATTCCGTCGCCACCCTTCAGCAAGCTCTCGCTGTGTCCCCAAACGATGCGCAACTGCATGGCGGTCTGGGTCGCATCTTCCTCCAGAAACGCGACTTCGTTTCCGCGGAGAAAGAGCTGCGCATCGCGCTGCATCTGGATGCGCGAAATCTAACCTATTTGAAAGACCTGAGTTCGACGTTTTATCTGGGGGGAAATTATCCAGCGGCGCTGGCGGCACTAGACGAGATAGCCAAAATGGAACAACCCGGCGCAGGCGTCTGGTTTATCCGCGCGATTTGCTACGATAAGCTGAACCAGCCCAGGCCTGCTTTGGAGGCTTACCAGAGATTTCTCGAACTCGATCGCGACAAAAATCCCGATCAAGTCTGGCAAGCCCAACAGCGGAGCAAGGTGCTGCAACGCATGCTGGAACGGAAAAGGTAAAGCATGAGGGCCCGCGGGACGTCCCTGGGAGCAGTGTGCGGTGTATTCGTTTTCCTTGTGCTCCTGCCTCATCTTGCGGCGCAGACCGTGGCCGATCTTCAATCGCGCTTCGATAGCGAAACGAATGGGGTCCACAAGGCCAAATTAATGACAAAACTCGGTGAAGCACAGCTTGAAGCAGCGCGCAACGCCGGAAAAGCCGGCGACTACAACGCCGTTGGCATGACGCTCGAAAAGTATCGGGACAATGTTCGCGCGGCTGTCGAAGCCTTGAAGAAGCAACACCCGGATGCGGAAAAGCAATCCAACGGTTATCGTCAATTGGAGATGCACGTACGCAAGGGCATTCGCGAAGTTGATGAAACATTGCTGGTTTCCCCCGAAGGCTCCAAGCCGCCGCTGCAGATTGTCCGCCAGGATCTGGTTAGCATGGATGACGAGCTCCTGAAGATGCTCTTTCCCCGGCGCCCTCTCGAGCAGCGCCCGGCTACGCCCCCCGCGGAGAAACAGCCATGAAATACAAAATGCTATTTCTGCTGCTTGTATTCAGTTGTCTGGCTGCCCCGCTTGTGCGCGCCGGGGCACCCCCGCAGAAGGACTATCTTTCGGCGGTGGAAGCGGACAAGATCCGCGACGCGGAGACCGTCAACGAACGCATAAAACTCTTTCTGACGTTTGCCGACGATCGCCTGAAGAAGTTTCAGTATGAACTGGAACATCCTTCCACGAATCGCCACGGCGACATGCTCAATTCGCTGTTGAATGCCTACGTCGGCTGCGTGGACGACGCCGCGGACCTGATTCAGCTGGGGATCGAGAAACAGGAAAATATCCGGTTGGGAATTGACCTGATGACTTCGCGCATCAAGGAGTTTCTCGTCGTCCTGGAGAAACTCTCTACCGATGGTCCCGAACGGGAACTCTACAAAGACAATTTGGACGATGCCATCGAGGGCACTCACGACGCCCTGAATGACGCCGAGAAGGCGAAAAAGAAAGTCGCGCCCCCGCCGGTTCGCCGGAAGAAGTAGGTTTTGGAGAATCCGCCCAAAGAGATGAAATCGCGCCGCCGCAATACTTCGCTGGTTCCCGGAGGCAGTCCTCTTTTCCAGCGCATGTTCACGCGGCTTGGGTGCGAAGGCCGGCCGCCGCGATTCCGCGTGGAGTTTTATCCTTATTCCAGTCTGGTACTGACCATTCGGCGGCGCGAGGATGTTGTTTACGTTCGATTCTCCGACCTCTTGCGCCGCGCCCCGCTGGCCGTCCTGGAAGGCGCGGCTGCGCTACTGCTTGCGCGCGTGTATCGTCGAAAAGCTTCCAGCGACCTCACCGAGCCATATCTGGAATATGCGCGCTCCAATCGTACCCGCAGCCGCATGAATCTCATGCGCCGCGGGCGCGTTCGCTTGGCCGTGACCAACCCGCGCGGAAACCACTTCGATCTGCACAGGCTTTTCGATGAGCTCAATGGAAAATATTTTGAGGGCCAGTTGCAACGCCCGCACATCGGATGGAGCTCACGAAGCTGGCGCCGCCAATTCGGCTGTTACGATCCCGGGCCCAATCAGATTCTTCTCAATCGCCGCATGGACCGTCCCGGCGTTCCACAGTGTGCCGTCGAGTACGTTCTTTATCACGAGATGCTGCACGTCAAGCACCCGACCCGCCGCTCAGGCTGCAGCATGGTCTCCCATTCCCGCGAATTTCGCGAAGAAGAAAAGCGTTTCGCGGAATTCGAAAGCGCTCGCCGCATCCTCGACCGCCTCGCCCGCTGAGGTGAAGGGCGAGGAACGCCGAGGCTCACCGCTTCTTTTCTTTTTCGATTTCCTTGTAAAGCTTGTCCATCTTTTTCCGAACTTTGTCCCCGTCCTCGGCGTGAGGGTATAAATCCAGATAGCGCTGATAAGACTTGATGGCCTGTTTCCGCAGGCCCTTTTTTTCCTGAGCTTCAGCGAGGAAACGAAAAGGCACGGCATAACCGGGCTTTGCAGTCGTGGCATCCTGAAATCGATCGATGGCCGCATCCAGATCGCCCCTCTTCATATAGAACTGGCCAACTTCGAGATCTTTTTCAGCCCGCAGCGGATCCCAGGTGGGCTGGTCGGGCGCGTTTTGCGTGGCGGTGTCTTTCTTCTGCTTGGGGGTGGATTTTGGCGGAGGGGTCGCGGGTTCGCCAGTCGGCTTGGAGGAGGACTCCTGCGGAGGATCCTGCGCGTGCCCCTGCGGCACCACAGAGAGAACGAAAACTGCGGCAAACATTGGAATCACTGTCTTGAATCGCATCCGCGCCACGGAGGTCTCCTTGTACTCCGATTCGGTCTAGTATGATGGAAGTTGTCTGTCGATTGTAGAGTTGTGCTTAAGCCTTCATGGAACCCCGCGAAAAAGCCGCGCAGCTACCGGAAAGCCCGGGCGTCTATCTCTTCAAGGACGCGGGTGGGACGGTCCTTTACGTCGGCAAGGCGCGCAATCTGCGCAGCCGCGTGCGCTCCTATTTCCTGGAATCGCGTTGGATCGACGCCAAGACCGGTTCGCTGGCTCGAGAGATTGCCGATCTCGAAACCATCGTCGTGGGCAACGAGCGCGAAGCGCTGGCGCTGGAACACAATCTCATCAAGCAGTATCGCCCGAAATTCAACGTCGTCCTTCGCGACGACAAAACCTATCCGTATATCAAGTTCACCGCGGCGGAAAAATATCCCCGCGTGTACTTCACGCGGCGCATCAAGAAAGATGGATCGCTCTATTTCGGCCCGTACTTTCCTGCAAGCTTGGCACGCCGCATTCTTCATTTCGTCCACAAACGGTTTCTCGTTCCTTCCTGTACCGTTGATCTCACGCGCAGCCACCCGCGCCCTTGTTTGCAGTACTACATCAAGCGGTGCCTCGGCCCTTGTGTCACCGGACTGACCACGGACGAGCGATATGCGGAAGCCGCGCGCGATGTGCGCTTGTTTCTCGAAGGGCGCCGACACGATCTAATCAAGAGTCTCGAAGCACGTATGGCAGCAGCGGCGGAGAAGGAGCTGTTCGAACAGGCGGCCGCTTATCGCGATTTGTTGCGCACCCTGGAGGACATTGAAGAACGGCAACGCATCGCTGCCGCACAGGGAGACGACACGGACGTCCTGGCCTACTACGCCGAACCGCCGCTCGTTGCTGCGGACCTTTTCCACCTGCGTGGTGGGCGTGTGGTGGATCGCCGCGAATTTTATTGGGAAGATCTGGAAGAATTTGATCCGCAGGAGTTCGTGACTTCGCTATTGAAGCAGCTTTACCTGGAAGCGGAATATCTGCCGAAAGCGATTCACGTCTCCGCGGATTTTGAAGACCGCGAATTACTGGAAGCCACGCTGACCGAGCGTGTCGGACACAAAGTGGAAATCTTCACGCCGCAACGCGGAACCAAGCGCGCCTTCCTCGATCTCGTGGAGAGCAACGCGAAGCATTCCTTCGAGCAACGATTTCGCGTTTTGAAACCGAGTTCGAAAGCGATCGGCGAAGCTTTACAAAATGCGCTCAATCTGCCGGAAGAGCCGCGGCGCATCGAGAGCTTCGACATTTCGCATATCCAGGGAACGGACACCGTCGCGTCCATGGTGGTTTGGGAAAAAGGGCGCATGAGAAAATCCGACTACCGCAAATTTATCATTCGTGGCGAAGATGGGGTCAGCGGAAACATCCTTCGCCAAAACGACGATTTCGCCAGCATGCACGAAGCGGTCACGCGGCGTTATCGCCGCTTGCAGGAAGAAAAAAAGGAATTCCCCGGCCTGGTTCTGATCGACGGCGGAATCGGACAGCTTCATGCCGCAGCGCAGGCGCTCGAGTCGCTGCAAATCATCAATCAGCCGGTCGCGAGCATCGCGAAAAAAGAAGAGATTCTTTACGTGTTGGGCCAGGAAGATGAGCCGATTATATTGGAGCGGCATTCTCCTGTCCTTCACCTCATTCAACAGATTCGCGATGAAACTCATAGGTTTGCAGTTACTTTTCACCGGCAGCGTCGCGGCAAGCGGCAGACGCAAACTGCGTTGAGCGAAATCCCCGGCGTGGGCCCAAGGACAGCGCAAAAATTGCTGAAGGAATTTGGGAGCGTCACTAATATTCAGAGAGCCGGCCTGGAAAAATTGAGCGCTTTGATTTCGCGAAAGAGCGCAGAGAAAATTCTGAGCCAACTGGGGGATTCGAAACAGTAGTAACCGGATTCGAACGGGCATAGCGGTTAGGCCGCATTGCGCGCATCTCACTGCTATGCTACGGTTTCTGTGGAGGTTGTTATGGCGGACAATGTCGGATCGAAAGTGACTTACTTTCTGGTTGGGCTGGGGGTTGGAGCGCTTGTGGGTATTTTGTTTGCGCCGAAGTCCGGGGAAGAAACCCGCGATTTCCTGTCGAAGAAGGCCGATGAAGGCAAGGATTTCGCCCAGAAGAAAGCCCGCGAACTGCGGGAACGCGCCGATGAATTGATCGAGCGCAGCAAGGAAGTGGCCGTTCGAAAGAAGGACTCTATTTCGGCGGCAGTGGAAGCTGGGCGCGAAGCGTATCTGCGCGAATCGAAGTCCTAGTGGTTTGGTGAGGCGGTAGCACGAGGTTCCGTCCCTCAGTGGGGCGCGTGGGGCAGCTATGCAATTTTGGCTTGAAATGTTCTCCATCATCGCGGCCATCGCTCTGGTCGTTCAGGTGGTGATACTGACGTTGCTGTTCTTCCAGCTCAGGCGTACGACGGAGAACACCAATCGTTTGGTGACGGATCTGCAGGCGCGCGTGGGGCCGATCCTGACGCGCGTTCAAATTCTTCTGGACGACACGCAGCCGAAAATCTCCAACATGGTGAATGACGCCTCGCACATCGTTTATTTGGCGCGCGGGCAGGCACAGAAGATCGACCGCGTGTTTACGGATGCATCCGACCGGCTGCGCGGGCAGCTGGTGCATGCGGACCGCATCTTGACGGGGACGCTCGAGGCCGTGGAGGATGCGGGCGCAAAGTTCAGTCACAGTTTCTGGCGGCCGGTGCAAAAGGCTTCGGCACTGGTGCAGGGGATTAAAGTGGGGCTCGATCTTCTCCGTTCGCGCCGGGGCCACAGAAGGGGCGACGAGCCGCGCGAACAGCAGGAAGAAGAACTTTTTATTTGACGAAGTTGACAGTCGAAAGTTCAAAGTTGAACATAAGTCGCCTAGTATTTTGAGCGGGCCTCTGTGGCTGTTTCCGTGAGTCGTTTCCGCTTTTTTCTTTCCTTCACTCCTTTATTCTTCCGGCTTGGGACCTAAAGAAAAGACAAGCCGCAAAAACTTAAAACCGAAACCTCGATCGTAGCGCGTTAACGGATCCAGCCGCCGCCGAGGACGATGTCGCCGTCGTAGAAGACGGTGGCCTGGCCGGGGGTGATGGCGCGCTGCGGCGCGTCGAATGTGACGCGCGCGCTGGTGGCGGCGAGCGGTTCGATGGTGGCGGGCGCGGGTTCGTGCTTGTGGCGAATTTTGGCAAACGCGCGAATTGGTCCGGACGGCGCAACGCAGGAAATCCAATTCACGCCCTCGATTTCGCAGACCGTCTTTCGGAGGACGTCGTCTTCACCTACGACGACGCGGTTCTTCGCCGGATCAATCGAGAGAACGTAGAGAGGCTTGCCGGCGGCGAAGCCGAGGCCCTTGCGCTGGCCGATCGTAAAGTTGTGGACGCCGTTGTGGCGGCCGATGACGTCGCCGTCTTCGTTGACGATTTCGCCTTCGCCATTCTCCAAAGAAATCCCGCGCTCGTTTGAGTACGCCTGGATGAATTGCACATAGTTGCCGGTGGGGACGAAGCACAGCTCCATGCTTTCCGGCTTTTCCGCGACGGGCAAATTTGCGCGGCGGGCCAGGGCGCGGACTTCTTCCTTGGTGAGCTCGCCGAGAGGGAAGTCGCTGCGCGAAAGCTGCTCCTGCGAAAGTCCCCAGAGAAAATAGGATTGATCCTTGGAGTCATCGCGCGCCCGCAACAATTCCCATCGGCCGGTCGCGTCGTTCCTGCGAATTCGCGCATAGTGGCCGGTGGCAAGACGCTCGGCGCCGATCTGGCGCGCCATGCGGAGGAGCGGCTCAAATTTTACGTCGGTGTTGCAATTGGTGCAGGCGATGGGAGTGCGTCCAGCGAGATACTGGTCCACGAAGGGACGCACGACGCGCGCCTCGAATTGCTCTTCGAAGTTCACGACGTAGTGCGGAAAATTCAGGTGTTGCGCTACGGCCTTGGCGTCATAGACGTCATCCAGAGAGCAACAGCGATGCTGCGCCGGGCCGTCGCCCTGGAGTTCGGGCAGGCGGCGCTGGTTCCAGAGCTGCATGGTTAGGCCCACGACGACGCGGCCCTGTTGCTGCAAGAGAGCGGCGACGGCGGAAGAGTCGACACCACCGGACATAGCGACGGCGATGAAGCCGCGCTGTGTTTCCGTGCGCTCGGGCAGGGTATCGAATTGGACGGCTGCATTCATGCGAGGTGCCATTGTATCTGGAATTCAATTCGTTCGCGGAGCTGGAACGAAAAAACCGCGGGCCTAAAGGCCCACGCTACAGAATGGCGGCCTCCTTGCGATAAGTGGGGGAGAGTTCGCGGAGCTGGGCCACGGCGGCGGGGACTACGTTCAGGGCGAAATCGATGTCCGCCGACGTGGTGTGGCGACCGAGGCTGAAGCGGAGGCTGGCGCGGGCCTCTTCGGCCGGCAAACCGATGGCGGTAAGGACGTGTGATGGCTCGACGGCGCCGGAGGAACAGGCCGCGCCCGTTGAGCAGGCTAGACCTTTCAGGTCGAGAGCGATGAGGAGGGCTTCGCCTTCAACACCGGGAAAAACAAGATTGGTGGTGTTAGGAGTGCGCGGAGCAGCGCCGCCGTTTACGCGCGACTGGGGAACGCGTTGGAGCAGACCTTGCTGCAATTTGTCGCGGAGTGCGGCGATGCGCTGGGCGTCTTCCGCGAGAGACTTGCGCGCGATTTCCGCGGCTTTGCCGAGGCCCACGATGCCGGCGACGTTTTCGGTGCCGGGGCGGAAGCCGCGCTGGTGATGGCCGCCATAGAGAAGTTGGCGCAAGCGGGTGCCGCCGCGGATGTATAAAGCACCGATGCCTTTGGGCGCGTAAAGTTTGTGGCCGGAAATGGAGAGAAGGTCCACTTGTAACGCGTTGACATCAATAGAGATTTTGCCTGTGGATTGCACGGCGTCGGTGTGGAAGTAAATGTCGGCTTCTTTGGCGATGCGGCCGATTTCTTCGAGCGGCTGGACGGTGCCGAGCTCGTTGTTGGCGTGCATGATGGTGATGAGAACCGTTTCCGGACGTATGGCGCGGCGAAGATCGTCAAGATCAATCTGTCCGTAACGGTCGGTCGACAGATAGGTTACGCGCACGCCTTCTTTTTCGAGCGCCTGGCAAGCGTTGAGGACGGCTTCGTGTTCGATGGCGGTGGTGATGATGTGCCTGCCGATTTCGCCGGAGCGCACAGCCAGGATTGGCTGTGCCACAACCCCGAAGATGGCGTGATTGTCGGATTCGGTGCCGCCGCTGGTAAAGACGATTTCCTGGGGGCGGGCGCCGATTAGCGCGGCGACTTGTTCGCGGGCGGTTTCGACGGCGGCGCGGGCACGCTGGCCGGGGGTGTGGATGGAGGCGGCGTTGGCGAATTCGACGGAGAAATAGGGAAGCATGGCGTCGAGCACTTCCGGCTCGACGGGCGTGGTGGCGTTGAAATCGAGATAGACGCGGTTCATAGGGCTACCCACAGGATACTACCAGCGGGGGGAATTGCGAGGGGTGGCGCTCCACCGTGTTTTTTGGCAAAGAGTGCGGAAGCGCATGAAAGTAAATGAGTTGAGTTTTTGCTGAGTGCAAAAAAGTGCGAAAGAATGTGAAAGGAAAGGGGATAGGAAGTAGGGGATAGCTTTGGCCGGCACGCTGTTGAGAGTTCCAGAATAGGAATTTTGGGTACACACCCGGCAGTTTGCGTAAGAATGGCAAACAAAGGAGATAAGTCGAGGCAACGTACCGGTATACAAGGTACGACAAATGGGAATGCTGGAAGGAAAGAGCCAGGGGACTTAATGCGGAGACACAGAACGCGCAGAGGAGAAAGATTACGGGTGGCTCGGCGGGTTGGGCGTGGACCAATCACGACCCATGCTAGCATGAATTATATGATTTGTCAAATACTATTATAGTACTAGTATTTAGCGAGTAGGCATCTTTTGTCCGAAAGATTTTGCAAGGAGAAGAAAACAAAGGGGTAGAGCTCACTGTATATCCGTGTATCGGTTCAAGAGCTATGGAATGTGGAGGGCGAGAGCTGCGGCGAGCTTGGCTTGATTCTTGTCGAAGGTGCAGAAGGAACCGGCCCGGAGTGTGAGGGCGGAAGCGACGTGCAGAACGTCCAAGGCGCGGGTGCCGAGGAGCCGGGTATGGGTTCGGGCGATGCGGCGTGCGTGGGCGAAAGTGGCGCTGGAAATGGGCAGGATGCGGACCACGCCTGCGTGGATATCCCTGGAAAATGAAAGCAGGACGGCCTGCTCCTCGGAGGCCCGCAACTCTTTACGGAAAATGCGCCAGTTGAGCGCATTGATGAACTCGAATTCGGCGAAGTCGGTGGCGAGGAGAGGCGGTTTAATGCGCTTCATGATGACTGCAGCCGCGGAAGAGTTGGCATCGGGGACGTAGAGCGAAAAGAGGAAGCTGGTATCTGCGTAGACGATCAAAAGCGTTCCCGCTCGACGGCCAATTGCTGGGCGCCGGAAACCTTTAGACGCTTTTTGCCGAAAGTCTTTTTCTGACGCGCCAGGAAGTCCGGAAAGACGGCGGGAGCAGCGGGATCCGGGGGGAGCAAGCGGGCAATGACGCGTTTGCGCTTGGTGATATGGATTTCCTCGCCGTCGCGGAGCAGACCTTCGACGGCGGAGAAGCGGTAGCGTAGGTCGCGGACGGAGGCTTTCTTCATGTGATGCATTTTAGCATCACAAACAGGGAAACACAACAATATTCAACGCAGAGACTGGGAGGCACAGAGAGAGGCCCCGCCCTCAAAAACCCGAGGACGGGGCACCCGGCATTTAGCGAATTGCCATCTTTTGTTCGAAAGATTTTGCAAGGAGAAGAAAACAAAGAGGTAGAGCTCGCCGTGAATCTGTGCGAGGCTTCAAGAGCTTTGGAATGCGGAGGGCGAGAGCGGCCACTTGCCCGCCACTAGTCTTGCGTCATATTTCTTTAGTTGCGCCAAGAAAGCACATAATATTCCTGAAAATAGGCAAAGTAGGGGCGACTAGATGGACCTAGCCGAAGCTGTGCGGTTTACAAAATATGATTTCCGCTCAAGCTTCCTCTCGATGCTGCATCGACTGGGATTTGTTCGAGAAAGGTGGCCATGCCAGGGTCGAGTCGTTGGAAGCTCGACTCGAGAATTATCGTGCAGGGCTTTTGAGACGCGTGGCTGTTCCCAAATCCGCGATCTTCTCTCGGCCGGGTGCCCTTCCTGTGGTCGACGATTGGATAGTCTACACGGGCGCCGCTGTCGGGGTCGCGCGAAAGATTGAGCCTAGCCTCATAGCGCAAGACCAAGGGGTCCTGTTTTCTTTTAGGTGGTCCGAGGACGAGCCCGTACGAACATTCCGAAGCAAGCACCTACCATTTCAAGAATATCGACGAAAGAGCGTGGAGTTGTCACGCCGATATCCAATCATCCTGGAGACAGATATTGCCTCATTCTTTGAGCATGTAGACCTTCAAGAATTAAGGAGCACCTTGGCTCGATTAGGTGCTGAACCTGCCGACCTTGAGTTTCTTTTCGACTGTCTCTTGCCTCAGTGGACTCATGAATCGGGGAGGGGAATCCCCCAGGGACCATGGGCTTCGTCATATATTGCAAATGCGCTTTTGGATTCCGTCGATAAGGCGATGCTTCAATATGGTTATGCTTACATTCGCTATGTGGACGACATGCGAGTCTTCTGCGAGGACAGGGTTGCAGCCAAAAGAGCGGTGCTGCGCCTTACCGAGTTAGTCAGAGAGCTTGGACTTACTTTACAAACTTCAAAAACTCGTATCTTGCTGCCTGACGAAGCTCGGACAAAGTGGCGCGGATTCGAGGACGTGCTCGGGGAACTTGAAGGGGAAGTTGCCCGAGAACTAAGCGAATTGTTTACTGTCTACGGGGAATACTTCGATAATCTGGGAGACAAGAACAAGCCCAATTGAGCGGCGTTGGACTTGAGGCCTTGGAACGGCTCTTCGGAACCATAACGGAGACGCCGGCGGAGGATTTGGACAGGACTGGATTCCGGTTCGTTCTTAATCGACTCGCTGTGTCGGAATCGAACCTAGCCGTGCCTTATTGCTTGGACAATCTCGCAGAACTTCCGGATTTAGCTCCTGAATGCGCACATTATCTCGGTCGTTTCTCCGCTGATCTGGGTATGCAACGGCGGACAGTGAGTTTTGTTGCCTCTAGTGATTGCATTTATGACTGGCAAGCCATGCATCTCGTGGCCGCACTAGTGGACAGTGGAGAAGTATGCGCAGAGCCTGTAGGCTTTTGTTCTCAAGTTGCCGTGGATAGGAACCGACATTTTGCGCTGAGGTCGGTTTGCATCGATTTGATTTCCCGTCGTGGTGCGTATCATCAAATTCAGGAGCTCAGACGTCGTTTTGCTGAGGAACCAATTGAGGAAGTCCGCGCTGCGATATTGCTGGCAAGTGCAAGATTAGAAGCAGCGGAGAGGGGCATCTTTTTGCGCGCTTGTAGGGGAATATCTCCCGCCCTCGACGCGGCAATTCAGATCGCTCTTGGCTAGCCTAGTATAACCGAAGAACGGGAAAGCCAAGGCCCAGCCGATTCAAGACATTCGGGTGTGTTGTGATATGGGTGGCAGGCTGGACTTGGATGACTACACTCCGGCGGCGCGGCCTGTGCAATGCCGTGGCACGCGGGAAAAACGAAAGTAGAAATGAGAAACTAGAAAATGGGAAGAAAGTGAGTAGATCCGCAGGAAGCAAACACTTTGACAGGGCGCGAAGCACCTTTTACACTGACGGCATGGAAGTAAAACTTTCGCCCGAACTGCAAGCCAAGCTGGACAGTATTGCCGCCCAGCAGGGGCGCGATAGCGCGTCACTGGTGCATGAAGCGGTGGAACGCTTGGTTGGTTACGATGAGTGGTTTATCCGCCAAGTGGAAGAAGGCTTGGCGCAGATCGACCGCGGAGAAGTGCTTGAACACGACGAAGTTGCCGCTCGAATGGAAAAGCTCATCGCCGAAAAACAACGCCGTCGCTAATGCAAGTCCGCTGGACCACCGCTGCCGCGAGTGACCTGGAAAACATTGCAGATTACCTCTTTGAAAAAACACCGGAAAACGCCGCGCGCCTGATACGCGAGATCTGCGATGCGGCTTTCGCGTTGAGAATTTATCCAAACCGAGGCCGCGCCGGCAAGAAATCAGGAACCCGCGAACTGGTGCTCCCTGCACTGCCGTACATAGTCGTCTACAAGGTCGCGGGCGATGTTCTCCACATTGCTCGTATTTTGCACGGCGCCCAGCAGTGGCCACGATGAAGCAGGGGAAATCGTTTCAGTACGCTGGCATCCACAGGAACGGTTAGGAACCGGCCTGTCCGTGAGTTGCGGCTATTCGGACTGTTTTTTGGGGCGCCAGTTGACGAGGTTGCTGGTGTAGAGGGCGATGCAGAGAAGATTGGCGGGGACAAATCCGAACTGGGCGGTGCGGATGCCAATGACGCAGACGACGGCGCTATTGAGGGCGGCGACAACCCAGCCTTGCCAGAGTCTTTTGCCAATGAGCACGGTGGCGAGCACGGTAAGCACACAGGAGAGATAATCGAGTCGAATCATGTGGAGCATAGTCAGCATGTCTTGCCTTTGAGCTAGAGGCGAAGCCTGATGGAACGATCCACTGGCGCGCTTAGGTTTGCAGCTCACCTTCTTAAGATGATCAGTTCTGTTGCCCGGGGTCAACGAAACAATCCCGGAGTTTTGGGAGATGCGCACACGGATGACGTGCGAGCGACCGGCCCCCTCCGTCAGGAGAGGTGCAATTGTGGGGCCGTTTGCGCCGAGCCTCGGAAAGGTGTGCGATTTCGATGGTGCCGGTAAGTCGTTGTAGTGCTGATATTTAGAAAGGCACCGAATAGTGTCGAAACAGAATGGGTGGCGCGGTTGCGGCATTTCCGGTCACTCTGAGACAGTTTGTGTCAGCGTGAAACTCTTACGAGTGAGAATGCGAATGAAGATTGAGCACGAGACGGCACGCTTACAGGCGAGCTCTTTCGTGCAAACGTAGATCGCAGATAAGGAACCACCCGCGAGCGTTCCGATGAGCGCCTCCGGGAAAATGCGAAGCTAAGATTCACACAGGCGAGACGCAAACGGGTTCGTGCTACAGTTTTCGCTTCTGGGTGCAAGCTCGATGTGGGATCAGTATGCACAGGCTCCCGACCCAGTCGGGATAAATTCCGCCTGTGCCACTGGGAGGAATGAGTGGCGTACGCTGATTTGCGGGAGTTTGTGAAGAGGCTCGAAAAGGAAGGGGAGCTGAAGCGGATTCGCGCGGAGGTGGACCCTATACTGGAGATTGCGGAAATTACGCAGCGAGTGGCGCGGGACGCAAAGCGGGCGCCGAATTCGGTGGGACCGGCGCTGCTGTTTGAAAAGCCGAAGGGGTCGCGGTATCCGTTGCTGATTAACGCGTTTGGAAGCGTGCGGCGGATGGCCCTGGCGTTCGAAGTGAAGGAACTGGACGAGGTGGCGGAGCGCATCCAAGGATTCTTGAAGATGGAAACGCCGCAGGGATTTTTCGACAAGGTCAAAATGCTGCCAAAGCTGGCGGAGCTAGGTTCGTTTTTTCCGAAGAGTGGGAAGACAGGTCCTTGCAAGGAAGTTATCCAGAAGGGAAGCGACGTAAACCTTTTCGATTTCCCCATTTTGAAATGCTGGCCACAGGATGGCGGACGCTTCATTACATTTCCGCTGGTGTTTACAAGGAATCCGGAGACTGGAAAGCGAAATGTGGGGATGTACCGGATGCAGGTCTATGACGAGCGGACCACGGGGATGCACTGGCAGACGCAGAAACACGGGGCGGAGCATTTTCGGCGAGCGAAGGCGAAGAATCCGGAGGGCAGAATCCCGGTGAGCGTGGCGATTGGAGCCGATCCAGCTACGGCTCTGGCGGGGATGCTGCCGATTCCGCCGGACCTGGATGAAATGATGTTCGCGGGATTCCTGCGGCGCGAACCGGTGGAAATGGTGCCCTGCGAGACGAACGACCTGGAGGTGCCAGCCAACGCAGAGATTGTGCTGGAGGGCTACGTCAATCTGAACGAGATGCGCACAGAGGGCCCGTTCGGAGACCACACGGGCTTTTATTCACTGGAAGGGGAGTTTCCGGTCTTTCACGTGGAATGTGTGACGCGCCGGAAGGAGCCGATTTACTTGACGACGGTGGTGGGCCCGCCGCCGCAGGAAGATTTTTACATGGGATACGCGGTGGAGCGCGTGTTCCTGCCGGTGATGAAGATGCAATATCCGGAAATTGTGGATGTGGCGATGCCGGCGGAGGGGATTTTTCACAATTTGATGATTGTGGCAATTCGAAAGTCGTATCCTGGGCATGCACGGAAAATCATGAATGCGATTTGGTCGCTGGGGCAGGCGATGTTCACGAAGGTGATCGTGGTGGTGGACCACGACGTGAATCTTCACAATTATGGCGAGGTAGTTTGGAAGACGCTGTGCGCGCTGGATCCCGAGCGGGACGTGCAGTTTTCGCTGGGCCCGGTGGATACGCTGGATCACGCGGCGCGGATGCAGGACTTCGGATCGAAGATGGGGATTGACGCAACGCGCAAGTGGGCGTCGGAAGGATTTACGCGGCCGTGGCCGGATGAGATTCTGATGGATGAGGCGACGAACAAGCGGGTCGATGCCCTGTGGAAATCTCTGTGGCTGGAGAAATCGTGAGGAGAATCAAGCGCGATTCGATACTCCTCATCAAGATGCAAGGTGCAAGGAGGTTGTTCGACACAGGAGACGTCGATTCAGTCAAGTCTGCAAATGAAATTGCGGGTAGTACTTTGTTGTGGGATGGGAGTGAATGCAAAGGATAACCGTCCCTGCGGACAGGGGACAATGCAGTGAAAACCACAAGTAATTGTGGCTTCGCGGTGATGAGCCCACAATATGAGTAGGTACTACCGGTCAATACCCCCCGAACTGCCTAGAACTCCCCGTATTGATAGGACAACAGACCCATAGATTCCCTTGACGCTCGGAGTGGTAGAATGTCATAAATCTGGCACGGGCTGCTCCTCCGAGAATCCGCAGCGCAAGCGGGGAACAGCGAATGATCGTGAAATCAAGTGGTGGCGGATGCCGGGGTGGCGTTCCTCGTGAGCGAATCGCGCGAAGTGATGAATGTGCGGCAGGCGTCGCAATATCTGGGCATCTCTCCAGATACCCTGTACCGTTACATCACGGAAGGCGAAATTCCCGCGTTTAAACTCGGCAATCGATGGAAACTGCGTAAAACGATCCTGGACCGCTGGATGGAACGCAAGATGAGCCAGGCGACCGCGAGACGCCGTTAGTCTGGCACAAGAAACTGGGAGAGAGGCCGCGAAATGTTCGGAATGGGAAAAAAGAGCCGGCAACTCGTGGGACTGGACATCGGGTCCAGTTCGATCAAGGCCGTGGAATTGAAGGCGGGCAAAGGTGGCTATGAGCTCGTGAGCTTCGGGATGGAAACATTGGCGCCGGACACGGTGGTGGACGGAGCCATCATGGACGCGCCGCAGGTGGCGAACGCCATCAGCAAGATTTTTGACGCCCAGAGAATCAAGACCAAGAACGTGGCGACATCGGTTTCGGGGCATTCGGTGATCGTCAAGCGCGTGCCGCTGCCGTTGATGAGCGAGGAAGAACTTTACGACCGGATTCCTTCCGAGGCCAGCCAGCACATTCCGTTCGACATTGCGGACGTTAACCTGAGCTATCAGTTGCTGGAATCGATGGACTCGCAGATGGATGTACTGCTGGTGGCGGTGAAGAAAGATAAGATTCTGAATCACACGAACGTATTGGCGCAGGCGGGGAAGACGCCGGTGGTGGTGGATATCGATGCGTTCGGATTGCAGAACTGTTTCGAAGTGAACTACGAACCGGATGCGGGGCAGACGGTGGCGCTGTTGAACATCGGCGCGAGCGTGATGAACATTAATATCGTGCGGGGGGGCGTGCCGCTGTTTACGCGCGACGTGAGCGTTGGCGGCAACCAGTATACCGACGCATTGCAAAAGGAACTGGACCTGAGCTTCGAGGATGCGGAGCGGCTGAAGAGAGGCGATTCGCTTCCGAGCGTGACCGACGAACAGAAGCAGCAGATCCTACGCAGCGTTTCCGACATTTTGACGCTGGAAATTCAAAAGACTTTTGACTTCTTCCGGGCAACAGCGAGCGGCGAGAATATTCAGCGAATCGTGGTGGCGGGAGGCACGGCGCGTGTGCCCGGGCTGGTGGACCTGCTACGAGAAGAATTCGCGATGCCTGTGGAAGAGTTGAATCCCTTCCGTAAAGTGCTGATCGATCCCGGCAAGCACAGTGATGACCAGATTCGCGAATTGGCGCCGCGGCTGGCCATTGCCGTAGGTCTGGCGCTGAGGAGCTTCGACTAGCCATGATCCGCATAAACCTTCTGGGACAAATTAGACCGAAGTCAGCACGTCGTCCGGTAGACACGGGAGCAGCGCTACCGGTGGCATTCGTTGGGGCGGGATTGGTGCTGGGCGCCGTGGTGCTGGGATTCTTCTATTACACCTGGGAGAACCAGCTCAACAAAGAAAACGTCGAAATCAAGAGACTGACGGCGCAAAAGACGGACCTCGAGCAGACGAAACTGCAGGTCGAGGCGTTTGAAAAGCAGAAGGTGGTCTTGCAGCAGCGAGTTTCGACGATTGAGCAGTTGCAACGCGACCGCACCGGCGGGCAAGAGTTGCTCGATATGGTAGCCAACACGGTATCGCGGACGGAGAACCTATGGCTGACGGAAATGGTCCGCAAGGGCAGCGTGCTTTCGATGGAAGGATCGTCCGCATCCGTCAATTCGGTCGCAAACTTTATTACTGCGCTGAAACGGTCCGGGTACTTCCAGAAGGTTGAAATCAAGGAAACAAAGCAGGACGAGAAGAACGCGGCAGTACAGTCGTTCACGTTCCAAATCTCGGCTGAAATCACTCCGCCCCCCGCAGCGCAGACACGGCCTTCCAACAGTCCGGCTCCCGCTGCGGCTGCGAAGGCGCCGGCGAAGAAAGGATAAGAGGCGCCATGGCGAATCCATTTCGAGACATGTCCGTGATCATGCAGGCCCTGGTAGCCGCGGCGGTTGCGGTTGTACTGGTGCTGTTGGGCGTTTACGTGCCTGGTTCTCCGATCGCGCGGGAACGGGACGAGGTGGATAGCGCCGTGCAGACGCGCACGAAGCTAAACCAGGAAGTCACGCAACTCCAGGTGTACAAGCAGCGCTACGGGGAATTGAAGCAGCAAATGGACGCACTTTCGAAGCAATTGGACACGCTGAAAACTATCGTACCGGAAGAGAAGGAAACCGACGAGTTTATCCGGCTGCTGCAGGGAGCGGCGAGTGCATCGAACGTACAGATTCGCCGACTGACGTCGCTGGCCATCGTTCCCAAGGAATACCACTACGAAATGCCCTTTGAGGTGCAGGCCGATGGCCCGTACTTCAACGTCCTGGATTTTTTTGGGAGGTTGGGGCGTCTGTCTCGGATCATCAATGTGGGCGATCTGACGTTTGACGATCCCGATAAGTCTAAAGGTTCAAAATACCCGACGCGTCCGGGAACGACGGTTTCTGGAATTTTCACGGCAGTAACATTTTTCACCAAGCCCGCCGACGCGGGTGTGGCTCCCGCTGCTGGGGCCAAGCCTGCAGCTGGTGCGGCTGGAAAACCCTGAGCGGGAATGAGCGAACTATGCGTTCAGCGATAACTCTCGGACTAGGGATTTTGATCGCGGCAGCGACGCCCGAATTGCGGGCGCAGGCGAGTCCGTCGACGCCCAATAGTGGGAAGTCCGCACTGGGGCAGGCGAGCAAGCCCGCGCAGCAAACGGCCAAGCCAGCAGCCGCCGCCGCGACCAAGCCCGCACCACAAGCGGCCAAACCAGCGGCACCCGCCACAACCAAGCCAGCGGCGCCATCCGCTAGCAAGCCCTCACCGCAAGCGCCCAAACCGGCCGGCAATCCCGCAGCCAAGACGACTGGAGCCAAAGCAGCCACGAAGACGGCAGGGAAGGCTAAGAGGGCCGCGAAACCAGCTGTCAAGGCGGTAGAAAAACGTTCCACTCCTGGGACGGCGCTGGCGGCCGCCGAGAGCGAAGTGAAACAGGCTCGGCGGGATCCGTTTGAATCCTTGATTGGCAGGCAGAATAAGCCAGGGCCGAACCTGCCCCCAGGCAAGCTGGGCTTGCAGGTCAGCACATTGCGTCTTGACGGCATCGTGCGCGCGCCGAACGGGATGATAGCAGTAGTCTCAAATCCACAAGCGCGTACCTATTTTCTGCGTGAAGGCGACCGATTGTATGACGGCAGCGTGGAAAAGATTTCGATGGATGGGGTTTCCTTCCATGAAGAAGGAAAAGATGCCTTCGGAAAGCCCGTCGAACGTCAAGTGAATAAAAGAATCTACTCCAGTTCAGGAGAACAGCAATGAAGACGAATTGGCCGGCCCTTCGGCATGGCTACCTGATCCTTGCAGGCATGGCATTGGCGACTAGCCCGGTGCTTGCGCAGACGCAGGCGCCTAGTGGCGCGTCGGCCGCTGCGGTCATCTCCAGCGTGACTATTACCCAGGCGCCGGACAGGTCAGCGGTGCGCGTGGAAGGCGAAGGACGTCTCGATGTTCACGCCGGACGCATGCAGAACCCAGATCGTCTGGTACTGGATTTCGCTGGAGCCCGGTTGGCGGTGCAGAAGACGGTCATCCCGGGGATATCGGCACCAGTGCGCGGAGTGCGCGTCGGGCAATACCGGCCGGAGGTCGCGCGGGTGGTTGTCGATCTGACGACGGTGACGCCTTACGAGGTTTCCCGCGACGGACGGGCCGTAGTTATCTACTTTACGAATCCCGCAACGGCTCCATTGGGTTCGAGCTCGAGCGCGACGACTTTGACATCGCGTCAGAATGACGGCGCGCGGCCGGAATTTCAGTACAGCGCAGCGTCGCCCCGCTTGATCGCGGGCCGCTCGTCAAGGAATTTGAAGCTTTCCGCTCCTCGCTTCGCTTTGCCAAGCGAACTGGCCCAGCCCTCAGTCACACTGGCATCGTTCGGGGGGAGGAAGGAACCTGTTCGTCCTGATTCCACGACGCAGCAGGCGGCATCGCAGCAAGCAGTGCAGCAAGCCAGCACTGCGGCTACGACTATGGCGGCAGGATCGTCGGCGCAAGCCCAGGGAACGGGGGCGCCGGTTCCAGCAGGAAAATATACAGGCGAACCGATCTCCGTGAACCTGAAGGACGTGGACCTGAAGGATTTTTTCCGGCTGATTCACGAAATCAGCGGACTGAACGTGGTGTTGGATCCTGCCGTCAAGGGGAGCCTCACAATCGTTCTGGACGAAGTGCCCTGGGATCAGGCGCTTGACATCGTGTTGCAGAACAACAGCCTCGACAAGCAACTCAGCGGAAACGTTTTGCGCATCGCAATGCGCTCTACCCTAAAGAATGAAGCGGAGACGCAGCGCGATCTGGAAAAGGCACAAGCCGAAGCGATTGCCCCGGTGACCTTCACCCGCGTTCTTAGCTATGCCAAGGCGGCTACCATGGCGCCGACGCTGAAGAAATTCCTCAGTTCGCGCGGCGATATATTATACGATGAACGCTCGAACCAGGTCATTATTCGGGATATCCCGTCGGTCATTCCCAGTATTGATAACCTAATCCGTCAACTAGACCGCAAGTCGCAGCAGGTGGCAATCGAAGCGCGCGTAGTTTCGGCGTCGCGTTCCTTTTCACGGGATATTGGTGTGCAGTTGGGTTTTGCCGGCTCAACCAATAATGGGCGGTCGGTCATCGGAGGGGATTCCGCCGTCGGCACCAGCTCAGTCAGCACCGGTTCGGCGCTGCCACAACCGCCGGTCATTAGCGCGGGCGGGAGTACCACCACTGGCCCCTCGCTGCCGCTAAACATCAATCTTGCCGCAGGTGTGCCGACCAGCGGCCTGTTCTTAGGGCATAGATCGCCAAACTTCGCGGTTGACTTTTTCATTACCGCAGCAGAAGCCAAGGGTGTCGGCAAGTTGCTGTCAAAGCCGACAATCACCACGCAGAACAACGAGAAGGCGACGGTCAAGCAGGGTCAAAAGATTCCGATTCAGACGACCATCAATAACACGATCTCAGTGCAGTTCATTGACGCCGTGCTAAAGCTGGAAGTGACTCCGCAAATCACCGCCGAAGGCACCGTCTTCATGGACGTGCTGGTCGAGAACACGCAGATCGACACCGGTATTCCTCGCGTGTCGGGAATTCCGGCTCTCGATACCGAGTCGGCGGAAACGAAGATAACCGTGGCCGACGGCGGTACCGTGGTGATCGGCGGTATCATCGTCAGCACGCAACGCACGGACATCCAGCAGGTTCCGGTCGTGGGCAGCTTGCCGCTGATTGGGAACCTCTTCAAGCGGACAAACGTTACGACCTCATCGCAGGAACTGATATTCTTCCTGACGCCGCGAATTCTTCCCGGGTGACTCGGGGAAACTCTTTCAACCTAGGCTGGAAACGGGGAGACTATGGTCTCCTCGTTTCATTTCCGAGGCTAATTTTGCATCGACGCCGACACAGCCTGACCGCAAATTTCCGTGAAGCGAAGATTGACGCGCTGATGATAGCTTGCTGTTTGAATCCGTGGCGCTTTTTTTTAAAGATTCGCGCTGCCGCCGGGTAGGGTTCGACCCTACGCAGACCACTGTGGGGCAACTGCAGAGTCTTCGCAAAGCGGCCGGTGCCAAGGTGGGCTGGGTTCCCACGGTAGGTATGGTTGAGAGCCTACGAACGCGCAAGGATGCGGCAGAACTGGCGCAAATGCGACGCGCGGCCATCCTGGCGGGGGAAGTTGTGCAATTCGCGATTGGCCTGCTGAAGCCGGGAATTCGCGAGTTTGAGGTTGGAGCCGAAATCGACTATCAGATGAGAAGGCGAGGCGCGTCGGGGCCGGCCTTTGAAACCATCGTGGCATTCGGAAAGAGAGCCGCCCTGCCCCATGCGCGTCCCACAGCCAAACGACTGAGGAAAAATGAGTTGGTCGTACTAGACCTGGGTGTTATACTCGGCCACTATTGTAGCGACATAACCCGCACAGTGTATGTGGGGCGGGCCCCAAAACGCATCCGGACCTGGTACCAGGCGGTTTTGGAGGCCCAGACGGCAGCGATAGCGGCGGTACGGAGTGGTGCGGCCTGCGGGGATGTTGATGGGGCGGCGAGGCAAGTCCTGGCCGGGTATCACCTAGACCAACTTTTTGTACACAGCACGGGCCATGGGCTTGGACTCGAAGTGCACGAGGACCCCAGGGTGGCGCGGGGGCAGAAGAAGCGCCTTGAGCCCGGGAACGTAATCACGATTGAACCTGGAGTCTATTCAGCAGGCATCGGGGGAATTCGCATTGAAGACGATGTCGCCGTTCACACTAGCCGTACGGAAGTACTGACCCGCGCACTGCGGGATCTCATCGAGATCTAGAGCAGGCATGAAACGCAAAAAGCCCAGCAAGTCCAGTCCGTCGTTCGGCAATCCGGAAATCCAGCAGATCGAGCAGCTCTTTCAGTTCATGACGGAGCACAACCTAGAGGAATTTGAATACTCGAGAGGAGATCTGCGCATTCGCTTGCGAAAGCCATCGGCGGGCGTGATGGTCTCAGCCCCGCGAATGCCCGCTATGCCTGAGATCATCGTTCCTGGATTGATCGAGGGTCCCGAAGCGGGGTCCGGCGGGGCTTCGGCCCCTGCTCCTGAGGCGCGCCCCACGGAAGACTTGCACTTGGTCAAATCCCCCATTGTCGGCACTTTCTACGAGTCGCCCAGCCCCGGCACGGAGGCTTTCGTCAAGGTTGGTAGCTCGGTGGAGACCGGGAAGGTCCTCTGCGTCGTGGAAGCCATGAAGCTGATGAACGAGATCGAATCCGACGTTTCCGGCGAAGTCATTCGCATCTTCGTCGAAAACGGTCAACCGGTGGAATACGGGCAGCCGCTCTTTGGCATCCGTCCGAGCCGGAAGAAATAGCCGGCACGCCAGACCATGTTCCAGAAAATTTTAGTTGCCAATCGCGGGGAGATCGCCCTGCGGGTCATCTGCGCCTGCAAGGAATTGGGTATTTCGACGGTCGCGGTCTACTCCGAAGCGGACCGCAATTCCCTCCATGTCCGGTTTGCGGATGAAGCAGTCTGCATCGGGCCGCCGCGGAGCAGCGAGAGTTATCTGAACATTCCGCAAGTCATCAGCGCGGCCGAGATCACGAATGTTGATGCCATCCACCCGGGGTATGGGTTCCTTTCCGAAAACGCCAATTTTGCCAAGGTCTGCGAAGCGTCCGAAATCACCTTCATCGGACCGAGGCCGGAAATAATCGAAATGATGGGTGAAAAGGACCGCGCGCGGCGCGAAGTGAAGACCGCCGGTCTACCCACCATTCCGGGGAGCGAGGGCGTTGTGGAAGGGGAGGAGCAGCTCGCCAAAGAGGCAGCGCGCATCGGGTACCCGCTCATTCTTAAAGCCTCCGCGGGCGGAGGCGGCCGCGGCATGCGCGTGGTGCGCAAGCAGGACGAACTTCTGGCCGCTTACCAGACGGCCCGTAGCGAAGCGCAGCAGGCTTTTGGCACGCCAGACGTTTACGCGGAAAAATTCCTTGAGCATCCGCGCCATATCGAATTTCAAGTGCTGGGCGACCAGCACGGGAAAGTGATTCACCTCGGCGAGCGCGAATGCAGCATCCAGCGGCGGCACCAGAAATTGGTGGAGGAGTCGCCATCGCCAGTGGTGGACGCGAAGCAGCGCAAGGAACTGGGCGCCAGGGTGGTGAAGGCGCTCGAAGAAATCGGCTACACCAATGCGGGGACCGTCGAGTTCCTGATGGATCAGGACGGCGCGATGTACTTCATTGAGATGAACACGCGCATTCAGGTCGAGCATCCCGTAACGGAGCTGGTAACGGGCGTGGACCTGATCAAGGCGCAGATTCGCATTGCAGCTGGGGAAAAGATGGAAGATGCAACTGGAGCCATTATTCCCTCGGGGCATGCCATCGAGTGCCGAATCAACGCGGAAGATCCAGTGACTTTTGTTCCGTCCGCGGGACGCATTACGACATTCCAGGCGCCGGGAGGCACGGGCGTGCGGGTAGATTCCGCTGCTTATGCCGACGCCGTCATTCCTCCTTACTACGATTCGATGATTGCGAAGCTGATCGTCAAAGGACGCGACCGCACCGAGGCCATCGGGCGCATGAAGCGGGCGCTCGAAATGTTCGTCATCGAAGGCATCAAGACGTCCATCCCGCTGCACCGCCGGATTCTGGCCGATCCCGATTTTGCCGCGGGGAAGTTCGATACCCATTTCATCGAAAGATTGCTTGGAACGAACGGAAAATAAACGTTGAAGCGCCTTGTTCTACCGCGGCTGTATGTGATATTAGACGCAGCATTGCTTACCGTTCGCGAAACAGAGTGCGCTGAAAGACTTGTCGATGCCGGTGTCCGGTTGCTCCAGTACAGGAGCAAACAGGCGTCTGCGCGTGAACTGTTCGAACGCTCGAAGAGGCTTTCTTCGATGCTCAATCCGCAGGGCGTCACTTTCGTGGTGAACGACCGTGCCGATGTCGCTGCAGCTGCAGAAGCGAGCGGCGTTCACGTCGGACAAGAGGACTTGCGGGCGGAAGCAGCGCGGACAGTGATCGGGGCGGGGAAACTACTGGGCGTTTCGACGCACAATCTCAAGCAATTCAAGGACGCCGCTTCCACGTCTTCCAACTATATTGCCGTCGGACCGGTGTTTTCCACTTCCACGAAGACCAACCCGGATCCAGTGGTTGGAATCGAATTGATTCGCCGGGTGCGGCTGCTGACAGACAAGGCGATTGTGGCCATCGGAGGCATTACGCTGGAGCGTGCGGCGGAAGTCATTCAAGCGGGCGCGGATTCCGTTGCGGTTATCAGTGATATTCTCCTCGCGCCCGATCCGGGGCAGCGGGCGCGGCAATATATCGAACTTCTGGAAGCCGCGAACCATGCGGCTGCTGTCTGAGGCGCTTCGAATGGCCGACACTACCCACGCCATCCCAGAAAGCACCGTGAAGAACGATCCGGAGTTTGTACGAGCCATCGGATTGTTTGATGGCACGATGATCGTTGTGGGCTCGATGATCGGATCGGGCATCTTCATTGTGGCGGCGGATATATCGCGGCAGACAGGATCGCCCGGCGGACTGCTGCTCACCTGGATTCTCACCGGACTGTTGACGATTTCTGCCGCGCTCTCTTATGGCGAGTTGGCGGCTTTGTTTCCGCATGCTGGTGGTCAATACGTTTACTTGCGCGAAGCTTACTCGCCGCTCTGGGGATTTCTCTACGGGTGGACGCTTTTCCTGGTGATTCAGACCGGGACAATCGCCGCCGTAGCGGTGGGCTTCGCGCGCTATCTCGGTGTTTTGGTGCCGGCGATTTCTCCGAATACTTGGATTGTCCATCCCATCGCACTCGGTTCGAAGTACGCGATCAGCCTTTCGGTTCAACAGCTCGTAGGCGTGCTGATGATCGTGTTCCTGACGTTTATCAATACGCTGGGGGTGCGGCTCGGAAAGCTGATTCAGAATGTTTTTACGAGCGCGAAGACGCTGTCCCTTCTGGGGCTGATTTTCCTGGGGATTTTTGTGGGGAGAAATGCCGGGGCAATGATCGAGAATTTCGACCATTTCTGGACGATTCGCAACGCGCAGTCCATCGAGCCCGGCGCGAATTTCCTCAGAAGCTTTGTGCCGACGATCACTGCTGCAAGCGGCGCGTTTGGATTGCTGGTGGCGTATGGAGTGGCGCAAGTCGGTTCGCTGTTTTCTGCCGATGCGTGGAATAATATCGGCTTCACCGCCGCGGAAGTGAAGAACCCAAAGCGCGACGTGGCGCTCTCGATGGCCTTCGGCACCATCATCGTGATCACCCTGTACTGCCTCGCGAATCTAGCCTATCTTTGCACGTTGCCGCTGGTGCAAATTCAGACCGCCCCCGATGATCGCGTGGCCAGCGCGGCCCTGAACGCCATCTTCGGACCCACAGGGGCGATGATCATGGCCGGGGCAATCATCATTTCCACGTTTGGCTGTAACAACGGATTGATCTTGGCTGGCGCGCGTGTCTCTTATGCAATGGCAAAAGATGGGCTTTTTTTCAAATCCACCGGCATGCTGAACAAAAGGGGCGTCCCCGGCTCGGCTCTGATGTATCAAGGGGTTTGGATCACTATCCTGATTCTACTGCGCACACGGCGCGTGGACGCGGCCGGAGCGGTGACCTACGGGAATCTTTACAGCGACCTGCTCAATTACGTTGTATTTGCCGCCCTGCTCTTCTACGTGCTGACAATTATAGGAATTTTTGTGCTGCGAGCAAAACGGCCGGATGCCGAGCGGCCGTATCGTGCCTTCGGTTACCCAATTGTTCCCGCAATCTATGTAGTGGCGGCGGTAGCGATCATGATTGTGCTCCTGCTCTACCAGACACAGACGGCTGGAAAGGGACTGGAGATAGTTTTGATTGGAGTTCCGGTGTATCTGCTGTGGTCGTGGTGGTCGCGGCGGACCTCTAAGGTGGGGCCTGCGCGATAGTCGAATTTTCTTGTAGGGGGCCTAGCATGTGCGCCCCTACAATGCTTAAAGCCAAATTGGCAGCGGAATCAGAAAACGGGGCCGTCCCCCCAAAGGAGGAGTTGCATGGGCAACCCCTTGTTCGCGAGAAAACCGATGAGCATGCTGCTTTCGGAAGCGCAGGAAGAAGGAGGGCACAGCTTGAAGCGTACGCTCGGCCCCTTTCAGCTAACAGCGCTGGGGGTCGGTGCGATCATCGGCGCCGGCATTTTTGTACTTTCCGGACTGGGAGCGCATTACGCGGGGCCAGGCCTGATGCTTTCGTTTGTGCTCTCAGGTCTGGGATGCGCGTTTGCGGGACTCTGCTACGCTGAGTTTGCAGCCATGATTCCGTTGGCGGGCAGCGCTTACACTTACGCTTACGCCACGCTAGGCGAACTCTTCGCTTGGATCATCGGCTGGGACCTCACGCTGGAATACGCGATGGGTGCCAGCACGGTTTCCTCGGGATGGTCCAATCACTTCATCGAACTGCTCAATATTTTCAAGATCAAAATGCCGCTGTGGCTGGCCTACGATCACTGGACGGGCCTGGGCACCGCCACCAAGATCGTCGCTCGCCAGATGGCGCAGGCCTCGGACGCGGCGTTGCAGCCTGGCTCGCAAGCATTTCTCGACAAGGTCAACGCCATTGTCAGCGCGCAGTCGCCGGAATTAGTGCAGCAGGCTCACGCGTTGCTCAATGCACCGAAACTGTTTGGATGGGAAATGGGCTTCAATCTTCCAGCGTTCTTAATCGCACTAGTCATCACGGCGATCCTGGTTATCGGCATTAAAGAGAGTGCGAGGTTTAACGCGGGCATTGTGGCCATCAAGGTTAGTGTGGTTCTCTTCGTCATCGGCCTGGGCGTCCACTACGTGAACTTCTCCAATTGGGGTCACGATTTTTCCACGTTTGCTCCGAACGGCACAGGGGGAATTGTGAAGGCGGCGGGATATATCTTTTTTGCTTATATCGGCTTTGACGCGGTTTCTACCACGGCGCAAGAATGCAAGAAGCCGCAGCGTGATTTGCCTATTGGGATCATGGAATCACTGCTGATTTGTACCGTGGTATACATTCTCGTCGCCGGTGTGCTGACAGGAATGGTTCACTGGCGGGACGTGAACATCGAAGCGCCTATCGCCGAAGCATTTCTCGACCGAGGTCTTTCCACTGCGTCGCACGTCATCACGCTTGGCGCACTAGCCGGCCTGACCAGCGTTATGCTGGTTATGCTTCTTGGGCAGACGCGTGTTCTTTACGCCATGGCCAATGATGGCTTGCTTCCCAGGAAGTTTTTTGGGGCGGTTCACCCGAAGTTCCGCACTCCATATAAGAACACCATTCTAGTGGGGTTTCTCGCCGCGATTGTCGGCAGCGTAACTCCGATCGTCATTATCGGGAATATGGTGAATATAGGGACCTTATTGGCGTTTGTCATCGTAAGCATTGCCGTGATGGTGCTCCGGAAGACGAATCCGGATCAGCCTCGGCCGTTCCGAACGCCTTGGGTTCCACTGGTTCCGATTTTGGGTGTCCTAGTCAACGGACTCATGATGTGGAGTCTGGGCTGGCAAAACTGGGCGCGACTCATCATCTGGTTGATCATCGGTCTGGTCATCTACTTCACCTACAGCCGTTACCACAGCCGCGTCAGCAGCGTTCAGCGACAGTAAGACTTCCATACGGCCGGCCGGTTGGTGTGGCGGCCAGCCTGTCTTCATATTGTCAAACGCTGCTCTGCATTCGTTGCGCCGATTCAGGTAAAGTATTCATTCCGTTGATGGCACGATGACACCCTTCCGCGCTAACCTCAAAGAAGTCTGGAGCCGCCTCACTTGGCCCGATCTGGTTTCCACTGCCGTGGTGGCCGGAGGATTGCTAGCGGGCATATTTGAATTCAACAGCGGATTTTTCAGTTTTTTGAAATATCTGGCGGTTCTGGCCGCATTTTACCTTTTGTTCCGGTTGATCGGCTGGTGGAGAAACCGCCTGCTTTGGAGTCTGCGCAACCGCTTGATCGTGGCATACCTGTTTATCGCCGCGGTGCCGATTTTTTCGATTGTGACGCTGGTTGTGCTTGCCACGCGCATTCTCTATTCCCAGTTGGGCGCTTACTTGCTGTACGAAGATATCCACCAGCGCATCAACATGCTCGCAGATATCTCGGAGCACATCGCCATTGCACATCAAACGCTGCCGGCCAGCGTCACGGAAAATGACTCGGAGCGCATACTGGCCGCGCAATCCCGCGCGGTTCATGATCGCGAACTTCCCGGCTTGAGCATCCGCTTTTCAAATGATCAGACGCTTTCAGGAAAAGTGATTCTAGTGGGGAAAAAGTCGTTTGCGGGCTTATTGCAGGAAGGCGATGCGCTTTCCATCGTCAGCCTGCGAGTCATTCCGGATCGCAAAGGAGAGCGCGTTGTTACTCTCCGGGTGCCGGTTAATTCTGAATTCTTGAGCACAGTCGCGCCAGACCTCGGGAGCATCCAGTTGAATCTCATGGAGCGTGACACGGGAGGTGCGCGGCCCGGTCTCCGATATAAGTCCGGCGACACTCAGTACGTTGCCGCTCGTCGCATCGTGGCGCGTAACCGGACGCTGCAGAACGCGATGTTCTGGATTGACGGTCCAGTGGACGTAGTCTCCAGGCTCGACTCTGTTTATGTTGGGTCCGATGGCAGAGTGGAGCCGGTGCGCCCAGTTTTTGCCGCATCCAATGCACGGCCATCCCGGTTGAACGGGCGGATCTTCGCGTCGCTCGGGGAACTGCGCGACTCCTATTCTATTTTTTTCATTTTAGTCTTAATCGTCTTTGTGCTTGTCGAAGCCGCGGCGTTCGCCACGGGAATTGTGCTCACACGCAGGATTACGCGGGCAGTAGCTGATCTCTACCGCGGGACGCAATATGTGCAGGCCATGGACTTTTCGCATCGCGTGCAAATCGAACGCCGCGACCAACTAGGCGAACTGGCCGAATCGTTCAATCGCATGACCGGCTCGATCAGCCAGCTCATCGAAGAGGAAAACAAGCGGCGTCGCCTGGAAAATGAAATCTCCATCGCTCGCGAAGTACAAAACCAGCTTTTCCCCAGTACTCTCCCATCGGTGCCGGGCGTTGAGATCGAAGCTATCTGCAAGGCCGCCCGCTCCGTCAGCGGCGACTACTATGACTTCATTCAACTTAGCCCCACCCACATCGCCATTGCCATCGCGGATATTTCAGGGAAGGGAATCTCTGCGGCCTTGCTCATGGCCAGTCTGCAGGCCGCACTCCGCAGCCAAATGCTCTCCGATGGCAGCGAACGCTTGAGTATGGCGGAGCTGGTTTCCCGGCTGAACAAGCATTTGGTGCGTAATACCGGAGACGACCGCTTCGCAACTTTCTTCATCGCCGTCTACGACAGCGCCACGCGAATACTGCGTTATACGAACGCGGGCCATCTGCCGGCATTTCTGATTTGCAGCAGCGCTTCGCATCTATTGGATAAAGGTGGCATGGTCCTGGGCGTCATGGAAGATTACGTCTATGAGGAAGGATCGTTGACGGTAGCACCCGACTCACTGCTGATCGGCTACAGTGACGGCCTGATTGAGCCGGAAAATGTCTATGGCGAAGAATTTGGAATTCGCCGTCTCCAGGAGGCCGCCATCCACGTGCAGGGCGCGGCGCCGCTCATGGTCGCCGAATCTTTGATGGCTGCAGCGGAAGAGTGGGCCGGGACTCCCGAACAGGCGGATGACATGACGGTGATCGTCGCGCGGCTCCGGTAGTACCTCTGCGGCGGCTAAGCTATACTGAAAATCTTTCCATGAGATTCTTCCGGGGAGACGAATGTCACTTCGCAACCGGGTGGCGCTGGTAACGGGGGGGAGCCGGGGCATCGGCCGCGGGCTTGCCCTGCGGTTGGCGCAGGACGGCGCGCGCATAGCCATTGCTTATCGCTCCAATAAAGCGGCGGCACAGCAAACCTTGCGCCAGTTGCAGGCCAGCGGCGTGGATTGCGTGGCCGGTCGCTTCAGGATTGGCAGGGCATCTTCACCTCGAATCTGTACACGGTGTTGTACATGTGCCGCGCTACGCTGCCGTACATGCGTAAGGCCCGCTGGGGCCGGATCATCAATTTGGGAGCCGTCGGCGCGGAGCGCGCCTTCGGCCAGGCGAAAATTTCTGCCTACGCTGCTGCCAAGGCGGCGGTCGTAGCCTTGTCCCGCTCCTTGGCGCTTGAGGAAGCCAAAAACGGCATCACCGTGAACGTCGTGAATCCCTCCAGCATTGACGAAAATGAGCTGACGCTGGAAGAGGCCCGCAAGATTCGTGATGCGCGCTTCCCGATCGGCCGCCCGCCTACGGTCGAAGATGTTGCCGCAACAGTAGCCTTTTTCGCGTCCGAAGAGGCCGAGTATGTCACCGGACAGGTCGTCAACGTCAGCGGCGGCTGGATGCTGTGATCGCGCCATAGCCCACCCATGAAAGCCCTCACTGCCGCCGAAATGCGCGAAGTTGATCGGCTCACTACCGAGCGCTTCGGCATCCCCAGCCTGCAATTGATGGAAGAAGCTGGCAAACATGTTGCCGAGGCGGCGCTCGCAGCGTTCGCTCCCGATATGCCGCGGCGCATCTTGGTGCTCTGCGGCACTGGAAACAATGGTGGAGACGGGTTCGTCGCCGCGCGGCACTTACGACACGTGGGCCTTGCTCCTCGAATCTACCTTTTTGGGGCAATGTCTAAGGTAAGTGGAAATGCCGCCGAAAACCTCAAACGCTGGCAGGAAGGCGACGGCAAAATTGTTTGTGTCGAAGATGAAGCTACTTGGGAAAAAGCATGGCCCCTCGTGTCCAGCGCGCAAGTAATCGTTGATGCATTGCTTGGGACTGGCTTGCGAGGACCCGCGTCCGGACTGATTGCAAGAGCCATTGAGGATGTGAACCGTTTCTCACACCACGCAACAGCACCTTGCCCCGCATTGATTCTTGCCGTGGACAGTCCTTCGGGGCTGGCTTCCGACGGACAATATGCCGGAGGCCCCATTCTCCGCGCGCACCGGACGGTCACCTTTACGGCGCCCAAGATCGGCCAGCTCCTTTCCCCAGACGCGGACGCCGTCGGTGCGCTAGAAGTTTGCGCCATCGGATCGCCTGGCGCACTTGTCGAAGAAATAGGGCAGGGAACGCTTCGTTGGGCTGGCCCGGACGAATTCGCCGGGTTGCCGCTCGTTCGCTCCGTTAAATCTCACAAGGGTAACTTCGGGCACGTTTTGCTCGTAGCCGGTTCGCTCGGAAAAAGCGGCGCTGCCATCCTCTCCGGCCGGGGTGCTTTGCGCACTGGCGCAGGTCTGGTGACGATAGCAACGCCCGCGGCGGTGTCACCCACAGTTGCATCCGGTCAGCCGGAGTACATGACGGAAAGTCTGGCAGCTACCGACCAAGGCACCATTGCCTTCGGAAGCCTCGAGAAAAATAGTTTCGTAGAAATATTGAAAGGCAAGACGGTTCTTGGCATCGGTCCGGGTCTTGGCACACACTCCGAGACGCAAAAATTCATTCGCAAAGTCGTTCGCGAGACCTCACTGCCCACGATTCTCGATGCGGATGGTTTGAACGCCTTTGCTGGCAGCGGCAACCTTCTTCGCGATCGCCAATCGAAGTTTCTTGTTCTTACGCCTCATCCCGGGGAAATGGCTCGACTGCTCGGAGCCACAAGCCGAGCCATTCAGGCAGACCGCCTTGCGCTGGCACTCGACGCCGCTCATCGGTGGAATGCACACGTTGTGCTCAAAGGCTACCATTCCATCGTGGCTTCGCCAGAGGGGCAAACCTTCGTAAGCACGACCGGCAATGCAGGCTTGGGAAAGGGCGGCACAGGCGACGTCCTTACCGGGATCCTCTCGGCGCTCATTGCACAATTCGGCGCGGACGACGGAGCACGCATCCTGAGCCTCGGAGTCTACCTGCACGGTCTTGGGGCGGAGCTTGCAACGCGCGGAACGGATCTATCAGGCCTGCTTGCCAGCGAAGTGGCGGACGCCGTGCCCCAAGCCCGACTGAAACTCCTCGAGGAGCTACGCAAGGGTGCTTGAAGAAATCATCACTCATTCCGCCGAAGAAACCACCCACTGGGGCAGGGGATTCTCCAAGCGCCTCAAACCTCCTGTCCTAGTTCTTCTCACCGGCGACCTGGGCACAGGAAAGACCACGCTAACCAAAGGCATTGTTTCCGGCCTCGGTGCTGCCAGCGAAGACGATGTTACGAGCCCGACTTTCACCCTCGTTCACGTTTATGGCAAACCTGCCAAGGTCTACCACGCCGACCTCTACCGCATCGAAAACTTCCACGACTTTGAGACGCTTGGTATGGAGGACATGTTCTCGACCCCCTCCGTAGCCATTCTCGAGTGGTCCGAGCGCTTCCCCTTGCAGTCTCCCTGGCCGCAGATCCGCATCCGCCTGGAGCACCTCGGAGGCGACGCCCGCCGTATTACCGTTCTGTAGTTTCTCGAAAGATTGCTGTCCCGATACTGTCCTAACTCTCTGGTTACGGACCTTTTCGGACTTGTTGCCCGGCCTGTCGGCGGCTGCTAACGTAAAAATAGCCTAATCCGGCTAACTTGATGCTCAACGAACTACTAACGTCCGGCTCGACCGAGCAAGCGCGGACCGAACTCAAGAGTTACAACGTCACCATCCCCATGGGATCCTTGGCGATCGGTGTGGATAACATCCACCACGACGTATTCTTGAGCCCCAGGTTCGTCCAGGCGGCCCGCGAATATCTTTTCGATTTGATTCGCCAGCACACCAGCAGCACGTATCTTCCAGGCATCGAGCTGCGCGCCACGCGAGGGCCGGACAGCACCGCCTTTCGCAAGCTGCTTTCCGAGCTGTTGCAAAGTTCTCTAACCCAGGCCAAATACCACAAAAACATCGAGATCGATCTGCTTTTCCGCTTGAGCTTGCTCAAATTCCTGACTTTCGAAATCGGCAATCAGTTTGCCAACTTGATCCTCGAGGGCAAGGAGTGGATCCGTAAGCGCGGCGAGCATTTCGAGCGCAGCCAGCAGGCCCACGTCATCAAGGCACGGTTATCCGAACTGCAGTCCGCCCGGCGGAGCGTTATACGCCGCGTCGGACAGCAGGTGGCGCAGGTGGCCGCCGACGTGGAAGACAACGTCATCTCCAAAGCCCGCCGCGCTCTATTTGGAGAGGATTTCGCTTCCTACTACGAGCTTTGCAAGAACCGCGTCATATTCCTGGACGGCGGCAAAGACGACGAGTTCTTCCTCGAACACTACGTTCTCCTGGGCAACTACGTTCGTGACCCCGACCGCTTTGAGGCCATGGATACACTCTTCCAGGAATTCCTCCGCGAGGCCGGCGTAAAGCTCAGCCATGAACCCGCGCACACGGAGGCCATCCAGGGACATACCGCGCTCCTGGAAGGGGTGCAAGCGATTCGCACGGAAATCGCCAATCTCGAGGAACAGCGTGAAGCCACCCGCAGGCGTCTTGACCGGGGCGACGGTTTTTTTACCAAGTTTCTAACTTCCGGTGATCCCGCCGACCTCAAAGCCTCCCTGAACGACCTGGAGCTTCGTCTCAAGCATCAGGAATACAAGATGGAGGAGTTGGGTCCGCAGATTGACGCCGCCAGGCAGAAGCTTGATTTCTTCGTGAAGGATCATGCCGGAAGACTTGGTGAGTATCTGAACGAGCCGGAAAACGCCAATCGGCTGTTCGATGTAAGTTCCGCCGGAGAAGCGGAGGCGCCGGCGCGCGCGCGCCTTCTTGCCCAGCTTCTCGACCGTCTCGAGCTGCACGAAATTCTCTACCACATCCTCGCCAGCTATGAAATCCGGCCCATCGCTTCGGATTACTGCCCGCCCGTGCACTTGCAGCAGCTCCGCAAGGCGCTCGTTTCGAAAGACGAGCTCAAGCAGGTCGAGCAAGTCATCAAGCATGTGCCTGCCAAGAAACTGTCGCTCAAGGCTATCGACGATCTCTCGAAGAAAATACGCCGCTATTCCCGCGAGGAGAAACAGGCTTTCGTTCTGCGATTTGCCAACGACTTTCTTCGCCTGCGGAGAGACCTGCGTGACGCTGAACATCTGACCACCTGCATGGAGCGCGTCAACCTGGTAACCACAGAGAAGGCGCGCGAACTCTCACGCATGAACAACCGGCTGTACGAATGCGTGCTTCCGGACGAAGCCCGCCCGGAGCAGGACAACGTGATCTCGCACGTGATTATCAAGTCCGATGTGCGCGGCTCCACGCGCATGACACAAGATTTGCTTTCGCGCGGACTGAACCCTGCTTCTCACTTCAGTTTGAATCTGCACGAGCCCGTTAAAAAGCTGCTGGACCGCTATGCGGCGAAAAAAGTCTTCATCGAAGGCGACGCCATCATTCTCGCCATCTTCGAAACCGAATCGACCGTAGCGTATGCGCGCCCGGTGGCCAAGGCCTGCATCCTGTCGCGCCAAATTCTTACAGTCTGCAACTCCTACAACGAGCGCGCGTCGTCCAGCGATCTTCCCGCGCTCGAACTTGGCCTGGGAGTTGCCTTTCAAGGCTCTGCTCCCACCTACTGGACCGATGGCGATTCGCGTATCATGATTTCGAAAGCGCTCAATCTTTCCGACCGCCTATCCGGTTGCGCCAAGCTGGCAAAGCGCATGCTCGCCGGACAGAAAACGCATTTCTCCGTCTTTCAGTTTCTCAATACCATGGAAGGCGCCTCGGCCGAAGAGTTGGATGAATTCCTGGTCCGCTATAACCACAACGGCATCGAGCTCAACGACGAGGGCTTCCAAAAGCTCTCCGAAGAAATTTCCCTGGAGTCCATCGAAACAAAGCTCGATATGCCCTGGGGCAAACAAAGCGTCACTTTGTATTACGGAGAAGTGCCTCTCGGCGAGTCGGTTGAACTGCTCGTTCTGCGCAAGGGTTTCGCGCGCCAATTGCTTCCCGATGGCAAAATCGGCGGCCCCACGACGCACCCGTATTACGAAGTCTGTACCAGCCCCGCGCTGTATGACCTGGTCGCCGCATTGATCCGCACCCAGCAAGCCGCCGCCATGGCATCCCAGCGCTCCTGACCGCTCCTCCGCGCGATTTCCAATTCTTCAACCTGCCGATAGCGGCGTAACCGTAAGCGTTTGGAGCTCTTCCACGGGTTACCGGTCACAGTACTCAAGCTATACTGTTCCCGGAGGCGAAAAGGGTCCGGTGACTTTCCCGGCCTTCAAAGCCGGTGATTCGGTCCTTCGCGGGTCGAATGGTGGGTTCGACTCCCACACGCTTCCGCCATATCTTTCTCTTTCGGAAGCACTTGGCACCTGTGCGAGGGAAACAAGAGAACTTTAAGCCCGGCTCGGTGTACCCGTCGGGAGCAAAAGGGGCACAACTCTTCTGTTGGCTCCCCTTCTTTCCCACTTTGCGGCCTTCTACTTCGATGCGCTACACTCGACCGATGGGAATTCTGCGGCGGCTCTCACGTATATCCCGAGTGTTGCTCGCGACGGGCAGAAAGAGGACTCAGGAACACATGACGCACATCGTTGCCGGAAACACAGCTCCCGGATTTTCGCTCCACTCTCTCGACAACAAGGAATATTCGCTCAACGCCCTTATGGAACGCGGCCCCGTCATCGCCGCCTTCTTCAAAATCTCCTGCCCCGTCTGCCAATTCACCTTCCCCTTCCTCGAACGCCTCTACAAACGCTACGGCAGCGACGGCGTAACTTTTCTCGGCATCTCCCAGGACGACGCGCGCTCTACAACGAAATTTGCGAAGGAGTACGGCATTACATTTCCAATCCTTCTCGACGACGAAAACGGCTACATAGTCTCCAACGCCTACCGACTGACCAGCGTCCCCACGATTTTTCTGATCGAAACAGACGGCGCTGTCAAGGTCAGTTCCATGGGCTTCGACAAAAAAGATTTGGAGGCTATCGCGGCCCATCTTGCCGAGCGCAGAAAAATATCTCTCGCGCCACTTTTCCAGCCCGGCGAGGTCGTCCCGGCCAACAAACCGGGATGAAGCTCAAAAAATTAGGCCCGGTCGGGCCTGCAGGATTTTGGGGTGCGGAGCAAAGCTCCCGCTTTTCCAAGAGTGCGCCCAGATTTTGCGGACGAAGAATTTGTAGCGGGAAAGGACTTTCGTAAGGAAGGACGGACAACAAGAGTTACATCAATTTGATTCGATCTCTGCTTCGAGCGCTTTTTTCTTGTGCTTCGAAGGCCGTTTCCGTTTATCAGGAATGACGCGGGTGACCGCCGGCGCAATTCCAGAATTCCGCGCCGCCCGCCGCGCTTCCGTTCCTTTGTCCAAAGCTTTTTTCCGTTTTCTCATCCCGGCCTCAGGCCGGGATTTTACCGGATTTAGAAATTGAACGATACCTGCAAATCAATGCGCCGGTTCGACGTCGACTGAGAAAAAGGCTGGCCGGCGAGTCCATTGGAAAGCCCGAATAGCGACGAGCTGAGATTGCCGACCGGGGTCGCCAAATTCACGTGGTTAAAAATATTCCGTGCCGCGACCGAAAACGTCAAGTTGTAGCGATGATTCGAAATATTGCCGTCCGGCCCTCCGGGACCGCGCCCGCCAAAACCGCCACGCTGTCCCGGCGGTCCGCCTGGGCCGCGTCCAAACGTGCCTCCGGCGCCCGGGCCGCCACCCGCACCTGTGTTTGTCGCTTCGGTTTTCTTTCCAAAACCAAACGCTTTACTTAATCTGAGATTTAGCGTGAATCGGCCCGGCCCGGCCAGAAAATTTATCGGAACGATTTTCTCTCCCGGCTGTGGCACGGAATCAAAGCATCCATATGTCGTTTGTTTGATGGTTGAGGAATTCGAAGGACAAGATGCAAACGCGGCGCGCTGATTGAACAAGGAGTCGCCAAACGGGTCAAGCGCCGTGGTGACGTTAAACGGGCTTCCGGAACTGGCAATCATGAATGGGCTCAGGCGGAATGCGAAGGGCAAACTCGCCGAACCGCCGATGAATACGCGATGGCGAACATCAAACGCGGCGCGCCCATAGTCTTCGCTGGGGTCGTAGGGATTCGAAGGAAAATAGCCTGGGCCGCCTGTGTTGCTGTTCGCATAGTTCAGGGTGTAGTAGCCGGAAGCGGAAAGCTTCGTTCCCATTCGAATGCTGCTGTTCACGATGAGCTGGTTTTGCCGGAAGATTCCGTCTGATTCGAATTGAAAGATATTGCCTTGATTCGGCAACGGGCGCTGATTGCCGTTTGCCGGATTCGGCGCATTGATGTTGTTCGTGAAAAAGGCGTGGACACCGCGCGCGTTCAAATACGTTATGGCCAGATTCGCGGATTTGCCAAGCTGGCGCTCGACGCTCACCCCTGTTTGCATTGTGTATGGCGTTCGCAGATGTGAATTGGCCTCGTAGATGGTTGCGGGAGCGCCGGACTGCTGCAGTTGGCTGACCGGCGGAGTGTCGCTCAAATAGAAATTCGGATTGTTCACGATAAATTTCTGCTGGATAAGTCCGTTGAGACGCTGCTGTTGCACCAGCAGGTCGTAGCCGAACCGGTCATAGAACATTCCGAAACCGGCGCGCACCACGGTTTTGGGCGGGTTCTTCGGCGTGCCGCCAACACCCCAGGCAATCCCCAGCCGCGGGGCGAAGTCGGCATGATCAGGGATATCGTTCTGGGTTTCAAAGCGAAACCCAGAACTCAGGGTGAGATTGGGCCGGACTCTCCAGTCATCTTGAGCGTACAGGCCGGCGTCGAACCAGTTCACACGAACCGCGGGATTTCCCACCGGGCTAGTGCTCACAGAATAATCGCTCGGCCCAAAACCGCAGGCGATCAGACTCTGCACGCTCTGTCCATTCGCCAGCCCCATTACCAACTGCTGGTAAGCCTGGATTCCCGTGAGCTGTGCGCTAGGGCCGGGGCAGGACACAGTCGGAGCCGGAGTCTGCCTGGTCCCAAAGGAAAACGACCCGTTAAAATTCGCAGTTTGAAAGTTGTCGTCGCGATTCTCGCGCAGCCTGGCTCCGAACTTTACGAAGTGCTTTCCCAAGGCCATGGAAGTGTAGTTCTGAAGTTCGTAACGGTTGAGGGTGTCGCTGCTGTTTCCCTGAACGTTGCCGCCGGCGGTGAATGCGCCTTGCACTTGAATTGTGGGAGAGGCGCTCACCGGGGTTTGCGCGTTGGTGGAGCGCACAAATTGGAATCGCGTTTCGTTGATCGTTTTTGCGTTCACGACCTGGGTGTCGCTGATTTGCAAAGTGTGCTCGGCTTTGACCTGGTTGAAGCCCTGTTCCGCAAGGTTGAACTGTCCGGACCCTTCGTTTTCATCGGTGTTGTGAAAATACTGATAACGGGCGGTCAGCGTATTGGTAGGGGTTACCTGGTAATCGAGGCGCGGGCTCGTGTTGTACCGTGTGCCCGGGTTCGGCACAACCTGGGTGAACTGAGGGATGATCTGAAATGTTGCGGGATCCACGAACGGCGTGTTGACTGCGTTCAAGTCGATGACGTTTCGCCCTTCAATGTTGAAGAAGAAAGAAGCCTTCTTGCTCAGCGGTCCGCCGACATTTCCACTGTATTGTGTCGAATGATTGCCCGGTTGCGCCATCCCGGCCGGGAGATTTCCAAAAGGATTTCTCGCGTTGAATGCGGCAGTCGTTCCCGAAAAAAAAGCCTGCCCGTGGAACTGGTCGGTGCCGGGCTTGGTAAGAATCTCGATTCGTCCGTATCCGAGCTTGTCGTACTCCGCAGAAAATGGATTTTGATTGATGCGGATTTCACGAATGGAGGCTTTTGGAGGGAGCGTCCCCGCAGTAAAGCCGTCGATGTAAATTTGTCCACCATTCGGGCCTGCGGAGGGGCCGGCAAGCGTTTGAAGTTCGGATTGCAACTCGTCTGGATCGTCGGAGAGCGCGTCGAGGTCTTTGCCTTGCATGACCACCATACCCGCGTTGTTCGAAGGAGCAATATCGACTTTCGTGGAGGAGTCCGAAACCTCCACTTTTTCTTCTTCCATCTGGATGAGGAGGCCGATGTTCAGTTGTCGGGTCTTCCCGGCGAGGATCTGGATATCTTCCTGGGTGAAAATGGCGAAACCCTTTGCGACGGCCTTTAGGGCATACGTGTCCGGAAGCAAAGCCTTGAATTCGTAAAAGCCGTCGCGGTTGGTGGTGGTGTCCAGCGACGCGCCGCTAGCGTTGGTCAGGCGAACGGCGGCCTTGGCGATAACTCCGCCCGAGGGATCGGTGACGACGCCATTCAGCGCGGCCGCTGGCGTCTGCGCAACCAAATTCCCGGCGACTGAACAAATCGACAGAAGGAAAAGTAGACTCCATAGAATCATTCGAACGTGCCAAAAACTCATCAGATCTCCAGAGCCAATCTGCTTTGATTTGGGCCAAGGCGGCATTATGGTGCGGCTGCTTCCCCGCCGCCCCCGCTGCCAAGGCTCCATGGCGAAAGGATTGTGGTCGCGCTGCTCTTCGGCGAGGCCTCCAATATCGGTTCAACTCCGCCGAGTAGAATAATCACCGTGGATACGCCGTTCGCTCCGCCTTCGGTCCCCACCATCATGACGGCATCGCCCTTCTGCAAGTCCGCCAGTGTGGCGGCAGGCATGCGGTTGATCATCTGTTGCAGATCGCCGTTGCCTGCGCCGCCGGGTTTTCCCATTCCGCCGGAACCACCAACCGCTGATCCACGAGGTGGCGGGCCACTGGGGTTCGTCGATTGCGTGGTATTCGCAGCGGACCCACCGCCATTCGAACTGGGAGAAGACGGCGGTTCGGCTGAAGTTCCCTTCAGCCGCGCGGCAATCCGCTGTGCCATCGGCGCTGGCAGTTTGCGCAACTGGGATTCCGGGGTAATTTTCACTGTGAGGGGCTTTTTCGAAGCCAAATCCTGAACGGTGATGGTGCCAGCGGAAGCGTCGATTGCGGAAATGGTTCCGGCGATATTGCGAAACGTGCCAGAGACAATCTCATCGGCAGTGAGTTCCGTGCCGTCGTTACTGCGAGTGCCGCGGGCGCGAAGCTGATCACCGGGCTTTATCTGATCGAGTGGAGCGGGCTTGGCGTCATCAAACTTCACCGAATCGGGAGCATACCGGCGCAAGATGGTGTCTTTGGAAAGATGGACGGCGACGGTCTTTTTTTCGCCCACGGAAGGCAGCGAAACACCGATGGTGCCGCCGGCGGCGTCAACGCTACTCACCAGACCTCCCACACCGTGTTTCTGCCACTCTTCGCGCTCGTGGGCCTGCTTATCTGCGATGTCTCCCTTCTTCATCGCGATGACTGAGGCCGCAAGAACGGACTTTCCATCGTCGGCGAGTCTGCCGCGAACGAGAATGCGATCACCGGGTTGCAGGTCTGCCAACAGAATGGGCGTGGCGTCCTTCAAATCCTTCTGGCCGGGGGCGATTCGAACGAGCTTCGCGCTGTCCTGGACCTGAATGCTGACTTCGCCTCCGGCATCGGTGTTCAAGATTATGGAATTCCCGGAAATCGACTTAATGGTTCCCACGGGCCGCGCAACCGCAGACGTTTGACCGGCCGGCTGAGCCGCAGATAGCGCGTTCAACGAGTGGGCAGATGCGAAGTAAAAGCAGCCCAAAACGAGGCAGGCAGCCGATAGCGGCCGGAGTTTCCGGGACAGAAGCCATTTGCAGATAGTCATCTCCAATCCTTGTCCGCCGGGATGGCTATGGAGCGCTAACGCTCCGTTCCGTGAGCCCACACATGACTATGCACACCCTATGGCACGCCAGGCATTAGACGTGTTCAGGCTCGGGAAATGTTACACTCCCGGAGATAAATTCACGGTTAACGCGCACCGAAATCCGCAGCCCCAGAAATCAGCACAAATGGATACTCGTTAAATAATCAAGTGGCGAACGATGCCGCTATCACGGCACGGTTCCTCTCCTCGCTACGTCTCACGGGACGCACCTGGGCGTCTCTGTCCCCCTTTGCCGAACTCTGGACATCACACTCCTGCCGGCGTAATATCTACCCCTCTGCTGAGCTTTCATCCCTGAGGTATGCAATGAAACGTATAGTTCCAATTCCTAGTGGGTGTGTCGATCACTTGAAGCAAGCTAAAGAGACGGGCATCGGCTACCACGTTATCTCGGTGGAACTCAAGGACGGACGAGCTTTCGATCAGGTCGTCGCGAGTGAGGGCTGCATTATCGAAGTCCGTGGGTACAGGGAAATTCCTTTTTCTCCCGACGACGTGGTATCGGTAAGTATCAATCACAAGCGCTGGAATTTTAGAGAGGGGTCGGATGTGCGCGCCAAAAGCAGGGCTGCGACCGCCTGATCTTGTCCCCTCCATAAAGCGTGGACACCTTCTGCGTGCGGTTGCCAATCGGGTCGTAGGTGTACGTCACCGCCCTGTTTGCCAAGCGGCGGGAGTTTAGTCGCTGGCGTCCTTGATGTCTTCGCGGGCTCTGCGAAGAGCGTTTTTTGCTTCGGATTTGGCGCTGGAATCGGATTTCAGAAGGTCGATGGCCCTGTAAAGGCCCATCGCTTTGCCGCCGGCAGGACCGGCGCAGGAATCGGCGACAGGTTTGGGCTTCACACCGGTCACATCCCATTTCAGGCAAGAGAAATCGATTTGTAAGGAGCGGCTGACGCGGAGCGACGCGACACATTCGCCTAGTTCCTTGAAAGTGGAACAGGCGTCTTGCAAAATTTTGTCCTGCGGCAGAATTCCTTGGACTTGCAATTGATGCGTCAATTTTGCTTCCAGGTCGCCATTCGAAGCGAGCTGATCGTTGGCGGATTTCGGGTCCCGCCTAAACAATTTGACTGAATTGTATTTTTTGGGATTGTACCAGGGATCAGACTGCGCGGCTGGCGCATCCTTTGCTCCCTGCGGTTCTTGCGCCGGCGCAGAAAGGGAACCGAAGGAAAAAAACAGCGCGACCGCTAACAGAACGATGGAGGAGCCTTTCACGCTGACCTCTCGGATGGCTGGGAGGGCTACCCAATTCATACCTCAAATTTGGCGTTTGTGTCGAGATGTAGCATGGCCTTCCGCGCTGGCTAAAGGCTGGCGGGTACCCGCCGCTTGGGTTGAGTGAAAAGGACACTCGGCGATGAGATGCTGTATGGAAGTGAGTTCGCTGACGCCGGCGCGGAGGCGCTTGGTGGCGACGGCAGAAACGATCAGAACAATTGCGGTGATGGCGACGACGAGGGAGAGACGGCTGCGGCGTGAAGGTTCGTCGGCGGAGGCAGAAGGGAGAAGCGCGCCGACAACCAAGCCCATGACTAGGCCACCGATGTGGGCGGCGTTGCTGATGCCGGGGATGGCTGCGCCGAAAAGCAAATTGTAGGCGATGAAGCTGCCGAGGCTGCTGAGCATTTTGCGATTGATTTGGAGATGAGCGGGAGTTTTCTTCAGATAGACGAAGGAAACAAGCACGCCGGCGAGACCGAAGATGGCGCCGGACGCGCCGGCTCCAGCGACGCGCGGATGCCAATAGACACTGGCGATGCTTCCGAAAATGCCACTCCCTAGGTAGGCGAGAAGATAGGAGAAGCGACCGAGGAGCTGCTCGGCGGCGCGGCCGAGATTCCAGAGGCACCACATATTGAGGCCGAGGTGAATGAAGCCGAAGTGGACGAACATGCTGGTGAGGAGGCGCCACCACTCGCCACCGAGCGTGAGCGGGCCAAAGTCCGCGCCGAAGGCGATAGCTTGCTGTGGAGTGGGGGCGATAGCGGAAACTCCACGCAGCACCATGACGGCGAATACCAAAACGCTGGCGGCGATGAGGGCGATGGTGATGGGGAAGGAAGGTTGCGAGAGTGTTTGGGGTGGCGGGGGCAGCGAGGTGCGGATGGTCTGCGCGTGCTGGCGATCGCAGGCAGGGCAATTGAGGGATGGTGAGGAATCGCCGAGGCTGCTTTCAAATACCTGGCCGCAGGCGGCACAGCGCTGGAGGGACATGAGACGGAATGGTAACAGGTTTTTTGGGACAGGGAGAAGTTGAGAGTTCAGTGGATTTGCTTGGTTTTGCGAGACATGTAGTCCATTAGGAGATATTGGCCGAGGGTGTAGGGCGTTGTGAAGTAGGCTTTGCCGCGGCACATTTCGGTGATTTTCTGGACGAAGTGGACGAGGGAATAATCGCTGGCGAGCATGAAGGTGTTGATCATGATGCCGGCGCGCTTGCACTTGTTGACTTCTTCGAGGGTTTGGCCGACGACGAAGGGATCGAGGCCGAAAGCATTTTTGTAGATGCGGCCGTCTTCGAGGGTGAGGGCGGAGGGCTTGCCGTCGGTGATCATGATGATCTGGCGCATGTCTTTTTTCTGGCGTAGGAGGATGCGCTGAGCCAGGCGGAGGCCTTCACGGGTGTTGGTGTAATAGGGGCCGACCTGAACGCGGGCGAGTTCGCCAAGGGGGACTTCTTCTGCGGAATCATGGAAGAGGACTAGGCTCAGGGTGTCGCCGGGATACTGCGTGCGAATGAGATGCGAGAGAGCCATGGCGACGCGCTTGGCGGGCGTGAAGCGATCTTCGCCGTAGAGAATCATACTGTGGCTGCAATCGAGAAGGACGACGGTGGCGCAGGAGCTGTGGTATTCGCACTGATGGACCATGAGGTCGGAGTAGGTCATTTCGATGGGGACTTTGGCGCCTTCGCGGCGGACGGCGTTGAAGAGCGTGGCGCTGATGTCCATGTTGAGGGTGTCGCCGAATTCGTAGTGGCGTGAGACGCCGCCGGATTCGACGCCAGTGGAGAGGTCGCGGGTGTCGTGGCGGCCGAAGCTGCTGCGGCCCAGGGAGCCTAGCAAGTCCTGAAGAGTTTTGAATCCTAGGAAATCGATGGTTTTGTCGGTGATCTC
>WNFA01000286.1_pt1 | contig 47423 bp, 46 predicted proteins | sample 5400481 | NCBI WGS metagenome assembly WNFA01 (sample SAMN13153340, study PRJNA577476) | soil metagenome | isolation source: 120 cm saprolite under Douglas fir tree site 2 hole 1 replicate 2 | place: USA:California | collected 2015-04-18 | reverse complement strand
GTGGGCTCAGCATGGGGCTGGCGCCCGCGCTCTTCGAAGAGATCTCCTACGACGAGATCGGCAATATCCAGGGCGGCAGCTTCATCGACTACCTGGTGCCCACCGCGGTGGAGACCCCGAAGTGGGAGACCGGCCACACCGTGACGCCGTCGCCGCATCACCCCCTCGGCGCCAAGGGTGTCGGTGAGTCCGCAACGGTCGGCGCCCCGGCCGCCATTGCCAATGCCGTCGTCGACGCGCTCTGGCATCTCGGGGTGCGTCACGTCGACATTCCCATCACGCCGCCGAAGGTCTGGCGCCTCCTGCGGGAAAAGGGCGTGACCGAGTAACAACCAGAAACCATGAACCCGGGCGCCGCGGTAGAGAATAGTGTGGTGGGGGGGCTTGGGGGAGGAGCGGCGCCGCTCCCCCCCAATAAGAACAAGAAGTCACCGTGTGAGCCCACGCGCAACCACGCACATGCCTGAAGATCTACTCACGCTAGCCGCAGACCTCAGGCGCCAGGGCGAGCCGTTCGCCCTGGCGACGGTAGTGCGGTGCGAGCGGCCGACGTCCGCGAAGCCGGGGGCGAAGGCGCTGATCCGGCCGGACGGCCGCGTCGCCGGCTGGGTAGGCGGCGCGTGCGCGGAGCCGGTGGTGGCGCGGGAGGCGCTCGCGGCGCTGCGCGACGGCCACCCGCGTCTGGTCGTCCTGGTGGGCGACGGGGGCCGCGACCCGGCCCGGACCGAAGGTATCGTGCACTATCCGATGACGTGCCACAGCGGGGGCACGCTGGAGATCTACGTGGAGCCGTTCCTCCCGAAGGCGCTGCTGGTCCTGGTGGGCCACGGGCCCGTGATCGAGACGCTCGCCACTCTCGCCGAGAGCGCGGGCTACGACGTCGCGATGGTGCGGGGCGAGGCCGCGGGGGCTGCTCTGCGCGGGCACGCACTCGGGCCTGACTCCTCGGTGGTGGTGGCCACCCACGGCGAGCTCGACGAGGACGCGCTGACCCAGGTGCTCGCCACGCCCGCCGGCTATATCAGCCTGGTGGCCAGCCGCAAGCGGGCCGCCAGCATCATGGCCACGCTTCATCAACGCGGTGTACTACAGGAGCACCTCGACCGGCTCAAGGCGCCCGCTGGGCTCGACATCGGCGCGGTGACGCCCGAGGAGATCGCGGTCAGCATCCTGGCCGAGATCATCCACGCGCGGCACAGCCGCAAGACGGACCACGTCGAGAGCACGGGCTTCGAGCCGCCGGCCGGCGTGGAGGCGAAGGATCCGATCTGTGGCATGACGGTGGAGATCGCCACCGCGCGCCATCAGTCGGACTGGGCCGGGCGCTCCGTGTACTTCTGCTGCCTGCGCTGCAAGGACACGTTCGACGCCGATCCTCAGAAGTACGCCGGCGCGCTCGCCGGATGACGAAGCGCTCCTGAGGCACGCCGCGCCCGCCGACCGCTGATCCGCCCCGGCGTGGAGTAAGATACCGGGGTGCCGCCGCCCAAGCTCATGTCCATGCGGGACGCCGTCGCCCGCTTCGTCCCGGACGGCGCCTCGATCTGCATGGGCACGGCGCTCGAGGCGCTCATCCCCTTCGCGGCGGGTCACGAGCTGATCCGCCAGCGCCGGCGCGATCTCACCCTGATCGGCCCCATCTCCGACATCCTCTTCGACCAGCTCATCGGCGCGGGCTGCGTGCGCCGGGTGATCGCGGCCTGGGTCGGCAATGTGAGCGCCGGCCTCGGCCACAACTACCGCCGCGCGGTCGAGCAGGAGGTGCCCGCGCCGCTCGACGTGGAGGATCACTCGAACCTCACCATCGCCTTCGCGCTCCAGGCGGCGGCGCTCGGCGTGCCCTACCTGCCGACGCGCTCGTTGCTCGGCACCGATCTGCCGCGCTCCAACCCGACCTTCAAGGCGGCCGCCGATCCCTGGTCCGGCGCCCCGCTCCTGCTGGTGCCCGCGATCGCGCCCGACGTGGCCATCCTCCACGTGCAGCGCGCCGACGAGGAGGGCCACGCGCATGTCTGGGGCACGCTCGGGGTGACGCGCCCGGCCGCCTTCGCGGCGAAGCGCGTGATCCTCGTGGCCGAGGAGATCCGGCCGCGCGCGCGCATCCTGAGCGACCCGGGACTCGTGCTCACCCCCGCGCTCAAGGTGGCCGCGGTCGTCCACGAGCCGTGGGGCGCGTTTCCCTCGCCGGTGCAGGGCTACTACGGTCGCCGTCACGACTTCTACCACCGCTTCCACGAGGAGAGCCGGACCGTCGAGGGCTTCCAGCAGTGGCTCGGCCACTGGGTCCGCGGGGTATCCGACTGGAAGGACTTCCTCTCCCGGCTCGACGAGGGCGTCCTCGACGCGGTGCGGGTCAAGCACCCCTTGCCGTCCGAGCCACTCGACTACGGAGCCTGACCATGAAGATCACCGCCATCGAGGCCGTGCCGCTCGCCATTCCCCTCAAGCCGATGACGCCGCCCTCGCCCTGGACCGGGGGCACGCGCAAGCAGATCTACGTGCTCGTGCACACCGACGAGGGCGTCACCGGCCTCGGCGAGGCCTTCGCCTACGGGGCGCCGCTCGCGGTCTGCAGCGTCATCGAGGAGAGCCTGGCCCCGCTCGTCATCGGACACGACCCGCTCGCGATCGAGGCGGTGGTGGACGTGATGCACCGGGGGACCATGATCTACGGCCGGCGCGGGCTCGGCATGTTCGCGATCAGCGGGATCGAGATCGCGCTGTGGGACCTGCTCGGCAAGGTGCGCAACGCGCCGGTCTACGAGCTGCTGGGCGGAGCCCTGCGGCCGCGGTTGCCCGCCTACGCGAGCCTCCTGCGCTACGAGACACCGGAAGCGGTGGCGGGAGCCTGCCGGCACTTCGTGGCCCAGGGCTTCCGCATGCTGAAGCTCCACCAGACCGACGTGGCCTCGGTTTCCGCGGCGCGCGACGCGGTGGGCCCCGACGTGGAGCTGATGCTCGACACCAACTGCCCCTGGACGCCCTTCGAGGCCATCGCGATGGCCCGCGCGCTCGAGCCCTACCGCCTCTTCTGGTTGGAGGAGCCGGTGTGGCCGCCGGAGGACTACGCGGGCCTCGCACGCGTGGCCGCCGCCACCGAGACGCCGATCGCGCTGGGCGAGAACGAGTCCACGCTCTACGGGTTCAACGAGATCGTGCGCCAGCGGGCGGGCGACGTGCTGCAGCCCAGCATCACCAAGGTCGGCGGCATCTCGGAATTCAAGAAGATCGCCGCGCTGGCCCAGGCCGCGAACCTGCCGATCGCCCCCCACTCGTTCTACTTCGGGCCCGGGCTGGCCGCGACGCTGCACGTGGCCGCCACGTTCGGTGGACCTCTGCCCGTAGAGTTCCCGACCGGCGACCAGGAGACGCCCTTCCTGGCCCGGCCGATCCAGGCCCGCGACGGCTGGTTGGAGGTGCCGAAGGGCCCCGGCCTCGGCGTCGAGCTCAACCCCGAAGCCCTGCGCCGCCATCCCTTCGTCAAGAACGCAGCCCAGCCCTTCGTCCTCCGGTGAAGCGCCGGCCAGCGGTCGATCGCGCGCGGGCTCGTCACAACGCGGGACTACCGGGCCGCGGGATTGCCGAGACGCGGGAACGTCGGGACGCGGGATTGCCTTGCCGGCCGGTTGCCAGGACGCCCCGATGAGCCCGAAGGGCGAAGAGGCCAAACCGCAAACTGAGATCATCCACATTCAAGCACTATGAAAGATTTCACGGAACGCGAGCTCATGGTCATCGCGGCAGCCCGCGAGATCCGCGACGAGGACGTGGTCTTCGTCGGCATGCGCCTACCCCTGATCGCGTTCGCCTTCGCCAAGCGCACGCACGCGCCCGGGGCCACCGGGCTCTTCGAGAACGGCATCGTGCGCGATGAGCCGGCGCCCGGGACGCTGATGACCATGAGCGACACGCCGAACATCCCGGGCGCCCTCTGGTGCACGGGCACGCTCGAGATCATGGCGTTCCTCCAGCAGGGGCTCGTGGACCTGGGCTTCATCGGGGGCGCCGAGATCGATCGGTTCGGCAACCTGAATACCTCCTATATCGGAGACTGGCGCCGGCCGAAGGTACGGCTACCCGGCAGCGGCGGCGGGGCCGACATCGCGAGCCTGGCCCGGCGCTTCGTGGTGATCATGCCGCAGGAGAAGCATCGCTTCCGCGAGCGCGTGGACTACATCACCTCGCCCGGCTTCGGCGACGGCCCGGGCTGGCGCGCGCGCGTCGGGCTCGTGGGCGGCGGGCCCACCGCGGTGGTCACCACGCTGGGCGTCTTCCGCTTCGAGCCCGCGAGCCGCGAGATGTACCTGGCCTCCTATCACCCGGGCCAGAGCGTGGAGAGCGTCCGGGCGGCCACCGGGTTCACCCTGGCGACCGCGCCCGACGTGGGGCCGACGCCGGCGCCGACCGCCGCGGAGCTCGCCATCGTCCGCGAGTGCGACCCCGCCGGCTTCTGGACCCGCTGAGCGTGGCCACGGCCCACCCCGCCGACCCGGCAGGTCAGCGGTGGCTCATGTGGGGCATCCCGGCCCTCATCTTCCTCATCGCCTTCCTCCACCGCGCGGCTCCCGGCGTGATCGCCAAGGAGCTCATGCAGGCGTTCAGCATCACCGGCACGGTGGTGGGCCTGCTCTCCGCGATGTACTTCTACTCCTACGCGGGCTTCATGGTGCCGGGCGGGGTGCTGATCGACAGCGTCGGCCCGCGGTGGGTGATCGCGGGCGGCGGGGCCGTCATGGGCCTGGGCTCGCTGGCGATGGGGCTCGCCCCCAGTCCCGCCGTCCTCTTCGCCGGCCGCCTGCTGGTCGGCCTGGGCGCGGCGGTAACCTTCACGGGCGCGCTGAAGATCGCGGCGAACTGGTTCCCGCCCTCGCAGTTCGGGATGATGTCCGCGCTGACCGCGACGGTGGGCGTGCTCGGCGCGCTCGTGGGCAGCGCGCCCCTCGCCGCGCTGGCCGCGAGCGTCTCCTGGCGCGGCGCCCTCGTCGTCATCGGCGCGGTCACGATGGCGGCCGCGATGCTCTGCGCGGCCGCCGTCCGGGACCAGCCCGCCCGCGCGCGCGACGACTCACCCCGGGCGGCGTCGCTCCGGGAGGCGCTGGCGGGAACGGTCCAGGTGCTGCGCAACCCGTACACCTGGCCGCCGTTCCTCTGCTTCTTCTTCCTCTACGCCGCGTTGGGCAACTTCTTCCTGTGGAGCGTGCCGTTCCTCCGCGACGTCTACGGCCTCCCCACCACGAAGGCCGCCCTCTACGCCTCGCTGCCCTCGATCGCGCTGCTCGTCTCGGCGCCCCTCACCGGCTACCTGTCCGACCGCGTCCTGCACCGCCGGAAGCTTCCCTACACCATCCTGGCCATTGGCCAGTTCGTGGTCTGGCTCGCGTTCCTGCTGACGCTCGGCACCCTGCCGCTGGCCGGCGTCTGCCTCCTCTTCGGGCTCCTCGGGATCGTGGGGGGCGCCTTCGTGCTCACCTGGCCGCTCGGAGCCGAGGTGAACCCGCCCGCGCTCGCGGGCAGCGCGGTGGCGGTGACCAACCTGGGCGGCTTCGTGGGGGCCGCGTTCACCCAGGGGCCGGTGGGCGCCGTGCTCGACGCGGGCTGGACCGGCGCGATGGCCGAGGGCGCCCGCGTGTACCCGGTGGCGTCCTACCGGGGCGCCTTCGCGCTCTGTGCGCTCTTCGTGCTGCTCGGAGCCGCGATCAGCTTCCTCCAGAAGGAGACGCGGGGCGAGAACATCCATCACCGGCTCCGTCCGGCCCGCCCATTCGCGGAAACCGAGCCCCGTAAGGCTCGGGGGAAATCCTGAGCGCGTTGGTGACGAACGAGATCAGGTGGTAGAAGCCGGCCAGCGCGATCAGCTCGATCAGCTGCTCCTCGGTCCACTCCACCCGCAGGGCGGCCCAGAGCGGGTCGCCCACCCGGGCCTCGTCGTGGAGGGCGTCCACCAGCCGGATGAGCAGGCGCTCGCGGTCCGGGAACACGCCGGCCGAGGCCTCGGCCCCGCAGGTGGCGGCCACCTGCTCGGGCGTGAAGCCGACCCGCTCGGCGAAGAAGGCCACGTACACACCCCACTCGTACTCGGAGCCGCAGCGGGCGCACGTCCGGTCGATGACGATCTCCCGCTCGCGCAGGCTGATCGAGCCCCGGTCCAGCAGGCCGCCCGCCATCACCCGCAGGAAGACCCGCTCGTTGACCGCGAGGGTGCGGAAGAGCGCGAGGGGCGGCACGCCCTTCGGCATGATGCGGTCGAGGGCGGCCTGGACCGGCGGGGAGTACGGGGGCTCGAGGGGGGCGATGCGGGCCTGGATCATGGCGTCGGTCCTCCTTGAATGGCGTGCTATCATTTCAGTAGCAGACATCCTACCGCTACTGTTTACGTAGCACAAGGGGAGGCGCGCGATGGCCAGGACGCCCAGGCCCGGACGGCCGGTGCGGGGCTCGCGGACGGGGCGGCCGATCATGGCCCTCCTGGATCTGCTGAGCCGGCGGTGGGCGCTCCGGGTCATCTGGGAGCTGCGCGAGGGCCGGCTGACCTTCCGGGCGCTCCAGGAGGCCTGCGGCGGCGTGAGCCCCACCGTCCTCAACGAGCGGCTGCGCGAGCTACGCGAGAGCGGGCTGCTGGAGTCGGCGGGCGCGGCGGGCTACGGACTCACCGCGCGGGGGCGTGAGCTGATCGAGCAGTTCCTGCCGCTGGTCGCCTGGTCGGCCCGCTGGGCCGCCGCGCTCACTCGCGGTCGAGGAACCCCTCGGTCATCGCGTTGACCTCGGGGATGCCGGTGCGCGCGATCGCGTTGATGCGGGCCTTGGCCTCGGCGAGCGGCCGGAACGGCTTCTTCGCCAGCAGGTGCGCGTAGTCGCGCGCGGCTTGGGCCAGCTCGGCCCCGGGCACCACCCGGTTCACGAGGCCCCAGGCCTGGGTGTCCGCCGCGGAGTAGCGGGCGCAGCCCATGATGACCTCCTTCGCGCGCGCGGGGCCGAGCATCCGCACGAAGCGGGTCGTGGTGCCCACCCCGAGCGGCACGCCCAGGTCCACCTCCGGGATCCAGAACTGAGCCTCCGCGGCGGCGATGCGGAAGTCGCACGCGAGGGCGAGCCCCCAGCCGCCGCCCACCGCGTGGCCGTTCACCGCCGCGATGGTGGCCTGCTCGAGGTTCTCGAGCAGGGCATTCGACCGCTCGAAGAGCCGGCGGAACTGCGACTTGCGGGAGAGGAAGAGCCGGCGGCGCTCCTCCGGGGTCGCGGCCTTGGCGTGCCCCGCGTCAGCCCCGGCGGAGAAGACCGGCGGCGCGCCGGTCACGATGACGACGCGAGTAGACGCATCGTCGCGCAGCTCGGCGAAGGCCGCGCCCAGGTCGGTGAGCATCTCGTCGCTCAGCGAGTTGCGGCGGTCGGGGCGATTGAGCGTGACGGTGGCGATGGGGCCGTCGCGGGTCAGGAGGACGTTCACGGACCCCTCACCCTGCCCTCTCCCCAGAGGGGAGAGGGTGTAGAGAGGCGTTCTCGTCGGCGAGGAGGCGCTGGCGGCCGGCGCGCACGATCTCGGTCGAGCGGGCGAAGCCGTGGCCGGCGCGGCGGTCGGCCTCGATCGAGAGGCGCACCGCCTCGTCGAGGAAGCGCCCGAGCGCGCCGGAGAGGCGCCGCCGAACTTCACCATACCCTTTCACGATATTGGCCAGCTCCGCCACCTCGGCGGCCAGGGCCTCGTCGAGCGCGGCGGCCGCGAGCACCGTGTCCTCCCAGCGACTCATCAGGGCGAACTCGCGCTGGCGGCGCAGCGACGACGGGCGCAGCCCGCGCAGCCGCGCGAGCAGCCAGACGCGCAGGAAGCCCAGCACCGAGGTGGTCTTGACGTGCTGGCCGATCGTCGGACGGCCGTCGGGCCACCGCCGCTCCGCCCAGCGCGCGATGGGCCCTCCGATCGCGGCGGGCAGGATCCCGTAGAGCTCGTCGAGGTCGGGCTTGAGGTAGTCCGTGACCACGACGACGGAGCCCGCGGGCGCCGCGTTCTCGCGGCGGATGCGCTCGAAGCGGCCGCGCCGCGTCTTGAGGTCGGCCACGCGGATGGCATCCTCATAGGTCATCCACACCGCGAGCCGCCGCGCGAAGACGCGGGTCAGCCGGCTGCCGGGGTCGAGCGCGCGCACCCGCCGGACCCGCTCGAGGAACAGGTCCGCGTAGCGGGCGTCCTGGTAGTCGATCAGGCGCGCGATCGCTTCGCCCAGTGTCGGATGGAGCGGGTCCGGGAACTCGGCCTCGGTCCGCGCGGCCAGAGCCAGGAACGCGGGGCCCCGCGGGCCGAGGGCGGCCGCCCGCTCGGCCTTCACCGCCACCCACGGCCGCTCGGCCGGAGGCGCTTCCGTACCCGCCGGACCGGCCGCCACCAGCTCCTGGCCCGCCTTGAGGCCGCGGATATTTCTATCGACCGCGACGCCCCCTTCGCGGATGGCGGCCTCGAAGTCGGCCGCGGTCATCGGCAGCACGCCGGTGGCCGACAGCGCGCCCAGCAGCAGGGCGTTGACTTCGGTCTGGTGCTGGCGCGCCGCCGCCAGGGCGTCGAACCCCACGAAGCGGCGGCTGAGCTTGCGGGCGGCGGCCTCCAGGCCCGCGCTCGGGTAGATCCCGTCGCCCGGCACCGACTTCTCCGCGATGGAGAAGAGCCGGTGCGTGCTCGCGACCAGCGTGGTGCGGCCGGGCGAGGCGTAGTCCATCTCGAGGGTGCGGCCCGCCTCGAGCAGCTCCGAGGCGATGATCACGTCCACGTCGCCCGGCGTCGGGTAGAGCGAGAAGATCGGCTCGGCGCCGCCCGCCGCGATCCGCTCGGGAAACACCTCCACGTAGTAGGTGGTGGCGCCGGTGCGCTGGGCCACGCCCGGGATCGAGGTGGCCTGGGCCGGGTAGCCGGCGTGGCCGGCCGCGCCCACGAGCCACTCGGTGAGCACGCCGCCGCCCTGGCCGCCGAGCGCGGCGATCAGGATCGAGACGGGGCGGCGCGCCGCCATCACGCGGGCTGGAGCCAGCCGATGACCCGCCGCCGCAGCCCGTCGAGCGCGCGCGACCCGGCGCCCGGGTTGTGCACCACGCGCGTCTCGTAGAACGACGGGCACAGCACGGCCGCGTGGGCCACCTCGCCGCAGAGGCCGCAGCCCACGCAGGTGGCGTCCACGTGGGCGACCGGGTCGTCGCGCAGCGGGTCGGGATTGTCCTTCAAGGTGAGCGACGGGCAGCCGTTGAAGCGCATGCACGACTTGTCGCCGGTGCAGACGTCGGGGTCCACTCCGAACCGCGGCACCTCGACCCGCGCCCCCGCCTTGAGCCGCGCCGCCGTCTCCGGCCTCACGCGCCGCTGGCGCTCGAGCTGGCACTCCGCGCGCGCGATGATCACCTTGAGCCCGCCCGCGGCGGTGGTCATGGCCTCCTTGACCACCGTCAGGGTGTCGCCGACGCGGTACGGATTCACGGTCTTGATCCAGGACACCCCGAGGCTCCGGATGGTCTCCGCGATGGACATCTTCACCGTTTCGCCGCGCGGGTTCTTGCCCGACGAGGGATTGGCCTGCTGGCCGGTGGCCGAGGTGTAGAAGTTCTCCAGCACCACCACGATCGAGTCCTGCTTGTTGAAGACCGCGTTGGCGACGCCCGCGGTGAGCCCCGAGTGCCAGAAGCCGCCGTCGCCCAGGATCGAGATGACGCGCTTGCCGAAATTGGGGGCCACCGCGCTCGCGGAGGCCACGCTCATCCCGTAACCCAGGATGGTATTGCCCTGGTTGAACGGCGGCAGGGTCGCGAAGGCGTGGCAGCCGATGTCGGCGGCCACGTGGGTCTCCCCGAGCTCGCGCTGGGCGATCTTGAGCGCGCTGAACACCGGCCGCTCCGGGCAACCGGTGCAGAACGCTGGCGGCCGCTTGGGGAGCGGCGCCTGGAGCAGCGCGCGGCCCTGCCCCACGTGCTCGGTGAGGATCTGCCGCCGCCGCTCCGCGTCGCCGCCCAGGAAGCGCGCGAGGGCGGCCAGCACCACCTCGGGCACGTACTCGCCGTGCGCGGCCACCACGTCCTTGCCGTGGATGCGCGTGGTGATCCCGTGCTCGTAGGCCAGCGCCTTCAGCTCCTGCTCGATGAAGCTCGGCATGCCTTCTTCGAGCACGAGCACCCGCTGCTTGCCCTCGAGGAAGGAGAGGAGCTGCTCGGGAACGAGCGGGTGGATCACGTTCAGCACGAGCAGCGGGACGCGGGTCTTGCCAAACGGGTCGGCCATACCCAGAAGCTCGAGAGCCCGCAGCGCGGTCGGGGTGAGACCGCCCTGGAGGATGATGCCGAGGGCCTTCTCCTCGCCGGGGATCACCTCGTTGAGACCGCGCTCGGTGATGTAGCGCTGGGCGGCGGGCAGCCGCCGCTCGAACTTCTGCGCCTCCTGGGCGTAGGTGGACGGCGGGTGGCTCAGGCGGCCGTAGTCGAAGGAGTGGCGCTCGAGGGGGGTGTTCATCCCGATGGCCGGCCGGACATTGTCGCGGCAGACGAGGCTCCCGCGCATGTGCGCCGCACGTATCCGCAGACTGATAACGGTTGGAAGATTGGAGGCCTCGGACACCCCGAAGCCCTCTTCCACCATGCGGGCGAGGTTCTGGAGCGTCGGGCGCGGGTCGATGAGCACCAGCGACGACTTGAGCGCGAAGGAGTGCGTGCGCTCCTGGATGACGCTGGCCCCCGCGCCGTAGTCCTCGCCCACCACGATCAGGGCGCCGCCGATGACGCCGGCCGAGGCCAGGTTCGACAGCGCGTCGGCGGCCACGTTGGTGCCCACGATGGACTTCCAGGTCACCGCGCCCCGCATCGGGTAGTTGATGGAGGCGCCGAGGAGCGCGGCGGCGGCCGCCTCGTTGGCGGAGGCGTCCAGATAGACGCCCATGGGCTTCAAGAGCGACTCGTTGGCATCGGCCAGGACGTCGAGCAGGTGGGAGACCGGCGCGCCCGGGTAGCCGCCCACGTAGGAGACACCGGACTGGAGGAGGGCCTTGGTGATGGCGAGGATCCCCTCGCCCCGGAGCACCTGGCCGTCTCCCAGCGCGAGCTGCTTGACTTCCTCGGCGAACGACCGTTCCATAGGACCCTCTTGTACCACAACCTCCCGGACGGAGGGGCCCATGGCGCACTTCACCACCACCGACGGCGTTCGCATCTACTACGAGTCCCATGGCACCGGCGACCCGGTCCTCCTCGCCTACGGCATCGGGGGCAACGCGGGGATGTGGCAGCCCAATGTCCACGCCCTCTCGGCGCGGCACCGGCTGATCCTCTGGGAGCCGCGGGGCCACGCCCGCTCGGAGAGCCCCGCCGATCCGGCCAAGGTCACCTTCGGCCACTGGGTGCTCGACCTGCGCGACCTGATGAGCCACCTGGGCCTGGTCCACGCGGTGGTGGGCGGCCTCTCCCTGGGCGGGGGCATCGCCACCCGCTTCACGCTGGCCCACCCCGAGCGGGTGCGGGCCCTCATCGTGGTGGACTCCTCCTCCGCGGTGGGGCTGCCGCTCTCGGTGGACAATCTGGTGATGCGCGCGCGGTCGATCGAGGTGACGCTCAAGGGTGGGATGGACGCGATGGCCGAGTTCGCCATCGCCTCGAACCCGAACGTGGCGGGCCGGCTCAAGCTGGACCCGGGCGCCCGCCACGAGATCTTCGACTACTACCGGAAGCTGACCCCCATCGGCTACGCGAACGCCCTGCGCGCGCTGCTGCAGATGGACTACATCACCGAGCGGCTGCCCGAGATCAGCGTGCCCACGCTCCTGATCTGCGGCGACGAGGATCCGTCGCTCGAGCCGATGCGGGTGATGGAGAAGAAGGTCAAGCCGTCACGCTTCGTGCTGCTCTCCCCGGCCGGCCACTTCGGCAACCGCGACCAGCCGGAGGACTTCAACCGCGCGGTGCTGGACTTCCTCGACGAGCTCGAACCCGCGTGACCGCGACGTCCGCTCCGCGGACCCCTTCCTTGCAGTCCGGGCAGTAGTAGCCGACCGACACCGGGTGCCCGCACCCGGCGTGCACGAGCTGCGTCTCGCGGTGCACGTGGCGGCCGCCCCACGCGGCGAGCGCGCCCACCACCATCCCGAGCTCCCGGCCGCGGTCGGTGAGCGCGTACTCGGCCCGCGGCGGATGGTCCGAGTAGAGCGTGCGGCGGATCAGCCCGTGCTCCTCCATCAGCTTGAGCCGCGCGGACAGGATATTGGGGGCGATGCCGGGCAGGCTGCCCAGCAGATCCTGGAAGCGCTGGGTGCCGCGCAGTAGATCCCGCACCACCAGGAGCGTCCAGCGGTCGCCGATGACCTCGAGCGTCTTCGCCACCGGGCAGGGCTGGTGGTATTGCTTCGCCATGTCGTCAGTATACCGGGGTTCTTGACACGAAAGCAAGTTACTAGTATTTTAATAGTCACTATGGCCAAAGCGCTCGACTTCATCCGGATGGTGCACCGCGGGGAAGCGGCCCCGCCCCCGATCGCCGACCTGATCGGCTTCACGCTCACCGAGGTGGATCCCGGCCGCGCGGTGATCACGTTCGACGCGGGCCCGCGGCACGCCAACCCGATGGGCACGCTGCACGGCGGCGTGCTGTGCGACATCGCGGACGCGGCCATGGGCATGGCCTACGCGGCGAGCCTCGACGAGGGCGAGACCTTCACCACGCTGGAGCTGAAGATCAACTTCCTCAAGCCGGTGCGCACGGGCCGGCTGGTCGCCACCGGACGCCTCGTCAAGGGCGGGCGCACGGTCGGGCTGCTCGAGTGCGACGTGGTGGACGACAAGGACCGCCTCGTCGCCCGCGCCTCCAGCACCTGCATGACGCTCCGGGGCGAGCAGGCCGAGGGGCGCTAGTGAGCCACGCCGTCGCCGCGGCGGCCCCGGTCGCCGCCTCCCCGCTGTCTCCGCGGACCCGCCTGCTGCTCGAGGGCCCGGTGGCGCGCACCCTGCTCGTGCTGGCCGCGCCCAACGTGCTCGTGATGGTCCTGCAGGCGGCGGTGAGCACGCTCGACGCGGTCTTCGTGGGCTGGCTCGGCTCGGCCGCGCTGGCCGGCGTCTCGATCGTGTTCCCGCTGGTCATGCTGATGCAGACGATGTCGGCGGGCGGGATGGGCGGCGGGGTGGCCTCCGCGGTGGCGCGCGCCCTCGGCGCGGGCCGCCGCGCGGACGCCGACGCGCTCGTCATCCACGCCATCGTGATCGCGCTGGCCATGGGCGGCGCGTTCACCCTCACGCTCGAGCTGGCCGGCCCCGCACTTTTCCACGCGATGGGCGGGAGGGACGAGGTGCTCGCGGCCGCGGTGACCTACTCCCGCGTGCTCTTCGGCGGCGCCGTCGCCTACTGGCTCTTCAACACGCTCAGCAGCGCGATCCGCGGCAGCGGCAACATGGCGGTGCCCGCCTCGGTGATGGTGGCGACCGGGATCCTCTACCTGGCGCTCTCCCCCGCCCTGATCCTCGGCTGGGGTCCGCTGCCGCGCCTGGGGATCGCGGGGGCCGCCGCCGCGAGCGTGTTCTCCTTCGGCATCGGAAGCGTCGTGCTGCTCGCGTTTCTCTATTCGGGCCGGAGCCTCGTGCGGCCCGCCCTGCGCGGCCATGGTCTCCGGCGTCGCCTCTTCTGGGAGATCCTTCGCGTGGGCGCCCCCGGCTCGCTCAACACGGTCCTGACGAACCTGACCGTCGTGGTCCTCACCGCGCTCGTCGGGCCCTTCGGCGCGACAGCGCTGGCCGGCTACGGCCTGGGCGCGCGCCTCGAGTATCTCCAGATCCCGATCGTCTTCGGTCTGGGCTCGGGGCTCGTCACCATGGTCGGCACCAGCATCGGGGCGGGCGACCGCGCGCGCGCCGTGCGCGTCGCCTGGATCGGCTCCGCGATGGCCGCGGGCATCACCGGTGTGATCGGCATCCTGGCCGCGCTCTTCCCGCTGGCCTGGCTCGGGCTCTTCACCACCGACCCGGGCGTGCTGGCCGCGGGCACGCGCTACCTCACGATCGTCGGCCCGTTCTACGGCTTCTTCGGCGCGGGGCTCGCCCTCTACTTCGCCTCGCAGGGCGCGGGCCGCCTGCTCTGGCCGCTCCTCGCGGGATTCACCCGGCTGGTAGTTGCGGCGGCGGGCGGCTGGCTCGCCACGCGCTGGCTGGGAGGCGGCCTCTCCGGGCTCTTCGCGGCCATGGCGGCGGCGCTGGTGGTGTTCGGGGTCATCAATGTCGCGGCGGTCCGTCTGGGCGCCTGGCGCGCCCGCGACGGCCGGCCTCGTTTCCGGAGGGCACCATGAATAGCCAGCAGATCTTCGGGCTCCAGGTCCTGCTCAGCTTCCTCGTGTACGGTCTCGTGGCCAAGTGGTACGTGACGCCGCGGCTCGCCCCGCTCCCGCTCGAGACCGCGCTGCAGCCGCTGCTCGTGCTCCACGCCTTGCGCCACATGGGGATGGTCTTTCTCGTGTCGACCGTGGTCGGCCCCTCGCTCCCGGCCAGCTTCGCGGTCCCGGCCGCCTACGGAGATCTCCTGGCGGGCCTGCTCGCCCTCGCCGCGATCGTGGCGCTCCGTGCGCGCTCCCGCATCGCCCTGCCCCTGACCTGGATGTTCAACGTCATCGGCCTGCTGGACCTGGTCAACGCGTTCTACCAGGGGCTCGCGCACGACGTGCAGCTCGGGGCCGCGTACTTCATCCCCACCTTCGTGGTGCCCGCGCTGGTGATCACGCACGTCATGATCTTCCGGATGCTGGTCCGCCATCCGCGCTGACCCGCCCCTGCTCCGCATTTGCCCGCGCTGTGAGAGATGTGAAACAATCGCGGCCGATGACTCGCCGCGCCCGCGCCGTCCTCGCCGTCGCCTGCGGGGCGCACTTCATCCACGACGGCTTCTCCGACATCCTGTACGTGCTGCTGCCGGTGTGGGCGACCGAGTTCGGCCTGAGCTTCGCGCAGGTCGGGCTGCTGAAGACGCTCTACACCGGGGGCATGGCCGCCTTCCAGGTGCCCGCGGGAATCCTCGCGGAGCGCCGCGGCGAGGCGCGGCTGCTGGTGGCGGGCACCGCGGTCACCGCCCTCGGCTTCCTGATCGCCGGTCTGACCGGCGGCTTCGTCGCCCTGCTCGCCTGCCTCGTGGTGGCCGGCCTCGGATCCGGCTGCCAGCATCCGCTCTCGTCCTCGCTGGTGGCGAAGGCGTACGAGAACGGGCCGCGCCGCACCGCGCTCGGCACGTACAACTTCTCCGGCGATCTCGGCAAGGTCGCGGTGCCCGCCGCGGTGGCGCTCGCCGTGCCCTGGCTCGGCTGGCGCGGCGCGGTCGGCGTCTACGGCGTCGTCGGGCTGGTGGCCGCCGCGGTGATCCTCGTGCTGCTCGCGCGGCTGGGCGCGGGGCTCCGCCCGGCGCCGTCGCGGACCGGCGCGGCTCCGGAGCGCGGGAGCGGCTCCGGAATCCGCGACGTGCGCGCCTTCACCGCGATCTCCGCGATCCACGTCATCGACAACTCGACGCGCACCGGCTTCCTCACCTTCCTGCCCTTCCTGCTGATCGGCAAGGGCGCGACGGTGCAGTCGGTGGGGCTCGCGCTCATGCTGGTCTTCATCGGCGGCGCGGTGGGAAAGTTCGCGTGCGGGGCCCTCGCGGATCGGGTCGGCGTGATCCGCACCGTGGTGGTCACCGAGCTCATCACCGGCGCGGGCATCCTGCTCTTGCTGACGCTGCCGCTGGGCGCCTGCCTCGTCGCGCTGCCGGTGCTCGGCGTGGCGCTCAACGGCACCTCGTCCGTCCTCTACGGCAGCGTCGCCGACCTGGTCTCGAGCGAGCGGCGCGCGCGGAGCTACGCGATCTTCTACACGCTCGGCGTCGGGGCCTCCGCGCTGTCGCCGTTCGTCTACGGGCTGCTCAGCGACTGGGGCGGCATCCGGCTCACGCTCACCGTCGTCGGCCTCGTCGTGCTCCTCACGCTGCCCTTCACGCTGCCTCTCCGTCAGCCGTCCGCGGTCGCCGCGCCGCACTCGGCCTAGGCCCGGCGCGCGGCAGGGCGGCGGGGGGCGGCAGGTGGGCCTCTGACCACGACACGCTTTCTCGTCTTCTGGCCCTGGGGAGTTCCCAATCTGGATCGTGCGGCTCCGGGCTTCCGTTGGCGGGGAACGGGTCACCCGGCCCACCTGCCGCCCCCCGCCGCCCTGCCGCGCGCCTACCGTGGGACGCTGGGGACGGACACGCGCTCGGTGACGGGCGTTCGGTCTTTTCCTTGCAGCCAGGTGAATGTCAGGCGGCCGTCGGGGTCGAAGCGGACTTCGGTCAGGGCGTCGCGGAGCGAAGCTCCGGTCCAGTCGCGGGTGATTCGGGCTACTTCGCGGCCGGAGAAGATCTGGCGGACTGCCAGGTCTCGGCCGTCGGTCTGGGCTAGCAGGAGGCGGCGGAGGTCGACGTCGAGGACCTGGGGTCGTGGGGGGGAGAGGCGGCGGCGCTTGGCTTCGAAGAAGTAGCTGACGTGGCACGCGGGCCCGCAGTCGAAGCGGATCTCGGCGAAGGTGGCCGCGCGCCAGATGACGTCGGGCTTCGGGAGCGTGCGGAGGTCGAGAGGCGGGTCGAGCCAGACCGGCTTCTCGGGATCACCGTAGTAGTAGCCGACGCGGCAGTCGCGGTCGGTGCGGCAGTCGGCGACGAGGCCGGTGCTGGGGAACGCGGAGCGATAAAGGCAGCGGGATCGTTGCTCGCCACCTGATCCCGCGCAGTCTCCCGCGACCGGCTGAGGCGCGGCCGCGGCCGCGATCGAGAGGAGGCCGGCGAGCAGGAACGGAGGAAGCGTGAACAGCGCTACGCCGGCTTCGACGCGAGCAGCTCGGTCATCCGGGTGAAGAACTGATCGAGCATCATCTTGGTGACCCCGCCCAGCATCCGCTGCCCGACGCTCGCGATGAGGCCGCCCACCTGCACGTCGGCGTCATAGCTCACCTTGGTGCCGCCGTCCACGTCGGAGAGCTGCATGCCCGCGGCGCCGCGGACGAAGCCCGGTCCGCCACTGCCCTCGACGGCCATGCGGTAGCGGTTGGGCGGCTCGAGGTCGCTCAGCTTCACCTTGCCCTCGAAGGTGCCCTTGATGGCGGCCACCCCGATCTTCATGGTGGCCTTGTACTCGTTCGGCCCGATCGCCTCGAGCTTCTCGCAGCCGGGCAAGGCCTGTGCCAGGATCTCGGGATCGAGGAAGGCAGCCCACACCTTGTCGCGCGGGGCCGGGATGTCGGCGGAGCCTTCGATCTTCATGTCAGCCCTCGAGCGTGCGGACGGCGGCGGCCATCCGTCGCATCCCTTCCTCGATGGTGTCGAGGCCCGTCGCGTACGAGAGCCGGATGTGGGCGTCGGAGCCGAAGTCCACCCCCGCCACCGTCGCGATGCGCGCTTCGTCCAGCAGGAACGCGCACACGTCGGCGGAGCCGCGGAGCACGCCCGCCTTCGCGCGCTTGCCGAAGAGCCCGGCGACGTTCGGGAAGGCGTAGAACGCCCCCTTCGGCATCACACAGGTCACGCCCGGGATCGCGTTCAGGGCCGGGATGATCACGCGGCGACGCCGGTCGAACTCGCCCGCCATCTTGGCCACCTCGTCCTGCGGGCCGCCCAGCGCCTCCACCGCCGCCCACTGAGCGACCGAGGTGGGGTTGGACGTGACCTGGCTCTGCACGTCGGTCATCGCCTTGATGATCGGCCGGGGGCCCGCCGCGTACCCGATGCGCCACCCGGTCATCGCGTAGGCCTTCGAGCAGGTGTTGACCACGATGGTACGGGCCTTCACCTCGGGCGACAGCGAGGCGATCGACACGTGCCGGCCCTCGTAGGTGAGGGACTCGTAGCACTCGTCCGAGACGACCCAGAGATCGCGCTCCACCGCGAGCTTGGCCACCTCGGCCAGCGCCTGCGGCGAGAACACCGCGCCGGTCGGGTTACCCGGGCTGTCGAGGATGATCATCTTCGTCCCCGGCGTCACCGCCCGGCGGAGCGCGGCGGGATCGAGATCGAAGCCGGTCGCCTCCTGCGTCACCACCGGGACCGGCACCCCGCCCAGCAGGCGTACCTGCTCCGGGTACGAAACCCAGTAGGGGCTGGGGATCAGCACCTCGTCCCCCGGGTTCACGAGCGCCATCACGATGTTGTAGAGCGTGTGCTTGGCCCCGCAGGAGACCGTGACCTCGTCCGGCGCGTACTCGAGGCCGTGGTCGCGCTTGAACTTCTGGCAGACCGCGGCGCGCAGCTCGGGAATACCCCCGACCTCGGTGTACTTGGTCTGCCCCGTCTCGAGCGCGCGGATCGCGGCGTCCTTGATCCGGGCCGGGGTGTCGAAGTCGGGCTCCCCCGCCCCGAAGGAGATCACGTCGATGCCCTGCGCGCGCATGGCCCGCGCCTTCGCCTGCATGGCGAGGGTCGGCGAGGGGGCCAGCGTCTTCATCCGGTCTGCCAGCATGGGCTCCTGCCTTTGACTATCTGGGCTTCGAGAACTTCTGACTGAGGCGCTCCTCCACCGGCGGCGGCACCAGGCCGGTGACGGGCGCGCCGAGCGAGGCGACCTCCTTGATGAGGCGCGAGGCGATGTACGTGTAGCGCTCGTGCGGCATCATGAACACGGTCTCCACCGTGTGGCGGAGCTTGCGGTTCATCAGCGCCATCTGGAACTCGTACTCGAAGTCGGAAACCGCCCGGAGGCCGCGCACGATACAGTCCGCGCCCTCGCGCTCCACCAGGTCGATGAGGAGGCCGTCGAACGAGGTGATGCGCATCCGGCCCATCCCGATGCCGGTGGTGCACTCGTCGATCAGCTCGAGGCGCTCCTTGACCGTGAAGAGGGGCTCCTTCGAGGGGTTCGCCACCACCGCCACGATCAGCTCGTCGAAGATGCGCAGGCTCCGCTCGATGAGATCCAGATGCCCGTTGTGCATCGGATCGAACATCCCGGGATACACCGCCCGCTTCCCCACGCTCGCCCCCCGTTCGCCCCGTCTGGAAAATGCCCGAAAACGCTGCTCAGTCTACGCGTCGGATCGAAAGAAAGTCAAGGTCGTCTCCCCGAAGCGACGTGCCTTCCAGAGCGAGAGCGCGCCCGGTGCGGCCGCCGGCGGCGTCTTGGTGCCGTGCTGGATCACCACCACCGCACCCGCGACCAGCACGTGCCCGGCGGCCACCGCGTCGAGCGCGGCGGCCGCGCGCGGCGAATCATACGGCGGATCGAGGAAGACGACGCCGAAGCGCTCGCCGCCCGCCTCGAGTAGGGCGACCGCCCGCGCGGCGTCGGCCCGCACCACGCGGGCGCGGTCCGCCAAGGCCAGCCGCTCGACATTGTCGCGCAGCGCGCGCAGGGCGGCGCCGTCCTGCTCGACGAACACCGCCGACGGCGCCCCGCGGGAGAGCGCCTCGATGCCAACGCCGCCCGCCCCCGCGAAGAGATCGAGAAACGGGCCACTCTCGAGGAACGGCATCAGGGTGTCGAGGCAGGCGATGCGCACCTGATCTGCGGTCGGCCGCGTGGTACGGCCGCGCGGCGTGGTCAGCCGCTGGCCCTTGAGCGCGCCCGCGAGCACCCTCATCGAACCCTCTCCCCTCTGGGGAGAGGGTAGGTCACGGGGTCGTCTCCGACTGGCCGACGCGGCGGCCGTCGATCTTCCACTGCTCGCCCTCGCGGAGGACGGCGTACTCGACGCGATCGGGCAGGCCATCCTTCTCCGCGTCGCGCGTGGCCTCGACCAGGAACACCACGCGCGCGGGGCTGCGCCGGATCTGGAGCACGCGGAAGTCGGAGTAGCGCGGCTCCGCGGCCGCCCGCGACTCCGCGTACTCGCCGACGGTTCCCCGCCCCTGCCGCGCCCAGTCGGCCTGCACCCGCTTCGACAGGCGCGGCCAGCACGGTGCGAAGCGCCGGGTGCGCTCGCACGCGAAGTAGTCTTCCAGCACCTGGCGGGCGCGGGCCACCTCGACGCTGCTCTGGCCCGCCCCCGGCGCCGGCGCGCCGACCGCGCCCAGCACGAGCGCGCCCACCAGGGCCCACCGCGCCCGGCCGCGCATCAGCCCACCCCGGCCAGGTCGAGCTTGCCCCGCCAGCGCTGGAGCAGCGCGGCCCGCAGCGCCCGGTGCGGCGGCGCGAGGAGATTGGGATCCTCGCGGATCACCGCGACCGCGTCGCGCCGCGCGGCTTCGAGCGCCGCCGCGTCGCGGACCAGATCGGCCACGCGGAACTCGGGCAAGCCCGACTGGCGGGTGCCGAAAAAATCACCCGGTCCCCGGAGAGACAGATCCGCCTCCGCGATCTTGAAGCCGTCATTGGTGGCGGTCATCGCCTCGAGCCGCCGCTTGGCGTCCTCCGACGAGGCGCCCGAGAGCAGGATGCAGTAGCTCTTCCACGGCCCGCGGCCGACGCGCCCCCGGAGCTGGTGGAGCTGGGAGAGGCCGAAGCGCTCCGCGTGCTCCACCAGCATCACGGAGGCGTTGGGCACGTCGATCCCCACCTCGATCACGGTGGTGGAGACCAGCATGTGGATGGCCCCCGCCTTGAACTCCCGCATCACGCGGTCCTTTTCCGCGAAGGGCATGCGCCCGTGCAGCAGGCCGATCGAGAGATCGGGGAAGACCTCGTGCTGCAGGCGCTCGGCCATCTCGGTCGCGGCCTGGAGATCGAGGACCTCCGACTCCTCCACCAGCGGGCAGACCACGTAGACCTGGCGGCCCTCGGTCACCTGCTCGCGCAGGAACCGGTAGATCTTCCCGCGGGCCGAGCCGGGACGCGCCCGGGTGAGCACCGGCTTGCGCCCGGGGGGGAGCTGGTCGATCACCGAGACCTCGAGATCGCCGTAGAGGGTGAGGGCGAGCGTGCGCGGGATCGGGGTGGCGGTCATCACCAGCACGTCCGGGCTCTCGCCCTTGCGCTTGAGCGTCGCGCGCTGGTGCACGCCGAATCGGTGCTGCTCGTCGACCACGGCCAGTCCGAGCCGGTGAAACTTCACGTTGTCCTGGACCAGGGCGTGGGTGCCGACCACGCAGCCGATCTCGCCCGCCGCGGCGGCCGCGAGCATGCGCTCGCGCGCCTTGCCCTTCACCGCATTGGTCAGGAGCGCCACCTCCACGTCGAGGGGGCCGAGGAGCTGGGTCAGCGTCATGAGGTGCTGCTCGGCCAGGATCTCGGTCGGCGCCATGAGAGCCGCCTGATAGCCGGCCTCGACCGCGGTGAGAATCGCGAGGGCGGCCACCACCGTCTTGCCCGAGCCCACGTCGCCCTGGAGCAGGCGGTTCATCGGGTAGGGCTCGGCCATGTCCTGCCGGATCTCGCGCCACACCCGCTCCTGCGCCTCCGTCAGCGCGAACGGGAGCGAGCCGAGCAGACGCCGGGCGAGCGCGCCGGGTGGGTTCATCGCGAGGCCGGGCTGACGGCCCTGGCGCTGCCGGCGGATCGCGAGCCCCAGCTGGAGTAGCAGGAACTCGTCGTAGACGAGCCGCCGACGCGCGCTGGCGTGGTCACTGTCCGCCTTCGGGAAGTGGCCGGCGCGCAGGGCCTCGGGCAGTGGGACGAGACGGTGGCGCGCCCGCAGCACCTCGGGCAGCGGATCCTCCAGGCCGTCCACGTAGGCGTCGACCAGGCGCTTCATCAGCCGCCGCATCGGCCGCGCGGTGAGTCCACGGGTCAGCCCGTAGACCGGCACCAGGCGACCGGTGTGAAGCGTCTCGTCCGACGGATCCCCCGCGCCCTCGCCCGGGTCGTCCTCCACGATCTCGTAGTCCTTCACGTGCATCTGCAGCGGCCCCGAGCGGTAGCGCTGCGCCTTGCCGTGCACGATGAGGCGCTGGCCGCGCTGGAAGAGCCGCTCGAGGTACGCCTGGCCGAACCACACGCAGGTGAGGTAGCCGGTGCCGTCGCTCAGGAGCACCGACAACGGTACCCGCGGCCGGTTCCGTGGGGGCGGGCTGATCGCCCGGATGGTGCCCGTCACCGTGGTGACGTCGTCGGGCTTGAGGCTCCGCAGCGGCGTGAGCTGGCTGCGGTCCTCGTGCCGGGCCGGGAGGTAGTAGAGCGCGTCCTCCACGGTCTGCAGGCCCAGGTTGGCCAAAAGCTTGGCCCGCTGGGGCCCGACGCCCTTGAGGAACTGGAGCGGCGTGGCGAGGGGATGGGTCGCGGGCACCCCCGCACTGCCGCTCGGGGCGCCTGCCGGCTTAGTCGGGCCAACGGTTTGCCTCATGCCAGCCCTCATGCTATAAAAGGTGGCCGCATCCAGCAAACCACACTCAGATCACGGATCGGCAGGGGATCAGCATGGCTCGAAGCTGTGATGTCTGCGGGAAGGGTCCGGCCGTCGGTCACAAGATCAGCCACGCCCACAACGTGACCAAGCGGCGGTGGCTCGTGAATCTCGTCTCGCTGCGTGCCATGGTCAAGGGCCGGGTGCAGAGGATGCGCGTCTGCACGCGCTGTCTGAAGGCCGGCAAGGTCGTCAAGGTCGTCTAGCTCGGTACAAAAAGCGGGCGGGGGGTGTCGCCACCCCCCGCCGTACTCTGAAGCTTAGCTTCAAAATGAGTCCCGGTGGGAGGCCGCCACCCCCCACCGCACGACTACAGCACCTACTTCTTCTTCTTCTTGGCTGCCTTCTTCTTCTTCGCCATGAGGGTCGTCACCTCCTTTCCTTGAGAAATGACGTCACGCTTCGCTACTTCCTCTTGCCCTTCTTGGTGGCCTTCCTCTTCTTGCCGCCCTTCTTGACCGCCTTCTTACGCTTCGGCATATCGGGTCTCACCTCCCTTCGGTCGGAGACTCAGTAACCCATCGCTTCGCGCCTCAGATGGGCGGCCTGATCCCGCCCCCGGCGCTCGTAGTGGTAGAGATCCGCGTAGAGCTGGGGCAGGCAGACGACCGGGAGCCCGCCCTTCGCGAGCGGCGCGTAGAAGACGCCCTGGTCGTACGGGGCGAGCAGGTAGACATTCCCCTCCCCCTCGCCCGGCCGCAGCCCCAGCGAGCGCGCCACCGGCTCGGGGTCGCCCTCGAGGTAGCAGTGGATGGCCGGGAAGCGGACGTTCGGGGCGACCAGCGCGGCGCCGGAATGGAGCGTGAACGCGTACCGCCGGTGCGCCTCGTGGGCCGCCCGACCCAGCTCCGCCACCAGCCCGCGGGTGATCCGCTCCGGGGAGAAATAGGCCTGCACGTCGTTCTGCCGGTACGAGTAGGCGTCCACCCAGGCGTCCAGTAGCTCGCCCGGCCGGGTGACCTGGATGCGCTGCTGGCCGTTCCGCTCCACCCAGGACAGCTCCTCCAGCCGCTTCACCACGTTGTGGGCATGGCCCAGGCTCACGTCGGCCGCCTTGGCCAGCTCTTCGAGCCGCCAGGCATGCTGGGGGTCCACCAAGACGACCCTTACGACCCGTGTGGCCCGGGGAGCGAACAGGGACTTGAGCGGGCGGGTGGAGGGCCGCAGGTTGGGCTTGCCCTCCTTCTCGATCAAGACGTTCTCGAAGCTCAGATAGCAATTGCCGGACAGGTCGAGATAGCCGAGCCCGCTCCGCTTGAGCAGGGACGCACTCTGGGGGCTGATGTACGGAGACACCGCCACCGGGTAGGCCTCCGGCATCTCTTTACGGATCTCCAAAAGCCTGGTCACGGTCTCGCGAATCTGGCGGGGCTGGCCGAGGGAAGTGACACCGATCGCCAGGGTGTGGGGCTTGTCACCCATCTTGAATTTCATCACGAGATCAGCGGTTTGGCCGCCTACCTTCATGTCGACAAACTGCTCCCACCCGCTGGCTTTCGACATGAGTTCGCGGACCCGCTGCGCTGCCAGGGTCTTGATATCGTCTGCTTTCGCCATTCCTTCACGTCCACTTTCACTTGTTCCTTCATTTTCAGCGTATGCTGAAACCATATGAACAAATGAAAATCCTGTCAAGCAAAATTCGTCAGGGGTCAGTGGCCCTCATTCCCCTCAATTTCATCCATGGTCTGGTCATCGAGCCCGAAGTAGTGGCCGACCTCATGGACCACGACGTCACGGACGAGATCAGCCATTTCCTCGGGATCCGCGCAGTCCTCTTCAATCGGCCCCTGGTAGATGTGGATGGTGTCGGGCAGGACATTGCCGTAGGAGGAGTCCCGGCGGGTGATGTCGATGCCCCGGTAGAGGCCGTAGAGGGTGTCCGGCGGCTCGATCCCCATCTCGGCCAGGGTCTGGTCGTCCGCCCAGTCCTCGACCACGACGGCGATATTGGCCAGCTTGTCGCGGAAGGCACGGGGCAGCTTGCGGAGGGCCGAATCGACGAGCGTTTCGAACTGCCGGCGGGTCATCACATGACTGGGGGCATGGCTGGGGACGGCTGGCGACTGCTGGCGGGCTAGACCCCTCGGACCCGCTCGACGTTGGCGATGTCCTTCACCTCGCGGATGGCCTGCATGATGTCCTGGAGCTGACGCAGGTCGTCGACCTCGACCACGAAGTGGTTCAGACCCTTGCGATCCTCGGTCACGGTGATCTCGGCCTTGATGATATTCCCCTGGCGAGAGGAGATGGCGCTCGTGATCTCCGCCAGCAGGCCCGGGCGGTCCCGGCCGATGTAGACCGCGATCCGAACCGGCCGCTTGGTCGGCTCGCCCGCCTCCCACTCGACCGCCACCAGCCGCTCCTTTTCGAGCACGTTCTTGACCACCGTGAGGCAGTCGCGCGCGTGGACGGTCAGGCCGCGCCCCCGGGTGATGAAGCCCACGATCCCGTCGCCGGGCACCGGCGCGCAGCACTTCCCGAAGCGGACGAGCAGGTCGTCCACGCCGCGGATCCGGACCGCGGGGCCGTCGCCCCTCCGGGCCGGGCGGGCTGGCTTGGCCTCAGCATGGGCCTCGCTGTCGGCGGGGGGGGCCGGGGCCACCCGGCCGAGGACCTGCTGGATCGAGGTCTTGCCGTAGCCGATCGAGGCCAGGAGATCGTCCACCGTCGGGAAACCCATCTCGGTGATGAGCTTCTTCATCTCGTCGGAGGCGAGCAGGGTCGCCGGCGCCAGCCGGTACTTCCGGGCCTCACGGTCGAAGAACTCCCGGCCGAGGGTCAGCGAACGAGCGCGCTCCTCGATCTTCAGCCACTGGTTGATCTTGGCGCGGGCGCGGTTCGACTTGACGATCTTGAGCCAGTCGCGGCTCGGATGCTGGGTGGGCGACGTCACGATCTCGACGATGTCGCCCTGGTGGAGCGTGTAACGCAGCGGCACCAGCTTGCCGTTCACCTTGGCGCCGACACAGTGGTGGCCGACGTCGGTGTGCACGGTGTAGGCGAAGTCCACCGGCGTCGCCCCATCCGGGAGGGCCTTCACGTCCCCGCGCGGGGTGAAGACGTACACCTCGTCCGGGAACAGGTCGAGGCGGACGCTATCGAGGAACTCCTTGGGATCGCTCGTCTCCTTCTGCGACTCCAGGAGCTGACGCAGCCAGGTGAAGGCGTCGTCGAACTTGTCGCGGTCGCTCCGCTTCTCCTTGTAGAGCCAGTGGGCCGCGATGCCCTCCTCGGCGATCCGATGCATCTCCCCGGTCCGGATCTGGATCTCGACCGGGTCGCCCTTGGGCCCGATCACCGTCGTGTGCAGCGACTGGTACATGTTGACCTTGGGCATGGCGATGAAGTCCTTGAAGCGGCCGGGCACCGGCTTCCACAGCGAGTGCACGACCCCGAGGGCCCCATAGCAGTCGCGAACGGTATTGGTCAGCACGCGGACCGCGGTGAGGTCGTAGATCTCGTCGAACTCGCGCCCGCCCTCGTGCATCTTCTTCCAGATCGAGTAGAAGTGCTTGGGGCGTCCCGCGATCTTGGACCCGATCCCCACCTCGCCCAGCTTCTCGTGCAGGAGCGTGATCAGGTGGTTGATCTCCGCCTCGCGCTCGAGCCGCCGCTTGGCGACGCGCCGCATCAGCTCCTGGTAGTCATCCGGATGCAAGACCCGGAGGGCCAGGTCCTCCAGCTCCGCCTTGACCTTGGCCATCCCGAGCCGGTGGGCCAGGGGGGCGTAGATGTCGAGGGTCTCCTGGGCGATCTTCCGGGCCTTCTCCGTGGGCAGGTACTGCAGTGTCCGCATGTTGTGCAGCCGGTCGGCCAGCTTGATCATCAGCACGCGGAGGTCCCGCGCCATGGCCACCAGCATCTTGCGGAAGTTCTCGGCCTGACGCTCCTCCCGAGAGGAGAAGGCCAGCTTGCCGATCTTGGTCACCCCGTCCACCAGGTCGGCGATCTCGGTGCCGAACTCGCGCTGAAGATCACCCTTGGTGGTCTTGGTGTCCTCGAGAACATCGTGGAGGAGGCCGGCCGTGACCGTGGTCACGTCCATCTTGAAGTTGACGAGGAGGCCGGCGACCTCGAGAGGGTGGGAAAGGTAGGGCTCGCCGGACGCCCGCTGCTGGCCCAGGTGGGAGCGCTCAGAGAATCGGTAGGCGCGCTCCAGGAGATCCAGGTTGGCGGCAGGCTGGTACTTGGGGATCTCCTCGATCAGCGTCTGCAGTTGGGTCAACCGTCTCCCTCCCCAGGTTGACCACTAATTTTGCCACTAAAATCAGGCTTTTGCTACCGCTTTTTTCCTCTTGCCGGTCCAGCGCTCGCGCCAGTTCGACCAGTCCACGATGAGGGAAGCGGCGATGTAGATCGTCGAGAAGGTGCCCGTGATGACCCCGATCGTCAGCACGAAGGCCATATCCTCCAGGACCTTGCCCCCGAAGAAGTACAGGACGGCGGTGCTGAAGAAGACCGTCAGGGCGGTCAGGACGGTCCGGGAGAGGGTCTGATTGATGGCGTTATTGATCTGGGTCGCAAAGGTCTCACCCCGGCGCTTCTTGGCCCGGTTCTCGCGCACCCGGTCATAGGCCACGATGGTGTCGTTGACCGAGTAGCCGATGATGGTGAGCAGGGCAGCCAGGATCGCGAGGGACATCTCCCGGTTGGTCAGCGACATGGCCGACAGGCAGATCAGCACGTCATGGACGATGGCGGCCACGGAGGCCAGCCCGCCCATGAGGTCGAACCGGATCGCGATATAGGCCAGGATGCCCGCCATGCTCCACAGCACGGCGTAGATGGCCTGGACCTGGAGGTCCTTCCCTACCTGGGGGCCCACGAACTCCACCCGCCTGATCTCGTGCTTGCCCAGCTCGGGGTCCTTGGAGAGGGCGTCCTGGGTGCGCCGCGTCACCTCCTCGGAGGACAGGGCGGCCAGGGGGAGCCGGAGCAGGTACTCCCGGGTGTCCCCGAACTCCTGGATGACGCTCTCGCCCATCTGCACTGTCTCGAGCGCGTGCCGGATCCGGTCCACCGAGACCGGCTTCTCGAACCGCACCTGGATCAGGGTGCCGCCGGAGAAGTCGATCCCGTAGCGCAGGCCGCCCTTGGCCACCATGGAGCCGAGCCCGGCCAGGATGAAGAGGATCGAGATGACATAGGCCCAGCGCCGCCGGCCGACGAAGTCGAAGTTGGAGTCCCGAAACAGCTGGATCATATCGACAGCGTCTCCCGCTTGCGCTGCCCCATGTAGATCAGGTCGAAGAGCAGCCGCGTGAAGAAGACGGCGGTGAACAGGCTGACCGCGATGCCGATCATCAGGGTCACCGCGAAGCCCTTGACCGGCCCGGTCCCGAACTGGAACAGGATGAGGCCCGACACGAGCACGGTCACGTGGGTGTCGATGACCGTCTTGAACGCGCGCGAGAAACCCGCGTCGATGGCCCCGCGCACCGTCTTGCCGGCGCGCAGCTCTTCCCGGATGCGCTCGAAGATCAGGATGTTCGTGTCCACCGCCATGCCGATGGTGAGCGCGATGCCCGCGATGCCGGGCAGGGTCAGGGTGGCGTGGAAGCCCGCCATGGTCCCCATCAGCAGCAGGAGGTTGAGCCCCAGCGCCACGTCCGCGACGAGCCCGGACAGGCGGTAGTAGACCAGCATGAACACGAACACCAGCGCGGTGGAGGCGAAGATGGCGACCATGCCCTGGCGGATCGAGTCCGCGCCCAGGGAGGGCCCGACCGTCCGCTCCTCGAGCACCTGGACCGGCGCGGGGAGCGCACCCGCCCGCAGGACGATGGCGAGGTCGGTCGCCTCGTCGGTGCTGAACCCGCCCGTGATCTGGGCCCGCCCGGAGGGAATGCGCTCGCGGATCTGCGGGGCCGAGTGGACGTTGCCGTCGAGCACGATGGCGAGGCGCTTGCCCACGTTGGCGTTGGTCAGCTCCGAGAAGGCCCGGGCCCCCGCGGCGTTGAAGTCCACGGAGACGTAGGGCTCGCTCGTGTTCTGGTCGATGGAGACGCGCGCGGTGGACACGTCCCGCCCGGTGATCGCCGCCTTCTTCTGGACGAGGAACGGCACCTTCCGCTCTTCCCGGGTCTGCTTGTCCACCCGGCGCTGGTAGAGGATCTCGGCGCCGGGAGGCGGGCCGGTCTTGAGCGCGGTCTCCGGGTCGGTGCGCTCGTCCACCATCTTGAACTCGAGCAGTGCGGTCTTGCCGATGAGGGCCTTGGCCCGCCCCGGATCCTGCACCCCCGGCAGCTGCACCAGGATGCGGTTCTCGCCCTGCTGCTGGATGGAAGGCTCGGCCACGCCGAACTGGTCGATGCGGTTGCGGATGGTCTCGAGCCCCTGCCGCACCGCCAGCTCGCGAATGTTCGTGGCCTCGCGCGGCTTGAGCGCCAGCACCAGGCGGCCGGCGGCCTGATCGGCTTCCTTCCGGTCGAAGGGGCCCAGGATCTCGTCGGTCGTCTTCACCGCCGCGTCCCAGCTCGGCGGGGAGGCGAGCTGGAGGACGAGCTCGGTGGTGCCCCGCCGCTCGACCCGGGTGACCCCGATCCCCTTCTTCTCCAGCTCCGCCCGCGCGGTGTCCCCCGCCCGATCGACCTGGGCTTCGAGGGCCTTGTCCACGTCCACGCCGAGGACGAGATGGATCCCGCCCTGGAGGTCGAGGCCCAGGTTGATGGCCTTGGCGGGCGGGTACAGGTACCAGACCGACACCGCGATGACGACCACCACGAGGGCGATGCGAACGCCGAGCTGACGACGCATCCTAGGCGCTCGACTCCTTGTCGCCCGCGGCGGGCACGATGCGCCCGATGGCGGACCGCTCGAAGTCGAGCTTCACCTGATCGGCCACCTTCAGGGTCACGGTGTGCTCGGACAGCCCCACCACCGTGCCGTAGAGTCCGCCCGAGGTGACGACGCGGTCGCCCTTCTTGATCGCCCGGAGGAGGTTCTCGCGCTCGCGCTTCTGCTTCTGCTGGGGGCGGATGATCAGGAAGTACATGATGGCGAACATGCCGATCATCAGCGGGAGGATCTGGAGCATGCCGCCGCCGTTGCCCCCGCCGCCGGGCGACGGCGCCATCGCGTATGCGAGATCGATCATGAAAATCAGGCCTCCGAGTCCGCGGGAATGTCGGCCGAGCCGCCCACGGATTCTACCCCATAACGCTCCAGAAACCGAGACCGGAACGAGCCAAAGTCGCCGCTCGCGACCGCCTCCCGCATCTGCCGCATGAGCGCCAGGTAGAAGGTCAGGTTGTGCAGCGTGAGGAGCCGGTAGCCGAGGAGCTCGCGCGCGCCGAAGAGGTGGCGGAGATAGGCCCGTGAGAACCGGCGACACGCCTCACACGGGCACGCGGGGTCGAGCGGCGCCGCGTCGCGCGTGAAACGGGCGTTGCTGATGTTGAGCGGCCCGTCCGGAGTGAAGGCCTGGCCGTTGCGACCGTTGCGAGTCGGCAGCACGCAGTCGAAGAGATCGACGCCGCGGGCCACCGCCTCCACCAGATCGGTCGGCTTGCCCACGCCCATGAGGTAGCGCGGGCGGGCGGCGGGCAGCCGCGCGGCCACCAGCTCGGCGATGTCGTACAGCGCCGGCTTGGGCTCGCCCACCGCGAGCCCGCCGATCGCGTAGCCGGGCAGATCCAGCGTGCAGGTCTCCTCCACCGCTTGGCGCCGCAGCGCATGCGAGGTGCCGCCCTGCACGATGCCGAAGAGCGCGCCCGGCGCGCCCCCGGCCCGATGCGCCGCGACCGCTCGGTGCAGCCAGCGTAGAGTCAGCGCGAGCGAGCGCTCGGTCTGGGCCAGGGTGGCCGGATGCGCGAGGCATTCGTCCAGCGGGTGGAGCACGTCGACGCCCAGCGCGTGCTGGGCGGCCACGACCGACTCCGGCGTGAGCGTGCGGAGCGACCCGTCGACGTGGGAGCGGAACTCGACGCCCTCTTCCCCGAGGCGCCGCAGCTTGGAGAGGCTCCAGACCTGGAACCCGCCCGAGTCGGTCAGGATGGGCCCATCCCAGCCCATGAAGCGGTGCAGCCCGCCCAGCTCGCGCACCAGCTCGTGCCCCGGGCGCAGGAGCAGATGGTAGGTATTGGCCAGCACGATCTGGGCGCCGGCCGCGGTGAGATCCGCCGGGGTCAGGCTCTTGACCGAGCCCTGCGTCGCCACCGGCATGAAGGCGGGCGTCTCCACGGAGCCGTGCGGGGTGCGCATGCGGCCGAGACGCGCGGAGCCGTCGGTCCGGATCAGCTCGAAGCCGAAGCTCCCCGCACTCACTGGATCAGCATGGCGTCGCCGTACGAGTAGAAGCGGTAGCGCGCCGCGACCGCGTGCCGGTACGCGCCCAGGATCAGGTCGCGCCCCGCGAACGCCGCCACCAGCACGAGCAGGGTCGAGCGCGGCAGGTGGAAATTGGTGATGAGCGCGTCCACCACGCGGAAGCGGTGGCCGGGACGGATGAAGAGATCCGCGTCCCCCGCCCCGTCGCGCAGCCGCCCGTCTTCGCCCACCGCCCACTCGAGCGTCCGCGTCGTGGTGGTCCCCACCGCGACGACGCGGCGACCGTCGCGCTTTGCCTCGTGGACGGCGCGCGCGGTCGCCTCGGGAATCTCGATCGGCTCTGCCTCCATGCGGTGCTCGTCGATCCGCGTAGCCCGCAGCGGCCGGAAGGTGCCCGGCCCCACGTGCAGCGTCAGGTAGTGCACCGCGACCCCCCGACCCGCCAGCCGCGCCAGCAGCTCCGGCGTGAAGTGCAGGCCCGCGGTCGGCGCCGCCACCGATCCGTCATCGCGCGCGTAGACCGTCTGATACCGCTCGCGATCCTCCGGCTTCGGCGCATCGTGCCGGGTGATATACGGCGGCAACGGCGGCAACCCGTGCCGCTCCAGCAGCTCCCGCACCGGCCACGGCCCCTCGACCTCGACAACCCGCGCCCCCGCCGTTCCCTCCCCCACGACCCGCGCCCGCGCGGCCCCGCCCGCCAACTCCACCCGCGCCCCCACCCGACACCGCCGCCCCGGCCGCCCCAGCGCCTCCCACCGTCCCTCCCCGACCGGCCGGAGCATCAACAGCTCCACCGCCCCCCCGCCTTCGACGGCGGTGCCGAGCAATCGCGCCGGAATCACCCGACTCCGATTCGCGACCAGACAATCCCCCGGCCGCAAGAGCTCAGCCAGATCGCCGAACGTTCGGTCCTCCCAAGCACCGCGTCCACGATCAAGCACGAGCAAACGCGAAGCATCCCGAGGTTCCGCCGGCTCCTGCGCAATCAACTCCGCAGGCAACGAATAGTCAAAAAGGGAAACGTCCATAGCCCACGAAGTGTAGCCCGCACCAGCCCCACGAACCAGCCAGAGAACCCCGGGGGAGAGAGACGCCACGCAGAGAACCCGGGGAGAAAGACCGGAGAGGGAGACCGGGGCGTCGGGTGGGGTGGGGGGCGGCAGGCGGGCCGGGTGACTCGTTCCCCGCTAAGGGAGCGCCAGGAACGCCCCCCTCCCAGATTGGGAACTCCCCACGCAAGAAAACGAGAAAGCGGGTCGTGGTCAGAGGCCCGCCTGCCGCCCCCCGCCCCACCCGACGCCCCGCCACGCGTGAGACGACCCGCCGCGCGCGCGCCGAGCCGCGCAATGACGCGCGCGAAGCTACCCGATCCGCGACCCGGGCGCCACGTCGAGATCAGGCGTGAGGAGGACGACCTCGCCAGCCGAGTTGTACGCGCCCAGCACGAGCACCTCGGACACGAACGCCCCGATCCGCTTCGGCGCGAAGTTGACGACCGCCACCACGCGCCGGCCGACCAGCGCGGCCGGCGTGTAGTGGTCGGTGATCTGCGCGCTCGACCGCTTGATGCCGAGCGGCCCGAAGTCGATCTCGAGCTTGAGCGCGGGCCGCCGCGCCTCCGGGAACTCCTGGGCGGCCACCACCACGCCCACGCGCATGTCCACGCGCGTGAACTCGTCCCAGGACAGGCTCGCGCCGGGCGGAGCGCTCAGCGGGTCGCGGGCGCGCCCGGGAGGGTGGCGAGCACGGCGCCCGGGTAGTAGTAGGCGACGATCTGCTGGGCGCGGTAGCCCTGGTCGGCCATGGTCTTGGCGCTCCACTGGTCGAGCCCGACCCCGTGGCCGTAGCCGCGGCCGACGAAGCGGGCGACCGGGCCCGCCACCGCCACCGCGAAGAGCGTGCTCTTGAGCGTGTCGTAGCCGACCAGGCGCCGCAGGTCGTTGCCCCGGAGCGTCACGGTGCCCGCGGTGCCGCGGACCGCGATCCGCGCCACCCGCAGGGACGTGCTCCGTTCGAGCACGTCGAGCCCCACCACGCGCCCCACCGAGATCCCTCCCCGCAGGAGCGCGGCCGAGAGATCGGCCAGGGGCAGATCGAGGCGCCAGCGGTGATGCGGCGAGGCCGAGGGGAATTCGACCCGCACCGGCTTCAGCGCGGGCATGTTTCCCGTCGCGAAGACCACGCGCGGATCCTCGGTGTGCCCGCCGCTGTCGGTGTGGTAGAAGGCGGGGAACAGCTCGCCGTTCCACAGCAGCACCTGGCCGGCCGTCTCGTTCACCGCCTCCCAGACCGGCGAGTCCGTCGGCACGCGACCGATGTACTGCTGGTTCAGCGTCGAGGCGACGAGGTGGAACGTCTTCTCGGCATTGAGCCGCCGGTGGTAGGCCGCGTAGGTGCGCGCCACGACGGCCTGCGCCTTCAGCATCTCGAGCGGCATCTTGTCGCCGGCTTCGGCCTTCACCGCCCCCGCCAGGTATTCCTCGAGCGGCAGCTCGTTGATCACGGTGAGCGCGTCGCCGCTCCGGATGATCTCGAGCGCGCCAGGATACTCGCGCCCGTTCAGGCGGAGGAAGCCGGTGTCACCGGGGGCCAGCCGCAGACCGTCCACGCGCCGCCCGCCGCCGCTGACCTCGAGCGCGCCGTTCTTCCAGGTGACGCGGAGCCACGTCGGCGAATCCTCCACCACCGCCCGTCCGGTGAGATCGCTCACCATCATCGGCCCGCCGCCCACCTCCAAGGTGTGGAGGCCCTCGGCGATGGCCACGCGGATGTCCGCGGCCGCCGCCGGGCCCGCCCACAGGAGCAGGGCCAGCGCGACGAGCGCGCCGCCGCTCCGCCCGAGCGCCGGCCGCATCAGCGCCGGCCGAAGAGCGCGAAGAGCAGCGTCAGGACGACGGAGATAGTGAGGCCGGTGGCGAGCGGGAAGTAGAACGTCCAGTTCCCGCGCTGGATGTAGATGTCCCCCGGCAGCCGTCCGAGCCATGGCACCTTCCCCGAGAAGTGCCCCGCGACGAGCAGGACCAGTCCCAGAAGTACCATCAGGAGCCCGAATAGCAGAAGCATTTTGCCCAGCGGAATCACAGCGGTAGCTGCCCCTGCCCTCCCGGCGACGCGGGCAGCGCATGGCCCAGATGCGCATACGCCGCGGGCGTCGCGCGGCGGCCGGTCGGACTGCGAACCACGTAGCCGATCTTGAGCAGGAAGGGCTCCACCACTTCTGCCAGGGTCTCGGCTTCGTCGTTGATGGTGGCGGCGATGGCCTCCAGGCCCACCGGTCCACCTTTGTAGAGCTCGATAATTGCGGTGAGGAAGCGCCGGTCGAGGCGGTCGAGCCCGGCCTCGTCCACCCCCTCCTGGTCGAGCGCGCGGCCGGCCACCTCCGCGGTGACGGTACCGTCGGCCTTCACCTGCGCGTAGTCGCGCACCCGCCGCAACAGGCGGTTGGCGAGCCGCGGCGTCCCTCGCGCGCGCCGGGCGATCGCCTCCGCCCCACCCGGCGCGATGGGCGCCCCGAGGATGGCCGCGGAGCGGTTGATGATCGCGGTCAGCTCCTCGCCCGAGTAGAAATCCAGGTGATGGAAGATCCCGAAGCGCTCGCGCAGCGGCGAGGAGAGCATGCCCGGCCGCGTGGTCGCCCCCACCATGGTGAAGGGCCGGAGCGGAATCCGGATGGTGCGGGCGTTGAGGCCCTTGTCCATCACGAAGTTGACCGAGAAGTCCTCCATGGCCGGGTAGAGCAGCTCCTCGACCACCCGCGGCAGCCGGTGGATCTCGTCGATGAAGAGCACGTCCTTCTCGGCCAGGTTGGTCAGGATGCCCATGAGGTCCGCGCCGCGCTCGAGCGAGGGACCGGCGGTGGTCACGATGTTCGCCTGCATCTCGTTGGCCATGATGGTGGCCAGCGTGGTCTTGCCGAGTCCCGGGGGGCCGGAGAGCAGCACGTGATCGAGCGGCTCCCCGCGCCGCCGCGCCGCCTCCACCGACACGCGCAGGCTCTCGACCGTCGCGCGCTGCCCCACGTACTCGTCGAGGCGCTGCGGCCGGAGCTGCCGCTCGACCTGCGTCTCCTCCGGCAGGGCGCCGCGGCTCATCACGCGGGCCTCGTCGTCGGTCATCCCGGCGTCCAGATCAGCCCTTTCGGCCGCCACGGTAGATCTCGTCGAGCAGCTCCTCGGGGGTCGTCACGCCGGGCCGGCGGGTGAGCGCCGCGCCGATGATCGGGGCCGCCTCGCTCGGGCGGTAGCCGAGCTGCTTCACCAGGATGTCGAAGACCATGCCGCGGAGCCCTTCCTCGTCCGGGGCCACGACAGCGGCGGCCGGCTCCGGGCTCGCCGCCTCGCTCTTGGCCAGCGCGAACTTGGCCACCTTGGCCTGGAGCTGCGCCACGATGTTCTTGGCCTTCTGCGGGCCGATGCCGGGCAGGCGGCGCAGGTAGGCCTCGTCCTGCCGCGCGATGGCCGCCGCGATCTCCCCGACCGGCGCGGCCAGGGAGCGGGCCGCCACCATCGGACCCACGTCCTTCACGGTGATCAGCTTCTCGAAGAACTCCCGGTCGAGCTCCGAGGTGAAGCCGATCAGCACGGGCTTCGGCTGGTTCTGGGTGGCGTGGTAGTGGATCTCGAGCGCCACCTCGTCGGCCGCGTCACCGTCGGCGGCCTTGACGTGCAGCAGCTCCTGCTGGGTCACCGGCGGGACGAAGACCTCGTAGCCGACGCCGGCCGCCTCGACGACCACGCGGTCGTCGAGCTTGCGCCGCAGCTTGCCCCGCAGCGAGGCGATCACGGTCGTCCGGTGATCCGCGACGGGATGAGCGGGCGTGGGGGGGAGTGCGGGGGCCCGCTCTTCGGTTGTCCGCCGCTGGGGGAGTGCGGGGGCCATTTCTGGGCCCCCGCAGCTGGAGGGAAGCTTCCGGTTGTCCGGGCGCCCACGGGGGTCGGTACTCGGCCCGTGATCCGCGCCATCCCGGTAGCCGCCAGGCCGAGGGCGTCGGCCACGTGAGAGGGGCGCGGCAGCTCCTTGAGCCCGAGCAAAGTCTGGACCGCGCGCTGCATCTGGCCCTTCCCCGCCGCCCCGTTGCCGGTCATCGCGCGCTTGACCTCCGAGGGCGCCAGGGCGAGCACGCTCACCCCGAGCTGGCGGGCCGCCAGGTAGATCACGCCCCGGGCGTGGCCCATGAGGACGGCGGTGCGGGGAAACTTGTACTCGGTGTAGAGATCCTCGACCACGAGCAGCCCGGGGCTCTGCAGCTCGATGATGCGGTGCACCGCCCGATGCAGGGCGTTCAGGCGGGCCTCCAGGGGCTGCCCGGTGGTCGTGCTGATGACGCCAGCGTCGCGGACCGTCACGCCGCCGGGGCCGATTTCCAGCACGCCGAACCCGGTGGCCACGAGCCCCGGGTCCACCCCCATGACGCGAAGCGCGCTAGGCTGCGGTGATGGCGTCGATGACCTCGTCGGCGATGTCGTAGTTGGAATAAACGGACTGGACGTCGTCCTGCTCCTCGAGGGCCTCGATCAGCCGCAGCACCGCCGCGGCCTCCTTACCCTCCACCTTCACCGTGGATTGCGGCACCATGTCCACCCGGGCCTCGACCACCGGCATCCCCTGCCGCTCGAGCGCCTGGCGGACCGTCTCCATTTCATCAGCATTCGCGCTGACCTCGAACACTTTTTCTACCTGCTTGACGTCGGTCGCCCCCGAGTCGAGCGCCTTCTCGAGCAGATCGTCTTCCTTCACCTTCTGCGCGTCCACCTCGATCAGGCCGCGCCGGTCGAACATCCAGGCCACGCAGCCGGAGGTGCCCATCCGCCCCTCGTTCTTCTCGAAGATGTGCCGGATCTCGGGTCCGGTGCGGTTCTTGTTGTCGGTCAGCGTCCGCACCATGACCGCCACCCCGCCCGCCCCGTAGCCCTCGTACGAGATCTCCTCGTACGACTCGCCGGGGAGCTCGCCGGTGCCCTTCTGGATGGCCCGCTTGATGTTGTCGGCGGGCATGTTGGCCGCCCGGGCCGACTCCGTGGCCGCCTTCAGGCGCAGGTTGCCCTTGGGGTCGCCCCCGCCGTGCTTGGCCGCGACCGTGATCTCGCGCAGGATCTTCGAGAACAGCTTCCCCCTCTGAACGTCCGTCTTGCCCTTCTTCCGCTTGATCTGCGACCACCGTGAGTGTCCAGACATGCCAATCTCCTACGCGCTGCGAGATAGTTTCAGGGTTTTGACGCGCTCGAGCCGTCGGGCGCGGCGCTCGAGGGCCTCGGCCCAGCGCCGCTGCTCGGCGGGGGTCTCGGGCGTGAAGGGCCGGCACGGCTGGGGCCGCAACGGGGCGCTGGGGTCCGAGCCCAGGTGCACGAAGGTGAGGTAAGCGGTGCAGGCGTGCTTGACCTCTCCGGTCCACGGCACCTCGCTGAGCACCTTCACCCCGATCTCGAGGGACGACGTCCCCACGTGGTTGAGACCCGCCTTGAACGTGACGACCTCGTTCGACTGGATCGGCGCGTAGAAGTCCAGCGCGTCCAGGCACGCGGTCATGACCAGGCCCCGGCAGTACCGCATGGAGAGGATACCGCCCGCCTCGTCGATGTCGAGCAGGAGCTTGCCCGCGAACATGGTACTGCCGAACAGCACGTCCTCCGGCAGCACCGACCGGCAGGACTCGAACCTCCAGCGCAGCTCCTCGGGCGCGTCGTCCTCCACTTCGCGCATGCGCTCGGCGCGCCGCGCGAAGCGCGCGAGCCGCTGGGCCCGCCGCTCGCCCGCCGCGGCGTGCATGGTCTCCTCGTCCGGCCCGCGCGGCGCCACCGTCTGCGGCACCGGCACCGGCTTGACGCGCTCGTCCATCTTGACGAACACGAGATGGGAGGACAGCGTGAGGACCCGCTCGCCGGTGGCCGGTTTCTCGGCGTAGACGCGCACGCCGACCTCGAGCGAGCACCGGCCGACGTACTCCACCTGCGCCCGCAGCACCGCCACCTCTCCCACCTTGACCGGATGCAGGAAGTCGATGTCATCCATCGCCCCCAGTACCACGTTGCCGCGCGCCACCCGCGACGCCGCGATGGTGCCGCAGGTGGCGATCCACTGCATCATGCGGCCCCCGTGGATCTGCCCGGGCGCCCCCGCGTGCTCGGGGAACACCCAGTTCACCATCTCGGTAGCCGTGTCGGAGATCGAGAGCATGGTCAGCGACGGATGTCGCGTAAGTCTCGCATTTTTCTACCACGGAGGGCACTCCAAGTCCAGACGCGGCCCCCCGTGGAGGCGTTGACAATCGCCCGGCGCGGCCCTAGGGTTGGGGCCACGTCAGCGGGACGAGGGACACCGTACCAGAGGCACCGGCGCCGGGAGGGCCCACATGGAATTCGAGTACTCGAAGAAGACCAAGATGTACATGGAGCAGCTCACCGACTTCATGAACAAGCACGTCGTGCCGAACGAGCAGGTCTTCGCCGACCAGCTCAACTCGGGCCCGACCCGCTGGCAGATCCCTCCCATCATGGAAGAGCTCAAGGCCAAGGCGCGCGAGCGCGGCCTGTGGAACCTGTTCCTGCCCGAGAGCGAGCGCGGCGCCGGCCTCACCAACCTCGAGTACGCGCCGCTCTGCGAGATCATGGGGCGCTCCCCGATCGCGCCGGAGACCTTCAACTGCTCGGCGCCCGACACCGGCAACATGGAGGTGCTCGAGCGCTACGGCACTCCCGAGGACAAGAAGCGCTGGCTCGAGCCGCTGCTCGAGGGCAAGATCCGCTCCGCCTTCGCGATGACCGAGCCCAAGGTGGCCTCCTCGGACGCGACCAATATCGAGTCGAGCATCGCGCGCGACGGCGACCACTACGTGATCAACGGGCACAAGTGGTGGACCTCGGGCATCGGCGACCCGCGCTGCAAGGTCCTCATCTTCATGGGGAAGACGGATCCGAAGAACCCGGACAAGTACAAGCAGCAGTCCATGATCCTGGTGCCCCGCGATACGCCCGGCATCAAGGTGGTGCGGATGCTGACCGTGTTCGGCTACGACGACGCGCCCCACGGCCACGGCGAGGTGCTGTTCGAGAACGTGCGGGTCTCCGCCTCCAACATGCTGCTCGGCGAGGGCCGTGGCTTCGAGATCGCCCAGGGCCGCCTCGGCCCCGGCCGCATCCACCACTGCATGCGCCAGATCGGCGTGGCCGAGCGCGCGCTGGAGCTGATGTGCAAGCGGGCCACCCGGCGCGTCGCCTTCGGCAAGCCGCTGGCCGACAACGACATCACGCTCGAGCGCATCGCGGAGTCGCGCATCGAGATCGACCAGGCGCGCCTGCTCGTCCTGCACGCGGCCTACATGATGGACACCGTCGGCAACAAGGCGGCGCGGCAGGCCATCGCGGAGATCAAGGTGGCGGTGCCGAACATCACCGGGCGCGTGGTGGAGCGGGCGATGCAGCTCCACGGCGGCGGCGGCGTGAGCCAGGAGTTCCCGCTCGCGTCCATGTGGGCCCACTCGCGGACCCTGCGGTTCGCCGACGGGCCGGACGAGGTGCATCGCCGGCAGATCGGGCGGCTGGAGCTGCGCAAGCACAGTTAAGCGGCGGGGAGCGGGCGGGGGCGCGGGGCGGCGGGGGCCGCCTCTGACCACGACCCGCTGCTTCGTCACCTTGCCTGAGGAGTTCCCAATCTGGGAAGTCGTGGTCTAGGCTTTCCCCGGAGGGAACGAGTCACCCGGCGGCCCACCCCCGCCGCAGCCGGCTGACCTGACCGTGTCGACGCGGGTTAGTCGCGCCAGCGCGGGTCCGCGGCGCCGGGGCAAAAGGCGACCCAGGGGGCGGAGGCGAGGAAGGTTTGGCCCTCGGCGAGCATGCTGCCCCAGGAGATCGTCGGGGATTGGGCGCCCAGGCCGAGGAATGAGAGGCCGGCCTCGGCGATCATGTTGCTGCCGACGCCGATGGTGGCTGCGACGATGATGGGGCCCGCCGCGTTGGGTAGGAGGTGGCGGACCAGGATCGTCCCGTGGCCCACGCCGAGTGCGCGGGCCGCCTGCACGTAGTCGCGCTCCTTGAGCGAGAGGATCTCGCCCCGCACGATGCGCGCGATCGTGGTCCAGCCGAGCGCCATCAGCACCAGCGCCACCTTGTCGAGCCCCGGCCGCTCGAAGACCGCGATCAGCCCGATGGCCAGGATCAGCGAGGGGAAGGCCATCACCACGTCGGTGACCCGCATCAGCAGCGAATCGCGCCAGCCGCCGTGGTACCCGGCGAGCAGGCCCACCGCGACGCCGAGCGTCGCGGCCACCACCTCAACGCCGAGGCCCAGCGCGAGCGAGACGCGGCCCCCGTGGAGCACGCGCGAGAAGAGATCGCGAGCGAGCGCGTCGGTGCCGAAGACGTGGGCGGGCTCCGGGGGCCGCAGCATGACCTCGCTGAGCGCGGCCGGCACCGCGGTCGGGTCGTACGGTGCGAGCCACGGGGCGAGCACCGCCGAGGCCGCGAACAGGCCCACGAGCGTGCCGCCGATGGTGAGCCGGCGCCCGAGACGGCCTCTCCGTCCCCCGGACTGGAGCAGGCGCGCGTCAGCGGCCACGGCGGATCCTCGGATCGATGACGAGATAGGCCAGGTCCACCACCAGGTTGGCGAGGACGTAGATCACCGCGAAGACGAGCACCGCGCCCATCACGACCGGGAGGTCGCGCTGGCCCACCGCGGCCACCAGCATCCGGCCCAGGCCGGGCCACGCGAACACCGTCTCGGTCAGCGGCGCGCCCACGAGAAGATCCGCGATCCCGATGCCGATCACGGTGACCACCGGGATCAGGGCATTGCGGAGGGCGTGCTTGGCGATCACCAGCCACTCGGCGAGCCCCTTGGCGCGCGCGGTCTGGATGTACTCCTGCCGGATCACCTCGAGCAGGGTCGACCGGGCCATACGCGCGATGGTGCCGGTGTGGATGGCGCCCAGGGTGAGCGCCGGCAGCACCAGATTGGCCCAGGCGCCGTCGCCGTACCCCGAGACCGGCAGCCACCCGAGCCATACCGCGAAGAGCAGCGAGAGCATCATGCCGAGCCAGAACACGGGCGTGGAGATGCCGAGCACCGCCGCGCTCATGAGGATCTGATCGAGCAGCCGGCCCGGCCGCAGCGCGGCCGCGACCCCCGCGACGAGGCCGACCACGACGGCGACCACGGTGGCGGCCAGCGCCAGCCGCGCAGTGGCGGGCAGGCGCTCGGCGATGATCTCGGCGACCGGCCGCTGCTGGTGATACGAGGTGCCCAGGTCGCCGCGGACCAGCCGCGACATCCACGAGGCGTAGCGCACGTGCACCGGGCGGTCGAGCGCGTAGTCCCGGCGGATCTGCTGGACCAGCTCCGGATCGGCGCGCTGGCCCAGCATGGCCCTGGCCGGATCGCCCAGGCCGACCGCGGTGAGCGCGAAGACGAGCAGGCTGACGCCCAGCAAGACCGGCAGCAGCGCCAGCACGCGCTTCGCCGCGGGTTCTAGCAGGTCAGAAAACATGAGGGCGGTCAGCCGGCGCGCTGGCGCGCGCTTGCTTGTGCAGCCGTTTTTTCTTTCATATGCGGGGGCCCAGACATGGCCCCCGCACTCCCCCAGCCGCGGACAACCGGTCCGCGGACAACCGGCGCCTGGGCCACCCGCTACTCAATCTTCACTTTGCGGAGGGGGGCGAGGAACTCGGGCGCGGTGGAGAGCGGCGAGCGCTCGAGGCCTTTCACGGAGGGGCGGATCAGGGCGCGGCTCGCGTAGTGGTAGAGCGTGATCCAGGCCCCGTCGTCGAGCAGGCGCTGCTCGGCGCCCTGGTAGACCTTGAAGCGCGCCGGCCCGGCCGGCATGACGTCGGCCTGGTCGAAGAGCCGGTCGAGCTCCGGGTTGCGGTAGCGAGAGGTATTGCCCGCCGCGCCGATGTTCCGGGAGTGGAACAGGACGGTCAGGAAGTTCTCCGGATCCGGATAGTCGGCGATCCAGCCCTGGCGGAACATCGTCACCGCGCCCTCGTCCACGACCTTGAGGTGGGCGGCCCAGTCGAGCCGCCGCAGCTCGAGCGTGATCCCCACCTCCCGGAGCTGCGCCTGCAGCAGCTCGGCGACGCGCTGGTTCAGATCGCTCGTGTTGAAATGATAGGTGATGGGCGGCAGCCCCCGGCCGCCCGGGAATCCCGCCTCGGCCAGGAGCTCCCGGGCGCGGGCGCGATCGAAGCCGGGCGCGGTGACGCCCGCGTGGTAGCCCGGCAGCGCGGGCGGCAGGATGCCCTTGCCCGCGGTGACGCACCCCTCGAGGAGCCCCTGCACGACCGCGGCGGGATCGATGGCGTGCGCGACGGCCAGGCGCATCCGGCGATCGTTGAACGGCGGCTTCTCCACGTTGAAGCGCACCGCGTGGGTGCCCAGGGTCGGCCAGATCGCCACCTGGGCGCGGAGCGCGGGATCGGCCTTCACGGCCCGGCAGTGGCCGGTCGGGATGTCGCTGACGTCGAGGTTGCCCGCCTTGTAGTCGTTGAAGCGGGTGATCTCGGCCGGGATGATGCGGAACACCACCCGCTCCAGGTGGGGCGCGCCCCGGAAGTGGTCGGCGAAGGCCTCGAGCACCACGCGGTCGTCGCGCCGCCACTCCTTCAGGCGAAACGCGCCGGTCCCCACCGGGCGGCTCGCGAAGGCCGGGCCCAGACGCTCGGCCTCCTCGCGCGGCACGATGGACGCCGCGTCGTAGGCCATCAGGTGGAGGAACGGCGCGAAGGGCTTCTCGAGGGTCAGCTCGACGGTGCGCTCGTCCACCACGCGCACGCCCGGGATCTCCCCCGCCCCGCCCTTGATGAAGGCGGGCGCCCCCGCGATCTTCTCGAACACCCAGGGCCGCTTGCCACGCGCGGCGCGCTCGAAGGAGAACTTCACGTCGGCCGCCCGCATGACCCGGCCGTGGTGGAACTTCACGCCGGGGCGGAGCACGAAGGTGTAGACGCGATGGTCGGCCGACACCGTCCAGCGCTCGGCCAGGCCCGGCCCCGGCTGCAATCGCTCGTCCAGCTCCACCAGCGTGTCGAAGAGCTGCCGCACGACCGCCGACGAGGTGGTGTCCGTCGCCTGGGCGGGGTCGAGCGTCGGCGGGTCGGAGATGAAGACGCCCCTCAGCGTGCCCGCCGGCCTGCCGTCCTGGGCGCCCACCGGCCCGGCCGCCAGGAGCAGGCACAGCAGCGGCAGGAGGCGGAGGCCATTCATCGCCCGGGGCCCGGCACGGGCGCCGCGGCTGGGGGCGGCGCGTCGATCCAGACGCGGTCGAAGCGGGGATTGCCGCTCGGGTGTAGGCGCAGGTTGCGCACCTCCATGCGGGTCGCCGCCCAGTGCAGCCGCACGTAGAGCGGCACCCACGGCACCTCTTCGGCCAACATGGCCTGGGCGCGCCCGTAGAGCCGCAGCCGCTCGGGCCGGAAGGACACCTGGCTGGCCCGGATGAGGAGGCCGTCGAGGGTACGGTTGCGATAGAAGGACATGTTCAGTGCGGTGGGCCCCTTGCTCGCGCCCTCGCTGCTCGTGAGCGGGTAGAGCAGGAAGTGCGGATCGCCCGCCTCCACGCGGGCCTCGAGCAGCGCCATCTGATGTTGACCGGTACGGGCCAGCTGGAGCGCCGCCTCCGGCGCCTCGACCTGGATGGGCACGGAGATGCCGGCGGCGGCCAGCGAGGCGCGGATCGCCTCGGCCACCCGCGATTGGTCCAGGCGCTTGTCGCCGTCGCCGATCAGCAGTCCGGCCGACGTACCCCGCGGGAAGCCCGCCTCCGTCAGCAGGCGCTTGGCGTTCGCCGGGTTCGCCTCGAGCACGGGCGAGGCGTCGCGACGACTCCAGACCCCGAGGGGCAGGAAGGAGAGCAGCGGGACCCCGACCGGCGCGACCGCGGGGGCGAGCAGGCCCGGATCGAGCGCCGCCGCCACCGCCTGGCGCGCCTTGAGCCGGCTGAAGGGCTCGCGCTCCGTCTCCAGCGCGAGGTACCCGATGCGCCAGCTCGGGATCGACTGTGTGCCGGCGGACCGGGAGGGGGCGGCGGAGGTGAGGAGCACGTCGACCGCCTGGGCCGCCAGCATCTCCTCGCCACGGGCATCCTCGCCGGCGTCCAGGAAGACCAGCCGCGTGGAGCGGGCCGGCCCGCCCCAGTAGCCCGGATTCGCGTCCAGCACCACCCGCCCCAGGCTCGCCTCGGTGAGCGCGAACGGTCCGGTGCCGACCCAGCGCTGCCCCGCGCTGCTGGCCAGCACGATCGAGAAGGCGGGATGGGCCAGCACCGCGGGCAGGGGCGCGTAGGGCAGCAGGAGGCTGATCTGGACGGTCCGCGCGTCCACCGCGTGGATCTCCTTGACGACCCCCGGCGTGCCCCGGACCAGCAGCGGCGCGGCCACGTTGGGGTGGGGCGCTTGGGCCGCGTTGGGCTGGATGACCCGGTCGAGGCTCTCCACCACCTGCCGGGCGGTCAGCGCGGTACCGTCGTGAAACCGCACGCCCTCGCGCAGCCGGAAGGTCCACAGGAGGCCGTCGCGCGACACCGACCACTGGGCGGCCAGCCCGGGCTCGATATCGCTGGTGACGTCGCGGTACTGCACCAGGGTGTCGAAGATTTGCCGCGCGATGACGGAAACTGGCCCTTCCAGCGCGGTGGCGGGGTCGAGCAAGGTCGGAACCGACGGGAGCCCGACACGGAGGACGCCGCCCTGCGCCCAGGCCCCGCCCGCCAGCGTGAAGAAGACGAAGGCCACCGTGATCCCGATGCGCCGGCACACGCTCGACATGACCGTGTTATACGACGGATTCCGGCCACTGCGCGATGCGTAGCCACTTTCCGCGCCGCTGCTCATCGCGTGGCCATCGTGAAGGCGGTCACCGCGGGCGCGGGACGACAAGTCGAGTGGATCGGGCGTCGGCGGGGGCCGCGCGAATGGCACCGAAACTGCTTTACTTTTTCTCAGGCCCGTCGGGAGCGCTCCGGAACCGGCTCGGGTGAGCCAGGGTTTAGACGGTGAGAGCGATAGGTGATCGCCACACCGGGAATCGGAGAAAGTGAAATGAAATCAATGGCTCCCGAGGGCAAAATGAGGCCAATTCGCTTGACTTAACGCGAAACGGACTCCTATACTGAAGTCACCTTTCGGAGGCTTGGGCGGAGCGCGCGACGAAGCGCTGGAAGTGCCCGATGGTTCACCCGGAAAGGAAATGGGCGAACATGAAGGAGTTCGACAAGAAGGGCAATCCTAGCCGAGAGCCCGCGTCCGAAGGGATGAAGGGCCTCTCGAAATTCCTCCCCATGACCGACTCGAACTACCGGCGGCGTCTCACCGAGTACGAGGTCCAGGTCCAGGACCTCCAGGCCTACGTCCGTTCGCTCGAGACCGAGACCGGGCGGCTGCGCAAGAAGCTCGAGGACGCGCCCAAGGAGTTCATGATCCTCGAGAACAAGCTGCGCGAGGCCAACCGCCAGCTCGTGCAGGCGTTCAACCAGAACGAGAAGCTCGTCAACGCGCTCTACGAGGCCCGGGAGCAGATCACCTCGCTGAAGGAAGAGGTGGACAAGCTCTGCGCGCCCCCCTCGACGTACGGGGTCTACCTCTCGGTCAACGAGGACGGCACCGTCAACATCCTGTCGCAGGGCCGCAAGGTGAAGGTCAACCTGCACCCCTCGATCAAGGTCGAGGACATCAAGCCCGGTCAGGAGCTGATCCTGAACGAAGGCCTCAACGTGGTGGAGACCGCGGGCTACGAGATCCAGGGCGAGGTCGTGATCCTCAAGGAAGTGCTCGACGAGGAGCGCGCCATCGTCACCCAGCGGGCGGACGAAGACCGGGTGGGCATCATCGCGGAGCCGCTGCGCTCGGCGAAGCTCAAGATCGGCGACCACCTGCTCATCGACGCCAACCCAAGAGCGAGGTCGAGGACCTCACGCTGGAAGAGGTGCCCGACATCAGCTACGAGGACATCGGCGGCCTCGCCGGCCAGATCGAGACCATCAAGGACGCGGTCGAGCTGCCGTATCTCTACGCCGACTACTACCGGGAGCACCACCTCGCCCCCCCGAAGGGCGTGCTGCTCTACGGCCCTCCGGGCTGCGGCAAGACCATGATCGCGAAGGCGGTGGCCAACAACCTGGCCGCGCGCATCTCGGAGAAGCGCGGCGAGAAGGTGAAGGGCTTCTTCCTCAACATCAAGGGCCCCGAGCTGCTCAACAAGTACGTGGGCGAGACCGAGCGGAAGATCCGCGAGATCTTCATCAAGGCCCGCGAGAAGGCGGCCGAGGACGTGCCGGTGGTGGTGTTCTTCGACGAGATGGACGCGCTCTTCCGCACCCGGGGCTCGGGCATCTCCTCCGACGTGGAGACCACGATCGTGCCGCAGCTGCTCGCCGAGATCGACGGCGTGGAGCACCTGAAGAACGTCATCGTGATCGGGGCCTCGAACCGGCAGGACCTGATCGATCCGGCCATCCTGCGGCCGGGGCGGCTCGACGTGAAGATCAAGATCGAGCGGCCGGACGCGGCCGCCGCGGTGGACATCTTCAACAAGTACATGACCACCGAGCTGCCGCTCAACGAGTCGGAAGTGCGCGAGAGCAGCGGGGACGCGCAGGCCGCGGTGGCGCGGATGATCGCGGCGACCATCGAGGAGATGTACAGCCTCGGGGAGGAGAACCGCTTCCTGGAGGTCACCTACGCCAACGGCGACAAGGAGGTCCTCTACTTCAAGGACTTCTCGTCGGGGGCCATGATCGAGTCGGTGGTGCGGCGGGCCAAGAAGCTGGCCCTCAAGCGCTACATCCAGACGAGCGAGAAGGGCATCAAGGTCGAGGATCTCTTGAACGCGGTCCGCGAGGAGTTCAAGGAGAACGAGGACCTGCCCAACACGACCAACCCGGACGACTGGGCGAAGATCGCGGGCAAGAAGGGCGAGCGGATCGTCTCCGTCAGGCCCCTCACCGGCGAGTCCAAACAAAAGCGCCGAGAGGTGGAGCAGGTCGTGGCAACGGGGCAGTATCTGTAGCGTGAAGAGTGCGACGCTGACAATAGCTTGCGACGGCGCATTGCGTTGCACTGTCCGGCCGGGAACGGGCCACTAGGCGACGTCCACCGAAAGGTAAGGCGAGTCGATTTCGGTGATTGCGGGCCCCCGATCTGAACCAGCGACTGGCCGGCCGACAATGAGCGTTCGAAACGCGTGTCGGAAACCGGTCTGAACCCGTTACCAACCGTTCAGTTGGTTAACGCTTGCAGGCCGACTTTCCCAGGTCACTCGCTACAGCCCGCCTGCGTGGAACAAGGCAAGTTCTAGCTAAGTCGAGGGCACCAACGGGATGATGCTGAAACTTGAAGACATGTAAGTCTCCGGAATAACGAGAATCGAATGGTGGGCTGGGACGGGATTGAACCGCCGACACCAGGATTTTCAGCCCTTCGTCGAACCGGCCCTATGCGGGCTCATACGGCGTAATCAGGAACAAAGTCGGCCTTTTGATCTGACTCTACGGGCGGCAAAATGCCGATTAGCCCGGATAGGCCCGGGTAGAAGTAGGCAAGTTCCAGCTAAGTCGGGCGGGTCCGAAGACCCGCTGATTAAGAGTTGCCCCGAACCACGTACTCAGAAGACCCAAAGAGATCCAAAACTAACAAACGAAAGCGATTCTGGATAACTGAATGTCTTCCTGGATCCGCTTGATGCGGGGTGTTCCGGTAGCAACCTGGTAGCACAATGTCTACTGCCTAGCACCACTGGTTCACATTCCCAAGGGACAACCACGCGAGAGCGGCTCAACCCCTACGAATGCCCGGCCGTCGCCCGCCTTCTGACAAGTCCATTTATCGCCAGTGGTCCCGAACCACCCAGGACAAGGGCGGCGAGACAGGCAAGATAGAGGAGGTTCAATTCATAGCCCGGCAGCCCGAACT